>JACCEE010355064.1_pt1 | contig 34978 bp, 27 predicted proteins | sample 7449931 | NCBI WGS metagenome assembly JACCEE01 (sample SAMN15323457, study PRJNA562643) | freshwater metagenome | isolation source: river surface water | place: USA:Blue River Watershed | collected 2017-08-19 | reverse complement strand
GATATAATACTGTACCGAATTGATTTGCTTTTGTGTCTAACTGACTTTTGACAACTACATCGGTTGATTCTGTACCAGCAGTTGCTTTTATTTTACCATCATGTGAAATACTTACTTGATTGACATTATTTTTTCTAAATTCTGCGATGTTAGAAGTACTATACGAATCAATGTTGGCTACTAATGCTTGTGCCGAATTAGAAATTATTAAAACCCCAATATCTGAATCAGAATTTACCGTCAATGCAATATCATCATAAGATTGACAGATAATTGCTTTTGAAGCTTGAGAAATTACTTGAAGTGCTATTCCATTGTTAGATAAAATAATAGCACCGCTCGAATTTTCAGAAGAAGCAACAATTGCTGGTGGATTTACAGAAGAAGCTAAAATTGCTGGTTCAGAAGGGTCTGTCGTTGCAAAAGTTGTAGGTACATTTGTTGTTGCTCCCTCTTCTGTTACTTGTTGAAGCGTGGGGGTTGTACCGCCACCACTTGTGCTAATTACAGGATTAAAAGGGTCTGTTTCGTCTATTGTAATATTTTCTCCTGCTACTAGTTTTGCTTGTGGTACATATCCTAATATTTCAGCTACTGTTTTGTTTTCCCACAAGCCTTCTGTAGTTGAACCTATTACTTTATTAGCTGTTGTTCCTGTTATAGCTACATTATGTAAGTTATCTATACTATAACCTGTATCTATGTCTACGTGTAATTTTCCTTGTGTTATGTGAGCGTGTTGAACCATTGCTACTTTTACTGTGTGGTTTGGGGCTGTTGGCTCTTCTTTTGTTAGTTGCCCTGCAACTGTTGGAGAAAGGTATAAAACATCACCATCAACCCAAGTTTCACCCTGTAATGAACCTGTTGTGTTTATTGAGTTTACCTCGCCTGAAAAGGTTATGAATCCTTCTTGATTATTAGCGATATTTTCCGTTACAAGTCCTAACGTTGAAGATGAGTTTAATTCGTTATTTGCTTGTGCTAAATCTACAGATAACCTTTGACCTGTAGCCCCTACTATTTTTACTACTTGATAATTTGATTCTTGTAGAGTTATATTTGAAACGGTTTTATTAACTACTCTTTTAACTAATTCTTGCCCTAATTGTAGTGTTACATTGTTACCTTTTAGTCTTATTTCAGCTGTTCCTGCCGTATCGTTCCAACGAATTTTAGCCGTAGAAAATGTTCCTGTTGGTGTTTGGTCTAATTCTAACTGCCCTGCTTTTAGTTGAAAATCTCCTAAATCTACATCGGTTGTTGCTCCTGCGTAAGGGACAAATACCGAAAAATCAACAATGTCGTTTGAAATTATTTGAGAAAAATCATCAATAGTACATTGTGCTAATCCTAATCCGTAAATATCATTATCCCCAATAAACTTATAGAAAAACACTTCGTTATCTTGAGTAAAAGTAACTAAATATATAAGCAGTGGGTCGTTAAAGTTTATAGGTGTTGGGTAATTATTGATAATATCAACAAAAGTAGTCAATATTGAAATTACCCCTAATTCTAAAGTAACTGTATTAGGTTGACTTTGTATATCTTCAGGGGATGGCAATACAGTATTAATTTTTCTAAAATCAGTTAATAAAGGATGTACGTAAGTACCTTTACCTATTCCCCATAAGTATATATACGTAACATTTTTAGTTGTGTCTAATTCATCATTAATAACATAAAACCGATATAATGGGAGTTGTTTTTCTGTAACTACTAGGGTAATAGTATTGAGATAATTTTGAATTAAGGTATCAACGGCTATTGGAGATGCAAAATTATTTAATGAAATTGACGTTTCAGGCACTAAATTGTTTTGGTCAAAACCAGGAATATTAGCGATTACATAATCTTTAATATCCTTCATCAAATAGTTTTTGGTCTTGTCGAGATTGTTATAATCCGTGCCAATAAGCATATCTTTATCAGTAATTACTGAATCAGGAGGGTATATGTTTTTCTTTTTTATTTGACCCATAACACTATGATTTTAAATCATTAAAATAATACAACAAATATAATATAAATTTTTATTATATTTGCGTATCTAAATTAAATCTTAAATATGAACAGACCTATCAAAGACGTTGCTTTCTTTGGCGACGCTAAAAACCCACTAATCAAAGGGGTTAACATTGTTTGTGATGCCGTTGCTTCTACATACGGCTATAACGGTAGAACAGTACTTATTGAATCTGAAGGAGGTTTCCCAAACCCTACAAAAGACGGAGTATCTGTTGCTAAATCAATTTTCTTAGACGACCCTATTGAATCTTTAGGTGCGGAGTACGTGAAACAAGCTGCTCAAAAGACCGTAGATGAAGCGGGCGACGGCACATCAGTTAGTTGCATACTCACAAAGACCTTGGTAAACTCCACACAAGAGTACTTAGAAAAAGGCTTTACTGTGAATGAAATCAAAAAAAGCCTTGAAGAAAACAAGAAAAAAGCAATAGAATACATTAAGAAAAACTCTCGAAAAGTAACTGTAAAGGATTATATAAATGTAGCTACTATTTCAGCTAATAATGATGAGGTTTTAGGAAAGATTATTGCGGATGCTTTTAAGTCAGCAGGGAAAAACGGAATAGTTACTTTTGAACGTTCGGGTGGCAAAGAAACGTATTGTGAGCATATTGACGGTATGCCTATTGAAAGAGGATTGCATCATTCAGGATATGCAAATCAACCCGATGGAAGTGTAGTTTTTGAAAAGCCTTTGATACTCATCACAGATAAAATAATTAAGTCTATTCGGGAGATTACCCCAATATTAGAGCATGTTTATCAAAACCAATTAAACCTTTTAATCATAGGAGATGTTACCGATGAAGTTAATAACTCACTTTTGGCGAATAAAATAAAAAACAATTTAAGTGTAGCTGTTATCCAACCCCCAAGCGTTATTTCAAAGCGTACACAATACCTAAAAGATATTGCTTTAGTGACAGGAGGAATGATGTTAGATACTTTTTCGGGAGATTTAACAGAGGGTTACGGGTTAGACTTGTTAGGCACTTGTGAAAAGTTTATCATAGGTAAAAACGACTCCGTACTAATCAAACAAAAAGGATTTAAAACTTCCGAAATAAACGAAAAGATAAAAGAGTTATCAAAACTACTAAAAGATAGTCAGTTTAAACACGAGAAATCTTTTCTACAAGATAGAATAGCTAAATTATCTTGTGGTGTTTCTATAATCAAAGTAGGAGCGTTTACCGATGCCGAACTATTAGAGAAATTAGATAGAGTAGAAGACGCTATTCACGCTGTACGTAGTGCTATTGTAGGAGGTATTTCTGCAGGTGGAGGAGTAGGTTTATTCAATGCGAGTAAAGAATATACTGCTATCTGTGATTTAGATAATATTATTCTAACCGCACTTAAAACCCCTGTTTATTTGCTTAACCCTGATATGAAATATGAATTACCTATTAATCACGGTAAAAACTTAGCCACAGAAGAAGTGGGAGATATGTTTGAAATGGGAATTATCGACCCGACTTTAGTGCTTATTTGTGCATTAGAAAACTCAATTTCAGTAGCTACTACTATATTAATGACGGATGTTGCCATCACATATAAGAGGGCATAAAAAAATAAAAAATATGAAAGCAACAGGAGAAAACGTAATACTATCCCATATCCACGAAAGCATCACTTCAAAAGCAGGATTAGACCTTTCAAATGAATTAGTCCACGAGCAAAAGTTTTTTAGAGCGAATGTTTTGGCTATTGGTGATAAAACCGAAAACATAAAAGTAAGGGATGTAGTTTGGTATGATATAACCCGAAGCCACAGAATAGTATATCACGGTGACGATGTACTAATAGTAAATTACCAAAATATAGCGATAATAGAGTAAAACAAAACCCCTTTAATTATGTCTTGGTCAAAAGTAAATAATAAAAACGAAAAACCTTTTAAATGGTGGTATCATAAAATTTTATGCGAATTAGGATGGATATTTCGTAAATGTGATTATTCTAATTTTTATTACAAACATTTACGTAAATTATGTTTGTTTGGTTTTAATTTATATGGAGATAAAATTTAAACAAAAAACCCCTTTAATTATGGAAAAAAGAGTAAAATTTAATTTAGGAGAATGGTGCTTTTATGAATTTAAACTGCATCAAATCACAGAAACTATTAATGGGAAAATAGTAGAGATTACAGACGGTATTCGTTTTATTAGAGAAGAAGATATTAATGATAAATGTTATCCAATTAGTATGATAACAAAACAAATTAGTGAATCTGTAGCATATTGCAAAACTGACCTTGATAACATAAAAAACAAACTATTTGATAATAAAGTATTAAACAAAGAATTAATAAGAGCTTGGTTGGAAATGTGCGAAAACAAAGATAATAAAGATAAATTAGAAGAATTATACACGAGACTACACTTTTTCAGACACGTTATAAAAACAAAATCAAAAGAAATTGAACGCATAACATTACAAATTAATGAATATATAAAATTTAAAACCCCCTTTAATTAGGGGTTTTTTTATCTTCTTTTTTTTCTCCAAACAGTCGTTTTCCTAAGCCTCCTAAATACTCTATTCCTCCACCTTTAAACATTCCTTTTACAAATCCTTTTTTAGATTTTTCTTCTCTAATAGGTTTTAATCCTTGTAATCCTCTTGATATTTCTTCTATGTCTTTTACAGCTTTCCAAGGTAATGGTGCGTTAAATGGTGCAGTAGATAATTGACCTAACACTTCTTTTGTTGAGCCTTCTTGTTTTGAGCCTAAACTACGTTTTAGTTGTACGCTCTTATCGTAATACTCATTTCCTACATCAAACATTCTTCCAAAGTATTCAGGCATTTCTTTAAGTCCTGATTCATAAGCTACAAATGCAGAAAATGATTGTGGTGCTATTTTGTAAAAATACTTTTTAAGCCATTTGTTTTCTGTTTTGTTTAACCATTTTGCAAATTCTTCTGCATTAGATTCTTCATCATCTCCTTTGTATCCCATTGCAGCAGCAGCGACCATAAACATTCCTGTTGCATAAATTCCTCTCATCATAGTATCTCGATACTGTCCTTGTAGGTATAAAGACTGTTCTAATCCTTTTCTTCCTGTTTCTGTGTCAAGGTCTATTTTATAGTTTTTATCCCATTTGTATCTAACTAATGCGTGACCTACTCCAAATAAAGGGATTCTTTTGTCAGCATTTAAAACTAACCAGTTAGCACCACCTCCCTTAAATGCCATTGCCGTTGTTTTAACAATCAAAGAAGTAATAGCTAATACACTTGCTGTTTTCCAATTTTGTTCTGTAATTGCTTTATCTAATTGCTTTGACAATCTTTGTGAAGCTGAATTAACCGCTACTGTTGCAATGTTGTTAGCTTCGTGACCAATACTTGCTCCTGCTGATTTAACCCCTGCTTTAAACGATGCTTCTATTTCGTGCATTGTCATTATTTCACCGCTATTTAGGTTTTTAGTAACAATGTCCATTGCAAATCTAAATATTGCTTCAGGATTGTCTTTTAGTACTTTTTTACCTGCTTTTGCGTTTACATCGTCAATTACACTTTTTGCGGTTTCTTCTGCTTTTTTAAAGTTGTCGCCTGTTAGTGCTTCCGACACAAATTGCAATGCTTCTTTGCGTGTCATTGCTTTTCGGGTGTCGCTATTAGTCATTAGGATATTTACAGCGTTTTCTACGAAATGCTTGTTGGTTAATCTAACTTTAACTGAACTATCCACAGCATCAAGGAATGTTCGTAACGATATAATATTATATAATTGATGTCCTGTTTTTGTTGTGATTTTTTGATTAATAACATCATCAATAATAGAGTGTGCAAGTAAACTCATAGAAGTATCTCCATAAGGTTGTGCCCCATAAAGTCTAATATCTCTCGATACCATTTTTTTTGCTCTCCTATTTAATTCTCTTAATTCTTTTGTTGAACTTCTACCAAACGCTAAGTCAGATAATCTAACTTGTAATTCTCCTGAAAGTCTGTTTTCGGAAAGCGTTTTAATACTCCCTAATAACGACCTTAAAGACCATAAACCAAACTGTAAATTAGCTAATGCTATTTTAGCGTGTGTTGGTGCTTCTTTCATTACAGAGTTAAAAAATAATACATTTATCGCTCTTTTTATTTTGTTGCTTTGAGTAGTTATCTCTAATTCTGAAAGTACTCTACCATCGGATTGTTCAGCATATAAATCAGATAATGCTTTAACTTGCTCTTTAATTTTATCGAATGTTTCTTGACTTGTTTTTGAGAACCCTAAAATAGCATTTACAATATTTTCATATTTATCTAAATTAGCATCAAATAGCCCTTGCTCATACAAATCTGCTAATCTTTTTGCATTGCTTTTTCTATGCGGACTTGGTTTAACTAAATTTCTACGCTCTAAATCAGCAATAGCTTTATCTACTATTAATTCAGATAACCTTTTGTATTCTTCGTATAGTTGAGTTTGAATTTCAGCTATTTCTGCATCGGTTTTCCCTTGTGCTTTTAGTTGCTCCTCAACTTTTGTTTTAAGGCTTTCTATTGTACCTGCTCTACCAAATAATTTAGTCCAATCAATAACTTGTCTTACTTCTCCTGTTTTGTTGTTTCTAATATCTCTACTAAATCCTGCATCAATTAAGGCTTGTTTTACTACTTCTTGTAATTTAGGTTGTTTGAAGTCTTTTTCTACTTCGGCAGGTTCGTTTTCTAAAACGAATTTTACATCATTTTTGTTTATGTTTTGGTAAATGTCTTTTAATGAATTGTAAACATCATCAACTACTTCTTCAACTGTTAATGCTCCTTGCTTTATACTTACTTTAGCCAATTTATACATCAAAGGAATTGCATCTAAAGGAATAGGGTTTGCAGACAGCTTTCCTAATTGCTTTCTTGCTAATGCTCTTAATTCATTTATTATTTTAGCCTTTTCATTAGCAAGGTTTTCTTTTTTCCCTACTCTTGTTTCTTTTCTAACTTGTCTTTTTAACCTTTCAAACGTTTCTTTATCTTTAGCTTTTTGAATTTCAGTATCTAATTCTTCTTGCGTATAAAGTTTTTCGTTTTCTGTTACTACGTTTAATCTTTCAGGTGTAGGCACAGCATTTTCTAAGATAGTTCTAGCTTCTTTTTGTTGTGGGCTGTATAGTTTTGAAGTGAATGTAGCAACTTCTACTCCTGTTTTTATAGCGTTTAGTATGCGAATTAATCTACCTGTATTAATAGTCAAAGACCCTACACGTAAATTAGCTTGGTAATCAGCATAAACAGCATCTTGAAGCTTTTTAAACTCCATATCATCAGGGAAGTTTTTATTTAAAGTGTCCATTTCGTTCACTAATGAAGCATAAATAACACCTTTTTCAAACGTATTTAGATTAGAATTATGTAGAAAATCCAATGTTTTAGCCACATAATCTCCCCCAAACAAATCTTTTGCTTTGTCTAAAAACGCTACTCCGTGGTCGGTTAGTTGTTGTAATTTAGTTACTTCATATCCTTGCTCGTTTCTTGCTTTATCATCATAAACATCCTCAATAGTTTCTCCACTTAGGTATTCTGAAAACTCTCCACTTTGAGGTAATGCTTTTGCTTTATCTCTTAATCCCTCATATTGGTTGTCTGTAATACCTAAGTCTTTTGCTTTTTTAGTAACTGTTTCTTCTACAACTTCTTTTTTAGGTGCTACTTTTGGCTTTTCAGCTTGTTTTTGCTCTTTTTTAGGCGTTTCTTTTACTTCCTTAACCTCGTTATTCATTGAAGTAAAATCATAGCTTAAATCCTCTCCTTTTGTAATTGGTGAAATTATGCCTTTCGCTTCATCCCACGCTTGTTTAACAGAAATAGAAACTTTTTCACCTAATGCATCAGCAAATTCAGAAAGTGTGGCTATACCAAGTTTTATGTACTCTTTAGCTTCTACTACTAATGCTTGGTGGTAGTCATACAAATCTTGAGCATCTTGTTTAGGGTCATTAGCTATTCCTTGATTACGTTTTTTAGCATCTAACTTTGCTTTTGTTTCTTTACGTTTGGCAGTGGCTTCTTTTAAACTCTCTTTAGCTGATTCTACTTTTGATTTTTCGGATTTTGGTTGTTCTTTAATTTGTTTTTCTACCACAACTACATTAAAATCTATCTCACTTGTAGGAGTGATTTCTTTGTTTTCTATTTTAGCTTTTGCTTCTTTAAGTGATTTTATTTCATTTTGAGCATCTGTAATTGCTTTACGTTCTTTTTCAGTCGCTTTATTTCTTGCATTTACATCTACCCTCTCATCAAATAATTTATTTTCGTTTTGGTTTTTGCGTTCTCCAAAAATATCTTCATTATCTCTTACTAATTCTTTATCAAGGGCTTTTGCTTTTCGGTCAAGAGCGTCTTTAGCAATACGCAGTTTCTCGTTTGCTTTCTCTAATTTCTCATTTACTTCTTTTAATTCAGGAGTGTCTTTGCTAATAGGTTTTTTAATCTCTACTTTGGATTCGGGATATAGTTGTTTTACATTAGACACTTCTTCTTTACTAAAATACTCTCCTTTATCGTTTATAATTGACCCATCAGGTTGTATTGTTCCTGTTTCTCCACTAAAGGCATACCAATCAAATGTTACTTGTCTTTTTTCAAGGTCTTCTAAATATTCTTTAAAACTCTTTTCTTGGTTTTCTGCAAGTTCTATAATTTCGGCATCTGTTAGTTGGTCTAACGAACTTAATGCTTCTTGAAATTCTTCTTTATTTAGTCCAAAATCTTTATTTGCTTCCTCGTATGCTTCAAGGTCTTTTATTTGTTCGTTTGTCAATAATCCGTAAGGAGTTTCAACCAATACTTCTCCGCTTTCGTTTACAACTTCTCCGTTTTTGTTTTTTTCAAATACACCGTTACGACTAACAAAGTCATTAGCCATAGATTTTGGTGAATGATGGGAATGGATAACATCAATTAAAGCATTTCTTATATCGTCTTCAGAAATACCTAATTCATCCGCTTTTTCCATTAAAGAATCTATTGTACGCCAAAATGATTTTCCTCCTTTTTGTGTAGTCCTTAAATAAGACATTCTCGCCTTAACATCAGACGATTTAGAATTTTTGGTTGCTATAACTTCGTTTAAGGCATCAGGTGTCAATCTTCCTCCACCTATAATATATTGTTGTACTAAATCTGTTGCACTAAAGGGCTCTGCTTTCAAAGCGGATAACATTATAGGGTCTTTTATTTGCCTTTTGTCTAAAGGAGTTCTATTTCCTGCCCTTTTCTTTTTTGTAGTTAATTGTTCTTTGCCCTCGCTTTTATTGATTCCGCTATTTTCTTGAACGCTATCAATTTTTGTTCCTTTGTTGGCTTCTGTTGTTGGTTCGTTTCCATTGTTTGAATATGTTTGATTAATAAAGTTTTCAACGTTATCTATATTTGGAGTTTTATCAGCTACTTCTTCTTTCGTAGCATTACGTTTAGCATCTAGTTTAGCCTTAGCTTCTAGTCTTGCTTGTTTTGCTTTTTCTAGTGGCGATATTTCGGGTGTTTCTACCTGTGCAGTTTCCACGACTTCTTGTTCAACACTCGGAGCAACTACATCTTCTACTGGAGGGGTTGCTACTTTATCGGCTTTGGGTTGTTCTTTTAGGGATTGTTCTACTTTATTTATCTGTATAAGATTCCCATTTTCATCTGTTGTAAAAATATTCTCTTTAGATAAATCTATTTTTTTACCAGTTATTTGGTCTGTGACAGTAACTCTTTCCCTTTTTGAATTAGTACCTGTTGTATGTGGATTATAATCTAATTTTATTTTCCCATCTGCACTTTTTGAAGCAAATACAGGATTTGTAAGTTCTCTAAGACTTCCATCTTCTTGTCTTTCGTAAGTAACAATACCTATAAGTTGATTGCCTTTTCTGTCTGTTATCTTTTCTGTTACAACTTTTATTTCTCCATCAGAATTTTCAATTACTGAACCTACTTCTAATTTATTAAGATTATCAAATATTTCATTTTTTGCAGTTTCTATTTCTTCTGCTGTGCGAGTTAAAATAGGAACATTTTCAAAAGTTGGCTTAACCACATCTTCCCCTACACTATTACCCCCATCAACTTTTGTTTCTGCTTTGGGTTGTTCTTTTACTTCGGCTTCACTTTTGGTTTCGGGAGTTGGCACTTCAATTTTTGCATTTTCTTTCTCGTTTAAGTTAGATTCAGAATAAATTTCATTTGCTCTTTTAGTTACCATTTGGTCGGTAATAGTCATATCCTTTTTTCCGTCAGGATTCAGCTCTGTAACCAAAGATTCCATTGCTTTTTTCTTGATTGTTTCTTGCTCTTTTAAAGGCAATTCTCCAAAGTTTATTTTAGTAGATTTAGATAATATTTCCTCTTTACGATTGTTTGCTTTTAACGCTTTAGATTTTAAGTTGTCTAGTAAAACCGCTTTAGATTCCTCACTAATATCGTTACTATGCTTAATTTCTATTGCTTGTGATTTCAACTCGTCTATATCTTCGTCTATTTTAAGCAATTCTACTTTTTCATTTTCGGGGATAGCTTGGAATTTCTTTAATTCCGCCCCTAAAATATTCTTATTTTTAGCGTAAATATCTTTTATGCTCGTGTTAATCGTTGCTTTTTGCTCCTCTGATAAGTTAGGGTTTTCAAGGTCTTTTTGTAGGCTTAAAACAGCGTTATTTGCTTTCTTAACTTGGTTTTTAGTTTGGTTGTTTACATAGCCTTTCACTCCATACATACCAACAACGTTAGGTGCTGAAAAACCTAATGAAGATAATCCCGCCCCTTTGTTTTGCTCCCAATCAAACTCTTGTTTTATACCTGTATTTATGTCGCTATATTGTTGGATAGCGTCAACTATTCTTTCCTCTGCATATTCCCCTACACCTGCTAAAATAGGACTTTTACCTACTGCTTTTTCTACGGATTTTTTAAAGGAATTAGTAGCTATCTTAGCTCCCTCTTTTGTTCCTTTGTTTGCTAATAACGATTTCCAAACATTACCACTAACTCCTTCAATAAATTTACCTACGATAACCTCTGAAATACCACTAATAGCAGCGTTTTTAAGTTTGTCTTTAGTTTCTAATTCAGGATGCTCTTTACTTAATTGGTCGTATTGTGTCGATGCTGTTGAAGTACCTATCGCTAAATTTGCTATTGCGGATTCTCCCCCAGTAGCCATAGCTAATCCGATTAAAGGTACGGATTCCATAGAGTTTAAAGCAGCGTGTTTAAAAGTATTGATATAATCTCCTTTGTTGTAAGAAGTCATTATGTCTCCGCCTATTTCTTTTTTGTAGTTTGCTATTTTAGCATCGCTTTCTTTGATTTTTTCTTCCATCATTTTTGACGGTATATTCTCAAAGTTTAATTCTTTTGCTAAAATTTCAGAAGGACTTTTTCCTGTTGCGTTTGAAACAGCAGTCATAGCAGGGTTTGTGATTTGTGTACCCAAATCGTACAACATTGATGGCATATCGTAAATAGACTTAGATACTCTTGAAATACCTGCGTCTAATCTGTTTACTAAAGCACCCCCAAAACTCTCTACTTCATCTTCTTTAGGTTTAGCAGGAATAGGTGATTTGACTGACTTCATTTTATCGAAATCAGGCAATATTCCATTTGTATCTATTTCAGGAAATCCTTTAGGTTTTTGCGAATCCGAAGAACCAACTTTCTGTTCCAATTCCATACTTTCCTTTGGAGCAGTAGATAGTGGGGTATCTTTTTTTTTTACAGTAGTTGGTTTATAGCTTCTTATAACTAATGCGATATTGGCTTCTGATTCACCTGCATTAATCATATTTTGAACGATTTTTTTTAATTCTTCATCCATCGTTTATTATTTAGGATTTTTATATTTAGCTATTAATTCTTCTGCTGTTAATTGTTTAGGTTTAGCAGTAGCTTTACCTTGCTCAATCGGTTTTCCAAAATTTCTTTTAGCGTAGTCTTGTATTCCACTAAAAGTATTTCCTTCTTCGTCTAATAGTGATGTACGAATTATATCGTTTACCATTTGAGGGTCTGTAATACTACTGTATTTTTTTATTTTACCCTCTCCTGTTTGGTCGTAATCCTCATCTGTTATTTCATAAGTAGGGTCTTGTTCTATTTTGTATTTAACATCAGGTTTTAATGCACCACGAACAGGTTTTTGCTTAACAGTAATAACAATTTCTTTTTTACCATCTTTAGTTTTTCTTAATACAGTACCTATAACTGTTGTAGGTGCTTTTGGTGGTTGGTTTACGTCAGAAACTCTATCTCCTGCTCTAACAGGTACGGTATTGTAACTTGTTCCGCTTGTAATTTCTTGCACGTTTATTTTTCGGTATGGAGCAGGTTTTTCTTCTTTCTTTTTAGCGTCTTGACTACGTTGGTATCTTCTTTCTTCTTGTTCTGCGTTATAATTTAGTTTTTGCCAATTAGTTTCAGTATCACTTTTTAAATTCAATCCTGCTTTTGATTGTTCTAATATTTTATTTGCGATAGCGTTTTTAGTAGCCATTGTAGCTTCTGGCGTACTTACATCATAAGGTATTCCTAATTGTTGTGAAGCATCTTGTATTCTTTTTTTATTATCCCCTATTTTAGTTAATACCATTTCTTTAGCACTTGCTTCTTGATTTGGATTTAATTCTCTAACGGTTATTTTTTGGTTTCCAACTTCTTTGTTGTATTCGTTCACTTTTAGGTTGCTTCTTATTTCATCTACTAAACCATCTTTACCTAAAATTTCTACTTTGTTAGGCATTAAAGATTCTAAATAGGATTGATTTCCTAATTCATCTAAAGACATTACTGTTTCTTCTTTTGTTTCAGGGTCTAATAATTTCATAGACATTTTTCCACTTTCATCAATAAAAACTTCTCCTTTGTCTATGTTTAAAAGTTTAGGGATTATATCTTCCCCTTTACCGTAAATATCTGTGTTTACATTGCCTTCCGAAATAGCTTTTGTTTTGTCTGTAATAAAACTTTTTAATGTGTTGGCAGTTTGTTTCATTTTATCCAATCCTGCATATAATTCAGTTAGCCTTGCGTTATCTTGTGCTGAACGATTTTTTTTAGCGTATAGAGAAGCAACCTCATCAGCCATTTGTCTTACAACTTTATGGCTTGATTCATTCATACGATTATTTCCGTAGTCCTGACCTTTAAACTCACGAGATTTTTCAAATGCCTTATCGCTTCTTTCTTGCTGTTCGTTTTGTTCAGCAAGTCTTTTAGCTTGTTCTAATTCTTCTTTGCGCTGTTTTTCCTCACGATAACGAAAATTCATTTGCTCTATGTTTGATAGAGCATTTCCTAAATAATCTTTAGGTGCTTGTACTTGAGCGTATGTTCCTTTACTTCCTATTACTGCCATAACTTTTTATTTACCTGTTTTTGACAATCCTACTTTATCTGTATCAGTAGTTGTACTAGCTGTTTTTGAAGCTAATGAATTAGCTACCATTCCTAAAGACTGTAATCCTGAACCTAATGCTTGGTTTGACGCTTCTTTTGAAGCGTTATATTGACTTGTAAGTCCTGCAATATCTTGTTGCTCTCTACCCTCTTTTAAGTTTCGGATGTTTTGCTCCTCTTGCATTTTGTACATATCAATTTGTTTGGTTTGTTCATCTAAGTTTGCACCTATTTCCTTGTTTAGGTCTTGCGTGCCTGTTTGAACTCTGCCAATACCTCCCATTAAGGCTCTTGTACCCCCCTCACGTAATGCTTGGATATAAGACTCATTAAGCCTTGCTTGTTGTTCTTTACGTAAATCTGCTCCTGCCGTAGATACTTGTAGTCCTTCGGCTGTGTTTACAAATTCTTGTCTTTTATAATTTTCTAAGGCTTTTGCTGCTTGTTTAACACGACCTTCTTCTTTTGCCATTTTGTAGGCTGAAAGTCCTAAACCTGCCACTCCTAAAGCTGCTGTTACTGCTGCCATATCACAATATTTTTATTAATTCTGTTGTATTTGTACTTCCTATTTTGTATCCGCAATCTGTAAATCTTTCTTTTAGACTTGGGTGTTTTAACGATGTGAATATTAATTTACAACCACATTCTTTAGCGTATAAACTTATCACATCAATTAACATATTTATAGATTCTGCTCTTACGTTTTTGTCTTTTACTTGTGGATTGCTAACAATAAATTCACACATAGAAAAATAAGAATTTGTGGTGTATAGAAATCCTGCTACTACATTTTCATTAGTTTCATCGTCAAATACAATAAAACCACTTTTTCCTCTATCGGGCAATAAATCTAAACTTGGTGCAGGAAACCTAAACCACTTCCACCACTCGCATAGTTCATTGTAATCTTCTGTTTTTAATTGCCTAATAGATAAATTCATAATTTACTACAAATATATACATAATTTTATTCAAAACTTTGTCCTAAATCCCCTGATACTGAAAATATTTCTGCTAATGTGTTTTTATCGAACTCCATTTCAACTTTCATATAGTATCCTAATAGACTTGATGTTTCTATACTTTGGTTTTTTACAGATAAAATAAAGTCGTTAACATTTACTAGCGAAGCACTACTTAACGTTAATGAAGTCGCTGTTTTCGCTGTAATTGTTGCAATAAAAACCATAGAAGCATTATACACGCTATCCCCTATATTCGCTGTACTTGTGTCTTTTAATGTGATAACGTTTCCTACTTTTGTGATTACTGTACCTAATCCTTGACAAGATAGTGTTGCTGTATCATTTGTGCTTTCTGAACCTCTAATATATCCTCTAAAAACCCCCTCTTTATTTACATAATTATCTACATTCAAATATCCTGATTGAAATTCTGTTGTTAATGTTGTTTCGCAAGGTACTGTACCCTCAATGTCAATTGTTCTGAAATTTTTGCGCATTGAAGGACTTTCATTGAAGTAGAAACTAAATTTGCTATTTGTCTTAACTCCATAAAACGTATTATAATTTGTAGGCGTTGTATCGTTATGTAGGTATAATTCCCCTCCTTTAAACGAAATAAATTCATTATGCATCCTAATCATATCTTCAGGAGCAAAATTATGTCGTGGAAACCACCCTTTATGTACATCGCTATATCTCCACGTAACGTTCTTAGAAACACTATTTGAGTCCACATAAAATACGCTTAAAAAATATTCATCATTTAAAGAATCATATTGTCCTACACATCTTGTAATTGTGTTATCTCTGAATAAACCTTTGAAATAATCGGTCATTCCTTTCGATGAAATTTCATCTAATCCGTTATTATCTAATCGCAATACAACACCTCTTTTTATATCGGTAGCAAAACAATTAAATCCATAAGTATCAAAACTTGAAGCGTTATTGCTTATTCCGTATTCCCCTAAATAAGTGTCTTGTGTGTTTAAAACATTATCAGTTACAGTTAAATTAGTTGTCGCATCCGCATTATAAAGCAAATCTTTACCATAAAAAACTTGACTCCATTTATTCTCTTGAACAACTAATAAGTTTGTATCTCTATGTTTTATAAGTCTAATTGCTCCGTATGATTTTTCAATATCGTCTTTATAGTTCGCAGTAGATAAATTAAACGAATTTAAGCCATTAATATTTGAACTTGGTTGCAATACTCCATCACTATAAGTTATATCCGCATATCGATTAATTTCCTTGTAATCATCCATAGAAACAGCAGTAGGGGTAAAGTCTAACAACAACTCTTTGCCTAAAAAAGCATCTTTTATTTTAAAACTTTCTGCACCATTACCTTGAACGTAACAATTAAATGTTTCTGACAATAAATGGTCTGTGTATTGGTATGCGTTATTTGTAATGGTGAACTTTTCAGGCGTTAAGTAGAAAACTTGGTCTTCCAAATCTTTATTCTCTTTCTCAAATATAAAAAATCCACTTACTGAACGTATGTTTACACTCGCTGTTAAATAACCTTTTACCCCCGTTGAAAATGACCCGTTCCCAGGATGTATCCCCTCTACTTTTAAATAAAGTTTTCCTGTTGCACTTGGCGTAAAACCAAATCCATAAGTTCCTATACCAAATCCATAAGTTCCTCTAACAACGCTTACATTAGAATAAACCTCTCCAGTGTTTGAAGTAAATATTTTTGTAGACAAGTACGTATTATAAAAATCTTCAAAATTGTCATAATCTGTTGTTGCTATGTATGACTCTTTAAACATCGCATCACTTCTGTCACTTCTGTATGAGTCAAAAAATAATTGCGTTAAACTTCCTTTTACAATAGGCAAGTCTATTGGGACGGTTGGTGCTGCTTCATCGTAAGTAGTTCCTAAATCTACATAAGAAAATGGTCTATCGTTTGATGCTCTTGAATCTGATTTATTATACCAAAAATCATCCTTTCCATAATCTATTTTAAAGTTAGTAGGGGATATTTTAAAGTATAATCCTGCTTCTTCTACAATTTCGTTTCCATTACCATCTTTGTTGTCTTTTATAAAGTCGGATTCTTGTAGTTTTACTTCGAGTACTTTTGTTTTAACGACCTTGTCTAAAGCTCCTGAAATGTCTGCTTTTACAATTAATTCATCTCCTTCTTTTACTTTATTTTTGCTTTCTCCATCTAGTTTTATCCAACGATATATTCCGTCTTGATAAAATATACTGCAATAAATTTCCTCCCATGTTCCTTTGTTTTCTTTTATTCCAAATCGGTATCTTTTTGCCCAACTTGGCGTTTTTTGTAACGTAGGGATAGTTACGCTTATCTTGTTTTGCTTATCACTATTAGCTATTGGTATGTGGATTGTGTTTTTTTCGCTTGTCAAAGCAGTGGTCATTCTGCCTTGCTCATCCTCAAATACCATACATACTTCGTAACTTCTATTGCTTTTTAAACTTTCATTTGCTGATGCTTCTGCAATATAAACAGTAGTGCCATTGTCTATAAAGTATTTATACTTAGTTACTGTACTTACTACTAATGTAAAGGCAGGGATTTGAATATTTATTTGTGTAGAAGTAGGTTTTGTAACTACGAAATCAGTAGATATCCTACTTGTTTCTCCCACTTCAATAGGAATAACAGATTCAAAATAGTCGCTAAACAATCCCTCTAATTCTGATTCAAATGTAGAATTAGTAAAGAAATCAGCTAAATCGGTATAATCATCTTCAAGAATATACGTATAACTACTTATAAAACTATTAGGTATAAATTCGGTAGGAGCAGGAAGCGTTAATGAAATTGAATTAATATCAAAATCAACAACAATAACTTTCCCTTTAGTAAATGTAAATCCACTAAAGTTTAATTGAAATAATGTACTTGCTTTTACTAATGGCGAGCCTTCAATAGAATACGAAGATGAAGTAATAGTAAAAGGTAAATCATCTCTTAAAACGTCATTACTTACTAATGACAAAGTATAATCTAGTAATACGTTATCTCCGTTAATATCTTTTAAGTCATATCCCTCTTTGTAATTAGCATAGGCTAATCTACTTCCTATGAAATCTTGTGCTTCGGCTGTTTTAGGAACATTATCAAATTGTTTATAATATTCTTTTTGTGGCAACTTACCGTAAACTTTACTATTGTTAAACTCAATTGTTTCTGTTACGTTATTTGTCCATCCCTCATCTTCTTTATTAAACTTCTCGATTACGTTTACATCAGTAGAATTACTTTCTTTGAATAAAAGGTCTATGCCTATTACATCTCTATCTCCTGTATTAAAAGAAATATCTACCGCATTATACGAGTTAACCATTCCTTTGTTTTCAAATGTTTCAAAGTCTAAATCAAATGGATTTGGTCTGAACGCATATTTACTCCACGCTGAAATAGCTGAATAATATCCATCTTGGTATTTATATCGATACGCAAAAGAAAGGTATTTGTCTTCAATAAAATTAGCTTCGGATTGGTCAATAGATACTGTTGGTGTAATTAAAGGTTTTTCAATAGGGGCAGGTTTCATTACACTAATCTCTTGACTTGTGAAACCATCAGTAGCGTAGGTTTTTGCTATTGCTATATTTACTATTCGAGGCGGGTTTAAATTATCTGTCCACGATAATAAATCGGCATCGTCTGTTCCGATTATAATATTAGCAAATTCAATTTTATTGTTTAAATTAAAATTTAAAACACCTGTTGTAGCTGTTGATTGAAGAATAACATCTGTTACATTAGTGTCTTTATCCCACTCAACTACATAATCAAAATTAGTACCTTTTACAAAGAAATAAACAGCATTTTTAGATATATGAGAAACCGAACCAATAGTTACACCTCCTACAATACCTAAATTAGTCATTTTTTTATTACCTAATACGTTGGTAATTATTCCTCCACTCGAATCAGTAGTTGCTGTTGTGCTAATGTTTTCTCCATCGATTAATTGACCGTTTTTAACAAGTCTTTCATCAACGTCTTTGTTTATGGTACTATTTACAAAAGTGTTTCTTATTTTCATCCTACTTGATGTATTTATTTCTGCCTTTTAAAACAAATGCTAATTCACTTAATTTTAAAGACATTAATCTGATTTTTGTATTTTTTAAAGACGTGAAATATTCGTTTCTTGCTCTTTTTACGATATATTCTTGTTTGTATATCATATTGTCTAAAAGCATCCATTTAATGTAGTTGTAAATGGTTTGTTCGGCAAACTTATGTATCTTAACATCTTCTGCGCTTTCATATTCTAATCCGTCTGAAATATACTCTAAAAGAATAGTTTTAAACGAAGTATTTGAATCAAAGAATATTCTACCCTTTCTTTTATCGATTAAAAACTCTCCGTTGGCATTTTTAGTAGTGTCGAAACCGTAATTAGTCGCTCCACAATCACAATCAGAACAAATAGTTTCACATTTTTTATAAGCATTAGTCGCATTTACGGTATTACTTTCTGAAGTTGAAGTACCCTCTAACGGATAACCATCATTATCAAACATTATGTTATAATCGTGGTCTTGCAAATAAGCCTTACCATAGAATCTGTCTGTCGTCATTTTTAAAGGCATTAATCTGCCATCCGACCCTACAGCACTAACTCTTACATATTGAACGTAATCTTGTGGTAAAATCATTGTAAAGGTATCGGACATATCCAACTCTACCCCTTTTACTTCTTTCAAAACGTCATAATTCAACTCTTGTAACGCTCTTTTTGCTAAGGCAATTACTTCGTATCTCTTTACGTTATTGATTTGTTTATCATCGCCTACATTCAACAACATAAAATTATTGATAATATCATCTAAGGATATATACTGATAATTCCCTTGTAATTCATCGTTTTCGTAGTATTCTAATGGATTTTCTGTTGCCATAATTATTGTCTTTTAGCTTCTTGTGATACCTCTTCCGCTTTTGAAACCTGCATTACTTGTTCGCTTGTGATAGTCAAACCTGCATAGCCTAATATTTTTATAATCAAATCTACCTCTTGTGATGGGTGTATTTCAAAGTCTTGATAATCTCCTGCTGATGGATTAAATAAAGGGTTTCCGCTTACGTTTGTATAAGTCCAATTAGGCGTTTTTGGTCTTCTTATACACAAACATTTCACGTTGTTTACGATTGTTGTTGGTAAAACGTAAAAATCTTTATCTAATCGAGTGTAAATTGGGTATTTTTCATCGGGAGTTACCGAGGATGTTTTCAATTTATTCAAGTAAAGTTTTGAAACTTCCTCAATATCTATTCCGTTATATTCTAAGTTGATTACTTTGTAAATATCAGTATCGGAATAAGAAAATGATTTTGGAGTTGAATTATAAGTTAGCGTGATAAATTTTGTAAATCTATCGATACGTTCCCTTAAAAATTTAGGCATATCCGAATATTCCGTATTATAAAGTCTGTTATTTTGCTTGATAAGACTTTTGCTATAATCGTAAAAATCGTTTTCAAAGATATAAAGTTGTGCCATATCGGCATAAAGATTAAACTCTAAAGGGGTCAAGTACCCTCTATTTTCCTTATTCAGTAAGGATAAAACGGTATTTCTTACATTGTTTATCATGTCCGTAATGAATTTTTAACAAATATACAAATAATACAAATATAAATTAATAAAAAAAAGTCCGATAAAATATCAAGACTTTTAATGGTTAAAAATTAATTTGGTTACTTACGTTGGCTTTCTATGTACTTCGCTAAAGCGTTTCCTTCTTTAGTTTTAAGATACCTTACCATCATCATATTCGGGTCGGTTTCATCATAAGGCACTTCTATTAACATATCTGCTCCGTTAAAAAACTTATAATTTTTCAAGGAAAGAATGTTATTGTCCATTGCCCAAACTACCGCTCCTAACAATACAATATCCTCGTTATTCGCTAAGGATAAAAACAGTTTAGGCTCTGCTTTAGCATATAGTAAAACATCACGTTTTAATTCTTTAGAAGACATTTTTAAAGCCTTATTCCCAATAGTAGGAATAGACAATGCAACGCTCTCTAATGTTTCAAGAGATAACTCTCTCGCTTGTCGTTGTGCTTCAAACTCAATATCTAAATTGCTTAATTCTTCTTCCGCAACTACTTCTGGATTAAATTCATAGAATTTTACTCCATTTGCAGGGGTTATTTCTAAGAATTTTTGTAGTGTTGGATTTGATTTAGGAACGATTAATTTTCCATTTTCAAAAGGAATTTGTCCTAGAATAGCATCTCCTGTTTGTTCATCAACAAAAATACTTCGTTGGTTAGTGCAATAACGCAATGCTCTTAGTTCATTTTTTTCTTCGTCAAAGTACTGTAATTGATTGTACTCCGTGTGACGATTGTTTAGAAAAAACAAAAGTGGTGTTTCTCCTGATTTTAAGATATAAATTTTATCTTTTAAAGCTGTTTTAGACGCTTTAGTCTTTGCTGCAACCGCTTCGGCTACAACTTCTTTTTTTGGGAATGGCATAATGTTTAAATTTAATTTGATTTATATAAAATAAGGGGGAAGTACTCACCTCCCCCTTTTGTGAAAGTTACTATGCTCCTTTCAATAACACGAAAGCATTTCTACCTTGTGTAATCAAACCTCTTTCTGATAAGAAGTGAAGTTCGTTGGCGTCCAAAGAAGAGTTTGATGCTCCTCCTGCTCCACCTACTACCCAAGTTTTGTATTTTCTGTTTTCTCCTTGTGCTGCACGATATTTAACGTGTAGGTAAGGTAAAGTTCTTTTTTCCCCTGCGATTTCGTCATACACAGTTTTTGTTCCATTAGGACACATAACACCGTTTACTTTTCCTACTCCTGTAAAACCTCCACGAGTTGTGATGTCGTTTAAGTATTTCCATTGAGTTTTGTAAACTTCGTAACCTGCTCTTTTGAAACCTGTAAATCCAAGGTTCAAAGCCATTTTCTCGTCATTGTTAAATGCTCCATAAGAAACACCACCTGAATAACCGTTGCCAACTGCACCTAACATATTATCAACTGCAATTTCTTGAGCGAAACAGTTGAACATCATATATTCTGAAACTGCTCCTTGTCTGTTCAATCTATCAAAAACAGTATCGAAGTCTGCAAGTGTAGAGATAATTCCATCATAAACGTTTCCTTGACCTGCGGCTGCAAAGAAACCTTGAGAGCCTGTAAATCCTGCTGTAGCTGCTGCTGAACCTTCTTCAAAAGAAACATTTTCTAACATAGACATTTCCAACACATCATCAAAACGTTGACGAGTTTGTGCTCTTGATTTCAAATACCAAAGGTATCCTTTACCATTTTCACCTTCTGTTTCAATCCATCCAACTTGTGCCATATCCGAACCGTTAACGATGTCAACGTCTTTTACGATAGTCATTTTATTTTCAAAGATTGCAGGTTCTGCTTCCAAAGAAACTGTTTGTCCAACAGTACCTTTTCTGTATTCTGAACCAAAAGCAAAACAGTTGATTGCAGTAGTTCCAATTGACCAACCTGCTGTTTTAGAAGGGGCAACTGTAAAGGTATTTGTGTCATTAGCTGTTACAATACCTGTGTTTTCTACTAAACCATCGCTGAAAACGATAGTATCGTTGTTTCTAAATCTGTGACCTGCTAATGTAAATACGTTAGCGGTACGAGTTACACCTGTGGCAACCGCTCTCAAACGACCTTCTTCTGACCATTTGATTAAATCCGATGCTGATGGGATTTCAGATGCTGTTTTTGATAGGAATCCTTTGATAGATTGGTTTCCGTATCTTTTAAATTCTTCTTTGATTAAATCAGGCATCCATTGATTAGTAAAATCAAATGTGCTGATGTAATTAGAAGATGTGATTTCCTTTGTAGGAGAAGGGGTTACTGAAACCCCAGGGGACACGTTTAATGCCATAATTTCTAGTTTTTAAAGTTGTTTTATCTAAACGTTTGCGAAACGTCGGGATTTAAAACTCTAAAAGTGGTGGTTGCATTATTTCCGTCTTTAGCTTTGGCAAAGCCTGTATCTATGTTTTTTCTATCTTTCGATATATCCTCAATGGCTTTTGCTTTTCCTAATTCAAAAAAGTGTTTTGCCATTGCGTCAGGGTTCATAGCTAAGTTAAGTGCTTTATGATAACCTTTTACGTCTTTTATCAAACCATCATCTCCTAAGTACTTATCGATAAAATTACCGATGTTCATTTGTGAGCTTTTTACCTCCTCTATATTTGTAGGCTTGTAAACGATTTCTTCATTGTCAATTTTAAATTCAAAACCTTTGAACTCTTTTGAGAATAAACTATCCGTTTTTTCCTTGAAATAGTTAACCGCTTTTTCTTCGGTTTGGGAGATTAATTCCGACTTTTCATTTATTTCTTGCAAGGTTTGTTTTGCTTCTTTGTATTCCAACGGGATAAAATCTTCATTAGACTCTAATGGGACTTTGTATTTCTCGTTTTGCTCTTTGAAGTATTCCTTCGCCTCCGCAAGGATTCTTTTTTTATCTCTTATAATCTTTTTTACGTCTGATTCGGAATCGTAATCTTCATCAAACGTATATTTATCTGCTATTTCTGATTCTACATCATCTGCATCAAAATAAGGATTTTTTTCTGCAATATATTTTTTTAATAATACATCTTCGTTTTCATTACCCCAATCTTTTTGTGCTTCTAAAAAATCTTGGAAGCTACGACCTGTATCCTCTCTGTATTTTAAATAGGCTTGAATATCTTCGGGTAATGCCTTTTCCTCTTTTTTAGTCAGATTGTCTAAATCATCAATATCTAAACCTAACTTGTCTTTCAAATAACTTAAAACAACTTGATTGTCTAATTCAATCTCTTTAGTTTCCGATTCTTCTTCTTCGGCTTGAACTTCCTCTGTTTGTTGTTCGGTTTCCGTTTCAGTAGCAACTTCTGTTTCTGCATTAGTTTCCTCTACTTTAGGTTCTTCAAAAACATATTCTTGTGGTTTAAATGTTTCTAAATTCTCGTTGTCCACTACTTTAAAAGTAGTATTTTCTAATTCTTCCATTTTGATTTGATTTAATTATTAACAAATGTATAAATTTTTATTATACAAATTATATTTTGATAGATTTTTTTTATAACTCAAATGCTTCCATATTATCGAAGTTGCTCTCAAAGTCAATCGGCTGTTTTTCTTTTTGTCTTTGTTCGATTAATTTAGACTGTTGCGTGGCTTGTTTTGCTGTTCTTTCGTCTTTTCTATCCTCTTTCATTCGCTCTTTATCCATTACGTTGTCGGATTCGGCAAGTTTTACACCAAGTTGGTATTGATACTCTTCTTCCATTAACTCTTTTTTCAATCGAGTTTGTTCTTGAAGTTTCATCATTTCTCCTTGTAAAAACTGCCTTTGAACTTCTAGTTTTGATTGTTTTTCGGCTTCTATGATAGATAATTGAGTTTGAGCAGAGGCTTGAGTAGATTGAATATTTCCTTGTGTTTGAGCATCAATTTCACGCATTTTGTTTTCTTGTGCTTCTTTCATTCGTTTATTCTTGATGATTTTTAGATATTTATAAGCTAATGCTGAATTACGGATATTTAAGATTGCGTACTTGTCTTCTACTCCTAAATTACCTTGTTGTATCTCTAATGAAATATCGGATTCTAGTTTAGCTTTTTGCTCCTCATCAGGCACTAATTCTAAGAATATATCAAAGTCTAATAAATGTCTATTTTTAAGATATTCTAAGTCCATTACGCTTGTGTTTCCAATTTTGCGTATGAAATCCTCTCTCAAAGCATCGTTTGCCAATATATCAGCTATTCTATAAGAGATTGTTCTACATAGGTCTTTTATTAGGTACATATCAGCTTCTAATATGTGTCTTGTAGCTACATTTGATGAATACGCTGCCATTTTTTGAAGTCCTACCAATGAATTTTTATCGGGAGTTGAACCATCTCTTGCTTCATTAATTCCTGTTACATCACGTATCATTTGTAGTTTAAATGCGTATTGTCTTTCAAGTGCTGCTAGTTTATTATTAGCACCGCTTGAAGTAATTTCAGTAATAGGCATTTTACCATTGTTATATTCTCCTCCTACTGTTGAACTTCTACCGAATACACTACCTGTTTGCATTAACATATTAAATGCTTCCGTCGGGGTGTACGCTGCTCCATTTCCTAAGTCAATTTCTGCCAAACCATCAATGTCAATAAAGTGTCCATCAGGCATAACTCTTTGAATAGTTTGTTGGATTTTAAGGTTAAGGATATTAATATCATCAGCAAAAGGTATCATTCGTTCTACTATCGAATTGATTTTCCCTTTGTATTGGTGTGGTGCGCAAACAGAATACATTGATACTGCTATCTTTTCGTTGGATTTTGGTCGAACCATATTTTTAGCCAACTCCCATTTCAATAAAATATTAGTTCCTAAAATTAATGTACCATCCATCCAAACCTCATCGGTAAAGCTTACACGTTTAAAATCAGCTTCTTCTCCTTGTACTACAAAGGTTTCATCACGTTTTATAGCTTTTTTCCCTCCAGTAGAAGTAGTTTTTATTTTGAATACGGTTTCTTTTGTGGTTTTATAAGTGAAATTAAGTATTGCTACTTTTCCCCTTTGTTCTGTACCTCTATCTGTTGATAGTCCGAAATAGCTATTCCAATTAAACTCGCAATCTACAATCTCTTGTTTTTGTTCGTCTGTAAGATTAGGTAATTTTCTGAAAATCTCTGAAATATTCACTACTTCAACTTCTCCAAAATAATTACAATCTCTAAAATAAGGGTCTTCGGTATAAGAATAAACAAAGTTTTCAGGATTAACGTATTTTATTTTAACTCCTTCGGTAGCATTGAAGTCATCTTTTACAATGCCTATTCCACACTCTACAATATCCCGTAATACTCTTGTGTTAACAATCTCATCAAATTCGCTATTATCTAAAACCGAAGTAATAGCAAGTTGTTCTGAAATTTCAATACTTGGTTTGTAGTCCATTTCTAAACGGACTTCTAATTCCTCTTGTGTTTCGGGTAGTGTTTCAGGGTCTGTATTAAAAGCATTTATGTTTAATTCGTTTTTGGCTTTCATCAAAAACTCCTTAGCTTTCATATCTCTTTCAATTCCTTGTCGATATTTTATATTGTTTTCGGTAGATAAAGGGTCGGTAGAATAAGCTACAACCTCATATCTCCTATCTGTCATTCCATTTACAATAATATCTACAAACTTTGGTATGATAGGCACAACTGAAAAATTAAGATTCATATAGGACAAATCTCCATTTACAGCCATAAAATCTCTATACCCTTTAGTACTTTGCATACCTTGACCATAAAGCCTTCTTCTGCGGAAGGTTTCTTGGTTTTGGTAATAAGCGCAAGTGCCTGTATTTTTGCTGAACCATTCGTTTTGAATAGCTAATGCTATGTTTAATCCTATTTCATTTGTTTCTTTTTGAGCAAAAGGAAGGTTTTCTTTAGGAAATTCTCCCGAAGGAATGAGATTTGTGACTAACTTTCCTACCATTGTGACTGTGTATTAGCGTTATTATAATTGTGGTTATATCTTTTTATGTTTAATTTTATCGGCTTCGCTTCCGCTTTGTAAATGTACGAAATTCTATTGATTGCCATTAATGCTAATCCAGAGGAAATTCCTGCATCAAATTTAGTCCTTTTATTAATGTCAAACCGCAACCAATCTATCAACGTTCTTTCAAATGGCATTGTTCCACATTCCCCTGTTTCTCTATTGATTCCTACGTGTTTTTCTATATAAGTTTCTATTGCTCCTGCGTGCATTTGCTTCATGTCCTCTGAACTGTTAGGCACTCCGCCTAATTCTCTTTCGGTTGCTGAAAGTTTATTTGAAGGCTTGTCAAAACGTGTAATAGCATAATGTCTATACCCTCTATTCTTAAAATGATATAGTAAACGTGGTTTGTTATTCTCAATTAATATAGGCATAGAATAAAAAACACAAGCCATAAGTACATCTTCAAAGAATATTTCAGGAGTTGCAGGTCTTGAAACATATTCTAAAAAGAATAAATTTGACGGAACATCCATCATATTAAAAGTAGTAACTCCTGAAACCGCACCTTTTGAACCTCTACCATCAAATTCCTCGTGGTCGCTATTCATTGTAGATTCAGTTGTTCCTGCAATATCGTAAGGGTCACAGCCTAATGCTCCTATATGTCCGTTTAAAGGTGATTTTGCCCATACTCCAAAATTAAAAGTTGTGTCATTTCTGTTTTGTAATTCTTTTGGAGGCAACCAAGCTAACTTAAACCTACCGTTTGGCTCATTTTTGAAGTACACTTTGCTGTCTAATATTCCGCCCTCCCAATAGAAATTACCAATAACTAAATCATCTACTATATTGTTTTCTCTATTGAAAGTGATTTGTTCATTGATTTTCTCTATATTAAATAAGGAATATCGTAATTCATCTCTAAATGCTTCATCGATAGTCATTGGAAACGCTCTTAATTCCTCGTTGTAAGCAATGTCGCTTTCTGCTCTTTTGGATTTTCTTTTTTCCATTAAGAATTTGATACTACCTATTTTTACAAGTTTCCCAAAACTATTTATAAATCCGTCTTTTGGAGCAACTTCCCAACATTTACCGTATTTATCGGTATATTCAGCCATATTTTTATGAGCGGGTAAGAAATAAGAATACAACCCACTTGAAGTACGACCTGTTACTTTATTTCTTTTTTTAACCTGACTTGCGTTGTATAGATTAAGGAATTCTTGACCTCCTTTATTTAAAGCATTAACTGTAGAGCCTACAAATGCTTTTCCTACGATTGTACCGCCCTCATCCATTGTTGGTGCAACTTGACCCCAATGTTTCTCAAAACTTCTTCCCATAATCCATTTGGACGCTTCGTCAGCCAAGTATCGATACATTTTTTGACCGTCATACGCACTTTCTTTTGTGGGTTGATAGTCAAGTCTTGTGTTTAAATAATCGTCTGTATTTGTATCCCTAGATAGTTTTGATTTTTTAGTATTGTCGGATGGTTTGGCAAAATATATTTCTTTTTTTGAATCTTCTGCACCCTTAACTATCGGTCTAAAAAAGAAAGGTAAATTTAGAAATCCGTAAGATAATTTAGAAAACGCTTTACTAGCATCATCATCAGATTTAGAAGTAATACCAAAGTTTGCATTTTTCATAGAAGTTGCATCGTTTAGCATTTCACATAGGATTTGGTAAGTAAATCCTGTTCTACGTGATTTTACGAACATTTCCCCTATACATCTATCATCGATAACACAAGCTCTAGTGAAATAAAACATATCTCTTTGAGCCTCACGATAGTTCATATAACTACCATTATCTTCCATTTTTACCCATTGTAAGGCAAAATAATGCGCTCCTGTTAAGTAAGTAGCTACCCCATTATTGTAAAACCAAAACCCCTCTCTCCTGCGTCTAAATTCCTCGATAATATATTCTGCATAAGCATCAATAGTATCGGGAGTTAGTCCTTGTGGCTCTTTTTGTCGTTTCCAATATTGGTCTTCTTTCCTTACGTTATGATAAAGTATTTTTGTACGTGGGGGTTGTTTTGGTAGGATAATGTTAAGTCCGTCCAATGTAATCATTTCTCCCTCTGTACTAAAAGGGCAAATATTTACTGCATCTTTTTCAGCATTGTACCATTTTTTCCAATAGTTTTTCAAAGGGAACATTTCTTGACTTGCGAATTTCTCAGGGTAGCCCCTTTTGTACTCTTTCTCGGTAAGGTTGTAGGTTTCGGACTCTAATTGCATCCTTAAATCAATCAAAGCGGAATCTATTTGTACGATAGCTTCGTGAAGTTGTGCTTTAGCTTGACCTACTAAATGGTGTTTGGAATCATCTAATTCTGAATAGTCGATTTTCTTTCTGAAAGCCTTTCTTAATACTTCTAGTGAAGAATCTCCTGCTTTTACAAGTTTCTCTATGTAGTGTCTTAATTTATCGTTACTAGGACTGTTTAATGAGTTTTCCCATTTAACAATAAGTTGTTTACAATAGGTAAATGAACTCACTTTAGATTTTACAACCGAACCTAACTTTTCATCATCGAGATTTTCAACGTCGATATTATACTCTAGTCCTTCGATTAGGTTTTCTATCGCTATTTCTATATCTGCTGAAAGTCCTTTCATACTGTTGCTAGTATTCTATTAGTGGTCATTTTGTATAACCTTTTTTTGTTTATGATAAATTCGTATTCGCTATCGTTGGCAAAACAGACTAAATCTCCTTTGTCTATTCCTTGTTTTTTTAAACTATCGTTTGATAGGTAGATTTTGCCTACTCTTTCAACTTCTTTTTCCATTTCAAAGAAACTAGCTTGTTCTACGATAGGCTCTACGAAAACATTGTCTTCAAATGCGATTTGCTCTCCATCTTCTTTAATAACCATATAGATTTTCTCTTTTTCAACAAAAAATAAATTATCTTTTATATGGTTAAAACTTTCTTTTTTCATTCCGTTTTGGTCGTAATACGTTCTAAATGTATTATGGTGTACTACTAAAATATCGCCTACGACAACATCTCCTTTGTAATTCTTAGGCAAATACTTTACTACCCCTAATCTATTGGTATAAACGTGATTTTCAATAGACACATTTATGATAATATCTCCCTCTTTAACTACGAAATTAGTACCCCCAAAAGGCTCAACTATAAAACAGTTACTTCCTTGCATATTAATCTATGTCAAATTCAACTGCAATACCCATATTAATATTTACTTTTTTCCATAACTGAATTACGTTTTCTTCAATTACATAAATACTAAACCACAAGTCCTCAAAAACTATTTCGTGGATTGTGCCTTTCGCCCCTTTACCCCCAATATGATAGTGGATTGCTTCTTTTAAATCTTTTCCGATTGATATTTTTCTTATTTTATTCATATTAGTTATTTATGTTGGTTGTGTTTACAATAGGTACATCATATATAGAGCTTCTTGCTGTTATTGTAACTAAACAAGATGAATCTGTAGTTATAATATCCCATAAATATATTGAACTTGCGTCTCCTGAAGCGTCTAATGTTATTGTCCCTGTTCTAATTAAATGTGTTGGGTCTAAAACAGGAACACTTACAGGTGTGTCAAACTCTAAAGAATTAAAATTTACATCTGAAGCTGTGATTGTAAAGGTTAAATATATAATCTCTAAAGGTTGTCCTCCTGTTATATCTAAAGTTCCTGTTCCTGATGCTGGAATACTTGAGTTTATTTCTAAACTATCTAATAGAAATTCATTGTTTTCGGTTCTATAAATATTTCTTTGAAAATTATTCATAATTACACTTTTGTATTTCCACCTAGATAGAAAATATTTGTACTTGCTTCTTGACTTATATAGGTTTGATAATATTGACCTTTTATTTTCAATCCTATTGGGTTATTTATAGTTGTTCCTGATGCAATATAAGATACTTCACCTGTTCCTTTTTGAGTAAATCCTACACCTATTTTAGAAGATAATCCACTTGGAACTGTTATTGTTACTGCATTTGCTCCATTATTTATGATAATTTCATAATTATTATCTGCATTTGTTAATGTATAGTTATTTCCTGTAAAGTTAGTAGGATAGGTTATTACTTTTTGTAGGTTGTCAGTAGAAGCAACGGCAATAGTAAAGTTAGGGTATGTCCCTGTTATATCTATTCCACTTCCCTCTGTTAAAGATACAACTTGGTCGGGAGCAGTATTGTTAAAAGTTGTTCCCACTAAAGACATTGATGTCCCTGCGGAATATGTTGTGTTTACATAGGTTGAGTTTACTACATAAGGAGTTGCAACCGTTCCGTTTCCTGTTACAGTTACATTTGTTCCTGCATTTACTTTTGTTTCTGAACCATTAGGTACAGATGCACTTGAATTTACTATATAAGGTGATGCAACAGTTCCTAATCCTGTAACTGTAATATTTGTACCTGCTGTAACTTTTGTTTCCGAACCGTCTATAAGGTTTTGAATTTTAATAAAATCCCCTAATACAGTTTGTGTTTCATCAACTCCAAAAGTATCGTTGTTTTTAGTAAAAAGGTATTTAGTGTCGTTATCACAAGTTACAATTACGATTTCGTATGGTTCGACTATATAAGCAGGGTCTAACGAATTTATAATTCCTTCGGGGGTATTTTCTCCTATATCGCCAATTACTTCTGTGATTTTTAATGTACCACCATCGATAGGGGAAAGTCCGTTTATGACAAAGTCTTTTAAGGCTTGAACGGAAAAGTTTTTTGTTGCGTTGTTATTGTCGCCATCAGTTCCTAAGATTATATCATTTGAACTAATTGCAGCGTCTAATCCGTAAGTTTCTATTCTTGCCATAACTATATCATTTTATCGTACATTAATGTTTTTTCTATTCGAGGGTCGATTCTTTTTAACTCTCTACTTTCAATATTTAATTCCTTGTTTATACTTTGGGATAACTCTATGATGTTTTCTATTGTAACTTCTCTCATTAATCCCCACAACTTATATTTATCAAAAACAAACTTAGCATTTTCAAATAAATATTTATCAATGATTAGATTAGGATTGCTAATACAATCATCCCCTACAAAATTACTAAATTCTTTATGAAATAATCGACCTTTTAATTTAAAAAAGCCATTACCTCTAAAAGTGTATCCATCTCCACTTGCTTCATCTCCATTTCCGTACTTATTAGCATAGCATCTATTGGCGATATTTTGTGGTTTATTGAGATACATTTTAATCATTCTATCATCAAATAATTCGCTATGTTCCTTATTAAGTTTTAATTTAGAGAAGTTTGTCGTTTCTCTTTTTGCTTCAAAATTAGTAATAGCATCAATTTGCCCTAAAAAGTGGATTAATTCCTTTCTACCTAAAGATAGTTTTTCTTTTATTTTTAGGGCGGTTTCTTTGTTTACTACACCATTAACTTTTAAATTATTTTCTAACTGAAACCTTTTGATGTGTTCACTCATTTTTTGAAACAACTTTCTTTTTTGTTGCAGGTTTTACAATTTCGTGTTCAACATCTATTTCGTTGATTTTTTTTGCTTCTTTTGGTGCAATTTCTTGTGGTTTTTCAGCATTTTCCACTTGTCCTAATTTGTACTCTTGCATAATTATTCGTATTTATAGTTATCAAATCCGTCTGTATTGTCGTTCATCATTTTAATAATTGCTTCTTGGTATGTTTTATCCAATACTGACATTGGGTTTTTCCAAAAAACAGGGTTAATATCACCTCTTTCCACTCCATTCATTAATTTAAGAAGTTTTTGGTAGAAAGCATCTATACTTCTAAGGCAGGAATGAGAAAGTCCGTAAAACATAACAGGAGCTTGTACATATTGTTCAATAGGTTGTATTTGGTTTACCAATCCTTTTTCTATTAAATGATTTAGTCTATTTGTTTTTTTAGGTAGTAATTTACACGCTGTATTGATTTCGGAGCGTGTCATAGGTGGTTCAGAATAGAGATAGAGTAGTAATTCAAAAACATCTTTAGAGATATTATTCTTTCTACAAAAGGAATACGACATAATCATATAATATTTAAGAAAGTTCATTGGCTTTTCGGCACAAATAAGGGATAGTGTTTTACTTCTATCCTTTCTAATCTTTCTTTTTATGTTATATTTTACGTATTGTCTGTTATAATCGTAATAATAACTTTTAGTAGACTTTTTTTCTTTGTTGGCTTTTTTCCATTCTAAAAACGATTCTTCTGCCATAAAAAATTATTTTGGTTTGCTTAATCCTTTTCTGTACGCTTGATATTCCGCAGTTTTTGAAAGGTTTTCTAAATTTTCATTATACACAGTTTCTCTATGTTTTTTTACATCAAAACCTTTTTCTGTGGGTAGTTTTTCGTAAACATAAGATGATGGTTTTCCACTTTTTCCGTCTGTAACCCCTGTTTGTATGTGAACTATTTTTTTAGTTCTATACATTTCATCTTTTGTTTTAGGTTTTCCACCTACTGAAGGAGCATTTCCTCCACCTACTGCTGATATTTTAGATACTTTCATAATATAGGTATTTATTTAAGTAACAAAGATATAAAAAGTTTAAATACAAAATGAAAATAAAAAACTCAAACAAATTAATGCTTGGGTAGTTGAATTTGACTGTTACAGCAATCAAATTAGTTAATTTTGGTTAGGACACCGTTTTTTAGCGAGTAATTATTGTAAGACCTCTGTACAAAGGTAATAAAAAAACCCAAATAAACAAATATTTGGGTGGTGAAGCCGTTGGTATTTTGCCTTAACCTCCTTTTTAAATTAATAATAAGATAAGACTTCTTAGCAAAGATAATAAAAAATCCCCATCTTCCTGTGTTTTCGGAGTGGGGATTTTAAAATTAACTAACTCTTCTTTAATCTTATGAAAGACCAAAGATAATAATTTTTTTATTACAAATGAAATTGGGAGTAGTTTTTTTGAAAGGCACGATAAATAAATCCTGATTGCTTTTCCATTTTCTTCCAATCTGCGTAAAGCATATCTTTTTTGCCTACGAAATTCCCTTTTGAATCCAATTTAACAACCTCAATAATCGTACTATCTGGAATTAAATCGTGTGTAAAAATAGGTTTAGCCATTAATATATTTTTAAAAATAGTCTTTCCTATTAGTCAGTCTTTACTAGAATTAAGCATTATATGAAATTGTCCGTAAGAATTGCTTTTTGAATCACTCTTCTAGTATGCCTACACCACCGACAAGTGGGGATTTTTATCTTCTATCGGAACTTATTTTTATCTTCTTGTTTTTCTTTTAGGCAATGTAGTAATGGTTACGAAATTATTTGGGGCGGATTTATTCCCTGATGCGTCTTTTGCAATAACATAAAAAGTATATGTTGTAGATGGAGTTAATCCTGTTACGGTATATTTTATAGTATTAATAGATGTAATATAAACACCGTTTTGATAAATATCGTAAGTAATAGTCTGCCCGAATGACTTTATTGCAATAAGCAAAATTAATAGATACTTCATAATTTTATTTTTTCAAGGTTTATATTTAATTAAATACTCTTTCAAATGCTCCTCGTCATCAAAAACCAAAGCAGTAGTAGGTGTATCTTTGTAATAGCAAATATCGCTAAAATCATCCTTCAAACAAGCATATCCATTTACCATTATCTTCTTAACAGCCGAAGGTATAAATTTAGTTTGATAAGGCTCTTTTATCTTCTTCTCTTTAACAACTACAGTAGGCTCGATAAAAACCTCCTTAATAGCAGATTGCTCATAAGACTTCAATACATCGTAAAACTTACTACGTATTTCGTCTTTCTTTGATTCAGGCACTTTAACCGTCAAAGAAGTAGTAGCCTCGCCATACATCAAAAAAACAGTCTTTCCTCGCTTAGTAGTTTCCATTGCTCATATCTTTATTAGTAATACCAAAGGTAACACCAAAGGTAACACATAAGGTAACACCAACAAAATTATTTAATACTTATTTTTAAACTAGTATTTTAGACTTAAGCAAAAACAACAATCCCAACAAAATCAACACTTCACGTTTTTACAATCTACCAAAAACAACAAAACCAAATTCGGTCTCCGATACCACCAACATTGGTACTCGCAACGTTTTTACACCCCAAAAACAACCCCTTTCAAACCAAATCATACCTAAAACTACTCAATACAACCAATAAAAAACACATTAACAACCAAAACCGTTCACTTTTACACAACAAAATGTTCACTTCAAAATTCTAATAAGTAAAGTCGAGAAGGGGGGCTACCACTCCATATCACAACCCTACCCCTCCCGCTCAAAACCCCCACAAACAAAGGGCGGGGGGTCGCTTTCCAAACATTTCTCCCTATCTTTTTGCCTTTTCCCTAACTACAATACACATCACAACGAATAACCTACTAAACTATACTAGACCATCAGCAACCCCAACAAATACAACCTATTTAACAAATTAACCTCCAGTAACCGCAATCGACTAACTAATCAATCCACGAATCGTTAAATATCCTACTCAGTACACTTCAATAAGCACGAAAAAAACTACAATAAACATACTAAATAACTAATGATATTTTAATGAGAAAACTGCGGAAAGGCTTGTAAATAGGGGGTTAAGTCTATTAATCATACTGTAATATCATTTTAATATTTCGCTTTTTTAAACTTTTTTTAAATAATCTTAAATGTTATTTATATATTCTTGAATTGTTGAGTTATTTGTGTATGGGTTAAGCACTTAATTATATTTATGCGTTTTGGTTGGTTTTGGTTGGTATTATTACTTAAGTATTTTTTATTGTATTTGTCGTTGTTGTGATAGCTTCTAATCTTGTGTATTTTATCGATATTTTTTTAATTATGGTCATTTCAAGACGTTTTTTTTAGGCTTTTTTTGCTCCTGAATGAAAAATAATTGAACTTTTTTTGTTTAACCTTTGCGAAGCCTTGATTTTATTGACTTCTTTACTTTGTATTATTTTATACTTTTTTATCTTTTTATTTGTTTTTTTCATATTACCGTTATATATTTGGGTATGATTATTAAGGCAAAACAACAATCTAAATTTAATATTAT
>JACCEE012437809.1_pt1 | contig 35038 bp, 28 predicted proteins | sample 7449931 | NCBI WGS metagenome assembly JACCEE01 (sample SAMN15323457, study PRJNA562643) | freshwater metagenome | isolation source: river surface water | place: USA:Blue River Watershed | collected 2017-08-19 | reverse complement strand
GGTCGCACGGGCCGCGCTGCTGTCGCCGTCCGAACGCGCAGCGGCGGTGCGGCGCGGACGCGAGGCGGCGCTGGCCGATGACGCCGGCAAGGCGCTCGACCGCGTGCTGGCCGAGGCTGGCGCCGCGCCGCGCCGGCTGCGTGAACAACCGATACGCTGGATGCCGGCACAGGCACGGAGAGAGATGAAATGACGAAGACGGTGGTTTACACGGTCAGGGTGGAGTTCGGCGATTGCGATCCGGCGCGCATTGTCTGGTTCCCGAATTTTTTCCGCTGGATCGATGCGTCGTCGCGGAATTTCTTCGTCCGCTGCGGCGTGCCGTCGTGGCACGAGACCGAGGCGACGATGGGCATTCTCGGCACGCCGCTGGTCGACACGCAGGCCAGCTTCAAAAAAACGGCGAGTTACGGCGACGAGCTGCAAATCCACACCAGCGTCTCCGAGTGGCGCGGCAAGAGCTTCGTGCAGAGCCATCGCGTGATGCGCGGCGACGACGAGATCATGAGCTGCAACGAGGTGCGGATCTTTGCCGCGCACAAGCCGGAAGGGGGAATACGCGCGGTCGCGATTCCCCCGGAGTTCATCGCACTGTGCTCATGAGCCGAAGGCGACCGGGGCAACGCCGATCAGCAGCAGATGCAGGTAGAGCATGAACACGGCCCACGACGCGACGCCGATGACGACGGTCAGCAGGTTGCCGGACAGCGTGCCGGCCGGATAGCGGGTGCCGTGCGCGCGGTCGTAGCGGCGTGAATTGCGAAAGTCGAGAATGGACCACGCAAGGAACACGCCGAACAGCACCACGTCGGCCAGGTTGCCGTTGGCCAGCAGGTGGGCGGTCGCCCAGGTTTTGACGCCGGCGACCATCGGGTGGCCGAACTTAGCCTTGATGCTGTTGCGCGGCACATAGGCGGCGACCAGGCAGACGAAGGCGACCAGGTTCAGCAGCAGCGCAATGTGGCGCAGCCACAGCGGCGGCAGCCACAGCACCACCGGGTCGAGCCGCGCCTGTCCGTAGCCGACCACGATCAGCGCAAAGCCGGCCAGCGAGACCAGGCTGATCGCGGCCTTCCACGGCTTCTCGCCGATGCGCATCATCGTGCGATAGCGCCAGTCGGCGGCGAAGATGCGGGTCGAGTGCGGGATGATGAAGAGGACGAGGCCGAGGATCAGCAGGGACATGGGGCAGTCTCCGGTGTGGGAATGAAGACGAGTGTAACCGAGGACACCGTTCGTCCGCCGCAGCGGACGGCTTCCGGACTACCCCCGATCCCGTTTAGCATGACGCAGCAAACCGCACGATAACGCGAACAATAAAACGAACAAGAAAGGCCAGCCGACCATGCAGCCCACCGTCAAGACCCGCCAGATACTCGCCGCCGTGATCGGCAATGCCCTCGAATGGTATGACTTCGTCGTCTACGGCTTCATGACGGTGATCCTGTCGCGGCTGTTCTTCCCGTCCGACAGTGAATACGCATCGCTGCTGATCGCGATGGCCACCTTCGGCGTCGGCTTCTTCATGCGCCCGGTCGGCGGCGTCCTGATCGGCATGTATTCGGACCGGCGCGGCCGCAAGGCGGCAATGCAGCTGATTATCCTGTTGATGACGGTGTCGATTGCGATGATCGCTTTCGCGCCGACTTATGCCGCCATCGGCGTTGCCGCGCCCGCGCTGATCGTGATCGCGCGGCTGCTGCAGGGCGTGGCCACCGGCGGCGAGTTCGCCAGCGCGACCGCCTTCCTGATCGAGAGCGCGCCGGCCGGACGGCGCGGCCTGTTCGGCTCGCTGCAGATGGTCGGCCAGAGTGTCGCCGCGCTCGGCGGGGCCACCGCCGGCATGCTGGTCACGCAGGGATTGACGCCGGAGCAGGTCGACAGCTGGGGCTGGCGGCTGCCTTTCCTCTTCGGCCTGCTGATCGGCCCGGTCGGCCTGTGGATGCGTCGCCACCTGGAGGAGACCGAGGCCTTTGTCGAGGCCGCGCAAGCGCCGAAGGAACATGTCGGCCTGACGGCACTGCTGCGCGGGCACCTGCGCAGCGTGCTGGTCTGCTTCGGGCTGGTGCTGTCGTCGACGATCATGTTCTATGTGGTGCTGATCTACATGCCCACCTATGCGAAGACCCAGCTGCACATCCCGCTGAACGACGCCTTCGCTGCACAGGTCGTCGGCCTGTCCTGCCTGACCGTGCTGATCCCGCTGTTCGGCTGGCTGTCCGACCGCATCGGCCGCCGCCCGGTGCTGATGCTGGCCGCCGCGCTGTATTTCGTGCTGCCGTATCCGCTGATGGGCTGGGTGCTGGCCGAGCCGTCGCTGGCGCGGCTGGCCGTGATGCAGGCCGCGCTGTGCAGCGCGATCGCCGTCGGCTTCGGCGCGATCTCGACCGCGCTGGCCGAGCAGTTTCCGGTGCGGCAGCGATCGACCGGCCTTGCGCTGGCGTACAACATTGCGGTGATGCTGTTTGGCGGTTTCGCGCAGCTGATCGTCACCTGGCTGATCGGCGTCACCGGCACGCCGCTGGCGCCGGCCTACTATGTGATGTTCGGCGCCGTGGCCGGCTTCGTTGCCGCTGCCTGCATCGCCGACCGCCATCGCCAGCTGGAATTGCACTGAATGTTCCGCCGCCTGTTCGTATCGCTCGCATCGATCGCGTCGTTCACCTTCGTTGCCGCGACCGCCGTCGCTGCCGGCGAGCTCGCGCCTGCATCCGAACCGGCTCCGGTGTACGGCGCCGAGCTCGAAGGCTTCGACTATCCGGCGCCGGTGCAGCGTTTTCGCTTCGAGTCGCAGCGGCAGGCGCTGCAGATGGCGTACCTCGATATGCGGCCGGAGAAGCCGAATGGCCGCACGGTCGTCCTGCTGCACGGGAAGAATTTCTGCGCGGCGACCTGGGAAGACACGATGCGCGTGCTGCAGGCGCAGGGCTATCGCGTGGTCGTGCCGGACCAGGTCGGTTTCTGCAAATCGACCAAGCCGGCGGCCTACCAGTATTCGTTCCAGCAGCTTGCGCACAATACGGCCGCGCTGCTCGATGCGCTCGGCGTCGGGCGCTTTATCGTCGTCGGCCACTCGACCGGCGGCATGCTCGCGACACGGATGGCGCTGATGTTCCCGCAGCGCGTCGAGCAGCTGGTAATGGTCAACCCGATCGGCCTCGAAGACTGGAAGGCCGAAGGCGTGCCGTCGCTGACGGTGGACCAGTGGCTGGCGCGCGAGCGGCAGGTGACGGCCGAACGCATCCGCAACTACCAGCGCAGCAACTATTACGTCGGCGAATGGCGGCCCGACTACGAGCGCTGGGTGCAGATGCTGGCCGGCATGTATCGCGGCCCCGGCCGCGAGCCGGTGATGTGGAGCTCTGCGCTGCTGTACGACATGATCTACACGCAGCCGGTGGTGCATGAGTTCGGCCGCGTGAGCGTGCCGACACTGCTGCTGGTCGGCGAAAAGGACAGCTCGGCGATCGGCCGCGAGTTTTCACCGCCCGACGTGAAGGCGCGGCTGGGCGATTATCCGAAGCTTGCGCGCCGCGCTGCCGCGGCGATCCCGGGCGCGACGCTGGTGCTGTTTCCGGAGCTGGGCCACGCGCCGCAGATGCAGGACCCGCCGCGCTTCCATCGCGCGCTGCTCGACGGCCTGCGCAGGTAAGCGCCGCACCGACAATTCAAAAAACTCGACACGAAGGAGACCTTGCAGCATGAGCACCGCCCCGACCGCACAGGAGCAATTCGACGAACGCGCATCCGGTACGCTGGCTGCGATCTACCTGACGCCCGACGTCGTCGCGCAGCGCGACAAGGTGATGGCGCTGCTGGCGCCGCGCGCCGGCGAGCGTGCGCTCGACATCGGCTGCGGCCCGGGCCTGACCACCGAGGCGCTGGCGCGCGCGGTCGGCTCGGCCGGCCGGGTCAACGGCATCGACATCGCGCCGCCGATGCTGGCGATTGCGCGCCGCCGCTGCGCCGAACTGCCCAACGTGTCGTTCGAGCAGGCCGACGTGACGCAGCTGCCGTATGCGGACGGCAGCTTCGATGTCGCGCTGGCGTCGCAGGTGTATGAATACGTCGAGGACGTCGACGGCGCGCTGCGCGAACTGGCGCGCGTGATCCGTCCCGGCGGCCGCGCGCTGCTGGTCGATACCGACTGGGAATCGGCGGTCTGGGCAAGCCATGACGACGCGCGCATGCGTCGCGTGATCGAGACCTGGAACGAGCACATACCGCATCCGCAATTGCCGCGCACGCTGAAGCGGCGGATGGCGCAGGCCGGCTTCGACGACGTGCGCGTCGAGGTGGTGCCGCTGCTGAACGTCGATTACGACCCGCAGACCTACAGCGTCGGCATGATGACCATGCTGGGCAACTTCGCCCGGGGCCGTAACGGCCTGACGGCGGACGACATCGCCGCGTGGAAGGACGATGCGCGCGCCATCGGCGGCGAGGACGGCTACTTCTTCAGCCTGAACCGCTTCGTCTTTACCGGCGTGCGCCGTTGACGTCCTTGCCGTAGCGGCGCAGCGCATCGGCGGCCATGCTGTGCGCCAGCTCCGCCTCGCCAAGGAACACCCGTCCCACGACCGCGTCCGACAGCAGCGATGCCTCCTGCTCGCTGTGCGTGCGCACCAGCACCTGCAGCGACGGGTTCAGCCGCATCGCATGGCGCAGGGTCGCGCGCACGTCGACCGTGCCGGGCACCGCGATGATCAGCAGCGCGGCGCGCGCGATGTGCGCCTGCACCAGCGTCAGCGCGTCGCCGGCATTGCCGGCCACCGCCGCCTTGCCCTGCGCGCGCAGCCGCTCGACCAGTTCGCGGTTGCGCTCGATGACCACATACGGGATCGCCTCGCGCTCGAGCGCGTCGGCGGTGTGCCGGGCGACGCGGCCCCACGCGACCAGCACAGCCTGACCCGACAGGAAGCGCTCTTCGGTCGACATCGGCAGCTCGCCCAGCGTGTCGGCCGAGCGCTCGAGCAGCTGCGACAGCGACGAGCGCGCATGGATCCAGCGGCGCAGCGGCTCGACCAGCGTGAACAGCAGCGGGTTGAACGCAATCGACACGATCGCGCCGGCCAGCACCAGCGTGCGCGCCTCTTCCGGCAGCAGGCCGAGTGCGACGCCGAGGCCGGACAGGATGAACGAGAACTCGCCGATTTGCGCAAGGCTGGCCGACACCGTCAGCGCGGTGCTGAGCGGGTAGCGCAACGCCAGCACCAGCAGCATCGCGGCGATCGATTTGCCGAATAGAATAATGGCCAGCACCGCCAGCGCCTGCAGCGGCTGCGCGAACAGGATGCGCGGGTCGAACAGCATGCCGACCGACACGAAGAACAGCACCGAAAACGCGTCGCGCAGTGGCAGCGATTCGTCGGCCGCGCGCCGGCTGAATTCCGACTCACGCAGCACCATGCCGGCGAAGAATGCGCCGAGCGCGAAGGACACGCCGAACAGCGCGGCCGCGCCGACGGCCACGCCGATCGCCGCGGCCACCACGCACAGGCCGAACAGTTCACGCGAGCCGGTGTGCGCGACCAGCCACAGCAGCCGCGGCAGCAGCGCGCGCCCGAGCGCCAGCATCAGCCCGACGAACAGCCCGACCTTCAGCATCGCCGCGGCGAGCGCCAGCAGCAGGGGGCCGATGGCGGGCGCGCTGGCGCCGTCGTCGAGCCCGCCGAGCGCCGGCAGCAGCACCAGCACCAGCACCATCACGAGGTCCTCGACCACCAGCCAGCCGACCGCGATGCGCCCGTTCACCGATTCCAGCGCGCCGCGCGCCTCGAGCGCGCGCAGCAGCACGACGGTGCTGGCGACGGACAGCGACAGCCCGAAGATCAGGCCGGCGCCGGCGCCCCAGCCCCACGCATGCGCGAGCGCGGCGCCGAGCGCGGTGGCAACGGTGATCTGCAGCAGCGCGCCGGGCAACGCGATCTTGCGCACCGCCAGCAGGTCTTCAATCGAAAAATGCAGGCCGACACCGAACATCAGCAGCATCACGCCGATCTCGGCCAGCTGGGATGCCAGCCCCGGATGGGCGGCGGAGCCGGCTGCGAACTGGCCGAGCGCGACGCCGGCCAGCAGATAGCCGACCAGTGCCGGCATCCGCAGGCGCGTGGCGATGTAGCCGAACAGCAGCGCCAGGCTGAAAGCCGACGCCAGCGTCGTAATCAGCGGCAGGTGTTGGACCATGGGCACGCTCCGCCGTCAGGCGTTGAGGTGCCGAAATGATAAGGAATTACGGCGAACTTGTATTGTCGCGGTCGTTTGCGCTGTCGCGCCGCTGCGAAATCCACCAGCCGGCCAGCACCACGAACAGCGCGCCGGCGATGCCGGCGATGCTCAGGCGCGTGTCGCCGGCGGCCAGCTGCGGCAGGTCGCCGTCGAGCAGGCCGGCCAGCCGGTCTTTCAGCGCGAGGTCGGAAGAAATCATCGCGCCGCCGAGATAGCCGAGCAGCGCGCCGCCGGCCGTCACCAGCGCCGGCACGCGGTCCATGATCTTCAGCACCAGCGAGCTGCCCCAGATGACGATCGGTATGCTGACCATGATGCCGAAGGCCACCAGCATCAGCTTGTGTTCCGCGCCCGCATGCTCGGCCGCGCCGGCCACCGCGACCACGTTGTCGATGCTCATCACGAGGTCGGCGACGATGATGGTCTTGATCGCCGTCGCCAGCCGCTCGCCGCCGTCAATGTGGTCATGGTTGTCATCGTCCTGCGTCAGCAGCTTCACGCCGATCCACAGCAGCAGCGCGCCGCCGATCACTTTCAGCCAGGGCACGGACAGCAGGGTCACCGCGAAGGCGATCAGCACGACGCGCACGATGATGGCGCCGGCCGTGCCCCAGAGGATGCCTTTCATCCGCTGCTGCTCCGGCAGCTTGCGGCAGGCGAGCGCAATCACGATGGCGTTGTCGCCGCCGAGCAGGATGTCGATCAGGATGATCTGTCCGACCACCATCCAGTTCAGCGACTGGAAAAATTCAAGCATGTTCTGTATTCCGCTTAGGGGTTGCAAAGGCGGCGCCGGCCGCGGCAGTGCGGCGGCGCAGCCCGGATTGTATGCGGATTGGCGCGCCCGGCACCGGCTTCCCATTCCGGCAAGTCGCCGCGGCAGCGCCGGCGGCGGGTTGCGGACGGCTGCCTGCATGCTATCCTCGCCGCAGATTTCCGGGCGGCCACGCCCGCCGTAAACCCGATCAAGGAGACACCCGTTGAAACCGATTTTGCCGCTCGCCCTTGCCGCCTGCTGCGCGTTCGCCGCACTGCCGGCGCTGGCTGCCTGCCCGACCGATGCGCAGGTCGACGCCTACCTCGCCGACTTCGCGCAGCGCAAGCCCAGCAAGGGCTTCGGCAACGACATCGCGCTCGAGGACGCCGAGTGCGCGAAGCGCAAGCTCGCCGCCAAGCTGCCGTTCCACCTCGGCAGCAAGGTCGGCTACAAGGCCGCGTTCACCAATCCGGCGCTGCAGCAGCGTTTCGGCGTCAGCGGACCGAAGTGGGGCACGATGTATGACCGCAACCTGGTCGACATCATTGCCGTGCTGCCGCACGACTTCGGCGCGCGCCCGCTGTACGAGGCCGACCTGATCGTCGAGGTGAAGGACGCCGGCCTGGCCGAAGCGACCACGCCGCTGCAGGCGCTCAGGCACCTTGAGTCGGTGGTGCCTTTCATCGAGCTGCCCGACCTGATGCTGGACGGCCAGTTCAGCGGCAACAATTTCATCGCGGTCAACGTCGGTTTCCGCGGCGGCGTCACCGGCGCCGAGCTGCCGGTGCAGCATACGCAGGCCTTTGCCGATGCGCTGGCGAACATGACGGTGGTGATGGTCGACGACGCCGACAACGGCAAGGAACTCGGCCGCGGTCAGGGCAGCGCGATCATGGGCAACCCGCTGAATGCGGCGATCTGGCTTGCGAAGGAGCTGAAGAAGGAAGGCATCGTGCTGAAGAAGGGCGACCTGCTCAGCCTTGGCGGCTTCTTCCCGCCGCAACCGGCGAAGGCGGGCATGAAAGTGAAGCTGCAATACCTCGGCCTGCCCGGCGACCCGACGGTGGCCGTCGAGTTCAACTGAAGCATCGCAGCGCCGCCGGCCGGCGGCGCTGCCGCATCGCCGCAGCACGGGCGATTCTCTCGACGCAGTCGTAGCATCCTAGGCCGGACCGGAACCCGGCGGCGACCCGCAAGGTCGGCCGCCCCGCCGACAGGCGGGCATCACAAGCCGGAGGCCTTCTGAAAGGGGAAAGCGTATGGGTCCGTACTCGCGTTACCTGCCGTGGGTCTTGTCCGGCTTCGGCATCTTCCTTTTGTTTCCGCTGTCGCCGTTGCTGTCGCTGCTGTCGCTCGGGCTGTTCGTTGTCGGCTGCCTCGACTACCGGCAGACGCGGCATGCGATCCTGCGCAACTACCCGCTGACCGGGCACCTGCGTTTCCTGCTCGAATACATCCGTCCCGAAATACGCCAGTACTTCGTCGAGAGCGACGAAGACAACCTGCCGTTTTCGCGCAACCAGCGCGCGATGGTTTACTCGCGCGCCAAGCGCGACAACGACAAGCGCGGCTTCGGCACGCTCAAGCCGGTCTACGGCGCCGACAGCGAGTGGATCGGCCATTCGGCAATGCCGACGCATCCCGACCCGAAGAGCTTCCGCGTGCAGGTTGGCGGGCCGCAGTGCAGCCAGCCGTATTCGACGTCGGTCTTCAACATCTCGGCGATGAGCTTCGGTGCGCTGTCGCAGAATGCGATCCTCGCGCTGAACCACGGCGCGCAGATGGGCGGCTTCGCGCACGATACCGGCGAGGGATCGATCTCGAAATACCACCGCGAGCACGGCGGCGACCTGGTCTGGGAAATCGGCTCGGGCTATTTCGGCTGCCGCACCGCCGCCGGCCATTTCGACGCCGACAAGTTTGCCGAGCAGGCGCAGTCGCCGCAGGTGAAGATGATCGAGATCAAGTTGTCGCAGGGAGCGAAGCCCGGTCACGGCGGCGTGCTGCCGGCGGCCAAGGTCACCACCGAGATCGCGGCTGCGCGCGGCGTGCCGATGGCGCAGGACTGCGTGTCGCCGGCGCGGCACAGCGAATTTTCGACGCCGCTGGAGCTGATGGGTTTCATCGCCCTGCTGCGCGAGCGCTCTGGCGGCAAGCCGGTCGGCATCAAGCTGTGCGTCGGCCAGCCGTGGGAATGGTTCGGCATTGCGAAGGCGATGCTGGACAGCGGCATTTGCCCGGACTTCATCGTCGTCGATGGCAGCGAGGGCGGCACCGGCGCGGCGCCGGTCGAGTTCACCGACCACGTCGGCATGCCGATGCGCGAGGGACTGCGGCTGGTGCACAACACGCTGGTCGGCATTGGCCTGCGCGACCGCATCCGCATCGGCGCGGCCGGCAAGATCATTTCCGCGTTCGATATTGCGCGCGCGCTTGCACTTGGCGCGGACTGGTGCAACGCCGCGCGCGGCTTCATGTTCGCGCTCGGCTGCATACAGTCGCGCAGCTGCCATACCGACCGCTGCCCGAGCGGTGTCGCGACGCAGGATCCGGAACGGCAGCGCGCGCTGGTGGTGCCGGACAAGGCCACGCGCGTGAAAAACTTCCACGAGATGACGGTTGCTGCGCTGGCTGACCTGCTGGGCGCGGCCGGCCTCGATCAGCCGTCGGAGGTCACGGCGGACTACCTGATGGTGCGCGATGCGCAGGGGCGGGCGGTGTCGCTGGCGTCGACGCTGCCGACGCTGGAGCCGGGGGCGCTGCTGGAACCCACCCGGCTACCAGCGCTGCCGGAGCCGTTCCGCTCGCAATGGGAGTTGGCCAGCCCGGCACATTTCGAGCGGCGCGGCCGCGTGCGCGGCTAGTGCCGCCCCTCATGGAGGGAATCGGATAACAGTCGCTAGGCCAGCTGCAGCACGACCGCCGTCGCATCGTCGCGGCGCATCTGGCTGCCTTGCCACAGGCTCAGGTCGTGGCGCAGGGCGGCGGCAATGGCCGGCGCGTCCTGGCCGGCGCAGCGTTGCAGCAGCGCGGCCAGCCGCTTGTAGCCGTAGGCGCGCGGCGTACCGTCGCCGCCGACCTGATCGGTCACGCCATCGGTGACCAGCAGCAGCACATCTCCCGCCGAACAATCGATCCGCTGCAATTCCGGCTCCTGCGCCGGCGGCTGCCGGTACCCCAGCGATACGCGCGTCGGCTGGATGCGTTCCGCCTCGCCGCCGGCGCGCAGGTGCAGCAGGCCCAGCTTGGCGCCGGCGAACTCGATGCAGCGCGCGTGCGGATCGATGCGTACCGCCGCCGCGTCGCAACCGTCATCGCTCTGCGCATCGGCGCCCGACTGGTTCAGGCCGGCGCGCAGCGCGCGGTCCAGCGACGACAGCGCCGTCGCCGGGTCGAGGTCGGGCCGGGTCGCGAACATCCGCTCCAGCGAGGTGCTGATCAGCACCGACAGCATCGCGCCGGGCACGCCGTGGCCGGTGCTGTCGGCCAGCACCACCGTCACGCGTCCGGTGGCGTCCGGCGCCGACACCCACCAGACATCGCCGCCGATGGTGTCGCGCGGCTCCCACAGCGCATGCCACGAGCCGACATGTCCGTCGAGCCGCTGCGCGCGCGGCAGCTGCGCCCGCTGCAGCCGGCTCGCATAGGCGATCGAGTCGACCAGCAGCTGGTGCTGCCGCTCGGTGTCGGCCTTGCTCTCGACCAGCTCGCGCGTACGCTCGGCCACCGTCGCTTCCAGCACCTCGTTCTGGTTCTTCACCAGCTCGGCCTGCGCCTGCATCTTTTCCTTCAGCTCGTCCTGCAGCCAGCGGTTCTTCGCGAACACCGCGAGGCCCATGATCAGCGCCTCGCAGCAGACGCCGACGGCCTGCGCGGTGCCGGGGTGCTGCATGAACAGGCCGATGCCCTTCGATTCCATCAGGTTGAACGGCGACGGCACCTGCAGCAGCACGCCGAGCATGAACAGCAGCCGGAAGAACAGGTAAGGGACCATCGCGAACATGAAGAACTTCGCCACCTTCAGCCCCTGCCGGTAGCGCTGGTACGCGCAGCCGAACAGCGTGAGCAGCATCGCGACAATCATCATTGCCAGCGGGCCCCAGACCAGCGTGTTCGGCAGCTGGTGGTCGGTGAAGCAGACCAGCACCAGGTGGGCAATGGTCAGCGCTGCGTACACGTTCGTGATCCGGTAGACCGTGCGCATGTGCGACCGCAGGTCGAGAAAGCTGCGCGCAAACATCACATAGCCGATCGTCTGGCCGTAGGCGAGGGAGACGATCAGCAGCCATGACAGGTCGGCGCCGGCGAACGTGACGTCGCGCGCATCCAGCGCGAATTCGAACAGGCGCGCACCGTCATGCACGCGCTGCGCATTTGCCGACAGCAGCGCGAACAGGATCCAGACCGCGTACAGCACGCTGGTCCGGTCGCGGTTGCGCATCGCGGAATACCAGCCGAATACGCCGACGGTCAACAGGATGCCGACCATCACGCCTTCGAGTTCGAGACCGAAGCGGCGCAGCTCGAGATAGCGCGCATGGTCGTGGAAGGTCGGCACCACGCCGGCCGGCGCGAGGTTGTAGCTGGCGCGCAGTCGGGTCAGCACGCGCACTTCGGCGTCGCGCGGCAGCGTGAACACCGCAAACTGGCTGTCGGCCTCGCCGATGCCCGCCCGGTACGGATTGGTCCAGGTCAGCGCGCCATAGCTCGGGCGGAACGCGCCGACCGGCTGCAGCGGCTGCGGCGGGCGGCCCTCCTGCAGCACCCACGCATCGACGCGCGCCCACGAGGCGATGTCGATGCGGATCTCGCGGTCCGTACCGAGCCGGTTCACCAGCGTGTTCAGCGTCCAGTAGGTGTGGCTGAGGTTGAGCTTGCCGAGGCCGGCCGCGGGACGGAATTCCGCCGCGCGCGCCATCGCCTGCGTTGCGTTCAGCGTGCCCTGCGGATCGACCAGCACGCGCGTGCCTTGCGGGTCGGTAAAGACCAGCGGCGTGCGCGGGCCGACGTCGAATGCCTGTGCGACCGATGCGCACAGCATCAGCAGGGCCGCGATCATCCAGGGGCGCAGCCTTCGCATCGTCGGTCCTCCGTCGGAAAAGTCGATGGGCATGCCGGGTCAGCCGGCCGCACGCAGGCGCGAAGCCAGCGCCTCGAGTCGCTCCGCGAGCAGCTGCCGCTCTTCGCCATCGAGCGCGGCCGGGTCGAGGCCGATGGCGATGCCGGCCGGATGTTCCAGCGCCAGCCGTTCCTGTTCGGGAGCGGTCCGGCGACCCTTCACCGCATAGGTCTGCACGTTGCGCGCGATGCCCTTCATCTGGATGCCGCCGCGCGGCTCGGCATCGACCATGTCCTGTACATGCGCCCAGGTCTCGTAGCTGAGCAGGATGCCGCCGACGTCCGCGGCCGATTCCAGCCTTTGCGCGAGATTCACCTCGCCGCCGATGATGGTGTACGACATGCGCTGGTCGCTGCCGAAATTGCCGACATTGCAATAGCCGGTGTTGATGCCGATGCGGATCTCGAACGGCTGGTCGAAGCCCTTCGCGCGCCAGCATCGCTGCAGCCATGCCATGCGCTCCTGCATGCGCAGCGCCATCGCGACACAGGCGCGCGCGTCGTCGCGTACGCCGCGCGTATCGGGATCGCCGAAAAAGACCATCATCGCGTCGCCCATGTACTTGTCGATGGTCGCGCCGTGTTCGAGCGCGATCTGGGTCATCTCGGAGAAATATTCGTTCAGGTACTCGGTCAGCGCTTCCGGCTGCAGGTTTTCCGAGGTCTGCGTGAAGCCCTTGATGTCGCTGAAGAACACGGTGAGCTTCTTGCGCCGCGTGGCGATCCGGGTGTCGTGGTTGCCGGCGAACAGCGCTTCGTGGATCTGCGGCGGCAGGTATTTCGCGAGCTGGGCGGAGAGGTTCTCCAGCGCCGTCTTGCGCTCGTCGAGCTCGCGCGTCTGCGCCTTCAGGTTCTGGTTCAGTTTGACGAGCCGCTGCTCCTGCCGGTCCGAGTGCCGCGTCAGGTCTTCGTTCTCGCGCACGACCTTCGCAAAGCGCTCGAACAGCCGTTCGGCAAAGGCGCGTACTTCGGCGTCATTGCCGCGCTCGAGCAGCGCGGGCCCTTCGGCCAGCAGGCGCTTTTCCCTGTCGTACAGGTCAAACAGCGGATCGTCCATCGGCAGGTCAGACCGGCTTCACGTCGATGGCGAGATCCGGGAAGCGGTCTTTGAAGTCTTCGCCGAGCTCCTGCATGATGTCGTCGTCTTCCTGGTAGTGCCAGTTCACGCTGACCGCCTGGCCACCGTTACGCAGCGCCTCGAAACCTTCGAAGATGCGGAACATCGCCTTGATGCTCGAGCTGTTGATGTAGACCATCGCGACGTCCGCCGCCAGCGGTCGCGACAGGCTGGCGGCCAGCTGGTCGATCGCGACGATCACCTGGCCGTAAAACGCGGACACGTCTTCCGGGAAGGATTCGCCCTTCATGCTGAATACGCCTTCGGAGGGCGACAGCCGGATCTCCGGAGTGCGGTCGGTCGGCTCGATGTGCAGGTCGGTCATGACGCTCATGGGGTTCCTCTCAGATTCTCGCGGCCAGGAAGAAATCGACGTGCCCTTCGTCGATGTCGGTGAACGCGAAGGAAATCGGGTGGCTCGCGCGGCGCGCGATTTCCAGCAGGCCGAGGCCGGCGCCGGGACCTTCGTGCTCGTTCGAGCGCGACATCCCCTCGCGGTACAGCTGCCGTATGGTGTCCTTGTCCGCCGACTGAAGCTGACCGAGCATCGCGTTCAGCTTCAGCGAGTCGGCGCGGGCGATGCGGTTGCCGCAGACGATCACGATCTCGCCGTCTTCTTCGGAGATGCACACCATGCCGGTGGCGCCGGTCGCGGTCCGGCCGTGCCAGATCAGGTTCTGCATGCCTTCCATGAACACCGAGAAAACGGTGCGCGATCGCTTGGCGTCGTCAAGCCCCAGCAGGCGGGCCTTGAGGATGTCGGCCAGCGTCACCATCAGCTCGTCCGACACCACGCCGTTGTAGGCCATGATGACGCCCGACTTCTGCATTGCATTGCGGATGTCTATTGCTTGCGAGATTTCCATGGAGTCTCCGGGCGCAGGCGCTGCGCGGGCACAGGGATGGCGGAAGGGCTGCGAAACGAGGGCATCGAATGATTGTTTTAGTCTGATGCGTTATCGCCATCTTAGTACGAAACATTCGCGAAAATGATGTCTTTCCTGCAGCCGGACGCAGGTCTCGCATCCGGAGACAGGTATTGATTTCATAATTGAAAACAGGTTGGCCGAATTGCGGGCGAAATCGTTTTCAAAAGAGGAATGAAGATGCCGGATTGGCATCGCGGTGGCCGCAGGGCCGCAGGCAGGAAGTTGGCAGGGCAGGCGGCCGGCGCCGCCGGCGCGAATCAGAAGAACCGGTAGATGTCGCCCGGTTCGGGCAGCCGCAGGTCGCCGCCGTGCGGTTGCGACTGCAGGTCACGCGCGATCTCATCCTCGAGACCGGGCTTGCGATGGATGACCACGCCGGCCACGCCGGCGCGCAGCGCGGCCAGCCTTGCTGCCACCTGTCCGGCGTGCATGTGTCGGGTGAGGTCGGCCATCGCGGCCATGGCCAGCGGATACGAACATTCAACCACGACCGCAGCGAGCTGTGCGTCGCCTGCCAGCTTCTCCCAGAACGACGGGCAGTCCGCGGTGTCGCCGGAAAACGCGACTGCCACGCCGCCCGCCTCGACGCGGTAGCCGCAGGCCGGTATGCCGTGGTCCGCGGGCAGCGGCGCGATCCGGTAGCCCGCGATCCCGGCGCCTTCGGCCGGCATGTCGCGCAGCCGGATGAACGGCGCTTCCTCGCTGGGCAGGCGCGTGAAGTCCGGCCACAGATGGTCGTTCAGCAGGTGCGTTCGCAGCAGCGCGTTCACGTCGGGATGCGCCCATACGGTCAGCGGCGTGTCGCGCAAGGCGCCGACCGAATCGGCCATCAGCGGCAGCGCGGCCACATGGTCGAGATGCGCATGGGTGAGCACCACATGGTCGATGCGCGCCAGTCGCTCAAGCGACAGCGTGCCGAGCCCGGTGCCGGCGTCGATCACGACGCGGTCGCCTATGCCGTAGCAGGTGGTCTGGCGGGCGGCGCCGCCGATGCCGCCGTTACAGCCGATGAGTTGCAACTCGATCATGGAATGTGAATGTCGCCGCCTGCGCGTGTGGATCAGGAAAAATGAAAGGGCATCTTAGCGCAGTGACGTACCGGCCCGTGGTGACCATGGGCACAGTCAGGGAATTGCAAAGGAGGAGGCGCGGCGGCGGTCCGTCGGGGAGACGGGCCGCCGCCGCAAGGCTCAGACTGCGGTGTTGGTGAGGCGCCGGTGGCGCTGCTCGTCGGACTCGACGACCGGCGGCTCGAACCATCGGTACAGCACCGGCAGCACGACCAGCGTCAGCAGCGTCGACGTGATCAGGCCGCCGATCACCACCACCGCCAGCGGCCGCTGCACCTCGGAGCCGGGGCCGGTGGCGAACAGGAAGGGCACCAGGCCGAGCAGCGCGACGGTGGCCGTCATCATCACCGGGCGGAAGCGCTGTGCGCAGCCTTCGCGCAGCGCCTCGTCGAGCGGCACGCCTTCCTCGCGCAGCCGGCGCACGTAGGTGATCAGCACGACGCCGTTGAGCACCGCGATGCCCCACAGCGCGATGAAGCCGACCGACGCCGGCACCGACAGGTATTCGCCGGTCAGGGCCAGGCCGAACACGCCGCCGATCGATGCGAACGGCAGCACCGTGATGATCAGCGCGGCCAGCCGCACCGACTTGAACATCAGGAACAGCAGGAAATAGATCGCGGCGATCGTCAGCGGCACGATCACCATCAGCGTGCCCATCGCGCGCTGCATGTTCTCGAACTGGCCGCCCCACGAGAAGTAGTAGCCTTCCGGCAGCTTCACTTCGTTCTCGACACGCTGCTGCACTTCGGCGACGAAGCCGCCGAGGTCACGCCCGGTGACGTTCGCGCCGACCACCACGCGGCGCTTGCCGACCTCGCGGTTGACCATCGGCGGGCTGTCCACCAGCTTCACATCGGCCACGCTTTCCAGCGGGATCACCGCATTGTCTGCGGTGCGCAGCAGGGTCTCGCGGATCACGTCGACCGAGTTGCGGAAGCCTTCCGGATAGCGCAGCAGGATCGCATAGCGGCGCTCGCCCTCGTACAGCTGGCTGACTTCGCTGCCGCCGAGCGCGGTCTCGATGATGGTGTGGATGTCGGCCACGTTGATGCCGTAGCGGGCGATCGCGCGCCGGTCGATGTCGATGGTCAGCGTCTGCTGGCCCGACAGCCGGTCGACGCGGATGTCGCGCGCGCCCGGCACCTTCTTCACGGCGCGCGCGACCTGCTCGGACAGGCGGCGCAGTTCGTTCAGGTCATCGCCGAAGATCTTGATCGCCAGCTGCGAGCGCACGCCGGTCAGCATCTCGTCGACGCGCTGCGCGATCGGCTGGTTCATCACGATCTGCACGCCGGGGATGTCCGCGAGCGCCTGGCGGATGTCCTCTTCGATCTCGGCCTGCGAGCGGTCGGACGCCGGGTCGAGGGACACGATCGGGTTTGACTCGTTCGGGCCGGACGGGTCGGCCGGCGACTCGCCGCGCCCGAGCACCGAGACGGCGTTGCGCACGCCGGGAATGCTGGCCACGCGCTTCATTGCCTCCATGTCGATCTTGACGGCCTCGTCGAGCGAGATGCTGGGCATGCGGATGATCGACGGCGTGATCGAGCCTTCCTTCATGATCGGGATGAAGCTCTTGCCGAGGAAGGGCACGATCGCGAACGACGCCAGCAGCAGGCCGACGGCCGCCAGCACGGTCTTCTTCTGCGACGCCATCGCGCGGTCGAACAGCGAGAGATAGTGGCGCTTCATGAAGGCGATCGGCTTGGTGTCATGGTCGGCGCCGCCCTTCAGGATGTACGCGCACAGCGCCGGCGACAGCAGCAGCGACACCGCCAGCGAGACTGCCAGCGCGATCGCGATGGTCAGCGCCAGCGGGCCGAACATCTTGCCTTCCATGCCGCTGAGCGTCATCAGCGGCAGGAACACCAGGATGATGATCGAGATGCCGTAGATGGTCGGCTTGGCGACGTCGATGGTGCCGTCCAGCACCACCTGCACACGCTCTTCCGGCTTCGCGTGGCCGAGCTTGTGGAAGACGTTCTCCACCACCACCACGGTGCCGTCGACCATCAGGCCGATCGCGATCGCCAGTCCTCCCAGCGACATCAGGTTGGCCGACAGGCCGATCTTGTTCATCACCATGAAGGTCACCAGCGGCGTGATCAGCAGCGTCGCGATCACCACCAGCGACGAGCGCAGGTCGCCGAGGAAGATGAACAGCACGATCACCACCAGGATCACGCCTTCCATCAGCACCTTGCCGACCATCCACAGCGACGCATCGACCAGTTCGGTGCGGTCGTAGAAGGGCACGATCTGCATTCCGCCGGGCAGCATCTGCTTCGTGTTGATCTCGTGTACGCGCGCCTTCAGGCGGGTGACGATTTCTTTCGCGTTGCCGCCCTTGAGCATCATCACGATGCCGCCGGTCGATTCGGTGGTGCCGTTTTTCACCAGCGCACCCTGGCGCACCGCCGGGCCGATTTTCACCTCGGCGACGTCGCGCACGAATACCGGGATGCCGCGCTCTTCCTTCAGCACGATGTTGCCGACATCCTCGACCGTGCGGGTCAGTCCGACGCCGCGGATCAGGAACTGTTCGGCGCCCTGCGGCAGGATGCCGCCGCCGGAGTTGGCGTTGTTGCGCGCGATTGCGTCGCGCACTTGCTCCATGCCGATGTGATAGTGGCGCAGGCGGTCCGGGTTCACGAAGACCTGGTACTGCTTCTCGAAGCCGCCGAAGGAGTTGATCTCGGCCACGCCGGCGATCGAGCGTAGCATCGGCCGCACCACCCAGTCCTGGATGGAGCGGCGCTCCATCAGCTCGGCCTCGGTCAGCTTGCGCTTGCCGTCGTCCGGATGGTCGAGCGTGTACTGGAATACCTCGCCAAGGCCGGTCGACACCGGGCCCAGCACCGGCGTGATGTCCTCGGGCAGCCGCGAGCGGACTTCCATCAGCCGCTCCATCACCAGCTGGCGCGCGAAATAGACGTCGGTGTTGTCCGTGAAGACCAGCGTGATGATCGACAGGCCGCTGCGGTTCAGCGAGCGCATGTCGGTCAGGCCGGGCAGGCCCGTCATGGCCATCTCCAGCGGCACGGTGACGAAGCGCTCGACTTCCTCCGGCGTGCGTCCCGGCGCCTCGGCCGCGACCTGCACCTGGATGTTGGTCACGTCCGGGAACGCGTCGACCGACAGTTTCAGTGCCGCGCGCACGCCGAAGCCGATCAGCGCGATCGCGATCACGACCATCACGAGGCGCTGCTCGAGCGCCGCCTTGATCAGTGCCTTCATCGGCTTACTCCAGCTCGGCGCGCTTGCGCTGGCTGTTCAGGTGGAAGCTGCCGTCGACCACGATCGGCGTGCCTTCGTCGATACCCTTGCGCACCGGGCGCAGGTCGCCGGCGGCCTCGTCGAGCGTGACCTCGGTCAGCCGGAAACGCTGTTCGCCGAGATGGACGAACACGTAGTCCTTGTCGTTCTCGCGCACCACCGCCGCCGCCGGCACCGCCAGCTGCTTTGCGTGCATGCCGTTGAGCTTCAGCGAGGCCAGCATCTGCGGCTTGAGTTCGTATTTCGGGTTCTGCACCTCGGTGCGGATCGGCACCGTGCGGGTTTCCGGCTGCACCGTATCACTGACGTAGACGATGCGCCCGGTCAGCTTGTCGGCGCCGAGCGCGGACACCTCAACCTCGACGCGCTGGTTCAGCTGCACCGAGTTGGCGTCCTGTTCAGGCAACGCACCGACCACCCAGACGTTGGACAGGTCGGCCACGGTGAACAGCGGGTCGCCCGGCTGTGCCACCTGGCCCTGGCTGACCTTGCGCTCGATGACGATGCCGGTGCGGGTCGAGGTGATTGGCACTTCGGAGGCGATCGCGCCGGATTCGCGCAGTCGCTCGATCGCGCCCGGCGACAGCCCGATCAGCCGCAGCTGGTCGCTGGCCGCGCGCAGCTCGGCGCGCGCGACCGACAGCTCGACCTCGCGGCGCTGCAGCTCGGCCGTGCCGATCACGTCGGCGGCGACCAGCGCCTGTGCGCGCTCGACGGTGCGTTCGGCCAGCTTGGTGGCCGACAGCGCGCGCAGGTAGGCGAGCTGTGCATTGGTCAGCTCCGGGCTGGCGAGCGTGGCCAGCACCTGGCCGGCCTTCACGCGGTCGCCGACCTCGGTCAGCACGTTCATCACGCGCCCGGTGACGGACGCGCCGATACGCGTGGTCAGGCGCTCGTTCGCCTCGATGCGGCCGGCGACGCGCTGCGTGACGGCGATGTCGGCCAGCGCGGCTTTCTCGATGCGGAACTGCTTTGCCATTTCAGGCGTCAGGACGACTTCCATCGGGTCCTGCCGTGCAGCGGTTTCGGCCGGCGGCGCCTTGGCGGGCGGCGGCGCTTCCTTGCTGCAGCCAGCCGCGATCAGCGCGGCGGCCGCGATGGCCAGGAACATGGGGGTCGGTTGAGCTTTCATGTACGGGTCTGTTGTTCTGTTCTGTTCAGTAAGGATCGTCGCACCGGCGAATCATTGTTCGCCGGCATAGCGGCCGGCCAGCGTGTCGAGCTCAATCAGCGAAGACTGCAGTTGGAAGCGTGCCAGCAGCAGGTCCTGGCGCACCGCACGCAGCACGCGCTGTGCGTCAAGCACCTCGAGGATGCCGCGTTCACCGAAGCGATAGGCCGCTTCGGCCACGCGCAGCGCCGCCTCGGCCGAGCGCACCGCGCCTTCGGACAAGGCTTGCACGCGCACGCGCGCGATCTCGACCGAGCGCCAGGCCAGCTCCAGCTGCTGTACCAGCTCGGCGCGCCGGCCTTCGAGCCGCACCAGCGTGCGTTCGCGCTCGGCAATGGCCTCGGCGCGTGGGCCGCGACGCTGGTCGAACAGCGGGATCTGGATCGACACGCCGATGATGTCCTGTCGCACTTCGGGCTCGCGCAGCTGCGACAGGCGCAGGTCGACGCCCGGCAGCAGGCTGGCGCGCGCCTCGTCGAAGCGCGACTGGTTGCGCTGCAGCTCGGCCTCGAGCACGCGCACCTCGGGGTTCTGCCGTGCGGCCAGCTGCTTGAAGGTGTCGAGCGAGGGCAGCTCATGTTCGTCGGCCAGCACCGAGTCGAGCTGCCAGTCCGGCGGCAGCTGGCCGGCGGCCAGCCGGTTCAGCGTGATCGACGCCTGCGCGATCTGCAGCCGCGCGGTCTCTTCGCGCTGGCGCGCATTGACGATCTCGGCGTCGGCGCGGATCAGGTCGAGCTTGCCGGTCTCGCCGGTGGTCACGCGGACCTGGATGCGTTCGCGCGTCTGTTCGAGCAGCTTCAGCGCCTCGGCGGCAGCGGCCGCTTCCTCGCGGCGCAGCAGGTATTCATAGGCGCGCAGCCGCACCTCACCGACCAGCTCGTTGCGCGTCTGCGCGAACGACTGCACCGACGCCTTTTCCGCAAACAGTGCGGTGTTGACGCGCGCGCTGCGCAGCGCCGGGTTCTCGATGGTCTGCGTGATGCCGATGCCCTTCACATTGCCGGCGGCGGCCGTCGGGGTCGGCGTCGAATTCCGCCCGCCGTTCAGTTCGAGGCGCGGGTTCGGATACGCGCCGGCGCTGATGACGGCGGCGCTGGCGACGTCGATGGTCCGCCGCGCCGCCTGCAGCGACGGGTTGTGCTGCAGGACCGTGGCGACCAGGCTGTCTATGCTGAGCAAAACCGGCGGCGGGCCGGGCGGCTGTGCCGGCGCCGACGCCTGGGACTGTGCCTGTACCGGCGCTGCGGCGGGCACGACCGGTTCCGGCATGGCGACCGGGGTGACGGCCGGCGCAACGGCCGGGGTGCGGGCAGGCGCCTTGGCGGCGGCGGTGCGCGCGGTCTTGCCTTTGGCGGCCGCTTTCGGCTGCGCGTCGGCGGCCGGCGCCAGCGGCAGCAGCAGTGCCAGCAGGCTGACGGTCGCGAACCGTCGCAGCGTGTCTTGGGTTCGGGTTATCCCTTGTCCCGGGCGTTCGCGCCGAATCCTTCGTTGTTGCATGCTTCTCCCTGATTGAGGTATCGCCCTTGAAAAAACGAAGGCCGCAGTGTAGCCAGCGACCGTCAGTTTTCTGTCAGGTTAAGGGAGAGATTATGTCAGGAAAATCTGAGCTTTACAGAAAGACATGGTCAGGCGGAGGGGACTGCGGGAGACGCGGGCGACCGCGGTCGCAGCAGGGACGGGTCAGAAATTGTGCTGGTAATTGAAGCGCCAGCCGTCACGTTCTTCTTCCGGCTTGTTGGTGGACGTGCTGGTGGTGTAGCGCATGCCGACCACGTTCGCCGGGTCGATCTCGTACAGCACGGCCAGATGGTAGCGGGTGCTCTGGTAGTTGATGGTGCTGCGGAAGGCGTCGCGGTAGCGGATGCCGACGTCGAGCGCCAGCTGGCTGGCAACCGGCAGCTTCAGGCCGGCGTCCAGCGCCCAGTGAGAATACGCGCTCTTGTCGGTATTGCTGGTCTTCTGGCCGAGCCGCACCGCGAGATAGGGGCTGAACGGCAAGCCGACGTCAAAGGATTTCTTGATCCGCGTCTCGATGTTGCGCGAGTGCGTGTCCTGCTCCTTCTCGGTCGCGCCGAAGCGCAGCGCATATTCCATCTTGCCGGGCCCTTTCAGGCCGACCGCGATGTTGGCGTTAATGTAGTCGTTCTTCCGCGAATCGCGCTCGGTCGCCGCATCGAAGCCGACGAACGGCGTGTAGTCGCCGGCGCTGGCGGCAGCGGACAGGCACAGCAGGCTGGCAGCGAATGGATTTTTCACTTTGATAACGTCCGCGGGCAGTAATTCGCGGAGTATACGGCGATTGAATTCGCGCCAGCATTCTATTCCGTGGAAGGGCCATGTCCGCGTGCGCGGACCCGCGGCGACGCTTCGCATCGACCCGTCAGCATGCAGCGCATCCGCTAGGCTTTCGGCGCCCAGAAAGCCCGGTTGAATTCGAGCGCCTGCGCCGCGGTGATCAGGGTGACCGTGCCCGCGGTGGCGTTCGGCGTCACTTTCTGTGCAGCCGTCGGCGTATACACGCTCATCGTCACCGGGTTCGGCGTGCCGTAGCTGCGGATCGGGTTGGCGACTGTCGGCTGGAACAGGCGCGCCGTACTGGCCGACGCGGGCGCGGGCAGGTCGGCCGGCGCAGGCTTTTTCGTCGCGGCGGCCAGTGCGGCCGTCAGGCTGGGCGCGGTGCCGCCGAAGCTGGCCATCGCGGCGAACGGCGCGAGGCTGTCATAACCCATCGCGACCAGCTTTTGCGCCGCGGCTGCCTGCTTCGCCAGGTTGGCTGACGTCTGCCCGGCAGGCAGCGGGCGGAATTGCTGTATCGAGTTCGGCAGCTGTGTCAGCAGCGAAATCGCCGACAGCGACGACAGCGACGCATCCTTGAAATAGCTCTTGTCGACGCCGGTCATTGCCAGCATCAGGTCAGCCTTGGGCTCGAGCATCGCGCTGGCCTGGGGCAGGGTGGTGCCGCGCGGGAAATTCACGAGACTGGTGATGCCGAGCGATTTGAGCGCCGCGGCCGAGGCCTTGTAGTTTGCAAATTGTGTCGCTGATACCTTGCCCGGATTCTCCGGATCCTCGACCAGCTTGAACGCCTGGTAGATCGTGGTGCCGGCCGGGAAGGCGGACAAGTCATAGATGCCGGCGCGGGACATCAGCGACGCCAGCTTGCCGTTGCTGGTGTCGCGATAGATGCTGTCCAGCACGCCGGACACCGTGCTGCCGCGCGGATAAGCCGACAGGTCGGTCACGCCGAGGTCGGCCAGCGCGCGAGTTGCGCCCAGCGTCGATTTCAACGCGGCCGCCGAAATCTGCGGCGTTCCCGGCGTGGCGGGATTGCCGTCTTCCTTCCACGCGACCACCATCCGGTATGCGTCGACCCAGCCCACGCCCTTCGGGAAGCCTTTCGGCGCTGCGTCGGTGGCTTTCGCGTCGGTGATGCCGGCGGCCACCAGCGCGGCGGCCAGGTCGGACTTGAGCTGTCGCGTCGGTGGCAGGCCGCCGGCTGCGGCGGTGCTGGTGGCGGAGGTGACGCTGCTGGTCAGGGTCATGATGGACGTTCGTGCAGGCGAGGGTCAGGGATGCCGGCACAGGTGCAATTAGCGTTCCATACTGAAAATGGCGCAGAATCGCGGCTCGCCGACAGAAACGCGGCAAGCCTGCGCCGCAGCGGCGGCAAGGCCTTGCCGCCCCGGACAGGAACGAAAGATGAATCCAGACAGCTTGAAATGCGGCGTGGTGCTGCTCGCCGCAGGGCAGGGATCGCGGATGGGCGGCGTGCCCAAATGCCTGCTGACCGTTGACGGCGTGACGCTGCTCGAGCGGCACCTTGCGGCGATGGCCGACGCCGGCATCGATCGCGTGGTCGTCGTCAGCGGGCATTACCACGCGTCGGTGGAGCCGGTAGCGGCGCGCTTCCCGGTCACGCTGGTGCGCAACCCGGATCCGGACGCGGGCCAGCCATCGTCGGTGAAGCTGGGCGTGGGCGCGCTCGGCGGCGACTTCGACGTCATCATCGTCGCGCTGGCGGACCAGCCGCTGGTGGGGCGCGCCGAGCTGCAGGAGCTGCTTGCCGCGTTTGCCAGCCGGCCCGACGGCACCGACGTCGTCTACCCGGAGGTGGATGGCGAGCGCGGCAACCCGGTCGCGTTTTCGGGTGAGCTGATCCGCACGATGCTGGCTTCCGGCCGCCTCGCGCTGCGCAAGTTTACTGACGAGAATCCGCAGCGCGTGCACCGGCACCGGACGGCGAATGCGCATTTCGTGATCGACCTCGACACGGTCGACGATGTCGAGGCGCTCGGGCGGCGCACCGGGTGGCGGCTTGCGCTGCCCGCCGATCCCGGTACGACGGGGCTTGACGTCAGCCCTCGCTGACGCGCCGGGCCAGGTGCTGCAGCGCTTCCTGCACCTGGTCCACCAGCACCAGGCACTGGTCGCCCGGCTTCAGCATGGCCAGCGCGCGGTCGATCGCGATGAACTCGCCGCGAATCTCCTCGACATGGCTGGCGCGGCTCGCATCCTTCAGGCCCTCGCGCAGCAGTCCGAGCACCTCGCCGTCGGCGCGGCCGCGCTGGCAGGCGTCCTCGTACAGGATCACGGTGTCGAACGCGCCGCCGAGCACGCGCGTCAGTTCGCGCAAGTCTTCGTCGCGGCGGTCGCCGGCACCGCTGACGACCACCGTGCGCCGTGTGCCCGCACCCGACGGCAGCGCGTCAAACGCCGCCACCAGCGCGCGCATCGCATGCGGGTTGTGTCCATAGTCGGCGACCACCGTCGCGTCGCGGTAGCGCATCAGGTTGAAGCGTGCCGGCGCGCCACTGGCGTCATTGTTGAAACTCTGCAGGCCGTCGACGATCTCCTGCCAAGGCAAATCCAGCGCCCAGCAGGCGCCGACCGCAGCCAGCGCGTTGTCGACCTGAAAGCCGAGCAGGCCGCCCTGCGTCAGCGGCACCTGCGCCAGCGGCATGCGGTGCTGGTGTGCGCCCTCGGCGACGACGATCTCGCCGCCTTCGACGAACACGACCCGATGCCCGCGTGCGCGGTGCGTGACCAGCACCGGATGCGACGGATTGCGCGCGAAGAAGATCACCTTGCCCGGGCAGTGCGCCGCCATTGCCGCCACCAGCGGGTCGGCGGCGTTCAGCACCGCGTAGCCGTTGGTCGCGACGTTCTGCACGATCATCTGCTTCAGCCGCGCGACGTCCTCCGGCGTGTGGATGTGGTTCAGGCCGAGGTGGTCGCCTTCGCCGATGTTGGTCACGACCGCCACCGAGCATTTGTCGAAGCCCAGGCCCTCGCGCAGCATGCCGCCGCGCGCGGTCTCCAGCACCGCCGCCTGCACATGCGGATGCGCGAGCACGTTGCGCGCGCTCTTCGGGCCGCTGCAGTCGCCGCTGTCGGTCTGGCGGCCGCCGACGTACACGCCGTCGGTGTTGGTCATGCCGACGCACAGTCCCTTGTGCGCCAGCACATGCGCGATCAGCCGCGTGGTGGTCGTCTTGCCGTTCACGCCGGTCACCGCGATCACCGGAATGCGCGCGTCCTCGCCCGGCTCGAACATCGTCTGCATCACCGCTTCGCCGATGTTGCGGCCCTTGCCGTACGACGGGTTCAGGTGCATGCGCAGGCCCGGGGCCGCGTTCACCTCGACCACGCCGCCGTTCTGCTCTTCCAGCGGGCGCATGATGCTCTCGCAGACCACGTCAACGCCGCACACATGCAGGCCGACCATCGCGGCCGCGTCGATCGCGCGCGCAGCCACTTCCGGATGCACGTCATCGGTCACGTCGGTCGCGCTGCCGCCGGTCGACAGGTTGGCGTTGTTGCGCAGGATGACGCGGCGGCCTTGCTCGGGCACGGACTCCGGCGTCAGCGACTGGTCCGACAGGCAGGCCATCGCGATCTCGTCAAAACTGATCTTCGTCAGCGGCGTCGCGTGGCCGTCACCGCGCCGCGGATCGGCGTTCACCATTTCGACCAGCGCGCGCACCGAATGCGCGCCGTCGCCGATCACCTGCGGCGGGTCGCGCCGCGCGGCCGCCACCAGACGGTTGCCGACGACCAGCAGCCGATAGTCACTGCCGGGGAAAAATTTCTCGACCAGCACCGGGCCCTTGCCGCGCGCGGCCACCGTCGCCGACTCGAAGGCCTTGTCGAGCTGTTCGCGGTTCAGGATGTTGACCGTCACGCCCTTGCCCTGGCTGCCGTTCTGCGGCTTGCAAACCACCGGCAGGCCGATCCGGACGGCAACTTCCCATGCCTCGTCGGCGCTCTTCACCGGCGCGCCCAGCGGCACCGGCACGCCGGCCGCATGCAGCAGGTGCTTGCTCAGGTTCTTGTCCTGCGCGATGGTCTCGGCGACGGCGCTGGTTGAATCGATCTCGGCGGCCTGGATGCGGCGCTGCCGGCAACCCCAGCCAAGCTGCACCAGGCTGCCGCTGGTCAGGCGGCGGAACGGTATGCCGCGTGCCACCGCTGCATTGACGATCGAGCCGGTGCTCGGGCCGAGGCGCATGTCCTCGTCGAGTTCGCGCAGTTCGGCCAGCATCGCCGCCACGTCGGGCGCCGTCGCGTCCGCCGGCAGACGGCCGCTGTGCTGGTCGAACGCGTGCTGCGCCAGCTGCAGCGCGAACGCAAGCGCGCGCCGGCCGACGTCTTCTTCGCTGTATTCGACCACTACCTGGTACAGGTTCGTCACCGGTGTTGCATGGGTCACTGAGAAAGACAGCGGACAGCCGGCCTTGACCTGCAGCGCCAGCATCACCGCCTCGAGCACATGGGCCATCGTCAGCGGCCCCTGGAATGCCGGGCCGCGCAGTTCGCCGATGCCGGGGCAAAGCGCGCGCAGCCGCTCCTCGAAGCCGGGCATGCGGTCAAGCTCGCATTCTTCCGGCGTGCACAGCACCTCCAGCTCGATCGCGGTGTAGCGGCTCCAGAGGTTGGGCCCGCGCAGGGCCCGGGTTTGTTTCAGTTCCATGTCGTCATTCTTAGGTTGGGCTGCGTCAGGCGATCACGATCGCGCGCGCCTGTTCGGTGCCGTAGGTGTCGAGTCCGGTGCGGATGAACTGCGGATCGAGTCCGAGCGCCCATGCGGCGCCGACCGACGCCAGCAGCACCTCGGCCGGCAGCGCGGCGGCTGCCTCGCTGAGGTCACGCTTCAGGTGCAGCCGGTCGATTTCCTTGTCGCCTTGCGCGCGCACCAGCTGGCCGTCGCCGACGTACAGCACGCGGCCGCCGGTCTCGCGATGCGCGAGCAGCGCCGGATGGCTGCCGTCGGCCGCGTACAGCAGCACGTCGCCGTCGCACAGCCGCGCCATGTCGAGCACGGTGGCGTCGGTCGCGTTCAGCACCGCCGCGCCGGTCTCGACCACCACGTCGACCTGCGTGCGCAGGATCTTGAAGCGGTGCTCGGGCTCCGTCATCAGCTGCTCGCCAAGGCCCGGCACCGGCTTGCTGTCGGTGACGATGCCGACCCAGCAGCGGTCGTACGCGAGGCCTTCGGTCAGCAGCGACATCGGGCCGTTCTCGAACACGGCGGCCTCGACGTTGCGGTTGATGAGCAGGCGCTGGCCCGGCTCCCAGTGCGCGCAGTCGCCCGACTCGAGCTGGCGGGTGCCGACGAACAGGCCGTCGCGGCAGGCGACGCCGGCGCGCACGCCCGACAGCTGCATCAGCCACGCGACCAGTCGCGCGATCTGCGTGGTGCCTTCGCTGCCGGACACGCCGACGATCGGGATGCGGCCGCGCTGGCCTTCGGGGAACAGGTGGCTGACGATCGCGTCGCCGACCGGCTGCGGCTTGCCCTCGGCCGGCTTCAGGTGCATCAGCAGGCTGGGGCCGGCGTTCACCTCGACCACCGCGCCGCCCTGGCCATCCGGGTGCTGCGAGATGTCCTTGCAGACGAGGTCGATGCCGGCGATGTCCAGCCCGACCACGCGCGCGGCCAGCGTGCACAGGTGCGCGAACTCCGGGTGGATCTGGTCGGTGCATTCGATTGCGTGGTTGCCGTTGGCCACGATCAGCACGCGGCGGCCGGCCTCGGGCACCGAGTCCGGCGTCAGCTGCTGCCGCTGCAGGTTCGCCAGGATCACGCTGTTGACGCGCGGGAGCAGGGTCTCGAGCGGATGGATGTCGGCGTTGCCGCGGCGCGGGTCGCTGTTGAGCTGCGCGTCGACCAGCTGCTCGATATGGGATGCGCCGTCGCCGGTCACCCACGCGCTCTCGCCGCGCGCCACCGCCACCACCTTGCCGCCGACGACCAGCACGCGGTGCTCGTTGCCCTCGATGAACTGCTCGACGATCACGTCCGGGTCTTCGGCACGCGCGACCGGATAGGCGGCGCGTACTTCGTCAATCGATTGCAGGTTCAGCATCACGCCGCGGCCGCGGTTGCCGTCGCGCGGCTTGACCACGACCGGCAGGCCGATGTCCTCGGCGGCCGCCGCCGCTTCCTCAACGCTGTGCACCACCTCGCCATACGGCACCGGGATGCCGCAGGAGCGCAGCAGCGACTTGGTCAGGTCCTTGTTGCCGGCGATGCCTTCGGCGATCGCGCTGGTCAGGTCAGTCTCGGCGGTCCAGATGCGGTTTTGCAGCGCGCCGTAGCCGAGCTGCACCAGATTGCCCTGGTTGAGGCGGATGTGCGGGATCTTGCGCCGCTTCGCGCTGGAGACGATGTGCGCGGTCGACGGGCCAAGGTAGTACTCGTCGATCGCCTTGCGGATCTTTGCCAGCTCGGGCTCGACCTCGAACGGCTGCCGGTTGATCACCGCATGCAGCAGCGCCAGTCCCGAAGCCAGCGCGGTGCGGCCGACGGTTTCGTCGGGCACGCGGAACACCATCCGGTAAGTGCCGGGCTTCGTGGTCTCGCGCGTCTGGCCGAAGCCGGCCTCGAGGCCGGCCATCTCGAGCAGCTCGATGATCACGTGCTCGAGCACATGGCCCATCCAGGTGCCGTCGCGCAGCCGCTGCTCGAAGCCATACGGCACGCCGGGGCTGCAATGGTGGGCAGCGACCTGCGGCAGCACGGCCAGCAGGCGGTCGACGAAGCCGGGCTGCAGGTTGCTCGGCCACTCTTCCAGCACGCCGAGGTCCAGCCAAGCCTCGATCACGGGCGTGTAGGTCCACATGTTGGGGCCGCGCAGATAGGTCACGCGCGGCACGCTGATTTCCAGCGGGCCGGCGGGCATGGTCCGGGAGTCAGGGGTGTTCATTGGGTCGATTGAGTGACAAAGAGGTAAGATAACGCCCTGGTTGGACTGGATCGCCGGTTTCGGCGACAATCCGCGCTTCCCGTCCAGGGGCCGGATGGCTGGTGCCGTCCGAATATTCGATTAGCTAGCAAGACTTCTTTCCTGATTCATGCCGTCCAGCGCCACCAAAACAGAAGAAGCCCCAGGTACAGCAGAACCCCTTCGCGCATCCGCGGCGCCGCCGCTGAATTCCGGCGAGCACGTGCTGGCGACGCTGGAGCCCGACCTGAATGGCGCGCTGCAGTTCGCCGGCAGCCGCGTGCTGCTGACGACGGAACGAATAATAAGCGATTCGGATGGCGGCCGGTGGGCGTCCTGGCCGCTCGAACCCTCGCTCACGCTGCACCATGGCGACCACGGCGGCGTCGCCGTGCTGGCGCTGCACGACAGCGACCGCCTGCTGGCGCGCTGGCGCTTCACGCTCGAGCAGGAAGTCGGCGCGATCCGCTTCATCCAGAACTTTGAAAAAGTGCAGGCGGCGCGCGCCGGCCAGCAGCTGCAGGCCGACGATGGCGGGCCGCGTTGCCCGAGCTGCCAGGCCGAGCTGCCGGACGACAGCGAGGAATGCCCGGTCTGCCACCGCGAGCTGCTCGAGCCGGTGTCGACCTGGGTGCTGTTCCGGCTGTGGCGCTTTGCCAAGCCCTACAAGATGCAGCTGCTGCTGGGCTTCGTGCTGACCCTGCTGTCGACGTCCGCGCTGATGGTGCCGCCCTACCTGTCGATGCCGCTGATGGACGAGATCCTGATCCCGACCCAGAAGGGCACGCAGATCGACATGCATGACGTGAAGATCTACCTGTCCGGCCTGCTGGTCGCCGCGCTGGCGGCGTGGGGGCTTGGCTGGTGGCGCACCTATCTGCTGGCGCTGGTGTCGGAGCGCATCGGCGCGCACCTGCGCACCGCGACCTTCGACCACCTGATGACGCTCAGCCTCGACTACTTCGGCGCCAAACGCACCGGCGACCTGATTGCGCGCATCGGCAATGAATCCGACCGCATCTGCGTGTTCCTGTCGCTGCATGCGCTGGACTTCGCGACCGACGTGCTGCTGCTGATCATGACGGCCGTGGTGCTGTTCACGATCAACCCGTGGCTGACCGTCGTCACCTTGCTGCCGCTGCCGCTGATCGTCTGGCTGATTCACAGCGTCCGCGACCGCCTGCGCTACGGCTTCGAGAAGATCGACCGCATCTGGGGCGACGTCACCAACGTGCTGGCCGACACCATCCCCGGCATCCGCGTGGTGAAGGCCTTCGCGCAGGAGCAGCGCGAGTCGGACCGCTTCCGCGACGCCAACATGCACAACCTCGCCGTCAACGACAAGCTGAACCGCACCTGGGGCCTGTTTGCACCGACCGTGACGATGCTGACCGAAGTCGGCCTGCTGATCGTCTGGGCGTTCGGCATCTGGCTGGTGATCCATCACGGCGTGACGGTCGGCGTGCTGGTGGCGTTCATTGCCTACATCGGTCGCTTCTACGGCCGGCTCGATTCGATGAGCCGCATCGTGTCGCACACGCAGAAGGCCGCGGCCGGCGCGAAGCGCATTTTCGACATCCTCGACCACAGCTCCAGCGTGCCCGAGCCGACCAGCCCGGTGCCGATGGCGCCGGTGCCCGGCACGATCTCGCTGCGCGAGGTCGGCTTCCGCCATGGCAGCCGCCGCATCCTCAAGGGCATCAGCTTCGACATCCGTCCGGGCGAGATGATCGGCCTGGTCGGCCACAGCGGCTCCGGCAAGAGTACGCTGATCAACCTGATCTGCCGCTTCTACGACGTGTCTGACGGCGCGATCCTGGTCGACGGCACCGACATCCGCCGCTACGCGGTTGCCGACTACCGCAAGCACATCGGCCTCGTGCTGCAGGAGCCATTTCTGTTCCACGGCACGATTGCCGAGAACATCGCGTACGGCAAGCCGGGCGCAACCCGAGCCGAAATCATCGCCGCCGCGCGCGCCGCGCATGCGCACGAGTTCATCCTGCGGCTGCGCCATGGCTATGATTCCATCGTCGGCGAGCGCGGGCAGGGGCTGTCCGGCGGCGAGCGCCAGCGCATCTCGATCGCGCGCGCGCTGCTGATCAATCCGCACATCCTGATGCTGGACGAAGCGACGTCGTCGGTCGATACCGAAACCGAAAAAGAAATCCAGAAGGCGCTCGACAACCTCGTGCAGGGCCGCACCACCATCGCCATTGCCCACCGGCTTTCCACGCTGCGGCGCGCCGACCGGCTGATCGTGCTCGAGCGCGGCGAAGTGGTCGAGATCGGCTCGCATGACGAGCTGATGGAAAAGCAGGGCGCCTACTGGCGGCTGTACGAGGCGCAGGCGCGCAACGTCGATACCGAGGACAAGGCGCCGCAGGCGCTGCACATCCCGCTGGCGAAGGCAGGTAACGCATGATGGTCGAAGGCAGCGGCAAGGCATGGATGCCGGTGGCGCACCGGCTCGGGCGCGATGCGTTCGGCAGGCTGGTGTTCACCGACGAGACGGGCGCCGTACACGTCGGCGTGGTGCCGGTGCAGGCCTTCCCGGTCGATGCGCCCGGCGAGAACGTTTCGCTGGTCGGCGCGGATGGCCACGAGCTGGTGTTCATCGCGCAGCTGTCCGGGGTCGATCCCGACACGCGCGCGTTGGTGCAGGAAGAAATCGCGCAGCGCGATTTCCTGCCGGTGATACAGCGGCTGGTCGGCGTGAGCACCTTCGCCACGCCGAGCAGCTGGCAGGTGCAGACCGACCGTGGCCTGTCGACCTTCGTGCTGAAGGGCGAGGAAGACATCCGCCGCCTGCGCAACGGCGGCCTGCTGATCACCGACAGCCATGGCCTGACCTACCGAGTGATGGACATGCGCACGCTCGACCGTCACTCGCGCAAGCTGCTCGACCGCTTCCTCTGACCCCGCGCACGGGCCGCAGCAGCGGCCCGTACATATTGCCCCGGCAGTCGGAAGGCCGGGCTAAGCCTCCGCGATCGCATTCTCCGGGTTCATGAAGATCGGACGGCCATCCGGCGTGTTCAGCGGGATGATCACTTCCTTGCCGCTGGCGTCCTTCAGCAGGGCGCACAGCGTGTTGGCCGAACGCATGGCGCCATTCAGTTCGACTTCGAGGTCGGCGATCACGAGTTCGACGCCGGACAGGATCTGCTTCACTTTCATGCGGTTTTCCTTTGCGATGTGGACGGACATTCCGCCCCGATTTTAGCGGCCGCGCGCCGCGTGCGCGCCGGACCGGGACCGAAGACACCTATAATCGCCGCGTGCTTGCTTCCCTCACTTCCCTGATCCGCTGGCCCTTGCCCGCGCTGCTCGCGTGGGGCGGCAGCTGGCTGCTGCATGCGCTGCTGCTGCGGCTGGGCTGGCCCGCGTGGCTGGCCGCAAGCGCGGCGACGCTGGCCGGCGTGCTTGCCAGCGTACTGGCCGGCACGGCGTGGCGCCGCATCGCGGTGGCCGGCGGCTTCCCGCTGTCGCTGCTGCTGTCCGGCACGGTATCGCTGCCGGGCTGGGCCTGGCTGCTGCCGCTGTTGCTGGTGGCGCTGGTCTATCCGATGAATGCCTGGCGCGATGCGCCGCTGTTCCCCACGCCTGCCGCGGCGCTGAACTCGCTGGCGCGCCATGCGCCGCTGCCGGACGGCGCGCGCGTACTCGACGCCGGCTGCGGGCTCGGCCACGGGCTGCGCGCGCTGCGCGGCGTCTATCCGCGCGCGCAGCTGCATGGCATCGAATGGAGCTGGCCTTTGCGCGCGCTGGCAGCGCTGGCTTGCCCGTGGGCGCGCATACGGCAGGGCGACATGTGGAAGGACGACTGGTCCGGTTACGACATGGTCTACCTGTTCCAGCGGCCCGAGAGCATGCCGCGCGCAGTCGCCAAGGCGCGCGCGGAATTGCGCCCCGGCGCATGGCTGGCCAGCCTCGAGTTCGTCGCGCACGAGCTGCAGCCGGATGCGGTGCTGGCCAACGACGGCGGCAAGCCGGTCTGGCTGTACCGCGCGCCGTTCAGGTCCGCACCGCCCGGTGCAGCAGTTCAGACGTAGCCGCCTGCGTAGGTGATCACGCGGCCGCCGGTGCTGAGCTTGAAGCGCGAAATGCCGGGCAGGTCGCGGGTGTTCACGCCGCCCAGGTCGAGCGTCGTCACGCCGCGCTCTCGCAGCAGCGCGAACGCGCGCCACAGCAGCAGGTTGTGCGCCTGCGCCGTGCGGCCGGCCGGCGTCGACCAGCCGAGCTGGTAGGTGGCCGCGCTGCCGTGCCGCAGGAACAGCATTGCGGCCACCACGTCCTTGCCCCGGCTGGCCTGCAGGATCAGCGCCGCATTCTGCGGGTCGGCATGCGCGCCGATGTAGTTGTCGATGAAGGCCACCGGCAATGCGTAGAAACCCTTGCGGCGGCGCTGCGCCATTTCCTCGTCCAGTATCCGGCGCGTGTGCTGCGGGCTGAGTCCGGCTTCCGACACCGCCAGTCCTGATCGTTCGGCCGCGGCCAGCCGGTTGCGCCAGTATGGATGCAGCGCGGCGCGCAGCGCGTCCTCCGGTTTGCCGATATCGATGATCACCGTCGAATAGCCGGTCAGCACGCGCGTCAGGCCGGCCAGCCCGGGATGCTGCGGATCCTCGACGCCGGGCGAGAAAAGAACCACGCGGGGACGCGGCAGCGGCAGTGTTCGCTTCAGTTCGCGGAAGATGCGTACCTGCGCGTCCGCATCCATGTCCGCCGTCCACAGCGGCCCGCGCGTGCACAGCGCGACGCCGAGCAGCCCGCCGTAGCGGCGGCAGACGAACTGCGCAAGCGCCACCGTGTGCCCGCCGAGCCGTACCTCAGCGCGCTGCACGCCGACCTTCGGCGTGCGCAGGCTGTCGCCATACGCCCATGCCTGCTGCAGCGCCGCGCCGAGTGACGCATGCGCGGCGTCCCAGCGATCGCGCGCGGTCTGGTTCCAGAGAATTTGCAAGTCGTTCGGTTTCATTTCGGGCTGCGCGGCCGTGCCGTCGCATGCGCTCCGTTGTTCGTTCCGGGCTTTATAATCGGCCGCCCATGACCCAGCCTGCAGCCCGCCCATCCCGTGCCGCCCGCATCCGCGGGCATGACCTCGGCAAGCCGCGCCTGACGGCCGCTGGCTGGCTGCGTGTGCTGCTCTGGCTCGGCCTGCCGGCCATGCTGGCCGGCGCACTGCTCGACTTCGCCATCCAGTGGTTCAGCGGCGACTGCGTCGGCCTCTGGTGCCTGCTGCTGCGCTGAAGCCCGCGTCGCAGGCATGGCCGGCACGGGGAAATGTTGCCAAAGGTGGCGTTATCCGGTGCTTTGTTCCACAATTGCAATAATACGCTCGGGAAACGCGTTTTCAGCGCGCGCGGCTTGAATTTGCAGCGCTCGTGCCGATACCCCTATCGACAGCACGCGTCCGGGTCGGCCCGGTGTGCACAAGGAGAGGCAGATGTTTTTTTTCGTGGGACTGGCGGTCGTGTTTGGCTGCGTTTTTGGCGGCTACATCATGGCAGGCGGCAAAATGGCGCCGATCATCAAGGCTGCGCCGATCGAGGGCTTCATCATCGTCGGATCTGCGATCGGCGGCGCACTGATCGGCAACAGCATCGGCATTTTCAAGGGTGCACTCGGCGGCATCGTGAAATGCATCAAGGGACCGACCTACAAGGGCTCTGACTACCTTGACCTGATCCTGCTGGTCGGCAAGTTGCTGAACGTGATGAAGAAAGAGGGTGCGGTCGCGCTCGAGGCGCATGTCGAGAACCCGGATTCGTCGGCGATCTTTGCCGAATACCCGAAGCTGGCGAAGGACCATGCGATCGTGCACATGATCTGCGACACGCTGCGGCTGGTCGTGATCGCGCAGGGCAACCTCGACCCGGATGCGGTGGACGACGTGATGAAGAACGCGATCAAGACCCACCATCATGACGAACTGAAGCTGCAGGGCACGCTGCAGTCGATCGCCGGCGCGCTGCCGGCGCTGGGCATCGTCGCCTGCGTGCTGGGCGTGATGATGACCATGGGCGCGATCGACCAGCCGCCGCCGGTGCTGGGCGCGCTGATCGGTTCGGCGCTGGTCGGCACCTTCCTCGGGGTGTTCGTTGCGTATGGCTTCTTTGATCCGGTGGCCAACCGCCTCGGC
>JACCEE010810522.1_pt1 | contig 35045 bp, 29 predicted proteins | sample 7449931 | NCBI WGS metagenome assembly JACCEE01 (sample SAMN15323457, study PRJNA562643) | freshwater metagenome | isolation source: river surface water | place: USA:Blue River Watershed | collected 2017-08-19 | reverse complement strand
TGATTCGACGAAAATGTATGATGAATATATACGATTTTGGCGGCAGTATACAGGCAAATATGGTCCAAAGACTGCAATCTTCCTACAAGTAGGTTCATTCTATGAATTATATGATTGGCAAAATCCAATTGATGGAAAAACACAGATGAATGTCAAAGAAATTGTTGATTTCCTTGGTATTCAACTAAGTATAAAAAAACATGATGGCCCATTAATAAATATAGATGGAACACCTAATTTGTCTAATTCAAAAGCAGACTATATTAAGTCTACTGAAATAGAAGGATATCCAGCCCGCTTTGATGGACTCTTTGCAGGTTTCCCTGATTATGTTCTTCATAAATGGGCTGGTAAATTGACATCGGCGGGATGGACTGTAATTGTTGTTAATCAATATAAGGATAAACATGGAAAAGTAACAGAGCGTAAAGTTGCCCGTATTTTGACTCCTGCGACTCATATTGAGGCACTGTCAACAGCTGAATCACCTACGATTGTTGCTCTATGGCTAGTACCATCGACCTCGGCGCCACCTCTATTCGGTGCAGCTACATTCGATCTCAGTACAGGATCGACTTATACAACACATGGATTAATGCGGGGTACAGTCGAAGCATATTCAAGTGATGAACTTCTTCACTTTCTATCTGTCTTCGCGCCTCGTGAATTAATTGTATTCTGGCGTTCCGCGACGAAGCCACCATCTGAAGATTCGCTTCGAGCACAACTCGATTATGGACGTCAACAAAATATTCTTCATGTCCGTCATGTACCAGATCAAGGAACATTTGAAATGGAATCGGCGCGTGAAGAATATCTTCGTCGTCTCTTCGCCCCTAAAAGTCTTCTCGGACTTCGTCCCTATTTGCGTCTTGAAACAGAATTACAGGAGCGTGCTCTCTGTTCTCTTCTTCGCTTCGTTGAAGATTATCAACCTACCGCTTTCCAACTTTTACAACAGACTCAAACATGGAGTCCTGATCATCTTCTTCTAATGGGAAATCATGCACTTAATCAACTTCAAATCCTTTCATCAAATGATGGACAAGGTGTAATTGATCTATTCAAATATACAGCAACAACCCCTTTTGGTAAACGTGCACTTAAGAGTCGTCTTCTAAGTCCATCTGCTGATGCAACTACAATTGAAAACAGACTAAAAGAGATTGATATGATGATAGCCTTGCCTCAAGAAACACAAAAGGCGATATTCAAAAATCTTCGACTTATTTATGATCTCCCTCGTCTTCATAGAAAAATGATTTGCTCAGAGGTAAACGCAGCAGATCTTCTTGCCCTTCAAAGTTCGTACTTCGGAGTCGCTGCCATTGCAAAACTTCTAGATCAAGATACTACACCAGCGAATAGTCTTAGTAAAACCCTAGAAGAATTATTTGATCTTAATCAGGCTGCGGCTCAATCAGAGAATAAAACCTTCCTAATTGCAGACCAACACCCTATAATTGCGGAACTTGAAGGGAAATTGGTTAATGAAGAAACTTCGATCAATAACTTCCTAAATGTCATTCGTCGAATCGCCTCAGCAACAGATGCAACAATTAGATTAGATAAATCTGATAAGATTCCCTATAAAATTATTGGTACAAAGACTGTTCTTAATAATCTGAAAGCATTCTGTTCTACTAGTGCTGGAATAACAGCTATTGCTGCCTTACCAGAAGAGCAACGGACATTTACAGTTCATACAGCGAAGGCTAGTGGACATTGTATTGAATCTGAATGGCTTGACAAAATAAATCAACGTATTCAAGGTCTACGAGAACGGCTTCATGTTGCATTTGCCTTAGTTTTACCCGAAGTCTGTGCCGCCTTCTGTTCTAGAACACAAGGGTTATGGACCTCTGTGACAGAATCTATTGAACAAATTGATGTTAGTCTTGGTCTAGGAACAGAGGCACGAGCGCGCAATTGGTGTCGTCCACTAATTGTTTCCAAAGAATCAGCAGGGCTTAAAGCCACTGGCCTCCGTCACCCACTAATAGAGGAACTATTGACAAAAGTTCGATATATCACTCATGATGTGAGTCTTGGCTCTGATGCCGAAGCTAAAGGTTGGCTTGTCTATGGTATGAATGCTTCTGGTAAATCTTCACTAATGAAATCAATTGGTATTGCAGTCCATTTAGCACAAGTTGGCTGTTATGTTCCTGCTACATCATTTGAATTGAGTCCTTATCGCGCCTTGTTTACACGAATTCTCAATCAAGATAATTTATGGGCGGGTCTTTCATCATTTGCTGTCGAAATGACGGAGATGCGTGATATCTTGAAAGCTGCTGATAATAGGACATTAGTTCTGGGTGATGAACTGTGTGCAGGAACAGAATCCGTTTCTGCCAAAGCCCTTGTGGCTGCAGGTATAGAATGGCTATCACAAAGAGAATCATCCTATGTGTTTGCAACTCACTTACATGGTCTAACAGATGTACTCCCTGATCCTGAAGATCTCGCCCTAAAAGTCTGGCATCTAAAAGTATCTACTGATCCTTTCACTGGTAAATTAGTCTATCATCGCAATTTGGAACCAGGTTCAGGTTCAAGTCTATATGGTCTCGAAGTAGCGAAGGCAATGGATGTTCCTCTTACTTTCTTGGACAAAGCACATCAGATTCGCCGTCGACTATTAGGATCAGTCGCCGATGAAGATGCACCGAAGTCTGCATGGAACGGATCAGTAACACGACGAGCGTGTGAACTATGCGGTTCAGCTATAGTCGCTGGACTCGAAGTACATCATGTTGTACCACGTTCTGATGGAGGATCCAATCATGCATCTAATCTAATGGTCTTGTGTGCAGCCTGTCATGATAAACATCATGCGTCTCCTGAGAAGTCTGCAGCCTCTGTACCTCTAACTGTTACAAGTGATGGACTTGATCGTATTATTGTGGAGGTCCCAGTGCAGGCAAAGAAAAAGGGTCTTACAGATGAAGAAAATACTATTATTGAAAAAGAGTTAGCAGATTATCCAAATCTTCCGCTCAAGAAAATGGTTGCTCGTCTCAAAATGCTACATGGAATAACGGTGTCTGAAGGGACAGTTAGGAAGTTTCGTAAATAAAAATAATATAAATATTTCGAATATTGTAGTTATTTTTATATTGTGTGAGACGCTTATAGTCGCTACGCTTATAGTCGCTACGCTTATAGTCGCTACGCTTATAGTCGCTACGCTTATCGCCGTGCTGCTGCTAATCGAGCGGCATATGATGATCCACCTCCTGCTGCCTGAGCAGCAGCTGCAGCAGCCGCGGCTTCAGCAGCACGAGCAGCCTGGAAAGCAACAGTCTCTTCTTCGGCTAAAGGAGCAATATCTGCTTTATCAAGACGCTTATTAAGATCTGTAATTAGACCACGAATTTCATCAAGTTCACGGCGAATACCACGAATCTCTCCTTGTAAAGGATTGCGACCTTGGTAGTTTAATGAGCCACCATACAGAACACTAGTCATCTTCTCCTTTGCAGCCGGACATATATTTAACTTATTTTAACGCACACCTAAAAATTGATAGCGCTTTACTAATAGCGATTGTAATCAGAGATGATTATTCCTATTCGTTGTTTTACATGTGGCAATATGCTAGCTGATAAGTGGCGTTATTATCAGAGACAGGTAAATGAATATCGTAAACGTGATGGAGGGCAAAATGGAATTGTATATCTTGATACAACAAAACTTCCGGTTACTGCAGAAAGTCAAGTTCTTAATGATTTAAAACTACATCGTTATTGTTGTCGTAAAGTGTTGCTGACACATGTTGATTTGATTGATAAGATTTAATAAAGGTATGCCAATAGAATAGATATGGAGATTTTTTTGCCCTCACTTCTAATTATACTTTTAGCAGCGGTGGTTACATTCGTTATTTTACCACGTTTTAGCCCATATGTGCTGACTATATTATCAATTGCTCTCTTAGCATTTGGTGTATATCATCATTATGATCTTTTTAAAGATGAATATCGTTTAGCAACTTGGTATCAGAATACATCATTTTTAGCCCCGGCACTAGTATTAGGCGTAGCTTTATTCTTCATTTTAGGTTACATAATGACATTCTTTGGTAGTTCTGGTGTTCCTATTCCATCTGTTCCTACTGAGATTACAGGTGCATTTAATACAATGAAGAATGCTGTTGGCAATGTAACAAGCCGCGTAACTGATGTTGCTAACTCAGCAATTAATACTGTAAATGAAAGTGTGAATCGGGGTCTAAATAATGGAATCCGATTCAATAATTCAAGGAGCAGAAATAATTCATTAGCCAATAAACTTCCTTAAAGATAGTAGTAATGACTAAAAAAACACGGAAATCAGGCGCTAAAAAGGGTATTTTAAGTATTCCTGAGTTACGGCATGCATTTGAACATATTGAAGCATTTGGTCGTAAATGTGCAGCTTCTGTGCATTCCAAGAAGACTACTAAGGCTTCTGCAGCAACTTCTTATGCCAAAGAATGGAAAAAGACATTTGGACGTGCACTGCCTGCCAAATCAGCTATGGCGTCCATTGAACATTATATGTCTTTAAGCCCTGGTGGCAAACAGAAGGGAGGTATGGCACCAGTGAATGGATCTGAGCTCCAGCCTGGTATTTATGCTGCGCCTACATTACCTGGACAGACAGATGGTGCTGGTAATACTGCACATGGATCATTTTTACCCTATGTTGAAAAGGGTTTCAGTGTTGGAATTCCTCAAGATGGTCTTGCCTCTATGTGTGGTAAACAAGACAGTTTCCCAATGCCTGCTGCCAACCTCGGTTCTAACGCAGTTACACCTATCGGTGCAACTCCTGTTGGTTCAACCACATATATGAAAGGAGGACGACGCACTAGACGTCGTGGCCTCCGTAAAAGTCAACGAGGCGGCTCTGCTGCACTAGCAGCTGCCTTTAGACCTATGTTATCATCTAATCCTACTGGTGTTGGTCATGATACTCAAATGATGTTTAAGAATGCTCCACTCCCGGCAAGTCCCGATCCTACACAACCTGCCTTTACTTATAAGGCTAATGATGTTATGGTACCAAATTTTGATGGTGTTGGTGTTATTGATCGTAATCTCAATAATGAAATTAAGGTAGGTGGATCTGAAGCAAAATAATAAAGCGAGTATATATCGATATAAAATATAAGGAAAGTCATTAGAATTATTTAATGACTTCTCGTATAAATTCAACGGATGAGGGTCGGCGTGTTGCTAAAGATGTAATACATAAGTATTTCACAACCCAACCGTATCCCTATACTAAACATCATATTGATAGTTATGATCAATTCCTTTCAACAGATTTGATTTCAATTCTTCAGGCAAATAATCCGATTCGAATTTTCAAAGAAAAAATACCTACGAAAGACTCTCGTGAACGAATTAATTTTATGTATAATATTGAATTATATATTGGAGGTTTACATGGAGATAAGGTCAAAATTGGTACACCTGTTCTCAATTTAGATAATTCAACTGATGTTCGTGTACTTTTCCCTAATGAAGCACGTTTACGTAATTTAACATATGCTGCAGATGTTAAAACAGATATTCACATTAAAGTAACCATTAAAGATATTAGTGATGATGGAACTATTACTACTGGTAAACCAATCGATATTGATTTCCAAGATTTAAATCTTTTTAGTATACCAATTATGCTTCATAGTCGTTATTGTCTATTACATGGAAAACCCAAAGAATTCCTACAACAAGCAGGTGAATGTCCATTCGATAATGGTGGTTATTTCATTGTTGATGGATCTGAAAAAGTCCTTATCAGTCGCCAAGAAGCCGCTTTTAATACATTATATATTACTAAACGTGATAAAGGTGCAGAATCTGAAAAGGTTAGTACTGATGGATATGTTGCATCATTAGATCCTGAATCGCGTACTATTACATGTACTTCATTTGCTATTGCAAGAAAATCAGGAATTATTTATGCTATTTTACCAATGATTCGTGCACCAATAAATATTTTTGTTGTTTTCCGTGCTTTAGGCATTCAAGCGGATGAAGATATTGTTCGAATGATTTTCCCCGATTCTTCTAGTGCAGATGCCCAGTTCCTACAAGATAAATTAATTCCATCTATTATTGATGCATATCCGTTTTTAACAAAGACACTTGCTATTCAATATATGAAAACACTTACTAAAGGTTTTACTGAAGCAACAGTTCTTGATGTTCTTCAAAATCGTCTCTTCACACATGTTCATAATAGTCCTGGTGCTCGTGCTAATTATCTCGCTGAATGTATTCGTTCACTTCTTCGAGTTGATCAAGGTTTCGATGAACCACCTAGTAGAGATGATACTAGAAATCAACGTTGTCTTAATAGTGGTTTCCTAGTTCAAGATATGTTCAATAATGCATATAAAGACTGGAAAAAAGAAATTAGACGTGAAATAGATCAAGAATATGCATATCATAAATCCATTTATAGTGGACAAAACTTCATCAATATCTTCTCTGATGCTAATCGATCAAAACTCTTCAAAATAGGATATATTACTGACCTTACAATGAAGGCATTCAAAGGTAAATGGGGTTCAGGTCTCGGTGAAGAGAAAACTGGCGTTCTTCAGGCTCTTAGTCGTCTCTCTTATCTTGATTTCATGAGTCATTGCCGTCGTGTTGTTCTCGATTTCGATACCAGTCAAAAATTAGTTCGCCCTCGACAACTTCATACTAGTCAATACGGATTCTTCTGTACAAATGAAACACCTAGTGGCGCATCTATCGGTATTAGCAAAAATCTTACGATTCTATCCACTATTAGTACTGGTATGAAACCTGGTCCTCTCATCGATTGGCTTATGACACTTGGTGGTGTTATGTCTTGTGCATCTATAACTGCTAGTGAAAAATCTTTCTATGTCCCTGTTATCATTAATAATGGTATTATCGGTTATACAGCTAATCCACTAACCCTCCTAAAAGTATTGAAAGCAATGAAACATACTGGCTTCCTACCTTATTTTGTTTCCATTTCATTCAGTTACAATCAACGTCGCCTTGTCATCTTCACTGATGAAGGACGCCCATTAAGACCTCTTATTATGATTGGACCTAATGGTGAATTCCCTATTGCCAAAATCGCGTCAACAAAGACTTGGCGTGATCTTGTTATGGGTACACATCCTGCACGTAAAGATGCTGATTTATCAACTCCTTATTTCGTCGATCCACTCGCTGATAGAGCAGAAGATAGTAAACCAACAGCTGAAGATTATTTGAAAGCTCTTCTACCATATGAAAGTGCTATTGAATATATTGATCCTTATGAACAAAATGAAATTTTAATTGCAAATTTCAAAGAACATATTGTCCCTGGTCAAACAACACATATTGAAATTCATCCATCCACAATTCTCTCACTCTTAACATCATTAATTCCTTATCCAAATCATAATCAAAGTCCTCGTAACCAACTCTCTGACAGTCAAAGTAAACAGGCTATTAGTATCTATGCCACTAATTGGAAAAATCGATTTGATAATTCTGGACATATTGGAATGTATAATGAAGCACCTTTAGCACGCTCTCTCTATTACGATTATTTAGCTGAAGGTCGTATTCCTTACGGTAATAACTGTATTTTAGCTATTTGCACATATCAAGGTTATAATCGTGATGATGGATTTGTGTTCAATAAGAATGCATTTGAACGTGGACTCTTCAGGTCTATTGCTTATCGTTCTTATGAGTTTTTCGAAGAATATGATAAAACTACAAATATGAAGAAGAAAATTGGTAATCCTGCAATGATTGGTCAATGGTTAGATATTCGTCCTGGACTGGATTACACGAAGTTAGATGAACGCGGAATTGTAAAAGTAGGTGAATATGTTGATGAAGATACTGTCATTGTTGGTGGTTATTTCCAGGCAGAATCAGGGAAGTATAAAGATGCATCGCTTACACCCAAAGTGTGGACGCGTGGTATTGTCGAGTCCGTTAATATTACTGTCAATAATGAAGGCCTTCGTCTCGTAAAAGTCCGTGTCGTTCAAGATCGCAGTCCTGAATTAGGAGATAAATTCTCTAATCGTCATGGACAAAAAGGTACATTAGGTGCTCTTATCCCTCAAGCAGATATGCCAAGAACAAAAGATGGAATCGTTCCTGATGTAATTGCAAATCCACATGCAATTCCCAGTCGTATGACAATGGCTATGTTACTTGAAACATTACTCGGTAAAGCAGCCGCATGCCATGGATCAATCGGTGATGCAACCGCATTCATGAATGAAGGTAATCCAACCGATGATATTGGAGCTATTCTAGAAAATATGTATGGTTATGAAAAATATGGTAATGAGATCTTATATGATGGAACTACTGGTAAACAATTAGAAGTAGAAATTTTTATTGGACCCGCATACTATATGCGACTCAAACACATGGTCGAAGATAAATGGCAAGTTCGTACTACTGGAAGAAAAGAAGCGAAGACACACCAACCTACTGGTGGTCGTGGAAATGAAGGTGGTATTCGTTTCGGTGAATTAGAACGTGATGTAGTTGTTACTCATGGCATTTCTGCTTTCTTACGAGAGACCTTGATGAAACGCTCGGATGGCGTGAAAATGCCAATTTGCAGTGGATGTGGAACTGTTCCTATATATAATGAACGTCTCGGTATTTCTGTCTGTCCTTTATGTCAGGGTCCATTAAAATATTCTGGTACAAATGCTGATACATTGGAATTAATTCCACCACTGACCAAACCGATTGCACCAATTGTAAAAGTGGAAATGCCTTATTGTCTCAAGGTTTTAGAAGGTGAACTCGCCTTCTATGCAAACGTTGGAATGAGAATTATTCCTACTGCTGGTGCTCAGAAACTTAATGATGAAAATATTATTGTTAGACCTACCACTGAAATAGGTAATGCACCAATAATGTTACCTGAATTTAAGATTCCCGAAGTTAATGTCCCTGAATTAGAAGTTGCTGAAGTTGGTGGTGCTGGCACAGGACGTGTTGCACCAATTATGCCAAATCTGAAGGATCTCGTATCTCTCGCAAATCAGGTTGGTATGACATTAGTTCCCTCAAATTCTACTATGGCACGTAATATTGTACCACCTGAAGAAAAAGAAGAATCATCTATTGCATTCCCAAAGCAAAATAATGAAAAGATTATTGAAGGAAGCGCTGATGATGAGATGTCCGAAGTTCCAGAAGATGATGGCGATGAAGAAGTACAAGTCTTACCAGGTGGTATCCCTCAACCACCACCCATAAAAGTTCTCGGTTCAAAAGTACCACCTCAAAATGCGAAGATTATTCAACCTGCACCATTAATGACAAATGAACAAATGGCATCTATGCTTGTCAATACAGCAATTAACCAACCTCAAGTATTTGCAGCTGCAGCCAATCAAATGAATCAAGCAATGGTACCTACCGCCCCAACTGTAATTGTTGATACTAGTCCACGTGCCTTAGCTCTAGATGGTCTTTTACCGACAAATGTATCACAAAATGTCATGAATACAAATAATACACTTAGAAATCGTCGTATACGTAATGTAATGCCCTCAGTCCCGGCTAATAGCGAATCTCAACCACCTGCAAATAATGGAACTATAGTTGTAAATAAATTAGGTTAAACAACATAGTGCCTAAAACTGACGAAAAAAATACTATTAGAGGAGATAGCAAGAATGTCTTTTGAATTGATTGATGCTTTATATCGATCTCGTCTAACAGTATTAGCTCTTTTGGATAAACGGGGTTATAATGTTAAACCATTTGAACGTTTCTCAACTCGACAAATTGAACTAATGTTGGGTGATTCTGGAGGTACAGGAAATTCACATGCGCTTGATTTCCGTGCTGAGAAGAAAGATGAAGCAGATAAAGGTCTATGTCACGTCATCTATTATTTACATAAGTTCCGTAAATTTGATGATTTTATTGATGATCTGAAGTTATCTGATGAAGATCTTGCACGTTCCGAATTCTTTGTACTCCTAAATGATGAAGTAATTGATGCACATCATAAGTCCGCAATTAAACATTGGCACTTGAGAAAACTAAAAGTACACTTTTACAATTTGTATCGTCTTGTTAATAATCCTCTTGATCATATACTACAACCAAAGTTTGAGATTATTCCTGAAGATAAACATAAAAATCTATTGGCAGCACTAAATTGTCGATCAAAAGGTCAACTACCTGTTCTTAGATATCATACTGATGTAGTAACACGTTGTCTTGGACTGGTACCTGATGATATTGTTAAGATTACACGATCAAGTGAATCAGCCGGCGAAACGATCGTTTACAGTGTTTGTAAGCCGTTAGGCTAATGTTATATTTCGTTAGGAATGCCTGCGTCAACAATCGAACTAGAAGGTTTTGCAGTCCAAGGAGGAGGATCAGTCAAAGCCCAATTCCAAAATAGACTCAATATCTTAAAAGATAGAAAAAGAAATGCAGATCTGTATTTTGCTAGTACAACTAGTACCGATCAGGGGACATTAAATGGTCAAATTAATGCTTTAAAAGCACTTTTTGCTGATTATGTCAAATCAGGTGGAGTAGAAAATGCTGTTCAGGTGGGACAAGGAAATAACCCTCCTAATAGTCCAAATGCTACTATTTCAGATAGAATACAAGTAATTAATGATAAATATAATAATTATAAAACAAACGTTTATGAACCATTGAAGACATTACGGCAAGAAGTATTAGCAACTGTTGATGTAAATACATTTGCATCAAATGTTACAAGTCAAATTGAACGTATTAATACGTTGAAAGATCAATTAAAACAAGAAGAAGATAATTTATCGACAGCATATACACGCAATAAAATGGTTGAGACTAAAGATTCCGCAGTCAGTTATCATCAAACATGGGGCTTCCTTGAAAGACCTTTGAAGAAAAGATCTATTCCTATCCTAATTGTTCTATCTGTCATTCTCGCAGTTGCTGCAATAATTGGAATTTATCTTCTTGCAACTATGACATCCACAAATGTAGGAGAAGTTAATATTACTAATAATTCTATTGGAGGATTATCCGTAACTGATAAGATTAAAGGTATATTTTCTTGAAGAAAAACAGATATAACTTTAGAATGATTTGTCCTACAAACAACGTCCAATATACTGACACACAACTTGATGCAATATATACTGGGTCAGCCACTAATAAGACAGTAATTAGTCCTGCAGGTCTTCCATCGGATGCTAATCGTCAACCTGAAACATTCTTACTTACTGATTCATTCTTACAAACACATGTAAGACAATTAAAAAGTTCTGGCATTATTCCGGCTCCACCTGATTTTACCCATCAAAAAAGTCGTGGTGAAAGCGAAATTATCAATGAATATGTGACTAAAGTTCGTGCAATGAAAGACGGTATTAAAGATGAATATTGTTTCTACATGGGTCGTTACAGATATGCAATTACTCAATTATTCGAAAAAATTTCGAATGCTACCGCTGGTGAAACTAGTGGTATGGGACAAATTCAGTCATTAACTGAGAAAAGTATTAGACTCAATCGCCGCCTACAAGATCTTTCACAAATTTCAAATGCTATTTCTGAAGATCAGTATTCTACTACTCGTCAATTCCAGAGTCAAATTAATGACGCAAATGATAAAATCCAGAAATATGTTGATACTTTAAAAGCACAGGCTGCTATTTTACAGAAAGAGGCTCCCACTGTGGAAATTAAGAAACGTATGGTCGCTTACACTAAAGAAAAAGCAGGTGCCCATAAAAACCTATTATCTCTATATTTCTTCCTTGATGTCGTTGCATTAGGACTTTTGTTCTATGTTTACAAGGCATCCGCTTAGAGCTCCGGCTACTAGACCCTTCATGTTGATAAATCTATTTTAATGATATTTAAGATTAGATATGTCAAGGGCTACACAACTCCAAGATGATGTTAAATTAGGTCTAGATGTTGCAACAGCAACTAACTTTGCTGCATTAAAACAATCAGGACAACTCAATCAATATCTAATTGACAATAAAGAAAACGTTCTTGATAAGATTTTAGACAGTAAAAACGACAACATTGCTAAAACAATCAGTGATATGGATCGTGCTATTGATACACAAAACAGCACTTACATGTATTACAAGCGTAATAATGATTTCTTGAAGCTTGGTGAAGATCCTGTTAAAAGGATGCAACAAGATGTTCGTAACTTACAACAAGATCGTGATAGTGCTCAACGTCAATATGAAATCAATCAATGGACATCCGGCAATCGTGCTGACACCCTATTTGTATATCAAATCGTATTTATTGCCGTTCTAGTACAAGCTCTATTTACTGGTTTATGGCGCATGGGTATCATTAGCGCCGGTTTTGTTGCCTTCCTTGCCTTCTGGTTAGTTATCATTGTTCTCTTAACTACTTTGAACCGTGCACAATACACTTCTTATTCTCGTAATAAGAGATATTGGAATAAACGCGATTTCCCTCGTTTCGCCGGTCCTCCTATTCCGACACCAGACTGCCCTGCTGCCACATCTCTCATTAAGAAATCATATGAATCTGCTGCTGGTGCAGTTACAAATGCACCAAATTCTTTCGTCAGCGGTTTACAAGGAACTTTAGATATGGTTTCAAGTGGTGCAAGTGCAGCATCTTCTGGTTTAGGTAATCTGAAAACGTAATAGATATGGCTAATGCTGAGTGTCTTCCTAATACAGGAGCTAAATGGACGAAGAATCAGGAATATATAAATACATGTGCAAATACAAGTGCAATCAATAATATCAGAAATAACTTCATCGGACAACAAGTTGACTTCAGAAGACAATTCGAAGATTTGAAGGCTTTGGCACAATCTGAAATTACTGATACTGAAAACCTCATGGGAGCTATGACTTCCACAAATAATGCGTCCTCTTATCTTCAGAAGATGGCTGAAGAAGAAAAAGAGTTGCGGAAGAAAATGGATTCTATGAAGAGTAAAGCGGAAGCCCTAAATGTCACCTTCAATGAATATAAACAAGATAATGAAGAAATTAAGAAGAAACCGAAGGTTATTGTCTTACAAGATTATATCTTAGCAGCATTCTCTCTTTTTTATTTGTTAACTTCACTCATCTTCATCTTCTATGTCACTAAAAAATCCGGTTATAGTGCTAAAACATTCATCATGATTACTGCATTTTTCGCCCTACTAGGATTCTTCATTGCATCCATTATCGTAAAAGCCGGTTAACACTGCACTTTTTAGAAAAAAGTGCCCAAAAAACGGTATGTGTCCAAAAAATAATAATATCTTATTGATTATACAATAAGATTTCCTTTGTCCCTAATTTACAAGTCTAGGCCCTGATCCCATCGTGTTGCATCATCTGATGACATAAACACGACAACATGACGGAACACCTCCTTCTTGTTCTCAATAATTGGATCACCGAGTTCTTCAATTAGACGCTTCTTAAGATCAATATCATTGAACTTCTTAGCGCCTGAACTGGATCCTTCATCAGAATACCACTGTAGATATGCACGACGGATTTCCTGGAATGTGACATCATTACCAATAGCCTTGCCGCCTTTGCGGACACAGCCATAATAGAATTTAGCGAATGAGTCATAAGATTCCTTATAATCAGTAACTGCAGCCATAACAATCTTGGGGGCAGCGAGTTTGCGTTTGCGATAATCTGTATTGTAAATATGAACAAGTTTTGAGAAGAAGTGGACACGCCATTTACGCAACTTACGATCAAGTTGCTCATCCTGATAGAAGACACACTTCTCAGGATTATATTCTGGACTATCAGACTTCACGAATTTAGACATAAATGGTACGACGCGAATACGGCGCCAAGTACCACCATCCTGACTGTTAATCGGGATTAGTTTGTTACACATAATGACTAGTTTACCTGCAATCTTGAAGGAAACTGGCTCTTTGTAGAGACCACGAATCATCATGTAATCTTCACCTGAAAACTGCTTCATTTGTGCCGTGTTGAGAGGTTCATTCTCATCAGGCTCAGACAAATAGATAAAGCGCTTATTACGAATAGCAATAAGTTCAGGAGCTGCTGCACCTGCATCACCACGCTTACGTGTCAATGCAGTTGCTTGTAGTGAACATGCGTATTCACCGAAAGTGATCCGCATTAGTTCTGTAATTTTTGATTTACCATTACCACCACGACCGGTCCAGGTATAGAACTCCTGGGCCTGATTGGCGCCCTCCAAACATGATGCCAATAGACGCCACACATAGTCGCGCTCCTCTCGATCATGGAAGAGTTTCTCGAAGAAATCGTCAATTTCCTCATAAATGGGATCATCGCGGATTTCTTCATATGGGATATATGGGATAGCATCCATATCTGGACACCGACCCATCTGGAAACTAACCATATCATCTGGTTGGCCTTTCCTGAAGACAATACAAGGATTATCTTCATCTGGTCCTTGGAGATCAAGGATACCATTAGCACAACCGACCAGATGTGGGTTAAGATTCATCTTTTCACTAAAGCCATCTTCATAGAAGATACCTTCGCATTCCTTCATAACACTGTCTTTGAAACCAGAGTTATAGAGTTGTTTCTCAAAACGGATCAAGGCCTCGAAGTCTTTGTAATCTTCGGAGTTCTTGAAGTTCTTTGAATCCACACTCGTTGCGAACTTCGATCGCTGACGGTTCTGAGCCGCAGCAATTAGTGCAATCAATTTAGTGGAAATGTGGTTACGAATTTCAATACCTTTCTGTAGTTTACGCCACACATGGTTCTTGAATTCGTACCAGTCTACGGACTTAGAGTCCGCAGTACTACGATAATGTCCAGAGAAGATTTCATGCATGATCAATCCCACATGATGGTGATTGCATTCATAAACCTTATTCTGGATCTTATCAATAAGATCATCATCAACGATCTCTTTGTACCGTTGAGGATTATCGAGTTTTGCCCAGAATCGTAGTGAAGCAAGCGTCAACTTGCTATCGGATTCACCACGATTCCAATTCTTTTGCCAATCGGCTCTCAACGCATTAATATTATTCATGCGGAATTTATCCGATTTTGCACTTACTTCCATCCATACATCAAACATTTCGAGGCCTGAATCGATTGTGTGCAAGCACCAACCCACTTCTAGCCATGTATGGAATCCGTCCATGCGTTCTTTTGATAAGCACTCGCGTGCCAGAGTCTTCGCCAACTCTATCTGTCCTTCATCATAACCGCGGAATTGAGCCCATTCAGGAATCTTACCACTAACAGTATCTACTGCTGTGCTAGTTTCTACGATTTCATTTTCAAGATCTTCTTCTGCTACTTTTGGAGGAGCAGGTGCAGCAATCTCAGACTTAGGTTTTTTCAAAGTTTCCCATTCCCCAATCATTGATTGACGAATAGGAAGTTCTGTTGGTTCCAAGTTGTAACGAATGCTAAACATTTCAATTAGATCACGTGATTCAAAATCTTCAATCTCTCCATAAGAGAGTTCATCAGTTGCAGGATCATATTCATATACGTTAGCCAACAAATATGGTGGAATGTCTGGTTTGGATTCTCCGTAAAAGAGCCATCCATTCCTTCCTGAAGAGATTGCTTCATCATATACATCCTTATCTGCATTAATGTATTCTGTTCCTTCAAATGATTCAGAAACAATGCCGGCATCTAGAATAGCGGCCCGAAGAACGCTTTGATGCTCGACATTTAGGATGAGATCAGGGCTGATGATATGAATACCATCTTTGATGATCCGCTCTCCTGCTTTCTTTTGCTCATATGGCATGGGACGAAGACAAACGAAGAATCGAGGTGGCATACTGAGAGTCTTCAAGTCATAGAATTTCTTGAGAATTTCAGTAAAGCCAGCGATGAAGTTTCCAATGTGTTCATCAGTAAAACGACGAAATAGCTGTCCTGTGGGCGAGTACTTGAAGTCCAAGTCCACTAGAAGCGGTGAAAATTTATCTGCACGACGTTGCTCAACAAGATTGAGCGGACGAAGTTTAAGAACAAATAAGTAATTATGCAATTCATTTAGAAACTTAGGATAATCTTCATCAGATACCATCCAACGCCCTGTAATTGCACCCATACCCGTCAACGAATACGGATGACGACCCTCCACCTTACGCGACGCCAAGAATTTGACGAGCGATGTATCATGAAGTGATGTCATTTTATAGCAGTCACGGATATATTCTTGAAAATTAAACACAGGGCTCGGACGGCTCAATTTTTTGGGTAGCGACCTGCGGCCACTTAAAGCCAAATATTGAAAAAATTGAATTTTGGGACCTTCCATTTAATTGTAACTAAAACAATGGAAGAAATTACGGTCGATGATTATATTCAACGAATTAATTCAAAAATGATAAATCAGCTGTCATATTCTATTACAAATATGGAAGGTGGCAAGAAAACCCTAAAGGTTAATATGGACAATTTAGTTGTTCTTGAAGCTGAACTGGTTCGTGAAGGAACCCTGTATTATCATATCATTCACGGGAAAAATGTTAAACTGATTTATTACGATTTCATGTAAGCTTTTGGCAGTTTCACAGCCAAAAGCTTAGCGTAATCAGCAGCAATATAATTGCTGCTGATTTCATGTGAATTTTGATAGAAAAAAACTGAAAACATGTTTTTATTGCATAAGATAATGCGGATCAAGCCGCGGTCCTGGAGGTTGTGGAATTCCCGCCACAGGATGACAGTGTCCGAAAGAAGTTGCGGCAACTCCAGATTCTTCAGCTGTTGTGCTGGCCCCACAGTGGGTGAAAAATTTGGAGAATCCTGGGTATCACCAGTTGTGATACAGGCCGAGAGACGGCCTAGTCGTTAGACTACATGTAACCCTTGAGGTAACAGTGGTACTATGCTGCGTCCTACTTTGCGTGACATTTACTCACGTACTAAGAAGTAGGCCAGAGACAGAACATCTTTGTAGTATGGCGATAGCTCTCTCGAGTGAGCATCACATGGCTACCATGGCCCTCCCCAGGAACGAGGAGGCAGGTAATTCTTCTCCCCGTCCTGGTACAATACTTGCTTGTACAAAGGGGATAGTCACCGATCTATTATGGTTGAATCGGTAAGGATGCCCTGGACGGGATCCTGGAGACCGTCAGGCCTTGTTGCCTGACTAGGGTCTCTTTTTTGTTTATACTCCTGTGAAACGGATATAATTCGTCGATAACACTATATCACCAGCTGTGGGCGGTTCTGGTCCTTGATACACATATGTATAACTTTGTCCAGGAGAAATCCCTCCTAAAAATGAATTAAAATCTGATGCTGTATTTAAATAAAGATTTACATGACTATCTGATGCTGGACCAATATGACTATATCTCATACAATCAAATTTATGTTTTGGCCAAACATTTAGTGAATCAATATCTAACTGCAAAGAAAGTGCACCACTTGGCGCCCTAAATGTCGTCACCCACCCCAATGTACTTACATTTGTTCCAATCACTTGTGCAGGTGTAACAGTTGTTACATCAACAGTTGAAAAACCAATTTGACGACGAGCTGGTACATCCGCTTGCAGCGTAGAAATATTATTTTTATTCGTAACTGTCATACAAGCATCCACTGCCGCATAACCAGCTAATGTACTAAATGCACTACTCAAATAATTTACATTACCTTCTAAATCACTTACATATGAACTTAATGATGATAAATTCGATCGAGTCTGCACTAATAGACATGAATCTACTGCAACATAGGATGCCAGTGTACTAAATGCAGTACTTGTATAGGCAAAACTACTAATAGTTTCATAGTTTAATGTTATTGAACTTGGTCCATTAATAAATGTCTGATTCACAGTTGAATAAATATTATTACTATTGACATTTATTGTTGATAATGCAGGATATTGTGCCCATAAACCTATAAGTCCTGGACCACCTGCAATTAATGTAGAGACATTAGCAATGATAGGTCCTAAATTTGTACTTAACTGTGCAACATTTACACCATCTCCACCATCAACACCATATGCTATATTACGTATTCTCTTATTATTGAACCATGTCCCGCATGTCACTTCTAATGTACAGATTTTTGCATCGTCCAAAATTTCTTGTGACATATTTCACTCTATTTCTCTGCATCAAAACCTTTTATACTAACAGTCGCACACACTAATTGCTAAATGCTAGGCCACCTTGCCCACTCATCACTCGTAATACATTATAATTGCGTGCATACATACGAAGCTGACGATTTGAATTTAGACATGTAGAGTCAAATGTAAAACTCACTGTAAAATCATCCAAACGTGATGCATTACATGTACCGGAAGGCTGCATGTCCTCTGGTTTTAGACCAAATGAATATACATAAATATGTTTTGTAGGTATTCTCGTATGATGTTCATACGTCTGTGCTTGACGGAAATATTCAGCCTGTTTCGCATCAAAACGATCATTTCCATTAAAAATTAATTTACCATGCATAAATGTATCACGACCATTAGGACTATATGCAAAATAATCATTTCCACTCAGTGAATTTCCTTCGAGTTCACATGTGGTATTATCAGGGATTACCCATACTAGTTCCTTCAATGGATGATTGAATTCCATTTGTGCTGAGAAGTTCTCCGCCCGGTCCGCTATACCAAGCCCTGTATTAAACTGCAATTGCTCAATCAACATCTCATGCGGCTGTGCAACAAACTTCTTACGTTCATCAGTGTCCAAGTAAACATAGTTTGCCCATAATGAAATATCTATTGCATTCCATGGCTGTCCTGCATAGTCCAATGGTGCAATTAAATTTACATCTGATCTAATTAGTTCTGCCGGAGCCCTTAAATCAAAAGTAAATCGAACTTCATGATATTGTAATGCTATTAATGGTAAATATAGACCTGGGCAACGATTAAACCAGAATTGTAATGGTACACGAAATCTATATTTATTATTGCCGGCGCTACTACTACTTCCAGATGCTGTATTACAACCATTAGGTATTGCATTGAATTGAAGTGCAACGTCAGTTGTATGTTTTCCTATCATACGACGATAACCGGCTTGTTTATCCTCAGATAACGAGATTTCAGACCAGATTTCGAGCCAATCGCCATATTGACGATCAATAAGCTGTCCGCCTATTTGCATATCTACGGTCTTAATTGCAGCATGTCCAATTGAATTGCATAATCCGACCCAAGTACTAGTTGCTGGTGTTCCATCTGCAGCGTAGCCGGCCTGTGCTTGAAGTAGTGCAGGAACCTCGATCTCTAAATGCATCGCTCCAAGAAGGTCACCGACACGATCAATCACAATTTCCATTCGATGTCCGAATTTACCATTTGAATTTTGATCACGTTGCTGAATCCATTCCATCGAAAAATTGGTATGACGCCGATAAATCAATTTAAAAAATGTTATCTGCGGATTACCCGTTATAAATACATCCTGGGCGCCGTATGCAATAAGTTGAATTAATGCTCCACCTGCCATATCCTCTATTAGTAGTTGTGTTTGACTTGAGCCTTTTGCTCGCATACTAGTGAAAATTGATTGTGGTGCGGTGATTACTTAGACTATTAGAATATACAATTAGATAGAAGAATGTCCACCAATACCGATTCAACTGTTGCGGCGGCCGCGGCAGAACCTAAAGCCGGTGCAGCCATGAAATTCTGTCCTGTTTGTCGTTATTATCTCTATTTGAATATGACTGAAGGGAAGATGTCACGTCTTTGTCGGTCATGCGGTTATTCCGAAGAGGAGTTGACTGGTGGTCTCGTCAGTTTCACCAATCTTGAAGAGAAGGTCAATGAAGGTTATAAGATCTTAGTGAATGAATTCACACGTGATGATCCCACGCTGCCCCACGTCGACAATATTAAATGCAAAAATGAAGGGTGTGCATCTAATAAAGGCGGAGCCAAGTCAGATGTAATTTATATCAAATATGATGCGGTTAATATGAAGTTCTTGTATATTTGTAACGTATGCGGTGATCAGTGGCGTAGTCGTTAATTCTATCTAATAAAAAATTTGATTTTGTCATTTTCCATTTAATTGTATAGTTAAAAATGCAGCAATACATGTCGCATTATGGGCAAATGAAGAGCTATGATCCTATGACTGCTCGTTCAGATCAATTGATTAATGAACTTTTCGATCGTGCTAGTAAAACACATGATCTTGTTACAACAGAGACTAGCAATGAAAAGGAATTTTATTCAGTCAAAAAAGGAAGTGATATCAAGGATGGATACTATGTCAAATTATATAATAACCAACTGATTTCACTCATTCACTATAAAGATGGTTTGAAGCACGGAGCTTCATATTCATGGTACTTGACGGGTCAACGTCAATATGAACAATTGTTTATGGAAAATAATCTTCATGGATTTTATACCCATTGGAATATTGATGGAGACATCATTGAGATAATTAGATATTCTAATGGTCTCAAGGATGGATTTAATATTCAGTATAATGATAATACGAATGAAATAATTCATCTGGATCGTTAATAAAAAAATTGATATGTATGCAATTTTTATTGTAACTATTAAGTGTATTATCATGCAGCAATACGTTGATCAATTCGGATATATCAAGAATTACAATCCAGAAACAACTCATGTTTCTCTGTTGATTGATGAATTAACTAAATCTGTTGATACATCACATAGTATCATACAAAAAAAGAATGGTCCTTGGCTTGATATTTGGGTCATTGATAATGAAACACAAAAACACGATGGATTTTATATCATAATCTATTCTAATTGTCTTACTTGTCTAAGATATTTTAAACAAGGGGAAAATCATGGTCGCATCTATTCATGGACAAAAGATGGTAAACGTAAATCAGAAAGTATATTTATTAATGATTGTCCACATGGATATTTGACCGAATGGAATGAATATGGTAATATTATGGAACTAATTCGTTACGACAATGGTCTATGTGATGGATTCAATATCACATATGATAAAGAAACTGATAGTATTGATTATCTTAGTCGTTTTAAACAAACAGTATAATATTTATCTTCTACGCGATCCCTTTCGCTGACTTCTGGAACGACTTTTACGTCTATTTTTCCTTGTTTTTTTATTGAGTCGATTGCGACGTCTTCCACCGCCCATAGGATCTTGAGATAGAATAAATGGAGCAGCACTAGGATTAAAAACTAAACGAGGAGCAGGAGCAGGAGCAGGAGCAGGAGCAGGAGCAGCAGCAGGAGCAGGAGGAGCAGGATGAGCAGCAGGAGGAGCAGCAGGAGGAGCAGCACATGAAAATGTTCCACTTCTTAAACTCTGTAATAAATGCACTAAAATTGCTCTCGAAGGTAAATTTAAATCACGATATGCAGTATTTGTGGCACGTTGAATTGCAGTATTAGTATTAATTAATTTAAATTCTTCAGGAACTCCTGCTCCTCCTAACATTTTAGTATTTATTACATCAGTAGCGTTACTTAATGCTGTATTTAGTGTTAAAAATTGGGGAATAAATGATTGATATGCGCGATAACCTCCTCTTGGTGTTGTAGGGTTATAAAATCTTTGTAATATATCATTTGCAATATCTTGAGTTATACACCACACATATGATTCTGGAACTAATAAATGGCCTGCTCCGTCCCTTCTTTCAGGTAATATTCTTAGATTATCATCAGGTGGTCGTGTACCAATTTCCTCCTCAAATTCCCTAATTGCTGCTAACATTTTATTACCATGGTCTTCCTCCTCTAATCTACCTTTAGGAATTCCTGAATGACGTCCTGGAAACACTGCACGAGATGTTTCCATTTTTTGTGGAATAGTAGAGTCAGGTCCAGTAACTACAGCTCCACCTTCCTTACGTGTAATAAAAATATCTTCATATAACACTTTGCGTTCATCATTAAATATTCTTCTGTATCGAGGTGTATCTGTTTCATCATATGCTACCATAGTAGGTCTTACCACGAGAGCACTACCAAATATATTATCGGCTTCTGTTGCTTCTACAGGAAGACCATTATTCTTTTTTAACCTTATTGGAACTTCTCCTACCATCAAATTTCCAGCTGCATTTACTTCAAAAAATCGACGATATTCATCAAAATTTTCTGTATATCCTCTTTCTCTAATTATTAAAACTTTTGATAAACCAGGAGTTAATGTATTTGGTATTAATGCGATTAAATAACCTTTTTCATTATGAGCTTCATCTAATCGCACTTCATTACGTGCTCCGCCACCACCTGCTCCGCCACCATCACGATCAAAACGACCACTTGTACCGCGACTAGGAGGAGGTGGTGCCCGTGTTGCTGCTTCACGAGGTAATTCTCCTCTTGCATATGGATTCCTATAAGTCGCCATATTAATCTATTATACACTAACATATTTTTTTAATATGTTCGGATGTGAAGAAGAGATCCAATTCAGGATATGAACCGGACAGCATTTTCCGCAATTAAATTTCCTATTATTTACCAAAAAGGCGATCCATGAAAGTCGCTCAAGTCCATGACGCAACAAAAAATCTTTTACACGCCCTTCCAACCAATCCTCAATCACGGCCAATAATTCCCTAGAAACCATTTCCCTAAAAGTCCGCTGCGCATAAAAATAACATAATAATAAATATATATCACGTCCATTCTTTGGACAGAGATCCGTGATTTCATATACAGATCCTGCGTTAACTATTGCTCCATGATTCATCGCCTTTCCATTACAAGCAAGACCGAAGTCAACCAATTTTATTTCATGTTCAACGTTAATTGTCCATTGAAATCCACAATAAGGAATAGTATGTGTCGCAGCAGATGGTCGCACAGAAATTAATATATTATCTCCCTTCAAGTCACGATGGTTCATTTGAAGATTTTCTTCGAGGTAGCCAAGAAGAAGACATATATGAGCAAGGATCTGGAGAAACCAGAAATCAAATGTAGCCCCTCTCATTCTTCGTTCTCCATGTAAATGATGAAGTGCGGCCTGAAGATAAAGAACATTAGTAAATGGTTCCATCATAAATGTTATACGTCGACCAAACCGTAAAATATTCCTCACTTCTGAAACCGAAGATTCATGTCCTATGGCTCGAAGACAATTACGTGCAGCGATCTGTAAACATGCCTCCGCTAATAAATCCCCATCCTCACGTTTGGCAATCTTCTCATATATTAACGTCCCATTAGAACCATGAATCCATTCTTCTACACGTCCATAACGCCCTTCACTTATCTTCTTCCCGCCCAAATATACTGTTCCAATCACTTCAATTACTCCATCCCTAATTGTTTTTCGCTCAGGTATTAATTCCCTCGAAATTTTAATAGCATTTTCTATCGAACCTTCAAAATCGATACCATATGTTTTCAATGATATCATCACCTATTTGTTCCCACGGTTAAATGTCTTATACATATTTCGCAAACGACGGGCAGCTTCCGAGTCAAATGGATTCGCATTGTCACTTAATATATATGCAGCCATTTCATGTGGATGTTCACATAGAGAAGGATTCTGAGTTCTAAAGAACTCCATCCAACCAGGTGGTATTACTGCTGACCATGAACCATCAGGACGTACAAATACAAGACGAACTTCAGATAAGTCTGCATCATCTGGTTTCTTGTACACAGCAACAGGGATATAAGGTCCTCGCGAGGCAAAGCCTCGCTCAGAGTCCGAGCCTGTACTTTGTACAGACGCAGGTCCACCAGTACCATTCCATGCATAAAAAGGAGCCCTCAATGTATCAGGATTTAGACGTCTTCGTTCTTCAACTTCCCGTGGAATCGTACCTTTATAGCGGATAAAGTTCCATTGTTCGCGGTAAAATTTGTCCCATAAATCTTCGTGTGCTCGTTGGTGAAGATGTATACATTCATGTAAAAATGTTTCATTGAAATGTTCGTTCCCTTTGCTCAATAACGATTCCGGAAACCAAATTGTCTTCGGTGCCCTAGTATGCGGAAGTCCTTCTTCAAACACTCCTACCTTAATTGTCCCATCAATTGCTAATGAATTAGGAACAATAGTCATTGCAGCATTACTCATTGCCTGTGTATTAGTCGGTGGTCTACAAGGTTTCAGATATATCTTATGTAATGCCGTTAAATTTGGTGGTGATTCAGTACAACTTTTAAGGTATTGATCTTCTGTTTCATTCAGCGCCATTTCTTCATAGGCATCTTCCAAACTTAATACCTTTATTCCCATTATTTGTGCTACAGTTGTGCCTCCAGGTAAATCACTTAGAGTATTACCCATCTCTCTATATACTAAAAATAAGTGATATATTGCAGTGGCAGCGCAGCACATAAATTACTGATAATATTTTTCGCGAAATTCATCTGTAGGCCTTTTAGTCCACATATGAATTTGATTTCCGTCCTTGGTAATATAATAACCATAAATTGCTGGCCCTAATTGTTTCAAATCAGAACGCCCATATAGATGCAGTACAGAATAGACCTTACTAACTAGTCGTGTATCTTCACACATCCATTTTCCATTAACATCCTTGATTAGAGGCGATAATCCCGCCTCATAAATCTGTGCTCCATCAAAGAACACTGTTGCTGTCTTGGATTCAGTATAAACCATATCCCTTCTTAATTGTATTAATAACTAAAAAAATTTTCAATTTTTCTATTGATGATCCTATTTCTTTTTCGAAGGTGACTTTGGACTGCCACTACTACTTCTACTACCTGTTGATGAACCATCGCTATCCGTTAAAATCTTCTTCATTGCTTTGGCAATTTCTCGATTCTGGAAATAATTTGTCAATCGTGATTGAACAACCTTCTTTGGCTGAGCAGCTGCTACAACTATTTCATTTTTGACTGTTTTAGTCGTACTTTTTGGCTGAGCTGTTGCACTAGGTTTGGCATTTGCACTGGTACCCAGTTTGGCACCAGGAAACATCGCTGTAATAAACTTCTTTTCAGCCGCAGAATGTGCAGCCACTAATGCAGGACTAAATAATATCTTCTCAGCAACATATTCTCGCTCACTTAATTGTCTGTCCATATCAAATTCATCAAAATTTGATGGTAACATCGATGGTTTATAACCAGGCATATCTTCTAGTAAAAGTCCAAACATCTGACTAATAGGAACCTTGATCTGATGATCAATATAATACATGGCATCAATTTCCATTCCTTTTGTGGCCTTCACATAAGCTGGTGTCTCAATTCGATCACCTTGTAGCTTCGAGGCTGCTTGTCCTGGAGGGGGTTTGACATATACATAGCCAATACGATCTCCTGCTGCTGGTGCAGATCCTGGATCACGTGCTGCCATTCGGTCCGCGAGCACCTTGTGTGCCACGCCCTGTGGGTTCTTATATTCCGCTTTCAACGATTTTGTAATTGTGAGTAGACCGAGAGCTGTAGAGCCTTCGACCAGTTCTTTTGTTGCATCTTGCACATATTTAGTCGCACCCGCTACATCCTTATGGTCCAGAATCATCTTCATCGCTGTTCCATAAATCTTCTTCACTAAAGGTGCATTATCACGACGTTTCAAAGCAATGCCCATATATTTGTAGACAAAATCATCAGGATTCGACTCAAACATTTTGCCGGCATAGCGTTTCTTGGAAAACATCAGCAAAGGATCATAGACTTTGTCAAATTCAAAGTCATGTGGCGCTTTTAGTGCATGTGACACTAAATGACCCGCCTCAATTGTGAGGTTTATCGCCGCCTCGCGCGCCTCTCTTCCTGTCAGGCGTTCGCCTGTCTTCGGGTCCTTAGGATTAAATTCAATAAACAGTGAATCAGTATTATGTACAACCAAAGCACCAGGCCCGACTGCGAAATGATGATTCTCCGTTTCTAAATCGTATACATAAGCGTCGCCTGGATGGTCCAACTCACGTATCACTTTAATTGCCTGGGGATTTTTACGTTGTACCCCAGTAGTCATTGTTAATCTGAACACATCTAATTTACTTGCACGATCATTGATACTCACTTGATAACCAAGCTTTCTTGCTAATAGATACAATCCTGTACATACCTCCTTTCCCTTCTGGTCAAAGCGGCAATATCCATGTTCATCTTTATCACCATCTCCATTATAGAAACCATCAAAGAAGGCTCGACTAATTTCAATTGGTGCATTTAGAATACAATCAGGGACCTTTTTCTCCCTGCTCGTATTATAGAATAATTGTCTGTAACGCTTTGCAATCTCCTTTGTTTTCTCACCTGATGGAACAAGCTTGAAAACACCTGATGACTCTAACGTATCCAAAATCTTTGTTTCAAATGGACAACGTCGTTGCGCTTCTTCTAATAGTCCATAATCTGATTTATTAATTGCCCATGATGATTTCTCACCTGATGGGCAGTTATAAACATCACTTGATCCATCCGCAAGGAAGAATCCCATTACCCATGCTTCATCTTCTGTAATAGTTGATGCCTTTGTGAGTAAAGCTCCGTGTTGTTCATGATTATGTAATAGTTCTGTACCGACTGCAACATCTGCAGGTCGGCATTCTGATCCATCTGGTTTAACCAGACTATGATCTTCTGTCGCATCAACAACACCTGTATGGGTCAAGATACGATAGAGTTTTTTACTTGGGTGGAGGCGATGACGAATGATTCGCTTAATAGGCGTAAATCCTCGTTCTGTCCAGACCTGTAGACCAGATCCGCTCAAATCAATCGCTTCCTTAGTATCATGATGAGTTGTCCAAACATCAGCCTGACCAATCTCATCAATTCTAATTGTACGTGGCTCTTGCAAGGCGTTTCCTTGCACAGCCCCATTTACAAATAGAGCTGTATTTCCTGTTACGGAGTCACCATACATAATGTTTGCTTCACATGCTACTTCTTTGGAATCGTGCCCCACAAAATGTGTGCGAATAGAGGTGCAACGTGGATCGCCGCTCTCTGGTCCATAGAATTTTTCAATAACTGCTTTCGCAAACATGATTTGCAGTCGACCATAAGCCGTCGTAGAGGCGGCTAGGTCTTGCAATCTCATTTTAAATGTGCCTGAACCAAGCTGTCCATAAAGCGAATTTGCAGTCGTTTTATAGGCGAGCTGCTCCGTATCAAGGAGTGTCGCACGCAAGGGATCAGTCTCTTTCGCCGCCTCATTACGCTTCGCTTTACGCGCAGCCAGCAGCTTCTTAATAATAATCGGCATCATCCCAGGTGCATCCTGGGCATACCTACAAATACGAGTTCCCGCCTTGATCTTCCTCGGCGTCTTCCTCTTATCTGTGGGATCAGGAATCAATAGATCATACTTGATGTCCGTGTAATCCACGTCATCTAAGCCATCAAATTGATTTGATCCCCATACATGTTTAATTAAATAGCCATCATCATCAAAATCCTTTACCCATACCAATGTGTCATGGGAAATATTCTCACTAACAATTGTTGACGGATAAAGTGATGCAAAATCGCCAACACCAATAGGTGAACGATTATAGAAGGCTGGAATTGGGTCCAATACGATTGCACCCTCATAACTGTTTTCGGACGGACCTTGTGTAGGTGACGGTAAAGTCAAAATACACTTGTTCAGTTCCAAACACTCTTTTGCAATAAGCGATTCAATCTTAATGCCTTGTCCTCGAGTAAAGATATACCCAATAGGAACAGAACATACATTTGCCATCGCCATAGCATTCATAAATGTCTCCAGTTTTTTGTATAATTCGAAGACTAGATCGCAGTCTTGAATACAGTATTTTGCTACTTTGGCACGATCTGCATCGGAACCACAGTGGAAATTGAAGATATCGGCTGGACCGACATCATCTTTTGTAATAACCCAAGATGTTGCCTCCTCCTTAATTGCGAGCCATTCATCTGGATCACATGTAGGGAAAGAAACAATAATAGTGCCACCGCCTTTAATGGCGACCACTTCCAATTTTCCTGTAATAGCTTCTCCTGATTCATCCAATAATTTCAGCGCACGACCAACACGGATATCCTTCACAGCACCTTTAATAGTGAGTTCAAGGACGCCATCAGATGGTTCGGTAGCAAGTGAAACGATAGAGCCAGACATCAAGGTCTTAGCAACATCGTCTAATTTATAGGATTCAAGAGACATTGTTCGTTTAACATAACCGAGAAGATCAATTTGGAGTCGACCATCACATGTCCATGTATAAAAGTAGTTATCACCGAGAGCAGATGAGGACAAGAATGATTCTTTCAACTTCACCTGACCGCCACTTTCACATAGACGGTTCAAGGCTTGTATCGAGAGTTCGGATTCAAGTCCTAGCTCTTCCAATCTATGCCACACATATTTTTCATCAAAACCAAAGACGTTATAACCAATTAGAATATCTGCATCCATCAGTTCCAGCCATTCAAAGAATGACTGAAGCATTCGAGCCTCAGTAGGAGCAGCATGTACAATTGCACCATCTACAGGATCACAGGAAGGATAGACAAAGATATGTCTTTCCGTAACTGAGCCCGAGACGGCTACAACTGCGCCGATTTGGATGACCGGATCACCACTAATAGGAAAACGAGATCCCATAATCTGTGTCAGATACGTATTGAGACCTTCAACAGCCTCATCACGATCTTTCCCAGAGGGACGCAAGTATTTCTCTATACCTGAATAAACAGAGTCCTTATACATCACACCTCTAAAAGTCGTTTTTGCATCTGACATTAATTTATGTTTACAGATAATTGGATTTATTTTACTGCCTTGAATTGGCCGAACATCAGATAGACCAGTCCATACCATTGCACTTTCAATAAGAGCAACAGCTTCTGGACCATTTGTCGCATGATCATATAAGTCTTTTGCTACACGAGTGTAGTCTTTTTTCGGTTTTGGGAAATCATCACAGGAAGAGAAACATTCTATATCCCAACTAATTGTAATGAAAGGTGCTGCAGCCATTGGCGCATCGGTTGGATTAATATCCATATAATAACAACGAATAGGTTCGCTGTCGCTTGATTCAGTTATTCCTTCTACTTTGACCCAACCACATGGTTGAATATTTTGTGTATGGAGGAAGCGCAACATCGGATCCAGATTTGATTCATAGATAGTCGGTGCTGTCTTACCCCATAGAGGCCCAATCGAACCTTTTGTAGAGGGTCGATTAGTTTTATCAAGGAAAAGCATTTTTAAATTTTGGAAATTTCGCATACTTGTAACAGTCAGTTTGATGAATGAATAAGTTCGATGGTTTGTGTATCCAAAGAATTTTTCACGCAATTCAATGCTTGTAGTTACATCGGGTGCGAAGGAACAGTGGCGCTGTATGTATTCAACTAATTGACGACGCGCGACACGAAGATTTGTTGGGCTAAGAGATTCAGGTGCTTCGATATAGAAATAGGGACAGAATCCCTCAACATCTACACGAACAGTGTTACCTATAGCAGTTCTACCAAATAAATGAATTAAGAAACGACTTTTTGGTCCGGCTAACCGGATAGGTGATTCTTCTTCATCATTATCAATGCGTTTAATATGCTCTTTTGTGTCGAGATCAATAATTTCGTCACAAGACAGTATATCTAATATTTGAAATACTAGGTCTGATGGCATGGTAGCTAGTTTTTTATCGGAGATAAAAAATCGTCAATTTTACGGACTTTCCAATTTGCCATAATTTGTCATAATAGAATTATATTTTTCGGGACAAACCTCTTTAATATATTCAACTGCTTCATTAATCATTGTATTTGAAGGATAATAATATGTCATTGAATAATCTGCTCCAATTATAGATGATGGTCCAAACTGTTTAAATATATCAACAAGAAATGTTATATCTTCGAATCCACATATATGACGGGTTTCATTCCATTTTATTTCTCTAAATACAGATTTTTTGATAGAACAATGACCCGAATGTAATTCAATATTTCTATTATTAAATAATCTTGGTAACAAAGGGTCTCCAGGTAATACCTGAATATCATCTTTTATATAAAATATATCTCTATAAAACTCTGTAAAACTATTATGCATTTCACAATCAAGTGTTGCACTATTAGTAATATATCCATGTAATAAAGCAACGGCATCTAAATGTGTGTTGAAGCCATCAATGATACATTGATTACGTTGTGGATGCATAATGTCATCTGCATCGAAAAAACTAATTATATCTGTATCTAAATGTGATGCAGCACAATTTCTATTTTGAGCTGCATTTAGTTTTTGTTCATGTGTAATAACTTGAAGCAGATAACAATAATCAGACTCATTTATTCCAAGATCTTCAAGTCTCGAAGAACTACATGATACAACAACTTTAGCTGGTAACACTGTTTGATCTTCAATACATTTTAATAAAATCTTCAGCTTATCAATATGTCCAATATAACATGGTATTGCTATACCTATAGTCGGTACCATAATATATTACTATTATATTTATTTGTAAAAATCAATTACGCATATTATATTCTTTTAACGAATTATACAGTCCACGATTCTTTCGACCCTGGCCCCTAGCCCCTCCTAATTGTCTAGAACCTTCACGTTCCATGGCCTTCACAATAGAATCTTCTTTGGCAGGTGGCTCAATTTCATTTGGCATGGATCCTAATTCTTCATTAATAGTTGTCTCTTTGATCGGACTGGCATTAGCTTCGACATTTATAATAGTGGTTCCTGAAGCAGTCTCCTTGGCAGGTAAATTCTTGTTTTTTAATTCATTTTCCATGTTAGCCATACTCATATTTGCAGGAGGAGGACTAGTCAAATTCTGGTTATTCACTAATAGTTTCTTCAATGATTCAACCTCTCTATTAGGTACATTAACAGTTACATTTTGTGCCGTATTCACTATTGCAACGGTTGGATAACCTTCAACTTCGATATTCTCTTTTAATGGACTTTTAGGGAAGACGTCATCGCGAATTGATACCATTGGTACATTACGTTCGGGAAGACGTTCAAGTGTCTTCCATTCCGGTTTGAATGTCTGACAGTGTCCGCACCAGTCTGCGTAAACAAATACCATTATTACTGAATTCTTCTTCATTAAATTCTTCAAGGAATCAATTTGTCCTGATGATGTAATATTTAGAGATGCAGCTTTTGAAGCCCTACGTGTTGTTTTACGAGCTCCACCTTTATAGCGCCGCCGATGTGTATATTTCTTTGCCATTCTAATTATAGAATAGAAATGGCTTCAGTTGATGTGATCTTTGTTGGAATTGTTATACTTGGTATAATCTATATGTATATCAATAGTCGTCAATATCTAGTGCGTGAAGGATTTGGCACAAATGTTAGTTGGCCTGGTGGCGTAGTCAGTCCTCCACCTTACTCTGTAACTGCAATATCAGGTTCTGGTTACAGATGGTAAATAGTTTGAATGCTGCATTTTCTATTATTTTAAGTGTATATTACAGTTAGAATAATGGATATTAAGGGTCCGAGAAATATTATGTTTATTTTAGTCATAATTGGATTCATTTATGCTTTAGTGTTTATAATCGGTAAACGAAACATTGCAGGTTTCGAAGTAAGGCGAGATACTGTACCAATAATGAAAGGTAGTGATATTCCGGTTGCCCAGGATGCTGGTGCAGATCCTTGGACTAAGCCTTATACAACTAGACCTATACAGAAGGTAGATGATTATGAACATGATGTGATTTTTAATAATGAAGGTGATCGTCAAATGTCAAAGACAGAAATTAATGAAAAGATGCGGCTTTGGCCATTTGATTGGGCTTCTCTGCCATTAAGTGCTGCACAGTTCCAGGAAAAACAACAAGAATGGATGTTGGGTTTACAGAAGACTGGACCTGTAAGTACAGCGAAGTATGCAACAATAGAGAATTTTGAAGTTTTACCACCAGATACGAAGAGTTTAGAAGAACAAGAGATGAAACTATTACAAACTTATGTCCCGGCATGCAGTAAGGATTTGAAGTATGATGTTGAAGATGCGAAGACATTGATTAACAAGATTTACGAGAAGAAGGGACAACGTCCTCTAGTTCACCAACGTGAAGATGGTGTATATGAAGTTTTTGAGACTCAGGAATTGAACCCGAAGATTGTTTATGAAGATGATGCGGAAGCCTCTACTAGTCGTATGTCACCTGCTGATTATAATGCGGCCACATTCGAAGTTCCTCAGGAGGCGCGGGACTTAGCTGCTGGTCTTGATCCCTTCTTCGAGTCGAGCGGACGTACACGCGCTGGACGGACAGATTACACTCAATGGACTCCTGGTTTGGAGAGATCATTTGCTCCCACATACCCTCGCACTAATTGGTACTAGACCTAAAGACTAATCTCAACTAATAGTTGGGCAGTAACGCGGGTGTTCCAATGCGATGGATTGGAATGGAGTGCATGTTCTGGATTTAGAAAAGTTCCATGCATTTCCTGCTGAATTGCCTCATAGCCTCCTTAGCTCAGTTGGCTAGAGCATACGATTTGTAATCGTAAGGTCGTCGGTTCGATTCCGATAGGAGGCACACCGGATCGAAAGGTCCATAGGTCACTTCGAGCTAACTGGACAAGCCGCAGTTCTTATAAAGCTGTAATTGTGGGTTCGAATCCCACAGTGACCATAAGTTCCCAACCTCTGGTTGGGGTTATGGACTCTGAGTCTGAGCTACGCTCAGACGAGGACCACAACGGAGTTTAACTCCAACATTGATCTAATAGTATTAGTTCAATATTGGATATTTGCCAATTATCATTTTTGGATATTTTTTTCTAAAAAGTGGCCCAAAATTAAATACGATCTAAGTGGAAATAACACTTATCCTCCAGTTTCCATGGCCGATTTTTGCACGGAACACCTTTTTCGCTAACATGTATACACCGGTAAACATATGATGCCCCTACCCTCCGTTTATTATGAAGCCAGGCTTTAGAGGCCGCATCAAAAAATGCTGGAGTAAATTCCATTACTCTAAATGATATATTTATCTTTAGGCACAGATGGAACCTTAATGCATAGAATGGTACAATTCTCTAAAAAATCAGGACAAGCAATCATATTTCGTGGCATAATGAATCGTTTTCCCGCTTCTAATTGAATTCCATTTAATTGCATTGATCCTTTCAATAGATAATTAATTTCAATAGCTTCTTTATGATAATGGAAAGGCCATTTTTCACCAGCTGCATGATGTAGCAGTCCTACTTCAAAATCAGTGGCCCTTATAATAGACGGTTCAAAGTTTCCAATAAGCCAACCACGAACAAAATCTTCGCGGCGCACTTCGCTAAATTCCTTATTAGTCCCAGGTAAAGGAACACGAAGAATAGTTTTAGCAGAGTCCATTGTAATTTTAAACTTCGGTCCAGAAATGAACATTCGTGGCTCTTCCCCTAAAATACAAATAAACTCATCCCTAAAAGTCACTTCAGCACCTGAAGGATATTCTTCGATTAAAAACTTCGGATGTGGCTCAAAGCTATCACTAAATGTCACTTGTTTATTATAATAATTGAAATAATCACCTGGTTCACCAACAGGATAATAATATTCATTCCCTGATTCACTTAAGTTATAAGTATTAACAGAATATCCAAGATTTAATAATGCCTGATATGTCAATGATAAATAAAATTCACCATTAGGTGCACGCATATTATTTCTAAAAGTATAATTTGCCGCTTCAACAAAATAAGACCCTTTCTTGTAATAATGCACTCCTACAAGTGCCTCTTTACTTAAAACAATCTTCTCCGCAAATTGATTTGGTTTACCATATTCATCTTTCCCAACAAAACTATTTTTATCCTTCGATCCAATGACCAATTCATATGCAGGATTATAAGTTAAAACAGTTCCATCCGCCTTTGATGCCTGGTCCATAAATGCATCAATATTCCAGTCCAAAATCTGGTCTGAATTACTGATTAATAAAGGTGTATCATTATTAATTAAATCCGCTGCAACCATTGCTGTACACGTCGGTCCTTCAGTTACATGATCAACAGTTAAAATAGAACATGTGTAATTATTATCATGACAAATAGTTTCTAACAATTTACGCAAAGGTAGATCTGGTCCTACCAGTTCACGTAGAATAAAGATAAAATGACTATTAACTGGTACTTTGAGTGTCAAAATAGCTGCCTGGATCATCGGCTGTAAAAGTCCATCAATTGGAAGTAAATATTTATTTATTGTGAATCCATGATCTAGAAAACGACTTCCTAGACCAGCCATGGGAATAATTACATTTAGTTGAGTCATTCTATGATATTTAATCATATATTTTTAAGTAAAGAATATAAACCATTTCTAAAATATATAACTATAATGCCCAACGAGTGTTATAATTATGTACGTATAACTGTTCCAGATAATAACCCTGAATTGAAGGCGATATTACTTGAACGTCCATTTGTTCCTGAATCTTATTTCAAACCTCCTACACCTAATGGTAAAAATGATGCTGTTTTAATGGAATGGCGTCTTAACAATTTTAATACAGACCGGTTTTGGGCTAATTATATGGAACCACATAGTCCATATTTGACACCAAATAAAAATGATATTACATGTATTTTCCAAACAGCATGGTCACCTCCTATTAACTTTTACAAAAAACTATCAGAACTATATCCCTTATTAGAGATATATTACGAATATAATGAATGGCATATGGGTTTTTGTGGATATGGACGTAATACAAATACTAATAAACACTTCAATTATGAAACACAAGATGAACTTGAGCTAATTTGTAGAGAACATGACTGGTATATGCAGCCATTTAATCCACATTTTGAGCACAATTAACGGCAAGTAAAACATGCTAAACAAAGATACCACCAACTACTTTCTTCTTCTTTACGATTATCATCATATTCGACGTATGCATTTTCTGTAACAATACCGTAAGCACGATTTTCGAATACATTATCTTTTGAATCGCCAGTGGAATTATTCATTGTTTTCTAATTAACGAACAGAAACATTTAATTTTACAACAACATTATTATTCGATGTTGCAATAATTTGAGTTAAACCAGCTGCTATTGCTTTGATCATAATAGCACCACCATTTGTTGTTACATATGGTGAATTT
>JACCEE011029480.1_pt1 | contig 35103 bp, 29 predicted proteins | sample 7449931 | NCBI WGS metagenome assembly JACCEE01 (sample SAMN15323457, study PRJNA562643) | freshwater metagenome | isolation source: river surface water | place: USA:Blue River Watershed | collected 2017-08-19 | reverse complement strand
CCTCCTTCAGGAAGCGGTGATACTCGGCGTAGAACCCATCGTAGGCGGCGGCGTCCTTCTCGGCCTCCTCGGCCAGGTGCTTGAGGAAGCGGTTGGTCAGCGCCTTGCTCAGCTTGCGCATGAGGTCCGAGTCCTGCATCCGCTCGCGGGAGACATTGAGCGGCAGGTCCTCGCTGTCGACCACGCCGCGCACGAAGCGCAGCCACTCCGGCAGCAAGCCCTTCGGCTTCGACTCGATGAGGACCTTGCGGCAATAGAGATGCACCTCCGACTCCTGGCGCACCATGCCCGGCATCTCCAGGCTGCGCGACGGCACGAAGAGGAGGGCCTGGATGGCGATGGGCGCGTCGGCCGTGAAATGCAGGCGGTACTTGGGCGCCTCGTTGTCGTGGGCCAGGTATTCGTAGAACTCCTTGTACTCCTCCTCCTTCACCTCGCTCTTCGAGCGGGCCCAGATGGCCTGCACGGTGTTGACGCGCTTGCCGTCCAACTCGAGCGGGAAGGCCACGAAGTTGGAGTACCGCTTGACGATGCGCTCCAGGTTGCCGGCTTGCGCGAACTCCTGGGCGTCATCCTTCAGGCTGAGGGTGATGCGGGTGCCCGGAGTGGCGTCGGGAGCCGCCTCCAGCGTGTAGCCGTTGCCGCCCTCGCTGGTCCACTTCCAGCCCTCGGAGCCGGCCGTCTGGGATCGGGTCACCACCGTCACCTGCTTGGCCACCATGAAGGCGGAGTAGAATCCCACACCGAACTGGCCGATGAGCCGCGTGTCGGGCTTCTGCTGCTCGGCGAGAGCCTTGAGGAAGGCCTTGGTACCCGAGTGCGCGATGGTGCCCAGGTTCTGGACCAGCTCGTCGCGGGTCATGCCGATGCCGGTGTCGGCGATGGTCAGCGTGGACTCCTTCTCATCGACCGTGATGGCGATGGCGGGGCCGCTGTCTCCCGCGGGGGACTGCCCGCTGGCCTGGAGGAAGCGGAGTTTCTCGCAGGCATCGGCCGCGTTGGAGACCAACTCGCGCACGAAGACCTCGCGGTCGGTGTACAGGGAGTGGATGACGATGCTCAGCAACTGCTGGATCTCGGCTTGGAATGAATGCTGTTCCGTTTGACTCATGGTGTTTTGCAAAGACGGGCGCTTCGAAAGGACGGGATCCGAGGAACGCCAAGTCCCCCGAGACCCACCGGTCATCCCGGCGCGAACGCCATTTCTACTCGCTCAAACGGAGTCCCTGTCAAGGGAGGGTCACCCGAGGGCGGATCCACGATCCGGGTCCGCCCCCTGGTCCGGAGTGCCTCACGAAGCCGGGCCGATGCGGTCGCCCGAGCCGGCCCGACGTCCGTTGAGCAGCACCCCCAGCCAGGTGTTCCGGACGAGCAGGTGATAGGAACCGAGCAGGACGCCCAGCAGGAAGACCGTGAGCAGGCCCCATTTCAGCAGCGGATGCAGATCCCAGGGACGCATCCAACCCTGGAAGAGCGCGACCAGCGGATGGTGGGCGATGTAGAGCCAGTAGGCCGAGTCGGCAAGATAACGGATGGAGGGATTCTCACGATCGAGATACCGACGGAAAAGACCCAGGCAGCCGAAACACATCAGCCAGGCGAAGAGCACCTGGGCCAGCCCAGCCCCGAGCGGGTGGGTCTTCATCATCGCCAGTCCGGCCGGGAAGAGCAGTAAACTGGCCACCCCCACGAGGACCCACGGATGTCGGCCGAGCCGTCCATCGGCATCCCGGCTTTCGAAATAGAGCGTCCCCGCCGCGAAGAAGATGCCGTAATAGAGCAGCACATGGGGCTGCGGAAGGAGTCCCACCGAGGTGTCAGGTCCGAAGTCCCCCATCCAGAGCTGCGGAACCAGGGTGGCCGGCACGAGCACGAGCGGCCACTTCCAGGTCAGCAGCCAGGCCCCCGACGGCGCGGGAATGCCCAACCGGCTCCCCACCGTGACCGCGATGCCGAAGCCGGCCACCAGCCAGCACAGGAATCCCAGGAACCACAGGTGGTCGAAGGTCGAGGTCTGCACCAGGTGCCACCGTCCCAAAGGATCCCCGCCGAGCAGTCGGCCACGGCCCGGGACGAGGAACCGGTCCGAGGCCAGGAACTCCCGGTAGGCCTGACGGCTCAGTGACAGAAGGTCGCCCGACTCGTCGGCCCCGGCACCCGCCCGACGCAGCAGCTCACGGCACCGGGTGCGTCGGTCCTGGAATTCCTCCTGGGTTCCCCGCACCGGAAGGCGCAGGAAGCCCGCGATGGCCTTCACCTCCGGCCAGGTGCCCTGCGAGGCCTTGAGGGGCGTGCCTCCCTCGAGGTCTCGGACCCGGACATCGGCTCCCCGCTCGATGAGCAGGCCCATGACCTCGGGATGCGCGAAGAAGGCCGCGGAGTGGAGGGCCCGGTGACCGCCCCGGCTCGATCGGTCCACATCGGCCCCGTGGTCGAGCAGCAGCCGGACGGCCTCGGCGCTGCCGTAGTGCGAAGCCCAGTTGAGGGCCGGATCGTGGAACTCCGGGTCGGTCTGGTTGGGATCGGCTCCGGAATCCAGCAGACGCTGCAGTGTCGTCAGGTCACCCGAACGGATCGCCTCCACCACCTCGGAACGGACTCCCGGGACCGCGAACCGCGCGGCATCCTGGGCGGCCGCCCGCTGCCGCGCCCAACCCACCAGGACATCCTGAAGGGGCAGCACCGTCAGCACGCCCAGGATGAGCGGCAGGAACACCCGCAGGAAGCGCTGCCGGAGCAACGCCGCGAGTCCTCGTCCGCGCCACAGCATCGCCGTGAAATACCCGCTCACGAAGATGAAGAGCGGCATGCGGAACCCATGGACCCATGAGACGAAGATCAGAAGGCGCTCATCGCGCCGCGCATCGCTCACCATCCATCCGTCGGTCGCATAGGGCAGCGAGGCGTGGAGCAACACCCCCAGGATCATCGCGAAGGCCCGCAGCGCGTCGAGGTCATGCCGGCGGGCCGATGGGGTGGACTGGCCGGAAACCATGGAAACTCACCAGACCCGCGCCCAGATCACCTTCAGGTAGCGGCTTTCGGGACAGTTGGACATCACCGGGTGGTCCTCGCCGGGTCCCGTGCGATCGAGGATCTGGAGCCGGCGCCGGGTGCGCACAGCCATGCGGACCACGATGTCCTCGAACTCCTCGGCCGAGATCATACCCGAGCAGGAACAGGTGACCAACAGCCCTCCCGGACGGGTGATCACCATGCCCAACCCGTTGAGATCCTCGTAGCGCTGGCGGCCCTCGGCGGCGTCTTCGTCATCCCGGCTGTGGATGAGCTTGGGCGGATCGAGGATGACCACATCCCACTGCTCACCATTGTCGCGCATCTGGCGGGCGTAGCTGAACGCATCACAGTCGACCCAGCTCACGCGGACCTGATTGAGGTTGGCATTGCGCTTCGACATCGCCACGGCCGCCTCGTCGAGATCCACGCCCGTGGCCTCGGCCGCCCCACCGAGCAGCATCGCCGAAATGGAGAACCCGCCCGAGTAGCAGCACAAATCCAACACCCGCTTGCCCCGGGTGTAGCGGGAGAGCTTCAGGCGATTGTCACGCTGGTCGCAGAAGAACCCGGTCTTGTGGCCTTCCTTGAAGTCCACCTCGTAGCGGATGCCGTGCTCCCGGATCTTCACCGCGCGCACCGCGTCCGACTTCACCGTGGTGGGCGAGATGCCTTCGTTGCGGGCCACCGTGTCATCCACCTCGAAGACCACGCGCTGAGTGCCCAGACGCGCGTGCATCCGGGCAATCCAGGCGGCGAGGCGCTGGGCGATGCCCAGACTGTGGACCTGGATGCTCAGCACATCGGCGAACTTGTCCACCACCAGGCCGCTGAGGCCATCGGCATCGGAATGCACCACCCGGAAGGCGTCGGTCACCTCCGGCAGGCGCAAAAAGTCGATGCGGTGATCCATGGCCCGGTCGAGCAGCTCGACCAATGCCGACTCCTCGACGAACGACTCTCCCCAATGGAAAAGCCGCAGGGGCACCTTCGAGCGCGGGTTCCACAAGCCGTTGCCGCAGGGCGAGCCCGACTTGTCGTACACGTTCACCCAATCGCCCGGCTTCGAACCGGCGGACGCATCGCGGATCATCGCCGGATACACCACGGGTTGTTGGCTCGGGTACTTCAACCAGACCCAGGGAGTCTGCCAGCGCGACGTATCGACCTGCGGCATGGCCGGTGCGGACGGACCCGGGCGCGGGCTGGAACGCGGGCCGAAGCCCGGGCCGGAAGGAGAAGAACCCTCGTATGGTCTCCGGGGCCGGAACGGGGGACGATCAAAAGACGCCATGGGACACGGTTGATACGGCCAAAACGCCCCCGAGCCAAGCCCCGTCCCCAAACACTCCCTACTGCATGCCGCCAAGACTCAACTGCCAACACTCAACCGTCACCCACCTCAGCCGCGGGACCGGGCCGGAGCAAGCACTGGAAGCGATTCCCCCTCTCCCCCGGCGCCTCAGCGCCAAAGCCCCTCCTTCCCCGAGCTTACCTGCGCGGGCAGGTCGGGTCCCGCGGCTCCACCCCCTCGTCACCCACCTCAGCCGCGGGACCCGACCGCAGCAAGCACTGGAAGCGATTCCCCCTCTCCCCCGGCGCCTCAGCGCCAAAACCCCTCCTTCCCCGAGCTTACCTGCGCGCGCAGGTCGGGTCCCGCGGCTCCACCCCCAACCCTACCATTACAGAAATTCGCCTTCCGGCCCGCCGCCGGTATGATCGCCGCCGTGACCGACATGGTTCAGCGAAAACAACGGGTTCTGGTGGGCATGAGCGGCGGCGTGGATTCCTCGGCCGCAGCCGCCCTGCTGCAGGAACAGGGATTCGATGTCGTCGGAGTCACCCTCAAACTGTGGCCCCAGGACTGCGTCAACCGGGCCGAAGACAAATGCTGCGGACCCCAGGCCGTCATGGATGCCCGCAGCGTCAGCGCCAGCCTCGGCATCCCCTACTACCTCATCGATGAATCGGCCGAATTCCAGAAACGCGTCATCGGCTACTTCGCCGACGAATACCGGGCCGGCCGCACCCCGAACCCCTGCGTCATGTGCAACCAGCACCTGAAGTTCGGCACCCTTCTCGACCGCGCGCGCCAACTCGGCTGCGACCTCGTGGCCACTGGGCACTTCGCCCGCGTCGAACGCACTCCTGAAGGCCGGACCCTACTGCTCCGCGGCCGCGATCCTCGCAAAGACCAGAGCTACTTCCTCTTCTCACTCCGACAGCCCCAATTGGCCCGGGTGCTCTTCCCGTTGGGCGAAAAAACCAAATCCGACACCCGCGACGTGGCCCGTGAATGCGGACTGCGCACCGCCGACAAGGAGGAGTCGATGGAGATCTGCTTCGTGCCCGACAACAACTACGGACGCTTCCTCGAACACTCGAAGCTCGTGGAACGCCACGCCGGCGACATCGTCGACACCCAGGGCCGGGTACTCGGGCGCCACGAGGGCATCGAATTCTACACCATCGGCCAGCGCAAAGGCCTCGGCCTCTCCTCCCCCCATCCGCTGTATGTCATCGAATTGGACCCGGCGAACAATCGGGTGATCGTCGGCGACGAATCGCAACTCAACCGCTCCGAATTCACCGTCGACCACTGCAACTGGATTCCGTGGGACTCACCGCCGGAATCCTTCGAATGCACGGCCAAGATCCGGTACAACCACCCCGGCGCGGTCGCCACGGTGCGCCCCGGCCCCGGCGAGACCGCCACGATCCGCCTGCACGAACCGGCCCGGGCCGTCACCCCGGGCCAGGCCTGCGTCTTCTACGACGGAGACCGGGTACTCGGCGGCGGCTGGATCCGACGCGGCCGCTGAACTCAGGGCATCGTCACTGAACGGACCCGATAGAAGGCCTGGCCACCGACCGGGGCCGCTCCCCGAAACTCGCGGACCTCCAGCGGGTCGGACACCGGAGTCCAGACCGGTGCCTCCAGCGCCCCGGCGCTTTCCACGATGAACCGTTGCGCCTGCCGCCGCTCTCCCGTCACCCCGTCACGGACCTTGGCCACCGAGCCGTCCCACGAAATCACCACCTCGCCCCCGTCCCGGCGAATGGATCGGATCTTCGGAATCGGTTGGTAGGCGATGACCCCCCGCAGCGGAAAACCCAAGGTCCCCGGCAACCAGGGGGCGGCCGTCCACGGCGAGAGCATCTGATCACCACTGGCCCAACTGGTGCGGTACCGCACGTACTCCGTACCGTCGTCGTCGACCCAGAAGCCATACGCCAGCATGCCATGGATCTCCGGGTTCACTCCGGCGACCCCCGAGACCGTCCGTGAAAACTCCCCCGAAGGCTGCATGAAGAGCAGCACCGGCCGGCCCGCCCGGATCTCGGCCTTCAGATCGGCGTAGGTGAATCCCCGCCTGCCGGAGACGGTCGGGTTGAACTCGGTCAATTGGCAGAAACTCGTCGCATCGCCACCCCGATACCGCGTCCAGGCCACCAGCCCCGTGGGGATGTCGGACCCCGACGGAATCGCCGGCTCCTGTCCCCAGTGGACCCATCGACGATCCCCGCTGGTGTTCCAGTGGACATACGAGAAACCGTCGATGTTGCCCCGACACTCGCCCCCGAGACTGGACCACTTGTTCTGACTCAGCCCGATGAAATCCCCGATGCAGTCGGGCGTGTGCTCCTTGCGACCGGCGGTGATGTAGGGATCGGCGAAGACACTCTCGTAGGCGAAGTAATAGTCGTCTTCATGGCCCGGTTGATTGGCAGGCCGACCGTCACGACCGGCCTTCGAAGCCCACAGCGAGAAAATCCCCTGATTGCCCTGGCTGGACCGGCTGTTCAGCGGAGCCACCCCGCCTCCGGTCGGCCCGGTGTAGAAGTCGGGAAACCCATTGCGATCCCAGAACCCCATCAGATTGCCCGTGGCCGTCCCGAAACAGCCCACATGCCATTCGTAATCGGGAACATCCTCGATGCGGACGTCTTCCAATTGGGCCTGAGCCCGGAGCACGCCGAAGAGGGCCGCGATCACCATCACCCCTGCACTGAACCACCCCTGACCCCGAGACGCACAACGCATGGGTCCACCTTCACGCCCCCGCCCCGGCTGTCCAGACTATCCCACCCGAAACACCCGCACCCCTCGTCAGCCCCTCAGCCGCGAGATCAGGCCGGAGCAAGCACTGGAAGCGATTTCCCCTCTCCCCCGGCGCCTCAGCGCCCAAGCTCCTCCTCGCCAGAGCTTACCTGCGCGCGCAGGCCGGATCCCGCGGCTCCACCCCCCTCGTCACCCACCTCAGCCGCGGGATCAGGCCGGAGCAAGCACTGGAAGCGATCACTCCTTTCCCCCGGCGCCTCAGCGCCAAAGCCCCTCCTCCCCCGAGCTTACCTGCGCGCGCAGGCCTGATCCCGCGGCTCCACCCCCATCAGCATGCTTGCACCCGAACACCGCCGACCGTTGACTCCCCGCGCGCCTCATCGGATCGGCGCATCACCGTGAAGTCCAACCCGCCTGGGAAAACAGGCTACTTTGTGCTCGAGGGCACCAACGCCTTCGCCGCCTCCTACTATTTCAACTACCTGATGTTCCTGCTCCAGCAGGATCACGGGTTCTCCAACCTCGACAACCTCGCCCTCGGCGCGGTCCACGGATTCCTCTACGTCGGCGCCTCCTGGTTCGCCGGACGCTTCGGTCAACGCCACGGTTATTTCACCAGCCTGCGCATCGGATTCGGCGGCATGGGAGCCGGCGTCGCCTTGGGTTGGCTGCTCCCCGGCATCACCGGGCAGATCTTGGCACTCCTCGTCTGGACCGTAGCCATGTGCTTCACCTGGCCCATGCTCGAGGCCCTGGCCTCGGAGCGCGAACCCAAGCATCGCCTACCGCACCGCATCGGCCTCTACAACGTCATCTGGGCCGCCACCGCCGGCTTGGCGTACTTCATCGGCGGCACCCTCTTCCAGCACCTCGGGAAGACCAGCCTCTACTGGTTGCCCCTGATCATCCACGCCCTCCAGTGGATGAGTCTCGGATGGCTCGAACGCCGCCATGCGCAGAGCGTCTCCGCCACCCACTTGTCGGCGCCCACCTCACCCCAAGGCCACCCGATCCCGCAGCGGGAGATCCGGATCACCCGGGTCTTCCAGAAACTGGCGTGGATGGGCAACCCCTTCGCCTACATGGCCATGAACACCGTCATCGCCGTCGTACCCAGCATCGCCGAGCGTGCCGGACTCGGCATCGAAGAAGGTGGTCGCCTGATGTCGGCCTGGTTCATCGTCCGGACCCTGACCTTCGCCGTTCTCTGGGCCTGGCACGGGTGGCATTACCGCGTGGGCTGGTTCCTCGGATCCTTCCTCCTCCTCATCATGGGGTTCATCACCGTCATGACCACCCATCATCTCTGGCTGCTCGTGGCCGCCCAGATCGCCTTCGGTTGGGGCACCGGACTCATCTATTACTCATCGCTCTTCTATGCGATGGACGGCAGCGACACCCATGGCGAACACGGCGGAATCCACGAAGCCTTCATCGGCCTCGGCATGGGATCGGGCCCGGCCATCAGCGCTCTCACTCTCTGGCTCTCCGGTGCGGCCATGGCACCGGCCGTCGCCGTCGGGGTCGCCCTGGTCGGCGGATGGACCTGGTGCTGGAACGTCGGCCGGGGAACACGAACCCCAACGGGAGACTCCTGAGGTGGCATCCCGGTGGCACCCCGGTTGACCGGGCGGTGAAATCGACGACTCTCCCCGGTCGACGAGCCGCCCTTCCACGTCCCGGAACCGGAGGTGCTTTCCGGTAACGGCCGGAGCCTTCCCGCGGTCTCAGCATCCAGATCCATGAACCTTCACCGCACCCCGAACAAACCCGACGGCTTCACGCTGATCGAGCTGCTGGTGGTGGTGGCCATCATCGGCATCCTCACCAGCATGCTGCTGCCTTCGCTCGCCGCGGCCAAGGGCTCGGCCCAGCGCATCGCCTGCCTCAATCACGAAAAACAACTGGGTTTGGCTCTCCACCTCTATGCCGGTGACCACGCGGGCCGATTCCCCCCGAGGCTGCTCACCAACCGCTGGTGCACCACCCTTCGTCCCTACTACGTGGACCTGAAAATCCTCAAGTGCCCCGTCGATTCCGGGGCCAAGGGCAGCACCAACATCCCGGGAGCCGGAGACCGGGTGGCCGAATACGCCCCGCGCACCTACCTGATCAACGGCTTCAACGACTTCTACCGACGGCGGGTGGGTGCGGCGCAGATGCCCGAGTTCCGCACCCAGGGCAATGGCGAGGTCGTCATCGGTGAGAACGACATTCCCGAACCCTCGCAGACCATCACCTTCGGCGAGCGCGATTCGGCCAGGGTCACCCATTTCCACATGGACTTCGACGCCCTCGACGACCTGAGCGCCCTGCACCAGAACCGACACGGCACGTCCATCAAGACCGGCCGCGGTGGTGGGTCCAATTACGCCATGGTCGACGGCCATGTCGAATTCCTCCGATACGGTCGATCGTTCAATCCCATCAACCTCTGGGCCGTCAACCCCGAGGAACGCAACATCGGCGTCAGCCTGCAATGAGCCGGAACCGCCCATGAACCCGAACCGTCGCCCCTGGATCCTCGCCGCGCTGGTCCTGCTGCTGAGTGGCCTCTACGTCGTCGCCTTCACCGACTGGCTGGCGCCGCAGCCCATCGAGATCGCCTCGCAAATCCGCCCGGTCATGCAGCCTCCCCGATTTGGTCGGCGTGGCCCCAAGACCTCGGCCCCGACGTCCGAAAAACCGACCGAGGCCGAACCCTCGGGCGGCGTGGCGCGCGTGACCTTCAGCCTCGACGGCCGCTACCGGCTCACCTCGGTGCGTGTGTTCGCCCTCGACGCCCAAGGCGAACCCGCCAAGAAAGTCTGGGACCTCACCGGCAAGAGCCGCGAACTCAACTCCTTGATGTACGGCATGAATCCGGCCGGAATGGCACCCGCCGAAGGCGCCGAAGCCGCCGCCCCCCTCGAAGCGAATCTCTCCTACCTCCTCGAGATCCGCGCCGGCCGCCGCAGCGGATCCCATCGATTCAAGACCCTCGCCCTGGCGCCTCCCGAAAACTGAATCCGGCTGATCCACAGCCGCGGCACCGGGTCGGAGCCGGCTCCGGAAGCGATCCATCCCCTCCTCCCGGCTTGTCGTCGAATGCCGACCGGGTACACTGCGTCCATCGCCCGTCACTTTCAACGCACTCCCACCATGTCCACACCCCAATCCCCGACCACGGCCCAGACCGGCTCGTCCCGGCGTGAATTCCTCAAGCGCACCGCCGCGGCCGGCGGCATCGCCGGCATTCTCGCCCAGCAGCCGGCCACCGCGGCCAACACCCTCACCAAGCTCGCCGCCCCCTACGCCGGCCGCGTCATCGGAGCCAACGACAAGATCGTCGTCGGCTTCGTCGGCGTCGGAAACCAAGGTGGCGGTGCCCACGTCGGCCTGAACCTCGAGCACTACCAGGAGAACAACGTCGGCCTCGCCGCCGTCTGCGACGTCTCCAAGCACCGCGTCGACGACCACGTCGCCAAGATCCAGAAGAAGACCAACGTCAAACCCGACGGCTACGAAGACTTCCGCCGCCTCCTTGAGCGCAAGGACATCGACGTCGTCTTCTGCGCCACCGTCGACCACTGGCACACCAAGGTCAGCTGCGAAGCCATGGACGCCGGCAAGCACGTCTATGTCGAGAAGCCCATGACCCGCTACCTCAGCGAGGCCTTCGAGATCTACGACGCCTGCAAGCGCACCGGCAAGCTGCTTCAGGTCGGCTCCCAGGGATGTTCCGACCGCAAGTGGCACAAGGCCGCCGAGTGGATCCGCGCCGGCAAGATCGGCCCCATCGTCATGAGCCAGGGCAGCTACATGCGCAACAATCCCCACGGCGAGTGGAACTACACCATCGCCCCGTGGGCCAAGCCCGACGACATCAACTGGAAGATGTGGCTCGGTGAGCAGATCAAGACCGGCCGTGCTTTCGATCCCGACCACTACTTCCGCTGGCGCAAATACTATCCGTATTGCTCCGGCCTGCTGGGCGACCTCTTCCCCCACAAGCTGCACCCGTACATGCTGGCCACCGGCAATCCGGAGTTCCCCGTCCGCGTGGCAGCCGTGGGTAGCAAGGCCTTCAAGACCGACCTCAACCAGGTCGGCCGCAAGCCCGAACAGGCCACCCAATACGTCCGCGACGTCGAGGAGATCATCCAGCTCGTCGCCGAATTCCCCAGCGGCTACGTGATGCACATCACTTCCAGCACGGTGAACGAGGTCGGCTCGTCCGAGATGATCCGCGGCCACAAGGCCACCCTCACCATGGGTGGCAACAAGGTGCAGTTGAACCCCGAGCGCCCGTTCGCCGAGGACATCGAGCCCGAGACCAGCGAAGCCTTCCCGGGTGAAAGCGTCGCCGCCCACCACAAGAACTTCTACGAGTCCATCCGCGCCAACAAGCAGCCCAACGCCGGCATCGACCTGGCCACCAAGGTGCAGACCGTCATCTCGCTGGCCGAGATGTCCGACCGCCTCGGCGTGATGTGCTACTTCGACGCCAAGACCCGCAAGGTCACCGACAAGTCCGGCAAGGAGATCTCCCAGCTCACCTACGGTTGGGACAAGAACTCCTGATCGGACCTCGGGACCCATTCCGATCCTGCATCACGGCGGGCTCGCCTCTCAGGGCGGGCCTGCCGTTCTCGCAACCAATCCTCGTCCTTCCCCGAGCCGACCCGGGGGCGCAGGCCTGATCCCGCGCCCCCCCCTCGTCGCCCCCGGCCGCGGGATCAGGTCGGAGCAAGCACTGGAAGCGATCACTCCCTTCCCTGGCGCATCAGCGCCAAAGCTCATCCTTCCCCGAGCTTACCTGCGAGCGGAGGCCTGATCCCGCGGCCCCCCCAAGGGTTCTTGGGATTGCCCTGCGCGGCCCGACCCGCTTGGCTTGCACCCATGAGTTCCCGCTCCGCCGCCACCCGGCCCGTCTCCTGTGTCGCCCCCGACTGGTGGGATTACACCACCCTCGATCCCGAACTCGTGGCCGACGCCGCGGCCCTCACCCCGGAGAAGATGCAGCGCCTCTCGCGCCCCGGCTTCAAAGTCACCCTCTACGACACCCTCGAAGAATTCTACCTGGCCGAGGCCCTCGAATACGTCGCCGCCTGGAAACAAAGCACCGACGACAACCCCGTGGGCATTTGCGGCCCCATCGGTCCCACCGAGCAGTTGCCCCTCGTCGCCCGCATCGTCAACGCCCTCGGCCTGAACATCCGCTCCGGCCACTTCTGGGGCATGGACGAATGGGTGATCGACGGCAAGGAAGCCCCCGCCACCCATCCCCTGTCCTTCGAAAAGGCTGACCGGGACCTGTGCTTCAACCGCATCGCCCGCAAGCAGGTCATGCCCGACGCCCACCTCCATTTTCCCAAGGCCGACACCCGCGCCTACCGGGCCTCCTGGGATGCCGGAGTTCGCTGCGCCGTCATGCAGGGAGGCCAGGGCGATGTGAAGCACTGGGCCTTCAACGACCCCGTCCGCCGGGCGGGCCAATACCGGAACGCTCCACCGACCCCGGAGGAATACCTCAAACTCGGCACGCGGGTCGTGGACCTCCACCCGCTGACCATCGCCCAGAACGCCCGCACCAGCGGCGGCGGCAACGTGTCCCTCGTGCCGACCCAGGCCATCACCGTGGGTCCGGTCGAGACGTGGAAGGCGGAAGCCGTCTCCATCTGGCATGCAGGGCAGCACGACAATCCCTTCGGGCAACGCCTCACCTGCCTCATGATCGCCCAAGGCATCGCCGACACCGCCGTCCCGATGTCGCTCCTGGCCCGGCACCCCAACGTGCGATTCAACTACTTCCGCGGCGGCATCGGTCGCTGTGCGGTCGAGATGCACTGAGCCTGGGTCCACCGCGCACACCCCCAACCGCCCACCCGAAGACAGCATCCCGAAAACGACCGAGGCCGATGGGCATCCCCATCGGCCTCGGCTGTTTCAGTGCGACTCCCCGTCCGGTGATACCGGGTCAGTGGGCCACCAGGCTTTGCGCCGCCGCCAGATCCACCTTGCGCTGGTTCAGACTGCGGAAGAACTCGTAGCCCTCGCGGCAACGACGCACCATCACGCTCTTGTCCTCCAGCATGGTCTTGATGATCCGCAGGATCGGGCCCGGGCGCAGGTAATACCGCCGGTAGAAGCGATCCACCGACTCGAAGATCTCGTCCTTCGACAAACCCGGGTACTCCAGCGTGGACTGCTGGAAGCCGTCGCCGTGGACGATGTCCGTCTTGTCCTTCTTGGAGAACCAGCCGTTCTGGCGGGCCATTTCGTAGAGTTCGGTGCCCGGATACGGTGCGGCCAGGGACACCTGCATGGAAAACACGTCGAGATCCTGGGCGAACTGCATGGTCTGCTCGATGGTCTCGGGCGTCTCGACCGGCAGACCCAGGATGAACGTGCCGTGGATCACTACGCCCGCACGGTGACAGGCCTTGGTGAAGCGGCGCATCTCATCGGTGGTCACGCCCTTCTTGATGCGCTTGAGGATGTCGTCATTGCCCGACTCGTAACCCACGAGGAAGAGCCGCAGACCGCAGTCCTTGAAGAACCGGATGGTGTCCTCATCGAGATTGGCCCGGCTGTTGCAGCTCCAGGTCAGGCCCAGCGGCGCGAGCTTCTTGGCGATCTCGCGGGCCCGGGGCAGGTTGGCCGTGAAGGTGTCGTCATCGAAGAAGAACTCCCGGACCTGCGGGAAGAGCTTCTTCATGTAGGCCATCTCGGCCGCCACGTTCTCGGCCGAACGTACCCGGTACTTGTGGCCGCCGATGGTCTGAGGCCACAGACAGAAGGTGCACTGGGCCGGGCAACCGCGACCCGTGTACATCGAGATGTACGGGTGCATCAGGTAGCCGATGAAGTACTTCTCGATCTCCAGATCCCGCTTGTAGACGTCGGCCACCCACGGCAGCGCATCCATGTTGTGGATGAGCTCACGCTCGGGGTTGTGGATGATCTTGCCTTCCTTGCGGAAGCTGAGTCCCGAGATGGTCTCGAGCGGGCGGTCTTCGCAGACCTCCTTGCAGGTGAAGTCGAACTCCTTGCGGCCGACCCAATCGATGGCCGGCGAGGCCTTGAGCGTCTCGGTCGGCAACACCGCCGTGTGGGCTCCCACGAAGCCGATCTTGGTCTCCGGGCGCTGGGCCTTGATGGCCTCGGCCACCTTGCAGTCGTTCTTCAGCGACGGCGTGGAGGTGTTGATGATGACGTGCCCGTAGTCTTTGGCGATGCGCAGCGTCTGCTCCATGTTGATGTCCAGGGGCGGACAGTCGAGCAGTCGGGAATGGGGCACCAGCGCGGCCGGCTGCGCCAGCCAGGTGGGGTACCAATACGAGGTCACCTCACGGCGTGCCTGATAGCGGGCACCGGCACCGCCGTCGAAACCGTCGAACGAGGGAGGGGATAGGAACAGGGCGGACATGGAAATCTGGGCTGGGGAGAGGGTGGGATTCCGGAAGGCGAATGGGTTCCCGGGTTATTCCGATTTCACTTCGATTTTCTTGGCGGCGGCGATCTTGGCCTTGAGGTCGGCGAGCTGGTCGTTGGCGGCCCCGGAGGCTCCGGTCGAACACCCCCCTGAACCCCCGGAATGGTCGTGGTCGTGGGGCAGATCATTGCCACCGCGGGCGAAGGCCGATTTCACGCCGGCGAATTCGCGATTCACCGCCTCCTTCGCCTCGGCGAGGTGCCCCTTGCCGATGGTGGCCCCATTGTAGGCCGCGCGGGTCAACTCCGGGCTGGACGGATACGGAGCCGGCCGCGAACCGAAGTTGTACTTGAAGTTGATCCACGAATCCCGAGGGCTGCTGCTCAAGGCGCCCGACGGCTCGAAGCCGGAGTGCATCATGCAGTTCTCGCAGCGGGGATCGCGGCCGCACCCGCGCTCATCGACCCCGAAGCGGTCCCACTTCACGTCGGAGAGCATCTGGGCGTAGGTCGGGTAGTGACCCTCGGTCATCACGTAGCAGGGAGCCTTCCATCCGCGGATGTTGTAGGTCGGCACCGCCCAGGCGCTGCAGGCCAGCTCGCGCTTGCCCGCCAGGAACTCCAGATAACCCGGAGTCCCGAAGATGGTGAACATCTGACCCCAGCGCTCGATGTCCTTGAACTTCTGACGGGTCATCTCGCGGGTCAGGAAGAACTGGGCGGGGTCTTTGCCCAGACGCTTGACCATGTCCTTCTTGGCCGCGTCGTAATCGTAGCCCGGCGAAATGGTGTGGCCGTCGACCCCCAACGAACTCAGGAACTTGAACATCTCCTCGAGTTCGGCCGTTTCGGTCTCCTTGTAGACGGTGGTGTTGGTGGCGACCTGATAGCCGAGGATCTTGGCCATCTGGATGGCCGCCACGCACTCCTTGAAGACGCCTTCGCGTTCGACGATGAGGTCGTGGGTGAATTCCAGGCCGTCGACGTGGACGTTCCAGTAGTGCCACTTGCTGGGGCGGATCACCACCTTGGCCTTGGCGGTCGCGTCGGCCTTGCGGATGACCTCGGCCTCCTTGTCGGTGATCAGCTTCTCGGAGAGCAACTGCGCCAATTGCGGCTCCAGGGCGGGCGTGTAGGCGCTCGCGAGGTACTCCCGCATCTTCTTCCGCATGAAGACGCCGTTGGTGCAGATGTACACCAGACGTCCCTGTTCATGCAGACCGGCCACGAGTTCCTCGATCTTCGGATAGATGAGGGGCTCGCCGCCGCAGATGGAGATCATGGGCGCATCGCACTCGGCCGCGGCGGCCAGGCACTGCTCCAGCGGCACCATGTCCTTCAGCGACGTGGAATACTCGCGGATCCGGCCGCACCCGGTGCAGGTCAGATTGCAGGTGTGCAGCGGTTCGAGCTGCAGCACCATGGCGAACTTGCGGGTGCCTTTGAGCTTATGTTTGACGATGTGCCGGGCGATCTTGGCCGTCGGCGCGAGGGGAAAACGCATGGTTGAAAATCAATTGCCTGACACCCGGACCGACGACGCGAGGGCGACCTGACGGGTCGGATCGACCCTCGAAGCGACCTCGTTGGTCGGTGTGCCGGGCCGTGGCGCAGGGGCGGGTTCGGCCCGCATCAGACCGGGCAGCAGCAAGGTCGCCGGGGAGACGCTGTGGGACCCGCTGAAGCCTCCGCATCCCGAAGACAGGGCAGAAGCGGCGAGAACGAACACAACCGCCACGGCCTGAAATCGGTAAGCCTCTTTCACGGCCGACAGGATAAGGCGGGTCCGTTCAGGGGCAATCCTCATTTTGGCCGCGGAAGGGCTTGTCGGTCCGATCGGCTCAGACCACCGTGGAGCCCAGCGAGCATGAACTTCATCAGCCTGTTGGGAATCGTCGCCCTCATCGGCGTGGCCTGGCTGCTCTCCGAGCACAAACGCCGCTTCCCATTCCGGGCGGTGGTCTGGGGTCTGATCCTGCAGTTCTTCTTCGGATGGTTCATCCTGAAAACCGGCCCGGGCGAGGGGATCTTCAACGTCTGTCAGCAGCTGGTGTCGCGCTTCGTCGGCTTCGCCAACGAGGGCAACAAGCTCATGTTCGGCCCGTTGGCCAACGAAGCGGTGATGTCCAAGGCTTTCGGGCCCGAGAACGCCCTGTTCTTCGCCCTGGTCATCACCGGCATCATCATCCTGATCAGCACCGTGTCGTCGGTGCTGTATCACTACGGATTCCTGCAGCTGGTGGTCCGGGCCGCCGCATGGGTCATGCGCAGGGCCATGGGGACGAGCGGCAGCGAAACCCTGAGCGCCGCGGCCAACATCTTCATGGGTCAGACCGAGGCCCCGCTGGTCATCAAGCCGTATCTGGCCGGAATGACCCGGAGCGAGCTGCACTGCATGATGGTCGGGGGGTTCGCCACCATCGCGGGCAGCGTGATGGGCGTCTATTCGGGGCTGCTCAAGGTGCCGGCCGGCCACCTGCTCACGGCCAGTGTGATGAGCGCCCCGGCCGCACTGCTCATCGCCAAGATCATCATTCCGGAGACCGAGACGAGCGAAACGGCCGCGGGTTCAAACGCCAAGATCGAACGCGAGACCGTCAACGGCATCGATGCCGCCTGCTCGGGCGCCAGTGATGGCATGAAGCTCGCCATCAATGTGATCGCCATGCTGCTGGCCTTCACGTCGCTGGTCGCGGCCGTGAACTGGTTCCTCGGCCAGGGCTTCAGCCAACTCGGCTGGCAGACCCAGAAACCGCTGCAAGTGCTTCTGGGCTACGCCAATGCGCCGTTCGCGTGGCTCATGGGCATCCCTTCCAAGGATTGTCTGGCCGTGGGCCAGATCCTCGGCGAGCGCATCGTGCTCACCGAGTTCGTCGGCTACATCTCCCTGTCCCAGCAACAGGCATCGCTGGATCCCCGCAGTTACGTGATCGCCGCCTATGCGCTGTGCGGGTTCGCCAACTTCGGGAGCGTGGCCATCCAGATCGGGGGCATCGGCGCCCTGGTTCCCAGCCGCCGCAAAGACCTCGCCCAGGTGGGCATCAAGGCCATGGTGGGCGGGCTCTTCGCGTCGTACATGACGGCCTGCGTGGTGGGATTCCTGCTCTGATTCCGGCCATGCCCCCCGAAATCCATCCCACCGCCGTCGTCCATCCGTCGGCCCGACTCGGAGACGGGTGTCGGGTCGGACCCCATGCGGTGATCGACGCCCATGTGATCGTCGGAGCGGATTGTCAGATCGGACCCGGGGCGTACCTGACGGGTCACACCCAACTGGGCTCGGGCAACCGCATCCACGCCGGAGCGGTCCTGGGCGATGCCCCCCAAGACTTCAAATATGCCGGTCAATCCACCCGTTTGCGAATCGGTAACGATAACGTTTTTCGGGAACACGTGACCGTACACCGGTCGAACCGCCTCGACGAAGACACGGTGCTCGGCGACGGCAACTTCCTGATGGCCGGATCGCATGTCGGGCACAACTGCGTCCTCGGAAACCACAACATTCTGGCCAATGGAGCCCTGCTCGGCGGGCATGTGATCGTCCAAGACAGGGCCTTCATCTCAGGCAACTGCCTGGTGCACCAATTCTGCCGCATCGGCCGGCTGGCTCTGATGCAGGGCGGTTCGGGCATCTCGCTCGACCTGCCGCCCTTCACGCTGGCCCGCGACAACAACACCCTCTGCGGCCTCAACCGCGTGGGTCTCCGGCGTGCGGGAATCAGCTCCGAAGACCGCCGGGCCCTCCAACGGCTGTACCACCTGCTCTTTCGGTCGGTCCTGTCGCATGCCGAACGGCTACGCCGGGCCGCCGCCGAATTTCCCCAACCGGTGTGTCAGGAATTGATCACCTTCGTGGTCGCGTCGAAACGGGGAGTCTGCGCCGATCCGGGCCGCTGGAGCGGATCAGGCTCCGACGACGAAGCCTCTTCGGACTGACCCCACACCGCCCAGGCCGCACGGGCCATGCCCCGGCCAGTCTCCGAGCCTCCCGACATCGATGGAATTCGCCTATTCTCTGGTCCAACTGGCCAACGGCACCACCAGCATCCGATCCCTGGCCGAGGGCGAGACCTTTCATCCGGTCATCGGCCCCGTCGCTGAGGCCGAGGCGCTGTACGTGCGGCAACTGCGCCTGGCTGAACGCCTGGCGGCCTCCACCGATGCGGAATGGGTGCTCTGGGATGTCGGGCTGGGCAGCGCCGCCAATGTCACCACCGCGCTGCGCCATCTGGCCGACATCCCCAAGGTCCTCCGCATCGTCAGCTTCGACCACACCCTCGAGCCCCTGCGTTTCGCACGAGACCATGCCCAAGAACTGGGCTATCCTGTGGGATTCGAGGAAGCCTTCGGCGCGCTGCTCGATCGCCATCACTGCGAGTTCACCCATGGCCGGCTGTCGGTGACATGGCAGGCCGAAGTGTCCGATTTCCCCGCCCGTCTGGAATCCACCGCACCACTGCCGGCGCCGCACGCCCTCTTCTACGACGCCTACTCGCCCGCCCGGAATCCGTCGATGTGGACCCTGCCGGTCTTCCGACGCCTCTTCGGGCGATTGGATCCGGAGCGCCCCTGTGCTCTGGCGACCTACTCCCGGGCCACGCTCCTGAGGACCACCCTGCTCCGGGCTGGCTTCGTCGTCGGGGCCGGCGAAGCCACCGGAGAGAAGGAAGAGACGACCCTGGCCAGCAACACGCCATCACTCATCCCCCGTCCGCTGGGGCCCGACTGGCTCGGCCGCGCCCTGCGCTCCACCAGTGCCGAACCGCTGGAGAGCGCGGTCTACCGGCAAGCCCCGCTGTCGGAGGCAACCCGGGCCGCGCTCGTGGATCACCCGCAGTTCCGACCCGTTTGAGTCGGGGCTCGTTCGAATCGGACCAAGGCCCGGAACCGGCCCCGCGATGGGCATAAGCCTTCCATTCGAAGATCACCCCAGTCGTCGAGCGCCACCCCCAGGAGTGTCTCAGAAATAACCCGGAAACCGGTCCTGATCGAAAAGACCGATGAATCCCAAACCACTCAATCGAGGCGCGTTCATCGATTCGACATGGCCATCGAAAAACCAACCATTGGCCCGGTTGGCATGACGGCCATGGATCTCATAATCCTCGTCGATCCGGAAGACATGGAATTGCCGGGCGGTGACACCCAGACGACCCCGGCTCGTCGTGTCGGCCACATGCAAATACGAGGCGGGTTGTTCTATCCGGTCGCTCTGGAGGATTTCCTGCAGTGGCCCTGATCGCAGCGCTTCGGGCGGGTCCACCCAGACCCCGAAGGTCATCAACCAATTCGTCCACGAAAGGGGCGGGTAAGTGGGGCAGAGGAACATCGACACCGGCAGATTCTGATGGGCTGCCAGCGCCTGCGCCCACGTGTTGGTGATCAGCAAGGGCGATTGAAGACGGATCGCACCGCGATGGTCCTGTGCATAGAGATGGGTGGCCAACCCCACCTGTCGCAGATTGCTCTGACAGTGGGCCGCCCCGGCCTTGGCTTTGGCTTTGGCCAAGGCCGGTAAGAGCATTGCAGCCAAGAGGGCGATGACGGCGATGACCACCAGCAACTCCACCAACGTGAAGGCTTTGAAACGGAGGGTCCGCGACCTCATTGCGATCAGTTTACAGGCGTTTCCGGCGGCGTGCCACGTTCTTTGTGCCGGTAGGACCGGGTCGAACCTCTCTTGGTCGGGGGTACCGCTGACGATTCGAACGCGGATCCCAAGGCCCTTCATCCACCATCGGATCCGCAGTAGAGAAGGACCCTCCGATCCAGGGTTTACAAAAAGCAACCCAGCTCGCTTTACAGACTATTCTGCAACCGTGATGAGCAAGAATCTCATGATGTTATTCACATAGTTATTAACAGCCCCTGAGCAACCGCAAACCACGAATGAATGAAACTCCCGCGATCATGAATCCACTCAATGAAACAATCGTTTTTCGGTCAAATCCATACATTCACCACTCCCGAACAACCCTTCTTGGTATGACTATGTGAAGGCATCTGATTTGCTGATTGATGGGGAAATCGATGGACCTCAAGGCCGGTTCTGTTTCGTTTTATTCTTGCAGTGACACCTTTCAATGATACTTTCTGAAAACGCTGTGCTGTTCCAGACGGAATCCATGACGGATTCCGACACCGAAGGCAGGCAATCCAATCCTAGAAAACATCTCCATCATGGATATCACCAAAGAGATCGAACGTCAGGCTCAGGAACTCCAGAAGAAGCTGGAACTGTTGCGCGACAACAACCTGCAAGAGCTGGTCGCCAAGAAAGCCGATCTGGAAAACCAATTGGCCACCGTGGAGGTTGAGATCGCCAATACCTGCAAGCGCCTGGGCATCGCCTCGACCGGTGTCTCCGCTCCGGCCCGCGCCGAGAAGCGGACCCGCATGAATGGCGAAGTCATCCGCACCAAGATCACCGAGGTGCTCAAGGCCAATCCCCAGGGTGTTTCCCAGATCGAGATCTCCAAGCAGACCGGCGTTTCCTACGCCAGTGTGATCAACTTCCTGAAAGACAATCAGGATTCCGTGCGCACCACGGGTGATCGCAAGAGCAAGCTCGTCTTCCTGAAGTAATCCGGGCAGGGCTTCAAGGGTCGTCTCGGAGAGGTGTTTCAACGCCTCCGGATTAACCCCACAGATTACCCACCCCGGTTCAACCTCCGGGTTCTGGTAACGACTCAAGCAAGGCCGGCGTTCGCCCAAGGGCGTCCGCCGGCCTTTTCGTGCCGGCCCAGCGCCCATCTCAATCGCTCCTAGGGCGGGCCTCAATGGCAACGGCCACACGCAGGGTCGTCACCGTTACCGTGAACGAGCCTGACCGACCGGCGTGGGACGGCTCAACCCGGGGATCGGCTCAGGGATTCAACAACCGGATCACCTCGTCGTGCAGTTCCGGCGCGGAGGCCACGGTCGAGGTGGCTCCGGCATGATTGGCCGGGCGGCCTTGCCAGTCCGACACGCGGGCACCAGCCCCCTCCAGCACCGGCACCAGCGGCAGCAGATCCCACGGGTTCATGATGGGGTCGACAACCACATCCACCCAACCGGAGCACAACAGCAGGTATCCGTAACAGTCGCTGAAACCCCGATAGAGACGAACCGACCGGGTCAAGGCGTCGAAGCCGGCCCCGTTCTGGTACTTGGCCGGATACAACGGATCGGAAGTCAGCAACGAGGCTTCGGACAAACGGGCACAGGGGCGGACCCGCACAGGTCGGTCGTTGAGAGTGGTCGTCGTGCCGTCCCCGATCATCAACTGCCGGGTGACCGGTTGGTGGATGCACCCCAGGATGGGCTGGCCGCGATGGAGGAGGCCGATCAACGTCCCGAACAGGGGGACCCCCAGGATGAAGCTCTTGGTGCCATCCACCGGATCAAGCACCCAGACGTATTCGGCATCCCCGCGTTCGGTGCCGAATTCCTCGCCGACAATGCCATGATCCGGGAAACGCCGGGTGATCATCTCGCGCATCACCTGTTCGGCACCGCGGTCGGCCAAGGTCACCGGAGAGGCATCGCTCTTGAGTTCCATGCCCATGTCGCGGGCTCCGAAATAGGGGAGGATGACCCGGGCGCTGGCCTCGGCGAGTTCCCGGATGAAGGCGACAAATGGCTCGTGGTTCATGACGTCGGGCCATTCAAGCAGGCCCACCCCTCTTTGGAAACCGAAGACCCGTTACCACGGCCCGGAGGGACCCCCCAACCGCGGGCCACGGTCCGCCAGGGATAGATTCCGACCTTAGGCACCAACTCTCCCACCGGGCCTCGCCCGCGCGGGTCAACCGATGGCCGGAGAACCCGCCAACAACCGCTCGGCCAACCGGGCACCCAGACCTTCGGCCTCGCGGACCGGAGCCTTGGCTTCATCGAATCGACCGACTCCATCGCGGAAGACCGCGGCCCGCAGGTGCAACTGATGCCCGACGACGCGGGCGTATCCGGCGATGGGACTCTGGCATCCGCCCCCCATCCCCCGCAGGAAGGCCCGCTCGGCCAACACGGCCTGATGGGTGTTGAAGTGGTTCAAGACCGACACCAGGGCCCCGATCTCGGTGTCACCGGCCCGCACCTCGAGCGCCACGGCTCCCTGACCCACCGCCGGCAGGAACTCCTCCGGCTCGAGGATCGTTCCCAGGATGCCCTCCGGCGGCGGATCGAAAACCGACCGCCGGGCCGGTGTGAGCCGGTAATCGGCCCGCAGGGCCCCCTTGGGACTCAGGTCATAACCCAGGCGCGAGAGGCCGGCGGCGGCCAGCAGCGTGGCGTCGATGCCGTCGTCTTGAAGCAGCTTGGTCAGGCGGGTGCCCACATTGCCCCGGATGGGGACGACCGAGACATCCGGACGCAGGGCCTTCACCCAGGCCGACCGACGGGTGCTGCTGGTGGCCACCACGGCCCCTTCGGGCAGGTCTTCGAGCGTCAGGCCCGGACCAAAACCGGATCGCTCCTTGCTCCCGGGTGCCCACTCGGCCACGGGATTCTTCTGGGCGGCGACCCGAACCGCGTCGCGGTAGAGCAGCACCTCGCGCACATCGGCCCGCGGCCCCACCGCTCCGAGGGTGAGCCCCTCGGGCAACTCGGTGGGCAGATCCTTCAGGCTGTGCACCGCCAGATCGGCACGGCGCTCCAGCAGGGCCACCTCCAACTCCTTGGTGAACAACCCCTTGGGCAGCGGTTCCGAAGCCGACAAGGCCGAGGTCTGAAGGGCGTCGCCCGTGGTGCGGATCACCTCCAACTCGAAGCGTTCGCCCGGAAAGGCCGCCTGCAGATGGGATTGAACCTGACGGGACTGGGCCAGGGCGAGGGCGCTGCCCCGGGTGGCGATGAGGATGGGTCGATTCAGGGACATGACGATCAGGCGGCCGGAGAACGCACAGCGAACGGGCCGAAACGACGGGCACCGTCGAACTCGACAGCGGCCTCGCGGATGAGGACTTCGCACCGGGCGACTTCTTCCCGGCGCTGACGGGTCGCGGTGTCGGCCACCGACTGGAGGTCGTCGACATTGGCCAGGAACACTTCGGGAAGCAGGGTGACGGCCGGGTCGATGTCGCGCGGCACGGCCAGATCGATGAGCAGGATCGGGCGCGGCCTGCGCCCGGCCATGAGCCGTTCGAGCCGGGTCCGATCGAGGATCGGATGAGGCGAACCCGTGGCGCTGACCACGATGTCGACCGCGGCGAATTCCCGCTCCCAGTCCTGGAAGCCGATGGCCCGGCCCTCGAGTTCTTCGGCCAGCGCCGCGGCCCGGTCGAACGACCGGTTGGACACGAGGATGCCCTTGGCCCCGCGCCCGCGCAGCGCCCGGGCGGTCTTCTCGCTGGTGTCGCCGGCCCCGATCACCAGCACCTGGCGACGGTCGAGATCATCGAAGATCCTCTCGGCCAGTTCGACGGCCACCGCGGCCACCGAGGTGTTGCCCCGTTGGATCTGCGTCTCGGTGCGGATCCGCTTGGCGATCGAAAACGCCCGCTGGAACGACCGGTTGAGCATGCCTCCGGTATGCCCGGAGGCCAGGGCCACCGAGTAGAACCGCTTGATCTGACCCAGGATCTCGGTCTCGCCGAGCACCAGCGAATCCAGACCGGAGACCACGCGGAACAGGTGTTCCAGCGCGGCGGTTCCGGAGTGGGTATAGACGATTCCGGGCAGGTCGGCCGCCGGACCCCGATCCCTCGACAAGAACCCCCGCAGCTGCTGGGACAGGGCGAGCGGATCGCCCTCGGGAGCCGCCGCGTACAACTCGACCCGGTTGCAGGTCGAGACCACCAGCGCCTCGGCAGCCAGACCGAGCGAACGGATGCGCGCCGCGGCCGCCGCGAGATCCGATTCGGCAAAGGCCATGCGCTCCCGCACCTCCACCGGAGCGGTCTTGTGACTGAGACCCACGACGACGAGAGGCATCAGGCGTTGGGGCGCGGAACCCGGTTGTGCATGTCGGAAAGCAGGTACATGCCCCAGAACGTGAGCATGAGGACGGCGAACCCGAGGACCGAACCCCAGGCCAGCCGGCGTCCGCGCTGGCGGAATTGCCAGGCTCCGACCAGCAGGGTGCCGTACAGGAGCCAGGTGACGCACGAATAAATCACGAAGGGATCGGCCACGAACCACGAACCCCTCGCCTGCCGCAGATACAGGGACCCCGAAGCCAGACCGGCCGAAAGCAGGCCCCAACCGGCCCAGAGCAGACCCGTGGTCGCCGATTCGAGCCGGGTGATGGGCGGCAGGAGCGCCCTCAAGGCCCGGGCCTTGTCGAAGCGGAGGCTGTGTTCCTGGCGCAGGTACATGCCCGAGGCCAACGACCCGAGACCGAACGATCCGTAGGCCAGAAGCACCAGAGCCGCATGGACCGGCCCCCAACCGCTGGAAAAATCGGGGCGCTCACCCGCAGTGCGGTCGAGCGCTGGCATGAGGGCGAAGACCCCGAGCAAGGTCAGGACCGGCGCCGCGAAGGCCCCCAGAAAGCGCATCCGACTGAATCCTCCGATGACCAGATAGACCGCGGAGATGGTCCAGGCCACGAACATGGTGGCCTCGAACAGATTGTGGATGGGGCAGCGTTCGAGCGAGAAGCCGCGCCGGAACATGGCCGCCGTGTGCAGGATCCAGCCGAGGGTCATCAACCCGTAGATCGCCCCACTGTCACGTTGGAACTGCCGGCGCCAGATGATCACGGCGAAGCCCGTGGCCAGCGCATACAGCACCACCGCGGCGGCGAACAACCCACGATCGGAGAAAGGCAACGGCACGAGGCAGGCAACTTAGACACGAACAGGGGCCGGGCAAGCAGCGGTTTGCCACCGCGCCACCCGGCCCCGTTCCATAGGAACCGCGTTCAGTTCTTTTTGACCCGCACGTTGCGGTACTGCACGACCGACTTCGGATCGTGGGCCTGGAAGGCGATGGTGCCCTCGTTGAGCTTGCGCTCGAAATCTTTGCCGGCCTTGCGACCCGGCTCCTCGGTGAAGTCGTTCACCAGTTTGCCGTTGAGGAAGATCTGCACGCGGTTGCCCTTCACGATGACATGGTGGGTGTACCACTCGTTGTCGCGGACCACGCCCTCGAGCTTGTCGGCCTTGACGTCCTGCACCGAGTAGATGCTGCCGGACTTGCGCCAATCGCCCTGGGTCTGGTTGACCTGGGTCTCATAACCACCCCAAGGCCATCCGGAATCCTGGTACTTGGTGTGGATGTAGATGCCGCCGTTGGAGTTCGGAGCGGTCTTCACCTCGACCTTGAGCTCGAAATCTTTGAAGGGAGCCAGCGGCCCGGTGTAGAAATTGTGGGAACGCTCGCCCTGGGCCTTGAAGCCGCCGTCGGCGAGGCTCCACGAGGCTTGGTTCTCATTGACCTTCCATCCGGTCCAAGTGCCGTCGGAGATCAGCGTGAAGCCCTGGGAATCCACGTGGCCGATCTGACCCGGCTTGGGCTTGGAGGCGGCGGAATCGGCGGCATTGGAGGCACAACCAGCGAGGATCGCGGCGGCCACGACGAGGGGAAAGCTCAGGGTCTTCATGGACTCGGTGTAGGAACGGGCACGACCATGCCCCGGGTGCCGCCGACTCGGCAAACGGGAATTCAACGCCGGGATGGATTGCCGGCAGACCGGCTTCCCGGTGAAGTAACACCGTGTCCGACACGCCCCCCATCCTGGCCTGCGCCGCACCGGCGGCCCCCCGGCGGTCGCGCGGGGCATGGCAGCCCTTCACCGGCAGCGGAGTCTCCCGCTTCGGCGATGCAGGAGGCGGCCGCACCCTCGGGTTCCTGGGGGGCTTCGCCCTGGCCACCGCGCTCACCCTGGGCTGGGCCCTGCACACCACCGGATGGCCCGTGATGGACCACGCCGTGCGCGAGTTCCCGGAGCAGGGTCCGGCCTTGGCGCGGGGCCGCTTCGTATGGCCCGAACCCACACCGAGGGTTTTGGCCGATTCGCCGCATCTGGCCGTGGCGGTCCGCCCCGGAGAGTCGGAAGCCCTCGGCCGAACGGCCGACCTCCAGCTGGAACTGCTGCCGGGAACACTGCGGCTGGCCGGCATCGCCGGATTCGTGGATCTGCCTTGGCCGGCAACCGTCGACCTGCCTCTGGGGCGTCTGGAGGCCCGTGCGGCCTGGGAGGCCTGGCGGCGGCCGGTGCTCGGCGCGCTGGTCACGGCCACGGCGGCCGCGCTGGCCCTCGTCTGGGGGCTGGTGGCCCTCCTGATGAGCCTGCCCTTGCGATCAATGGCCTGGGTGCTCGGACGTCAGGTGAGCCTCGGCGGATGCTGGCGGATGGGCGCGGCCGCCTTCATGAGCGCCTCGGTGGTGCTCGACCTCGGGATCGGCGGCTATGTGATGCGATGGATCCCCTGGCCCGCATTGGCTGCGGTGCTGGTGATCCACCTGCTGGTCGGAGCCCTGTATCTGAACTGGGGACTGGTGAACCGGCCCCGGAAAACCCGATCGGCCGGTCCATCCAACCCGTTCCACGAGGGAGGACCGAAGGCCCGCTCCGGAAAATCGCGAAGCAATCCCTTCGGCTGAGCACGGACCCGTGCGATCAACGCGCGGGCGGATTGATGCGGGCACCCTTGGCCTTGAGCTCCTCGAGCTGCACCTTGGATTGCTTGGAGAGCGGATTGCCCTCGAGATAGACCCGCACGAACGGGGCGAAATTGCGGGTCTTTTCGAGATCGGGCGTCATCCAGCGGTGCAGCGGCGACAGGTCGCGGATGCGATTGTCGGACAACTGCAGGAACGACGGAGCGCGGATGCCGGACAAGGGCGACACATCACTGATGCCGTTGTGGGCGGCCGAGAGCAGGGTCAGATTGCGGAACGCGCCGAAGCCCTGGATCGAGCGGATCTTGTTGTGATCGATGTAGAGCGTCGCCACCCGAGGCAGGTTGGTCAGCGGGGCCACCGACGCCAGACGGTTGGCCGAGAGGTAGATCGAGGCGAGGTTGGTGAGCCCGGACAACGGCTTCACGTCCTTCACCTGATTGTGCGACAGCTCGATGTACTGCAAGGCGGGCACCGCGGCCAAGGGGGCGATCACCGCGACCCGATTGGAGGCGAGGTTCACGTATTGGAGCTGCTTCAGGCCGGCCAGAGGTGCGAGATCGGCGATCTGGTTGCCCGGCAATTCCAGCGACGCCAACGCGACGCAATGCTCGAGGCCGGCCAGACTGGTGATGCCGGAAAACGGACCGGAGACGGTGGACACCGTCGCCACATCGGCGGCCGTCAAGGGTTCCTGCGATTCGCGCTTGGCGAAGACCTGACGGCGCACGGCCGCCTCGAGCTTCTTGTCCTTGAAGACCGAGACCGGCGCATTGGTGGCCGCGGGCTTGTCGGCGGGCTTGGCCACCGGTTCCGCCGCCGTGAGCGGCGCCGAAGCCAACAGCAACACCGACGCACACAGGGAGGGAAGAATCGCTCGCTTGCTCATGGAATTCGAAGGGCATCATGACCAGCCGTCGAATCAACGGAAGCGATTTTCCGCGGGAAGTCTCCACCGATCTTGCGGTCGACCGGCGAGTCAGCGGCCCTTGGCGGGCGCATTGGTCTTGAAGGCCCCGCGGAACAACCAATGCCGCTTGAGCCCGCCCACGAACTCGGAGGAGTTGGTCAGCACGCCATCGACCGCCGGCAGCGTGTTCGATCGGACGGTTCCCAGAGTCCGCTCCACCTCGACCAAGGTCCCCGGGAGAGTCGTGTTGAGGTTGGAGACCAACGGGCCCACCCCTTGGATCTGACGGTTCACCTGGGTGACCAACGGGGGCAGCGTGCTGTTCAGGTTGGTGAGCAGCACAGGCACGGTGGCGTCGAGGTTGGAGACGAGCGAACCGATGCCGCCGATCTGGGCGTTGAGGTTGGTGAGGGTGACCGTGAGGGCCGCACCGAGGTTGCTCGGGATCATGATCTCTCCGAGCCCCCCGGGCCGGTCGAACCGCGACGACAGGTTGGTCGGGAAGAGCAGATCGCCCAGCCCCCCGGGTTTGGCGAACGCTTCGCGGATCTTCGGCACCAGCAGCGTCAGCTCGCCGATGAGGTCGCCCGTGACCTCGGTGCGCAGGAAATAGCCTTTGTCATCGGGAGTGACCGGGTCGTAGCGGATGAAGTTGGTGACCTCCGCCCGACCCAGGTTGTAGGCGTATTTGTCCCACAGCACCCCGAGGGTCCTCCCGCCCGGGACGTTGGTGGCGAGTGCCGTGGTGGGGATGCCCAGCCCCTGGCTCCGGGTCACCTCCAGGAAGTTGCCCCCGGCGATGTCGATGGGCATGCCACTCACCTTGAGCTTGGAATCGGTGAAGATGTAGCCCTGGTAAGGGTCGCGCACCAGGAACCGCACGAACACGTTGAACCCTTCGCTCCGATGCCAGGAGTCGTCGGGCGCGGTGTCGATCTGCACGACCTCGCCGATGGTGAATCCGAGCATCTTCACCGGCGTGCCGACCTTCACCGAACTGCCGTCCCGCAGGTAGGTGTAATAGGGCACCTGCTTGACCCACCAACCCCGTTTGTCGCCGGTGGTCTTGATGAAGAACCCCAGGCCGACCAGCGCGACCACGACCGCACCCGCCAGAAAGAGCACGACCACCCACTCGACCTTTCGAAGGCGGGTCCGGAGTTGGGGAGTCAGATCCTGCAGGGCCATGGTCGGAGACGGAGTCAGGTTTCAGTCGGGTGGCGCATACCCTCTTCACCGGTGGCCGCAAGGACGGCCTCGATGTCGTCGAGGATGCGCCAATGGCCGCCCGCGACCAGCGCGAAGCGCGGGGCCAGTTCGAGATAGGGGCGGACGGCATCGGCGGTGGCGATGAGTGCCAGCGGCTGGGCGCCCAGCACGGGATGCCCGCGAAGGGCATCGGCCAGGAAACCGCGCCACCATCGCAGATGGACCGCATCCAGACCGGCCAGAGGGTTGTCGAGCAGCAGGAGCCCGGGTTTCAGGGCGAGGCTGCGGCCCAACGCGACCCGGCGCGCCCACGAACGACTCAATGAGGACGGGGTCCGGGACAAGAGGGATTCGAGCTGAAGGTGGCGGATCAGCGGCTCCAGTTCGTCGAGGGCGTCGGACGGTGAGCAGTTCCGGTGATAACAAACAGGCAGCAGGAGGTTCTCGGCGACACTGAGCGCCGAGAAAAGACGCCCATTGCCGTCGAATACCAGCCCCAGATGCCGGCGAGTCTCTCTCAAGGCGGCATCATCGTCGCCGGACACCGCGACCGGTCGGCCGAACACCCGTACCCGACCCGACCCGGCCGGAATGAGCCCGGCCAGCGTCTCCAGGAGGGCCGTCTTGCCGGCACCCTGCTCGCCGGCCACCACCCAGAGTTCCCCCGGGGTCACCGTCCAATCGACCCCTTGCAGCGACACCCCCTCGCCTGCGACGGGCCGAAGGACCGCCAGCGACTCCACTTCCAAGGCCGGGTTGGATCGGGAGGTGTTCACAGCAGCAGATAGACCCCGATGAACAGCGCATCGAGCATGAGGCACCCGACCACACAGACGGCCACCGTCCGGGTGGTCGCCGGGCCCACCTCGCCCAGGGTCATCGGTCGAGCCAATCCCTGATAGCAGATCACCCAACCGGTGAAGGCCCCGAAGAGCAGCGTCTTCAAGATGAGCAACGGGAAGTCCAAGGCACTCATGGCACCGGCGATCTGCCCCAGGAATTCGAGAGGCGGAGCCTTCAAGCCGCGGGCATAGGCGAAGGCGTAGCCCGAACCCAGGGAAATCAGGATGAGGTAGGCCGTCAGCGAAACGACCGCCGCCGAGAACCCGACCACCCGGGGCACCACCAGATAATGGATGGGATCGATGCCGAGCACCTCGAGGGCCTCCACCTCGCCGAGGGCCCGGGCCGTGCCCAACTCGACCACCGCGGCGGTGCCCACCCGCGCCAGCACCAGCAGGCCGGCGATCATCGGGGCCATCTCGCGCAGGAACACCGTGACCATGAGCGTGCCCGTGAAGGGGCCCCCTCCGAACTGCTCCATGAGCACGACGGTCTGACCCACGAAGACCATGCCCAGAACCACCCCGAGAAATCCCACGATGGGCAGGAGGCGGACCCCGCTTCGATGGATCTCGCCCAACACCTGGGGACGCATGACCTGGGAACTGTCGCCATAACGGCGGGCCGCGGTGGCCAGGGTGATGAGGATGAAGGCCCCGAGCCGAGTGAGGCTCCGCCACTCCTCCAGCAGCCCATGGCCCCAGCCCGGCCCGCCACCCGAACCGGTGGCGGCACCCGGGGTTCTGGAGGGGGAGATCATCGGAGGCAGGGCCGTGCCCGACTAGCGGGCGGCCGCACGGGGTTCACGTTCGATGCCCGGAACAGCCGATGCGATGAGCTGTGACATCCGCTCGAAGGTGGCTTCCTCGGCCCCCGGCTCACTGAGCGAGAAGAACGAAATGTAGGCCCAACGCGGACTGCGTCCCTTGGAGAGGATGTCACGGATCATCTGCCATTGGCGGGCCGAGTGACTGGCCGTACGGATGCCGTCGGCCACGAACCAGAACACGTAGATGCCGTTGACCGTCATCCGGCGCCCGTCGTCACGCTCCACCGTGCGGGTCATGTCGAAGCGTTGCACCTCCACGCTGCCGGGGGCCCAGCCCGGGACGTCGATACGGCGGACCGTCTGCGAGAGGATCTGCCAACCGATGCCGGTCATGCAGTATTCGGGCCGGTGGATGCTGGTGCGATCGGCCCCCATGAGCACCACGCTCGCCGAGATGGCCGGCAGGGACTCCGCCCCCTGATACGAACGCCGGCCGAAAGTCGTGTCCGGCGGCAGGAAGCTCAACTCGAGCTCGGGGATGGCCTCCAACCGCGAACGGTAACCCGGGATCGTGGCGGGCAAGGCCACCGAATTGGTGGTGGCCAACCGGCCGGATTCGCTGAGCAGGGGCAGGCCGACGATGCGCACGCCGGGTTCACCCATGCGGACCCGTTCCTTGAGCCAGCGCAAGGAACCCGCGGCCGTGGCCATCATGGCCAAGCTGGCGAGGGTGAGGATGAGGATGCGCTGATTCATGGCTGGGAGGCGCCGGAGGCGGAACCCGAGGCGTCGGCCTTGGTATCGGCCGGCAAGGGCTCGGTCGATGAGGGTTCCCGGAGCCATCGGGCCACGAGGAAGACGCACCCGAGGGCGATGAGGAAGGTGGCGAAACCGAACTTGGTCTCGACGGCCTCACCCGCGGCCTGGCCGGCCGCCTCGGCCACGGCGAAGACCACGATCAGCCGGATGACATTGGCCAACACCGCGAAGAGCGGGCTGAGCAGGATCAGGAACAGCCGCCGCCAGGGCGAACGGAAGTTGAGGAAGGCGAAGGTGACCGTGAGCAGCAGCACCACCGTGGCGCTCCGGATGCCGCTGCAGGCCGGGGCGACATCGAAGCGGAAGCCCTGGGTGACCGCCGAAGCCTTCTGCAGCACGATGGTCCCGGCCCGCTCGAGCTTCATGTTCAGCACCCACTCGCAGAAGGTCGTGGACATGAGCGTGCTCAGGAGCCGCAGGCCGTGGGTGAGGGTGTCGAGGAAGACCGAGATCGGCACACAGAAGAAGAACAACAGGTAGGGGAAAGCGAAGCCCCGCATCCACGCCCGGCCCCAGTACAGGCCCATGATCCCGAAGAACCCCACCAGGAAGCCCACCACCCCGAGTCGGGTCTGCTGGACCAGATAACCCGAGAGGTGCAGCAACAGACCCAGGGGGATCAGCGCCAAGCCCGGGGACCAGGGTTGCTTGGGAATGGCGGCCAACTCGGTCCGACGCATCACGATGATCGCCCCCACCAACCACGGGATCATCACCCCCAGTTCATCGTCGCGCCCCTGCTTGGCCCCGCCTTCATAGACGGCCTGCAGCCATCCGAACATCGATTCGGTCTGGATGTAGCCCAGGGTCGAATTGCCGAGGAAGTGGAAGAGCGCCAACCACGCCGCAGCGACCAACCCGAAGGCCGCCTTGTGGGGTAGGCTGTCCCACAGCGATCGCAATTCTTGGAGCATCGACGGTTGCAAGCGTGCTGAAAGTGACCCGCCCGAATGCCGCGGCGCAAGGGCAACGTCGCTCTCGGTCCCGACGCCAGCCTCTCGGTGGGCTCTCAGACGGAACGACGGCCGCGCCTCACGGTGAAGGCCAAGAGGCCCAGACCGAGCAACAGCAACCCCGATGGCTCGGGCACGACGGCCAGCGCCTGCACTTCCCACCCGGTCAGCTTACCCGTGCCACCGGCTTCCATGTCGGCGACGAACAGGGTCCATTGACCGTTGGGGTCCATCAGGCCCAAGGGGGACAACAGAGCGGTGCGGGGCGTCGTGTCGAAAGACACCCACGGATCCACCTCCCGGCCATCCGGCTGCCAGGTGCCCGTGACCAGACCCGCTTGAGGCCCTCCCAAGGCGACCCGATACCGATGGATATCGTCTTTGGCCGAGTCGCTGAGAGTGATCCGGAATCCCGAATCGCTGTAGCCATTGGGCGTTTCAAGGGACGAACCCACGCGATTGAGGAGCACCGCCAGGCGGAAGTCGGTTCCGGAGGCCGACTCGTGGAGGAGATAGGCGTAGTAGTCTCCGTTGAAGGCTCCCAGCCCGGTGGGTTCCACCGAGAGGCTCACGGTCAGCTCATAGGGGATCCCGACCTCGAGGCCCGAGGTCTTGAACGAGCGGGCGATGCCCGAGGCGTCATTGTCGGGAATGGGCTGACTGATCCCGGATTCACCGACCGTGAAGCCCTGGGTCTGCTGCGCCTGCAAGGCAAGCCCCACAAGGCCCACAAGCCCCACACCCGCCACGCGAGCCAAACCGGGGATACTGGACGTATTCATGCGACAGATTCTGGGTTTTGGGTTTTGGGGTTTTGGGCTTTGAGTTCAGGGCACGATCACTTGCAAACGATAGAAGCGGGCGTTCGAGCTCGTCTCCGGATCCTCAAGATCCAAGCGACCGGCCTCGTCGGCGGTCACCTCGCCCAGTTCGGTCCAAGGCGCGGAGTTCAGCAACGAAGAGCGGCCCATGACCCGATACTTCCGGCCCGGGACCACGGCAAACCTCAGTTGAACCCCACGCGCCAGGGGCAACACCCTCACCAGATTCTGGGCCATGCCCGTGCTCCAGTCACGGGCGACCAGGTTGACCCGACCGCGGGCGGTTTCCCGGCCGTCGCCCAGCTCGTAGCCGAAGGAGTCGACCACGGAGTCGGCCAACCCGGCGGGCGGGGTGTAGATGATCCATCCGCCATCGAGCTTCACGGTGCCGCCCTGGGTGGTGAGCCGGTCCAGTTGGACCAAGCGAGGGGTTCCCTCGGCGACAAAGTCGTTGGTCAGGATCTGTTCGACCCGCCATTTCAACGGCTGCCTCGGGATGCGGATCATGGAGTCGGTTGCAGCCACCACCCGATTCTGGATGACCAGTCTCACCTCGTTGCTGGGCAGGCTGATCAACCCGGCCTCGTCGTAGGCGATCGCCGTGAATCCATGCTCGGCCAGAGTCAGGTCCGACACGGGGGTGTAGCTCCACACACCCTGGGCGTTGGCCACCGTGGTTCCCACGATGGAGACACCATCCCGGATGCGGACCGTGGATCCCGGCGGTGCCGTGCCCGAGATCGGCGGACGCCGGTCGGCGGTGGGGCTGGCGATCGGGTTGATCACCGGCGCGGCGATCTCGGTGGCGCGATCCACCAGAGCCAGCACGCCGGGGTCTCGGATCGATCCCACTGTGGGATCTTCGTCACCGCGTTCGTTGTCCACGAAATACACCAGAACCTCGTCGTACTCCGGATCGGCATCGGTGTTCAGGAATTCCGCTCCGGTGTAGAGCGTGTGGCCCTCACGGTCCAAACGGACAGAACCCGAGGCGTTCACGATTGGCGCCTTGAGGAACTCGTACCGAGTACCGTCGGTGGCGGTCTTCACGAACGTGTTCACCTGACTGCCGACCGGGAGGACGATCCGAACGACGTTCTGCCGCGCGGCAAATTGGGCGCGGAAGTCGGATTCGAATCGCGATTCCTCCTCGCGGGAGACCGAACCCTTCACTTCCACGCTGGGTTCCAGGGCGAAGGCCATGAGACCCAGCTCGGTCCGCACCTCCTTCACGGACGATCCCCCGAGGGCGGTCCGCAGGGCGGATTTTTCAGCCTCGGAAACGGCGCCCACTTCGGCGCTGCTGATCTTGAGCAGACCACTCAATCGACCACCACTGGCCGAATCCTGGCCGAGCGAGGCCGCGTAGGGATTCTCGGCGCCGGTCGCGACCAGGGACAGGTAGGAAGCCGGATCGCCCGGATCGGAATTGATGGCCGGGAGCGAGGCCACCGAGTTCTGGTTGGCATCACTGATGCCGTCGCCGTTCCGATCACCGGCAAAGGCTTCGGTGAAATTGTCGACGCCATCGCTGTCGAAGTCGGCCGAGATGCGGACCTCCATCAACTCGGTGAGGCCATTGGCCAGAAGTGCCAATTGCAGATTGGCCACCGACGAATAACCCGCGGGCAGCGTCACCTGGATCCGGTCACCACTCACCGCAGCGACGACACCCTGCGCCGTCAATTCGGAGTTGTTGGCCACCGATGCGGTCACGGGACCCCCTTCCGGGT
>JACCEE010456376.1_pt1 | contig 35130 bp, 27 predicted proteins | sample 7449931 | NCBI WGS metagenome assembly JACCEE01 (sample SAMN15323457, study PRJNA562643) | freshwater metagenome | isolation source: river surface water | place: USA:Blue River Watershed | collected 2017-08-19 | reverse complement strand
ACAATTTACGTTGAAACGCTGCTCTGTTCAATATTATCCACCATAAAACTGAGTTTCACCTTGTATTTATTCAAAAAGTCGCCAAATGGACTGCCGCCAAATCCGTTGGAATAAATGTCCCACGCCTCTTGTGGCGACATGACATCGCTGTTGTATTTGACGTTGGTGACAAACCCTTCAAACCCGCCACCAATCACAATTTGACTGGTTTCGCTTAATTTTGGAACACCGGCCAACACGCACGTCTTCAAGAGTTTACCATCCACGTACACGTCCAGTGCCCGTCCATTGATGCTCGCAATCACATTCACCCACTTTTGAAGCGGAAAGTCGGGAATTGTGCACGTGCTTACCTGTCCGCCTGGGTTGTTTGTAGTAGAACACAACACCGCAACATTCAATTCATTCACGCAATTTCCTAAATTCATAGAGAGAACCTTTTCTGATTTGCCGTTCTTCAATGACAATATGTTTTTGGGCTTGGTGCCTTGCGCACTTCCGGTCTGGCAAGTCCAGTCTTTTACATAAAACCACGTTGAAAAGGAACACGACGCGGGAATGCCGCGAGGCAGCGACGCCGAAGGCACATTTGTTTCATTCATTGCGTTCTGCATAGTTCCGAGGGTGGTGTAATTCGTTGTAATCATTTTCCACAAGGCATAGAGCAATATTAAAATAACAACCACAAGTAATATAGTTTTCATACCCATTTTGTGTTTTTCTTGATTTCCTGTTATATATGTGTAGTATATATAATACACATAAATATTTCTTTTTCGTCCGCTCCATCTTTTTTTATTTTTGAAGGTGTGCGTGTTATGAATACTTTATTTTCGGGCCTTCCAGTATTTTCTGTTCGGTGGTGTCCACGTGAAACGACGGCGGGTCCATGCTCTTAAATGTGGCATACAACCACTTTATTTCATCGCCCTTTAATACCTTGTTATAAAACGCAACATTACATATTTCGCCTTTTACGCCCTTGGGCGCGCCCGTTATGATTGCGTTACTGCGGATATTCGGAATAATATTGCGGCTGCTTGACACCAATTCCCCATTTATAAAAATATCCATGGTGGTTCCGTCGTAATTCACAACCACATTGAACCATTTCTGCATTGGAATATACAACGCCGGTTTAAAAGCCCCCGACATTACTTCTTCGTCCAGCGTCGTAATGAGCCGATATTGCGATTCGTCTCTTAATACCGGGGTTTTGGGGTTGTCCGATTTAATTTCATTTGTGTTTTTGTCAATGTATCCAAAGTTTCCGTTGATATCCACAATGCGTTGATTGCCGTTGCTGTCTTTGGAATACACCTTTTTGTTTGGAATGGGGTTGGTTTCATATATCACGCGGTTTTCGGTTATTTTGTTGGCTCCGTCTGCCGTGATGCGGTCCATATTCACGGTAAACCGCAAATTGTTTGTCGCGTTGTTGTATTCTATTTTTGGAACACCGCCTACATCTAATACAGATACAAATTTGTCTTTGGAGGCGGTGCCGTGTAAATAAAACCACGACGAAAATGAATACGAATACCGCTTCTTCATTTGCGTGTTGTTTTTATCGGACACGGGGCTGTTGTGAAAAATGAATACGCCGGATTCATCCAAGGAAGACACTTTATATTCTGAGTCAAGCGGCTTTACACCCGGCAGAACTGGTTTGCTGCCCGATTCCGTTATTTTATTTGCGACGTACGGCATAATAAAAATCAGGGCAATTAATAAAATCTCTAAACACAGCAGTATCCATATTGGGCCGGTTGTAAGTTGCCACTCCGTTTTAAGGCTGTCAAGCGCGCCAATCAATAAACACGGAATGTATTTAATCACGGACCACAATAATTTCAACAACAGTTTCCCGGTTCCGTCTTCCTTGGCAGCCGGCTTGTCCATGTCTGCGAAAATCCCGGATTTATCTTCATCCACCTTGCGTTTAATAAACATAACCATAATGGTTAGCGCAATTATTCCCACGATGCCGCCCACAATCGTCATTGCGATGTTGGCATATCCCGACTCCATCAGTGAAAATATGCCGACGGATATCACGCAAACCGCAAACAACAGCAAACCAAAGACGCCCAGCATGTCCAGCATCTTTTTCATAAACCCGACACTGTCATTCGGGTCAAACGACTTGTCGCTATTATCTTGTTTGTTTCCATTTTTACCATCATTTTCACCACCATTTGTGTCTGAAAACACCGACATTTTATTCACCGACCACCACTGTGTTTTGTTTTCTTTTGTTGGAATGTAGGATTTTGTTATGTTGGTTATGTCTTTCATTAATTTATCAAACACCTCTTTTACGGTGTAGTTTGGCGACGAAGACGCTGCCGTGTTTCCGCCTTTTTGTTGACCATTCTTATTAGTATTATTAGTATTATTATTAGTATTATTATTGTTAGTATTATTAGTATTATTAGTATTATTGTTATACATCCAATCATATATAATTGTAAATACTTTATGTATTGGCCAGGTAATCAACCAAATTAGTCCAATGCCTACAAATTTTACAACATTTATAATAAACCATAAAACCGCCCATATGACATTCAGCACCCCGCGGAATATTACTTTGAATATATTGTCATTCGCAAATTCTGACTTACGGTTAGTGCCAAAACCGGTTGGCCCCTCCCATTGCCATATTTGAATAGACCGTATAAAATCCGTAAAATTGCTCTTTATTGTGGGGTCAAATTTCTGTAAAAAGGGCAGAAACACCACCAACGCAAGAAATAGCAAGAAAATGATGCCAAAATAAAACACAGTTGCCACATTGTTTGTCTGCTGAATTAAATACACCGGAAATATGTTTTGTATGAGATTTTGCACGGTGGTCGTGGTTGTAAAATACATATAACTGGTCAACGTCCACAGCACCGCCAAAAGCATCATAATAGACCCATTCCATTTGGAAAACTTTGCGAAAACACTAAAAATCTGTTTAATAAACCCGCTACCGATGGCGTCGGCGCTGTTAAAGTATTTATCCCATTCTTCATTGGTGTATGCGTCTATTTTCTTTGCTTCTTCCGCGCCTTTTTGGGTTTTTACTTCCTGTTTTATCATATTTTTCAATAAATTGGAAATGGTAGTCACAATCACAATGATGATTCCGATAGATACAGTAAAAGTGGAGACAATGTCAAGCGACTTTTTACCGCCCATAGTTATGTTATCCACATTATCGCTGCTGCTGCTGCTGCCCTTTTTATCTTTACCCGCATATTCGGGGTCGCCTACATTTTCATTCAACACCGGGTCTTTTGCCGCGACACCAACCAAATCCACGCACTTTTGTATTGCCGCCGAAGTATTTGCCAACGTTGATTTGTAGGCGTTGAGTGTGCTGATATGGGCGTTCATATTGGTTGCGACCTTTGTTTTTACGGTAGTTAGGTTGGTGTCGGTTGTTCTGGCATCTATGGTGGCATCCTTTACGTATATGACTAATTCAGAGAGTTGGGTTTTTATGTCTTCGCTTGGTTTTACATTTTTACGCAACGGGGTTATGATGGCGTTTTCCATAATGGGTTTTAATTCCGTGATAAGCAACCCGCCGTCAAGCACCGATTTTTGAACATTGTACAACGCCGGTAAATCTTTTAAACACTCGTTTGTCGTACTCATGGTTTCACCCGATTGTATGTTGTATGCCTCTAAAAGACGTTGGATTGCGGTAATCTCGGTTATAAGATAACTGCGTATGTCGTTTGTCGTTTTACTATTAACGGCATTTGCTACATTTGTGACTTTGGTTATAAATTCAGAAATTGTGGATTGTGCTGCCGTGTTAGACGCCTGAATTTTATTTAATAGTTTGGCGTGCAATTCATCCAGTTTTTCTTTTGCACGATGTGTTTTATCGGCGATGGTTTCTCCGGACGGGTTTTGCTGGTCATCGTCGTTCGGTATAGTTCGCGTATTTACGCCGATAAATATGAAATAAGAAACCAGGGTTAAGATGCCCACAATCACCGGCGCCAATATGTAATCGGTGAATTCTATGCATATAAACACGATGGTAATAACAATCGCAAGGGCCAATGACCAATCCAGTTTAAACACCGCCGAAATTATAATTAATATTATACCGAGTATCATACCGATCCACACATTTTTACTTAATAAAATATCTTTTACAGATGAGGTGTCTGATGTCGGTGTATTTACATCCGCCATTTACTCAACGATTTAGTTATAATAAGCATATAATTTATTTTTGCGTATTATACATTGCTTAGTGTTAGTAATTTAGTAGAGTTTTGTAGTTTTGTGGGTTAAAAATTCTCCAACATTGTTTTCTTACCGTGGCAATCGCGGCACACGGCTTTCAGATTATCAATGTGATTGGAGCCGCCGTGTTCTAAACTAATTACGTGGTCCACCTCAAACCAGGCCGGTAACGACCGTTCGCAGTCTCCGCATTTCCAACCCTGCATTGCCGCAACATACTTCTTCTTGCTTTCACTCACGCTGCGTTTGCTAGAATTACGCCCCGAATTCATGATTCGGCTTTCGCTAGAACTAAGTAAGCCGTTGCGTTCTTTTTGTGGCTCGCTTTGTTGCCTTGCTAAATTAGCGGTATTTGTTTGCGGGGTATTAAACCCGGTTCTTGCCATTCCGGCACCTCCAAGCCCTGCGGCTCCTCCAAGCCCTGCGGCTCCTCCAAGCCCTGCGGAACCAAAAGCACGATTGTTAGTAAAATCAAAAAATGGGGTCAATATATCCATCGTTCCTTTACTAACTGGCATATATTTAATCATATCATTTGCGTGCACCAGCATTTCCTTTGTTTGCCCGGGATTCCGTTTCATAAATAACAGCAACGACAAGCCCACAAATCCAAACGTCGCCATTTTAATGACTTTTCGGTTTGCTGTAAATAATTTTGTAAATTTCCCGTCATAGTAAGTATTTATTATTAAAAATGCCGTAATTGCTAACACAATAAATTGTAATTTCATATTTATCACGTACTTCTTATAATGTTATATTTGTTATATTTGTTATATTATGGTTGGAATAAAAACACGTCATCAAAAATCAATGTTTATACATATGGTATGCACCATACGCTAATCCAACCACTATACATAAATACAGTAATTTGTCTCTGTATTTGAGTTCATCTAAAATACGAATGTGGCGCGGGGTATAGTGCACATAATAACGTTCCATCGCATCTTCCAGAGAGATTTCATCTTTTCCAATGGAAACATTTATGCGATTGTGTATAAAGTGTATCCACTTAATATAGGATGTCCGACTGTCTAAATACGGCGTGATGGGGTATTTATCCAACAATTTAATAAATTGCGACGACATTTCGGGATCGGGTATAAACAGCGGAAAGTTTTGTATAAAATCGTAGTATTTTTTACGGGTTACTTCGTTGGGTGTTTCCGGGTAATTCACGCCGGTGGTAAATAAAAAAAACCAATAATGGGGCCCCCATATGCTAGCATCTAATTTCGCCATTTGTCAGTCATATATTGTCAAAGTATATAAAAACATATTATTTCAAACTATAACATTGCCCCTCTCTCTCTACAAAGCGATTAAAACAATAACAATAAAACCATTAACACAAATAAAATACACAAATAAAATACACAATAACAATGAGTTTGAATTTAGAAACACATAAAGACGACAATGACCATCACCACCAACACCACCATCACCAACAAAAGCAGTATCAAGAAGAAGAACAACTGAATTATCAGCGCATTCCTAATGCGCCACCCATCAAATACGTGTCAGCAAAAACGGGGTTATTTTGTAATAATTGCGGGAAAACGGGGCACGCATACAACACCTGCAAATCCCCCATTACAAGTATTGGGCTCATCGTGTTTAGATACGCGGAAACAGGCGAAGGCATTCAATATTTGATGATACGCCGGCGGGATTCATTCGGGTTCGTGGATTTTGTCCGAGGGAAATACCCGGTACAAAACGAAGAATATGTAAAACGAATTATAGACGAAATGACACTGGAAGAAAAAGACCGCATATTAACGGAGCCGTTTGAATCGTTATGGAAGGGGCTGTGGGGCGACTATTCCAACAACCAATACAAAAGTGAAGAAATACAGTCCTATGAAAAATACAGAATCCTGAAAAATGGCATCAAACACAAAGATGAGCGCGAATATAATTTACAAAAAATAGTGTCAAATTCGGCGACATCGTGGAAAGAAACGGAGTGGGGATTTCCAAAAGGGAGACGCAATTACCACGAAAAAGACGTGTCGTGTGCGTTGCGCGAGTGTTTAGAAGAGACCGGGTATGAAATACCGCCATCCAACGTCATTCACAACATCGTTCCGTATGAAGAGACGTATATGGGGTCCGATATGAAATGTTATAAGCACAAGTATTATTTGGCATTTTTGGACGGGCGGCATTGTCAAATGAAATCCCACGACCGCATGGAAGTCAGTGAAATGAAGTGGATGTCTTACGACGAATGCGTGGCATCCATGCGCCCGTATAATTTAGAAAAAAAACACATTATTAAAAAAGTTCATTCGGTGTTGGAAAATTGTAAGTTGTATTGATTGATTCACAAATATTGTAATAAAATGTATTACTATATATTAGTATTACATATTGTCTGTCATGGATGAACCACACATTCAACCAGTTATCACTATAAAGAAAACTATTATAAAGACGAAAAAGAATAAACCGCACCCCCAAGACCGAGACCAAGACAATGATGAAACAATTGACAGCGCATTGGAAAAGTTATATGCCGACATAAAGAAGACAAACATGGGGGAAGGCACCAAGGCCGAAACCATGCTGTACAACAAACCGTACAACGACTTTCTTATAAAAAAGGAAAAATACGAACGCAGGGATGAAGCCTCGCATAAACACGCCGAAGAATACGGGCACTTGTACCCCTCTATAAACGACCCGAATTTCAACATCAAAATCGCCGAAAAAAAGGAGTTTTATGACGCCAAATTCTTTGCGGATTTGGAGGCAGATGTAGAAAAACAAGCAGAAATACTGTGTAATGCTCCCTTTGAATTGGCGCCAAACCAAGTGTTTGTTCGTAATTTTCTTTCATTTGAGACGCCGTACAACGGGTTGTTGCTGTATCACGGGTTGGGAACCGGCAAAACGTGTTCCGCAATCAGCGTGGCGGAGGAAATGCGCGACTACATGAAACAAATGGGCATCACGCAGCGCATCATCATTATCGCCAGTCCAAACGTCCAGCAGAATTTCCGTTTGCAGTTGTTTGATGAACGCAAATTACAGGAAATAGAGCCGGGCATTTGGAACATACGCTCTTGCACCGGAAACAAATATTTGAAGGAAATAAACCCGATGAGTATGAAGGGGTTGTCACGGGACCGGGTGATTAAACAAATCAACCGTCTTATAAACGCTTCCTATTTTTTTGTGGGGTACAACGGGTTTGCGAATTACGTGCACAATGTGGCAGCCGCGGATGACGCAACCGCCATAAAACGCGGCGAAAATGCGGAAAAACAACGGCAACAAATTCAGCGAGACACCACATTTGGTAATCTCTCTGTGAAAAAACTGAAATCCGTGTTTTCAAACCGATTAATCATTATTGACGAAGCACACAACATTCGCATTACGGACGACAATGACAACAAGAAAACGGCGCAAGTATTGTTTCAGATTGCGCAGCACGCAACCAATTTGCGGTTGTTGCTTCTCTCTGGAACGCCGATGTATAACTCGTATAAAGAAATTGTGTGGCTGTTGAATTTGTTGAATGTGAATGACAAGCGCTCTACATTTGACATTCGGGACGTGTTTGATAAGGACGGGAATTTATTGGTGGATGCGAAGGGAAGAAACATCGGCGCGGAAATACTGGTTCGCAAAGCAACCGGCTACATTTCATTTGTGCGGGGAGAGAACCCATACACATTCCCGTACCGCATGTTCCCGGATGTGTTTGCGCCGGAGCACACATTTAAAACAAGGGATTATCCCCGGATTCAATTAACTGGAAGCCACATAGACCAACCCATAGAACACATAAATGTGTATGTAACGGGAATCGGTGAAATTCAAGAAGCAGGGTATAAATACATCATTGATTTAATGCTGGGCAAACGCGATGAACAGCGCAAAGGCCGAGAAATGAAACAAATAGAAAAAGAACAAAAACCTCGGCAGCCACGCCAACCTCGGCAACCCCGAAAATCCAAATTTGAAACCACAATTGATGAAATAGCGGAACGTAATATTACTGGCGGCGGAAACCCTCCTCCTAATCCTAATCTTCCCCTTAATCCTGCCATTAATCTTCCCCTTAATCCTCCCCTTAATCCTAACTCCATCCCGACATTTGAGAACATGGATACAATTGGATACGCATTAATACAGCGCCCGCTTGAAGCGCTGAACATTGTATATCCGGATGAAACCTTGTTGGCGCATCTCGCATCTCCCGACGCACCAATAAATGTGCCGCATATTTTGGGGAAAGAAGGGTTGTCTCGCATTATGAAATACGCCGAAAAAGGAACAAACCCGGCCAGCCGAGTCCAATTTGAATATAAACCCAATGTTGAACGCATGTTTGCGCCCGAAAACATCGGGAAATACAGCGCAAAAATAAAAACAATATGCGACAAAGTGCTAGCATCCACTGGAATTGTGTTAATTTACAGTCAATACATTGACGGCGGGGTGGTTCCGATGGCGCTTGCGTTGGAAGAACTGGGATTCACGCGATACAGCGCGCCGCGCGGAGGCGGGAAAGGCTACGAGTCGTTGTTTAAAACGCCGCCAACAGAAGCCCGGGACGCTACAACCATGCTGCCAAAGTCAAAACACGCCGACGCCGCACCCCAAGCCCCGTTCCTCCCCGCAAAATATTCTATTATTAGCGGCGATAAATCCATCTCTCCCGACAACGTGTTTGAATTAAAGGCGCTGACTGACGAAGACAACAAATACGGCGAAAAAGTCAAGGTGGTTATTATATCAGAAGCCGGTGCGGAAGGCTTGGATTTCAAGAACTTGCGACAAGTCCATATTATGGAGCCGTGGTACAACATGAATTTAATAGAACAAATCATTGGGCGGGCCATCCGGCATTGCAGTCATAAACAACTGCCGTTTTCTCAACGAAATGTGGAAATTTATTTATACGGAACCGTATTAAGCGACGCCGACAAGGAGGCGGCAGATTTGTATTTGTATCGGCTTTCGGAATACAAGGCGGTGAAAATTGGCGCCGTTAGTCGTTTGTTGCGCGAAACCGCAACGGATTGTTTGTTAAACATTCAACACAACGCAAACACGGTGGGCGACATCAATCAAGTGGTGAAACAGCGGCTTTCAAGCGGGAAACTCATTGATTACCACGTCGGCGCCAAGCCGTATTCCACCATGTGCGATTATATGGAAAAATGTGATTATGTGTGCCGGCCCACCAAGGCATTGACGGAAGAAGGCGTCAACCACGACACCTTCAATGAACGGTTTATGGCAATGAATACCGACAAAATCATACAGCGTGTGCGGGAGTTGTTTAAAGAACGCTTCTTTTATCGCAAGGGAGGGAGCAAGGGCCTTGTCGCACATATTAACAGCGTGCGCACGTATTCTCTCGCGCAAATTAATTTGGCATTGACACAAATGGTGGATGATGCGAACGAATATATAACAGATAAATATGGCCGGCCCGGGCATTTAATTAATATCGGGGAATACTATTTGTTTCAGCCGGTTGAACTCACCAACAAACGGATTAGCGTGTATGAACGCAGCGTGCCAATCCCCCACAAACACGAAGCCGTGGTGTTTCCTTTACCCAAGAACATAATGAATGAAGTAATCAAGATAATACCGAAACCCCGCGTAATTAAAGAAGGAAAAGCAGCACAAGCCGAAGACCAAGGACCGCAATCAGGACCGCAATCAGGACAACAACCCGGACAACTAGAACCCGCCTCTCAGAAACCGCAAGAAATCTCTCAGACAGATGAACACGCCAAGAAAATTGTGCGCCTGTTCAAAGAAAATTTTGCGAAATGCACGCAAATATTTGAAAAACCGTCCAAAGAACAAGACGAGTGGTATTATTACACCGGAAAAGTGATAGAGTTTATGACATCTATACCCGAATTTAATATTTCCGTAGAACAACTCCACAGTTTTATTGTGGCAAATTTGGCGGAACATTTGTTTGTAAAAGACCACCTAATACTGATAAATTATTTATATAAGAAGCAAAATAACCCGGAAGAAAATGGCGGCATATTGGATGATATGGAAACGCGTATATTGGAGTATTATGCGAACCAGGTGGTGAAACGCCCGATTACGGGACGGCGTGCCGAAATTGAAAGACACCGCGGTGAAACCCGAGAGATTGAAGACAAAGGAATACTGTTTTACAAGGAAGGAACGCCGCAATTGATTGTTTTACGATACGGTTCCCAAGAATGGAAGTCGGCATTGCCGGAAGACGTAAATGATTTTGGTTCCGTTCTTGAAAACACGAAAAAAGCGATTTTAGGCGCATTGACTCCGGTCGTTGGATTCATAACAATGTTTAAGAAAGAGTACATGATATTCAAGGTGAAGATGATGACGGAGAAACGGGACAAAGGGGCCCGATGCGACCAATCTGGAAAAGGGGACACCATCGTAATGTTGAACCGCATTTTATTGTTGTCCAATCAAAGCCAGAATCAGCAGTTTCGGTTTGACGCTGAAAATACTAAAAATAAAACACAGAAAGAGTTGTGTGTATTTCAAGAATTATTATTGCGGGCATTTGACGCAAAGAGATTAAATGGAAAACGGTGGTTTCTAACTCCCGGGGAAGCCGTATTGTGTAATATTGAAAAAATAAATATACAGGACCAAGCCATAAACAAGTCATAAACAAGTCATAAACAAGCCATAAACAAGTCATAAACACGCGATAAACACGTCATAAACACGCTATAATTGTGTGATACCATAAAAAAATTGTGTATCAAATCATATGTTTTTTGTATAACAAGTATATAACAAACATACTATGAAATCAGGATTATATTGCGCCTCACTTTTAACAAAAAAGGTAAAAATAGCATATCAATTGATTGGGCGAAATATAAAACAACTTCTTGAAAAATTGGTGGCAAGAATGGTGGAAGGGAAATGCGGGGTTGATGGGTTTGTGCGACCCGGGTCTGTGCGGGTGCTCACGTATTCCAGCGGCATTTTAGACGGGAAATTTGCGACATTTGATGTAGTATATGAATGCTTGACGTGTTATCCGGTGGAGGGAATGACCTTTCAGTGTGTTGCGAAAAACATTTCTACGGCCGGTATTCGGGCGGTAATTAACGAACCCGTGTCGCCGGTGATTGTGTACATTGCGAGGGACCATCATTACGACCGCCACGAATTTTCAAGAATTAAAGAAGAAGATGAAATCCGGGTTCGGGTCATTGGGTCTCGCTTTGAATTAAATGATAAATTTGTGTCGGTTATTGCGGAACTGCAAGAACTCGCAGTCGTTGGAACCACCGCCGCCATTGTGCATAAAAAGTCGCCATTAATGGAAGAGTACATGCTTAGGAATAAGGAACTTAGCGCAGCACAAGAATATAGCGAAGCACATACACAAGAGTATAGCGAAGCACAAACACAAGAATATAGCGAAACACAAGAACAAGAACAATAACAAGAACAATAAAATGTAAAATGATAAAATTGAAACTTATATAAACATAAAATGTTGTGTCAAATAACACAGAACAATGAATAATGCTGCATCCTTGTATAATTCGGTGAAATGTACTAGGCGTATTACATTGTCGTTTGCTCATTTGATGAAATATGGAAATACTCCGGAAAAACTAAAATCAGCATTAGAGACGCATATATCAAATGAAGTGGAAGGTAAGTGTGGAGTGGAAGGATATGTTGAGCCCAATTCTGTAAAGTTATTGTCTCATTCGTGCGGCCAATTAAACGGACCAAACGTGGTGTATGACATTGAATTTGAATGTAATATTTGTAATCCGGGGGAAGGCGCGGTTATAAAGTGCCGTGCTCTTACCACTACATTGGCAGGCATTCGGGCGGTTGCGTCAAAAGAATATGTTCCTTCACCCATTGAAGTGTATTTGGCGCGCGATTTACATCGTGGGTGTAAAATATTCAATGACGTTAAAGAAGGAAACCACATATATGTTAAGATTATAGGTTCTCGGTTTGTATTAAACGATAGTCATGTTTCAATTATTGGAAATTTAATTAGCATTTCACAGCAGGAACACCCGGAATTAGAATCACAACAGGTCCAAAGTCAACCACCGGTCCAAGTTCAACCACCGGTCCAAGTTCAACCACAGGTCCAAGTTCAACCACAGGTCCAAGTTCAACCACAGGTCCAATCTCAACCACCTCAGCAAATCCTAGTCAAAAAACCTCGTGCTAGAAAAATAAAGGTATAATCACCGGCACCCTCACGCCCTCAACGCGCTTCACGCTAATCCCCATAAACAATAAAAAAAAGGTATAAACCGATAATTATACCATTTTTATTGACTAAACCAAAAACAAAAATGGCAAATATTACAACATACGCATCACTCGCAAATATGGTCCAACTGTCGGAAACGGCCCAGCAAATTGAAAATCAAATAAATAATATGCGTCAATTAAAAGAAAAGATTGAGGAATTAAGTAATTTTCATCAAATTGAGGTGTTGCGTATTTTACACGACGCAGGGATTACATTGAATGAAAACAAAAACGGCGTATTTATTAATATAACATATTTACCCGAAAACGTGGTTGAAAAGATAACCGAATATTTAAAATATGTAAACAGTCAGGAATATAGTCTTAATGAAGTGGAGGTCCAAAAGGAGACGCTTCGTAAAGAATTTTTTACAGACATATAATATAACAAAACAACTAACACAATGCCGTACGTTTTAAGAAAATATAAAAAAACACGTAAATACCGTGTTTGTAAGAAAGGAACCAGAAAATGCTTTTCTAAGAAGCCAATGTCCAAGACTCGTGCCCGTAAGCAATTAGCGGCAATTATCATTCATAGTGATGGAAAGTAAAATGCTACCACGTCTAGACACACACACACACGCACACGCACATACATACACACACGATATATGCTGTTTATAAAAAACGAAAAATGATATTAAAGCGACCTTTATTATCATTTTATAGAACCGAACCAAGAATGGGTGTTCAGGATGAATTAATTCAGAACTGCAATGCGTTTTCTTTTTCAAGCGACAATATTTCAAAATTTATCTTTATAACCGGAATATCCGAGAGAATTAAAATACCAGAAATAGTACAAAAGGCTCCGCAGATATCAGGCACGTATGTGGATACTTCGTCGGAATCGGAATCTGAAACGGATGAACAAGACCAAGTCCAAGACCAAGACCATAGGCAACTCTCACAATCACAAGATGTAAATAATCATATCACGATGACAACTACGACAACAACAACACCATCCACGCCATCCACACCATCCGCAACAACAACAATTGGAAAAGAATACAGCAGTCTAGTAAAGCCATATATACCATCCCAAACCGACACCTTATTTTGGAGTATGTATATTGCGGTCAATGGTATGACGTCATATGAAACCATTGACAATCACTATTGCGTCGCAAACGAATTTAAATACAAAAGCATAGAAATGATGCGAAAATCAAAGACCATATTAAAATCATATAAAATATCGTTGTCTGACGTAGAAGATGAACTCATTCACAAGCAATTTATATCCAAAACCGCATTTCACGCGCTTGCGTTGTTGTATAAATGTAACATTGTATTTGTGGATGGGCGAAAATATTATGAAATGTTATACGCAACTAAACCAACTGTGCCGACCTACATTGTGGAAATCAACGGAAAACAAACCGGCATATACTACACCGAAGACGCCGTTTCAATGCTGGTGAATAAATATAAATCCGAATATTGGCAAATGGATAATTTATACTCCCCAATTAAAGCAATATCTTCATACAATTTGGCAGACCTTATTGAAATTTCTATGAAATTGGGGCTACAAGTAGTCAAGATTATTCCCGGAGAATACGGGAGTATTGGCACGACCAAAAAGAAAACAAAGCAAGAATTATATGACGCCATAATTTCATCGGTCTAAGAGGGGCGGTATTTCACCAAAAAACCCCAATAAAATTGATTGGTGTGGGTTCAATTATTATAATTTATTATAGCAGTTATATATACACCAATCAAATACGCAAGCCCATACGCAGAGAGGATATTAGAATGACGACACAACAAAAAACACAAGCAGAATTGGACAGCATTGTAAAAGCGTATTTAGAAAACATAATCACAAACAAGGACCAGTCGGAGTTGGAAGTCCGCTTCGGAACCCGTGGCATAAAACCAATTACAAAAACCGATTTTGACAACGTCGTTAAAAAATTATTGTCTCTTGGATTTAAATTTCAGAAAAAGAATGTTTACACGCTGAAAATCCAAAATGAATACGTGGACCCAAAGACAGGTAAGACAAAAATGTCAATGGTGCGAACCGAAATCGTTGGGCTTCACGACATCCAGAAATATTGCCAAAACAATCGCCCCGATGAAACGTCTGTGCGATTTACACAGAAACAATACGCAACTGCGAGCAACAACCCACAACACGTGTATTACCCCATCAACTTTGACGACTTTAATTTTCGGCTTGCCTACCAAACCGAGAAGCACGTTGCGACGTCATCTTCCTTGGGTCGGTCTATATTGAACACCTGGAATGACAACAAGAAGACCTTTCGCTACATTAATCGCAGCACGCTGATTCACGATGATTACCCGTTTCTCATTGACCTCAGCGTGGTAAAGGATTCACGCCGAGAGCGGGGTCAATACGTTCCGGAATACACCTTTGAAGCCTCCAAAGTGCTGGACAGTGTGCCAAAATATGAAATTGAAATTGAGGTAATTAACAAGGCGGTTGGACCAGGCACGTCGTTCAATCACCCCAAACACTTGGCAGACACGCTGCGTAAATGCGTGCGTCTGATATTGTCTGGATTACAAGAAACCAATTTCCCGGTGTCTTATACGGAACTGCGGCAAATACAGAACAAGTATTTCCAGTTGGTATATCCGGAGGAATATGAAAACATTACCGGGCGCAAAGCATCCAGAAAAAATGACAAGGGGGGGTCAGACGACGATGATGATGAGGATGATGATGAGGATGACAACAACAATGAAGGGAAGGGGAACCAAGAAAGAAATACCCGAATCCGGCTTACATCCAAAAACTTTATCGGGCCGTCCTCATACACGCTTCAAATACAGAACATTATGTCGCCAAACCCCGACTCTGACGTCCCGAACATTCGCTATAATTACACGGTCACTGACAAAGCCGACGGCGAACGCAAGATGATGTTTATTGCCCCCAAAACCGGGCGTATTTATTTGATTGATACCAATATGAACGTGCAATTCACGGGAACGATGTCAATGAACCCCAAATTATACAACACCCTCATTGACGGCGAACACATCATTCACAATGCGCGCGGCGAGTACATCAATGTTTTCGCCGCATTTGATATATATTATTTACACAAGACGGACGTGCGTGGCGGATTGTTCATGCCGCTGAATGCCGACGACATACCGGAAAAATTTCGTTTGCCGCTGCTAACCCGGGTTATTAAACATTTGGACGCAAAGTCGGTGCTTTCTCACGACGCATTGCCGCCATTGCGTATTGAATGCAAGAAATTTGAAATGGTGTCTTCGCGCCAAACCATATTTCAGTGCTGTGAGTTAATTCTTTCCCGCATTAATGAGGGGCATTATGAGTACAACACGGATGGCTTGATATTCACGCCGGCGGATTATGCGGTTGGCGCAAATAATGCGGGCGATAATGTTGCGGGCCCCAAAACCCGCATCACGTGGGATTATTCCTTCAAGTGGAAGCCGCCTCAATACAACACCATTGACTTTCTTGTAACAACGAAAAAAGGCGACGACAATACGGACGTGGTGAAGTATATGTTCAATGATGGCATTGATGTGTCGTCTACCAGCGGACAAGTAACCCAATACAAAACGCTGGTTATGCGGGTTGGATACGACGAAAAAAAGCACGGCTATTTGAACCCGTGTGCCTCTATTATTGAAGACAAAATACCGCGCATTGAAAATGTGGACAACGAGGATTCCTATAAACCGGCGCCCTTTTATCCGTCTTGCCCGTATGACCCAGATGCCCATATTTGCAACATTGTGATTCGTCCCGATGAAAGCGGCAGCGCGCAAATGCTTACCGAAGAAAATGATGTAATCTATGACGAAACCATTGTGGAATTCCGGTATAACCCAGAAAAACCGGTGCACTGGCGATGGGAGCCGCTTCGTGTGCGCCACGAAAAAACTGCGGAATACCGCAGTGGCATGAAAAATTATGGAAACGCGTATCACGTCGCAAACAATAATTGGTATTCCATACACAACCCCATTACCGAGGAAATGATAACCACTGGCGACGACATACCCGAAGAAATGTCAAATGACGATATTTATTACAATCGCGCCATTACAACCAAGGGCAAGGAAGGCGCAAAGTTGCTGACGATGACACAAAACATGCGCGATTTTCACAATTTGTATGTGAAAAAATCGCTGATTATGGGCGTATCTAAGATAGGAAACACGCTCATTGATATGGCGGCGGGCAAAGGCGGGGATTTGCCGAAATGGATTGCCGCCAAATTGTCGTTTGTGCTGGGTCTGGATGTGTCCAAGGATAATGTGGAAAACAAAATTGACGGCATATGTGCGCGGTATCTGAATTACCGCAAGAAATACACGCATATGCCCAGCGGCATATTTATTCACGCCGACAGCAGTCATGTCATTAAAACGGGGCAGGCCGCCATTACCGAACGATATAAACTCATATTACGAGCGATTTTCGGGGAAGGCGCCAAAGACGCCGATTTATTGGGTCGGGGCGTGTATAACGCTTACGGAAAGGGGGCGGACGGGTTTGACGTGTGTTCGGTGCAATTTGCGGTGCACTACTTTTTTGAGAATGTGAAAAAATTACACACCTTTTTGCGAAATGTGTGCGAATGCACAAAAGTGGGCGGCTACTTTATTGGAACTTGCTACGACGGCGAAACCGTATTCAATGAACTCAAAGACAAAGAAATGGGCGAATCAATTGCGATAACACAAAAGCCGAATGGAGAAGACCCGGTCAAACTATGGTCGGTTACAAAGCAATACTATCAAGAAGAATTTGTGGATGACAGCAGTTCATTGGGCTACGGCATTGACGTGTTTCAAGACTCAATCAACAAGACTTTTCGGGAGTATTTAGTGAATTTCAATTACTTTGTTCAATTGATGGAGAATTACGGCTTCGCGCTGCTGACCGAAGACGAGGCAACCCATTTGGAAAACCCGTTGCCGGATGGAACCGGCACATTTGCGCAGTTGTATCACGCAATGGAAAATGAAGTGAAGAAACACCCCGAAAAGGCGAAAGATTACGCAAACGCATTTAATATGACGCCGGAAGAAAAACAGATATCGTTTTATAACCGGTACTTTGTCTTTAAAAAGGTTCGCAATATTGATGCGAAAAAGTTGAGTAATAGTTTCTTGGCGTATGCCGGCATGGAAGAAAAGGGAGCGGATGAAGCGGCATTAGAAGAAGCCGAAAAACGCATTGAAAAAGCGGCCATTGCCAAAGACGTGGTTGAAAAAAATAATGAAACAAAAGAATCAACATCATCATCATTATCATCATCAACAACACCAACTTGGATGAAAAAATCAACGCTGGAAGCCATTGAACTTCGTGATAAAGAATACATGAAAGGGTATGAGAAAGAAGCACAAGAAGCAATTGCGCGTGAAGCAAAACAACCACCGCAACAAAAACCAGACCAAAAACCAGACCAAAAACCTGACCAACCTAAAAAAACAATAATACGGCCAAAGATTACGAAAAAAATCAAAGAACAACAACAACAACAAGATGTGTCGTCTGAATCCGCGCCCATTGAATTGTTGGAAAAGAAGGTAGTTAAACGCCAAAGAACTAAAAAAGTAGTAAAAGAACAGTAAACGCTAAAACATAAAACAATCTAAACAAAATCTTGCTATTATTATAACTACACTACCTGCCACACACCCAATAGTAATAATACATATTGTGGCACTAAGCGAAATATACCATAATCACCACCCATGTATAGTTATAATATGTCTAATATGTCTAATATGTCTAATTCATCCTATCACAAAAAAGAATATATTCCTGCGAACATAAATCATTCAAATACCGAATCAACCACACACCATAATACTTCGTCAATGACACAATCACAATCAAATATCTATATGTTGCCATTTATATCAAAAATAACAGACCTTACAACTATTTTAATTGAAAAACACGAGCAACCACAAGAAGAACACCACGATTCGCAACTAGACGGCCAAGAAGAAGAAATGAACGAAATTGAACACTATCACGAAGATATATGTTATTTATCTATGGCTATTCCAATGTTAAAAAGGCAATCGCAATCGCAACAACATACTTCGCAACAGCAATCACAACAGCAACAGCAACCGCAAAAAAAACAAAAACAGCAAGAACAACAAGAACCAGTTGTATCAATGTCTATTCACAACCATATGTGTAAAATCAAATATCAAATTGAGAAATACGCGGATTTATGGAACAACGCCAAAAAATTCACAAATCCATATGAATTCATCCACACAAATGTTCCGGGACACAAAACCAGCGTCAGCAAATTCCGTCCAATTTCACGTTCCTTTTATAAAATGATTGAAATAACACAAACGGCAAAATTATTGGACCGTTATAAAACCGGTTATAAGCCGGTCGTGGTTGAACCGATTACAACCTTTCATTTGGCGGAAGGCCCTGGCGGGTTCATTGAAGCAATTTCGTATTTACGAGGCGGAGCGTGCAATTGTGGCGGCGCGCTGTGGTCCAATGTGCGGTGTTCAATGTCGTTGCTTGAAAACGGTGTTGGTAGCGGAGTTGGAGTTGGAGACCATACGCCCCCATCAGTTATTCCCGGATTCAAGCGCGTGTGCCTGCACGATAAATACTACGGAATGACACTAATAAACGACGACCCGATATGCCCCGGCTGGAAAAAAAGCAAATCATTTTTAGAACACAATCCAAATGTAGTAATTGAGTGCGGTGAAGACGGAACCGGAAATTTGCTGTCTCTTTCAAATTACACGCACTGTTGTTCCAAATACAAAAACAGCATGAATATTGTTACTGCGGATGGCGGGTTTGACTTTTCCATTGACTTTAATAATCAGGAACATTTGGCGGTCAATTTAATCATCGCCGAAGTGTTTTATGCGTTGTCTATTCAAAAAGAAGGCGGCGATTTCATACTGAAAATATTTGACGTGTTTTTCAAACCAACCATTGATTTGTTATACTTGCTGTGTTCGTGTTATGAAGAGGTGTGCATCATCAAACCGCACACCAGCCGTATCGCAAACTCGGAAAAATATGTGTTGTGCCAACGTTTTAAATATGCGGATAGCACGCCGCTGATAACACAATTTACGAAAATATTTGAAGATTTGTGTAAGAACCGACCCGTTACATCGCTGCTGGATTTTGAACACGATGTCTATTTTTTAAGTAAATTGGAAGACATGAATGTGTCGCTGGGGCAACAGCAAATTGAAAACATTTCCACCACACTTGCGTTGATTTTGAATAAACATCCCGATAAATACGACACAATGAAGAAATCTAACATTCAAAAATGTATATCGTGGTGTGAAAAATACGGCATACCTCATAACAAGATGTCGCACAGCACCAATATATTTTTATCGTCTTCCGTGTCATCGTCGTCGTCATCGTCGTCCTCGGGCGCATCCACGCATTTTATGACGACGCATTCTAGAAAAGAACAAAAAGAACAAAAAGAAAAATAGAAATATATTACAATAACAACAATAACAATAACAATACGCAATGTATTACAATCAAAAATGCCATATAAATATATCCCACTTGTAAATAATAGCATAGTAAAAGGAATTGCCAAAGATCAACTGATGCAATCAACCGTTAGTTTATTTTTGGGAGGCATTGGTGGCGGTAAAAAAAAGAAAGAAAGATTTGATACAATTTTAGAACCATTACAAGCAATACTACAAGTAGGCTTTTTGACGTACTGTCCAATTGGGACCAAGGTTGCGATACACAATAATTGTTTGATTATTCAAAGTCCAGGATATACACAACAAGTTTCTCGCTGGTACAACAATGACACGAAAGAGGACTTGGTTTATTTGTTTAACGTGTTTTCTAGGTTTAGTCGGTATTATCATTTTTTATTAGATGCGGAAATAGGGTCAACGAATCATCGTCTCTATACCCTGTTAATTAAACTGGCAAAGTCGGGTATTGATAACTTGATACGCACCTACAATCAAACTGCGGAAGTTCATTTGCTTCATACACTGCAAATGTTTAAAAACATGCTTGAAAAGCCGGCGGAGCCGGTGGTGCTACAATCGCCGTCATTAGAGGCAAGAAGAGAAGCAGTAGACGATGACGCGATGCCGCCGCTTTCATTATATGGCGGTGGTGGTGGCGGTAATAACGACGCAAAAAAGAAAAAAAAACAGCAACAATCATCATCGCTACAACAACAGCAACAACAACAATCATCACATCAACAACCGTACCCACATTCCCAAAATCAAGAAATACAATTACAGGAATCAACTGAAATATCGTCCATCACAAACGATGTTGTATATGGAAACATAGATAATGTATTCATCCGCATCACGGAACTTTATTCACAAGAAGAATACAATATAATATATAACACATTGATGCTCATTCAAAAAGATGAAGTGAATTACAAAGCGTATATGAACGGGTTAAATCAAATGATGGAACCGCTGTATGTTAAAATAAAAAAGTGGTTGGTTGATAATGTAGTGTTTTGAAGTGGACGTGTAAATGAAGGTGGAAATGGAGGCGTTATTTATTGCGCAATCAATTTGATTACACAAGGCTCGCACGCATTATTTGTTAAAACGCCTTTAATCCGGCGATCCACGCCTTCAAACAATATGTTTATTTCTTGCCGTTCCCCCGTTATGACATATTGGTTCATTTGTTTATACAACTTAACAACTGGTTCATATTTCATAGACAACTCCAATTCTTGCAATTTTTCAATAATGGGTTTTATTTCAGCACGCCGCTGTTCAATCGTTCGTTCAACAAACATTTTAAATATTTTTTATATTTTATATACCTATTTTGTTTTTATTATTTGATTATGTTATTCATAACATTATATAATCAAATCCAACATCCAAACTCCAACATCCAAACTCCAAACTACTGTATCGGTATCGTATGTATTTTACCACACCGTGTCATTTGACCCCCAATACATTCCATCTCTCTCCTTTATGTTATACAATTGCTTAAACCGTTTCATTCGCATCAACGGCGCGTTTGTTCTTATACGCAATTCTAAATGCGGGTTGGTCATGGATTGCACTAAATTTTCCTTTTTGTTCATAATTTGATGATTTTGAATGGCGTAATACATATAAAATGTTTCAAACGACATGTTTCGGGCAACTTCATTCACATTATTTTTATTGTGGTACGCGTCCAAGCAATCTTCGCATATACTTAATCCCGTTATGTCCGCTAAATTCTCCGACAATGAAATAAACCCATCTATTTTATAGCCATACCGTTTGGCAATCGTTTCATATTGCCGGTTTATTTCTGTTATTTTTCGGTCATATTTATTTTCATCGGCGTCCGCCCACCAGTTATAAGAATTGCCATTATGGTCATATGTGCGGCCATTCACGTGGAGCGCGTGCCCGATTTCGTGTCCAAATGTAAAACCGGCGTGTGCCAATGAATATTCGTATCCCCGGGACGCTTCATCCACCAATGGCGGCATCATATATGCGGTGGGAATATAAACCGAATTTGTAGAAGCCGTGTAATACGCGTTCACAATGTATGACAATGAGCCGGATGCTTTCATTAGTGCCCAATCCACGCGTTCCAAGTCGTCGTTTAATTTGCCGTCAATATGATTTGCGATGTGGTTTATGCGCCATTGAGAAATACGGCACAAATTCCCCCACGGGTCTTTTTCATCGTAATCAATGCCGTACGGGTCCGGCATTTTATACATACATTCACCAATGTTCAATTTTAAATACTCTAATTTTTTCATCGCGCCATCCCGAGTTTTGGGCGAAAGCCATTCATTTGTCATCAATCTCTCTTTGTACGCAGTTTTAATGTCGTTATAAATTGCGGTTAATTGAGAGATGTATTCCTTATTTTCATATTTCTTTGTGTATTCATTTGTCAGTTTTTTGCCGTATGCGTAAGACAGCCCAATGATTGGAAAATACGCGTGAGGAAATCCCGCAGTTCGCCCCCGCACAATTATATCGTTAAAATCGTAATAAATGTTGCGCCATCTCTCGCTGAATACAATGAGTTGTCGGAAGTATATGTAAAACCAGTAACTCTTCCATTTATCGCTTGCCCACTCTTTTTTTAAGATTTCCATCATGTATTTAAGATACCCGACTTGGGTACAAACAAAATGAGGTGGTATGTTTTCAACCGCGTACCCCAAATGTTCCGCAAATTCTCTCCAATTAAACCCGGTTATACTTTTTCCTTGTTTGTCGGAAAAGGCGTTATAAGACGCGGTAAGTGCTTTCTTTTTGCTGGTTCTACTGTTACCACCATTACTTACGTTACCATCATTACTTACATTACCACCATTCATTATGCGGGCCAGCGTAAGTGCATCCCATTTATCTCCGATGTCGTATGTATCGTCGTATTTTGAAATGCCAGTTAAAATGTCGCATTCCACATTGTACACATTTTCTGGCGTGATGGAATAATTCTCTCTGTACCCCTTTCCCAAACACGCCGTAAACACTTTGTTGATATACCGCAAATACTCGTCAATCATTTTGTCTTTATACATTTGAAAGTGCGGATCCACATCTCTCACCGACTGTAATTTACTGTCATTTATGTAGAGCCGATAATCATACAGCGAGAGATTGGGGTATGATATATGAGACGTTAAAATATTGGAGTTTTTTTCATCGGGATACAGTTCCCATATAATTGGCGACGCCCATGCCACCATTTCATTTTTGGAAATGCACGCCAACAACTTCCATATGTTATTTTCGCTGACAAGGGCGGCGTGCTGTGCTATAAAATCGGCAACGTGTTTCTTTGCCGCATCGTGTGGCAGAGAGATGAGCGACTGGTATAAATGCTTCATATGGGCGTCGGTCTTTGTTTCATTTTCAATGATTTCTAGAATCTGCTGATAAGCCGTGTCTTGGACGAGTTTAAAATTATCTACTTGCCCCATATACTTTTTACTGGCAGGGAGGGTGCGTTTTATTTTGGAAATCCATTCCTTGTTTGCCCATAAATAATAATCGTCTTGGGGCTTGATTTTATTTTTGGTGCGGCGGTTGGATGTTTTATTAGATGTCAGGTGAATGTGTTTGTATTTTCGTGTTTTTATGTGTTGTTTCGGTTTTTTTCGGTGTGTGCTTGTTTTCATTTTTTTCAACCAGAAGTTATATTACAATGATATAAAAAATCAATTCAAAGCACATAAATATATTTGCGTTTAACAAGTAATAACATCCACAACTACATCTACTTCCATAAACAATCAACAATCAACGATAAAAATGCTGGAACTGAGTTATATAGATGATACAGATACAAATACAAATACAGATACAAATATTTTATTTTTAAAATTGGCTGGAGCGGCTTTTTGGCTCTTATATATTTGTATTTTGGTTTCAAAACAGCGCACTTCAACAAACAAGGAGAAAGACATTGAAAATATGATAAACGAGGAAACCGGATTTGATGATGAAGAACAAACCATTCGCATTTCATCATTCAGGCATATTTTATCGGTTTGTCGCCGACGATTGTTAGGTATGAAATTAAAATCAAAATCAAATTCTGGCTCAGAACCTTGTAATAATGTTACAGTAGTTGATTTATAAGGATTATGTTTATCGGTTAGGTTAGCACACAGTGCTGGGACGGTGTCTTAATGCCCTGCGATACACGCTACAATCATTATTCTGGATTTTATTTTTGATGAAATAAGGGGAACCCGTGTCGCCGTGGTATGACCCCGCATTTGCAGCCGCCTCACCATACGCGCTACGAAAAGAACTGCCGTTCTTTGTTATGGTGTCCAATTTTAAACGAGCCAACCTAGAACTGGCGGAAACGGCGCCCTGAACCCCGAACTTTACATTGTTCGGCTTGTGAATTGTTATTTCTTTACAAGATTTGGCCGGGTTCAAGGGATACACCTTTTCGGTGGAACAATTGCCGGTGTAGTATTCTTGTGGGCCCCCGGCCGCATTGGTGGGCCACGCCGGTTTGTTCCCATTCATATACTGCACCCCCGGTATTTTTGCGGTGGACAATTTTTGTTGGTAGGTTTTGCATCTTGCCTGCAAATATGCGGCACTGCTGGTAAAGTAAGCCCGGCTCATCTTGGAACGCGCACTCTTAATAATGCGGGTTGCTGGGCACGACGACATCACCCGGGTTTCATACACGCCGGTGTTTATTTGATAACTATTGGCATCCGCCGGATTACCGACTTGAATGTACCCATTATTCTGAATTTTTGTGTCGGCAAGGCTTTCTTTTATTTTGGGTTCAAATATGTCTTCGGAAATATACAAGTTTTTAGTATCAGGCCCGCAATTGCAGTTTGTTCCTCTAAACACGATGCCTCCCGGCGAATTTATGAAACCGATGGTTACCTTGGTTCGGCTGGTTCCCCTTGGCTGGAGTTGTTTTCTCCACAATTTAAGAGGGCGCGGACGACCAAATGGGGCGGCGTAGTCATCGTCGGCAGTCAAAGCGGGGCCATTTGTCCCGGGACGAGACCAACCCGGATATACGCTCTTGGTCGTCCCCGTCTTGGTGGAATTAATTGCCTGGCGAGTTGTAATTAGGGTTCCGGTTGTTCTAAAATTAATGGGGCGGGATACGTGTCGTTGCATATTATATTACTATTTACTATTACTATATTACTATATATAATCTATAATATATAATATATATAATCATAATAATGAGTTATTTTTCATATTTTTATTCTAAAAATGTATTTAACATATGTATTTTTATATTTTTGGGGTTTGTGATTGCCATTGTTGATGTGAAAGGCCGAGAGATTATTAAAAAAATAGTAGGAGCAAGGGTAAGTGCCGGATATAACACCACTCGTGAAGGATTAGAAAATAAAAATGATGGCGGCGGGGGATGCCCGCAGGATTGTAAATCCGTTGAAACAATGAAAAAGCGAATGGAAGACTTGATTGATGAAGGCATGAAATTGAGGTCGCGGGTTATAGAAAATGAAAAAACCATTGAAAGTCAGGCCAAAATGATAAAGTCGCTACAAGAAAACACAAGTAAAATGGGCAAAGTGTAACGGGCAAAGTGTAACGGGCAAAAGTGTAACAGGCAAAAGTGTAACGGGCAAAAGTGTAACGGGCAAAAGTGTAACAGGCAAAAGTGTAACGAGCAAAAGTGTAACGGGCAAAAGTGTAACGGGCAAAAGTGTAACAGGCAAAAGTGTAACGGGCAAACTAGCAAAAGTATCACATAATAAAAAGTATAAGTATAATTATAAGTAAATTATAAGTAAATTATAATTATTATTAAAAAAAATGAAATCAGCATTTGAAGTTATAACCCAGGAAGCGTATAAAACCATTAAAAGCAAAGATATTCACCCCGTCATACGCATCAACGCAAATGTATTATTGATTGTATTGGTTTTTATTGGGTTTGCGTCATTAGTCATTCTGGTTTCCATTTCAAATTACACTGCACGAAAGGAACAAAAAGAAGGGTTCCAAGGCGGGGTTATTGCGGATGATAACGGCAAACCCACAAATGTAGCAAGCGGCACAAGTCCGGCATGCCAAACCGATTGTGGAAAATACATTGAAATACAAGACCGCATAAACACGCTTCAAAAAATGGTCAGCGAAGTGTCCGACCAAGAAAAGCGGCTTAAAGAGCACGAAGCCAAATTAAATGAAATATCCGATAAAATGAAAAATCAAGGAAATAAGAAAAAACCCGATGTAAAGGTTGAAGATTTTTAGTTCCGAAATTTAAGTATCATATATATATAGCAATCCGGCAATCAAGGAATAATATCAATAACAACAATAATATCAATAGTATCAATAAAGACCAATAACCAATAACCAAAATGGGCGATATGTTTAATAGTATAATGTCCGGCGCAGGAAATGCGCGGGATAGTTTTTTAGGTCCGGGATACGATTATTATAAAAGCATTAACGCGCCGTCCGAAATGGGAATGAGTGAAAACGGCAGTTTAGGAACATTGGCAAACAACATCAGCGGGTTGATTAGTTATGTGGAGGTGTTGGTGAGCGGTAAAGGCAACGCCAGCAAGACGGGGCAGCCACTTGGAAACAAGTTTTTTCTTAAAACAGCGGCAAAATGTAAAGAAACCACCATTGATAAATTTAAAAGAGACCGCGCAAATAAAGAGAAAAAAGAAGACAAAGACGCAAAAAAGGTAGACCGGTATATTTACATAAATAATGTGCCGGACGGAACCATTCCATTTATATCGGCTGGTATGGGTGGAACGTCGTTTGGTTCAATGAAGGGGCTTATTCCAGGGGCAATCGGGAATTTAGGTGCCTTAAATCCCGCACAACTGTTTGCGTCATTCAGTATGGGGTCATACCCCGATTGTGCGCCCATCACAATGGAAACGGTGAATAATGATAATCAACGAGGAACTGAAACGCGCCATGTGGCGTTGATTGAAGTGGAGGATATGAACCCTTGTTGGTTTTCAAATCGGGTTAATCCGGTGTCTGGAAAGTCGTGCCGTGAGGTATTTACCGAACAATCCACCTCTAATGCCGGTGGACAACCCAACTCCTTTTTAAAAGACAACAATGATATGGCGTATCCGAATGAAACCCGCAGCCCATACAGTTTTAATTTAGGGGTTTCTACCAATCAAAATGAAAGCACCGTGTTGTATTATTCGCCATTTTCTTCTTCTACTTCTGGAACCATCAACTTAGGACCTGCGTCTTTTTTCAAGTCGCCCCTTCGCAGCGGCGGATTGCTTGAAAATGGCAATATACACGAAGAAAACCAAGAACACGAAGACGAAGACGCAGAAACAAAAACCGACGGATTACTTGACCGTTTATCGGCAGTGATTCGCAGTCTTAACCTTAACACAAATACAAATACAAACACGGAATCCGGAAAAAACAAATCAAAATTGCCGAATGATGTGGTCGCTCAAATTTATTACGCATCAATCACCATTATTATGCTGTACATTGTGTATCGCGTGTTGTATCGCAAAAGAAGAGCGTGAAATTTAATTCGTCAAAGTAAGCATATTTTATAGAAGAGTATAAAATATACACACCACAATAATTAATTATGAATTGTTCAGACATATTTCTGGACATTCGGGACGAACAAGAATTACTGGACCGGCACTTGGTTTCAAATGACCCTTCATTTTGTGTCTTGAATATCCCGTCAAGAAATGTGTTTGCGAATGTGTCTTTTTTAACCGGGATTGCGAAAAAGGGCGTAAAAATACATTTGGTATGCCGCAGCGGCAATCGCACAAATGTTGTGAAAAATACGTATTTCAGCGATGTTCCAAATATTGTGTCGGTGGATGGCGGTATAAACAAAGTTTCGCATCCGGGGGTGTCAGTGGTGGAAGACGGACCCGGCGGAATGGGACAGCAACAATACATTCAACTAATGTTTGCGTGTATTTTGATTGTATTGCTGGGATTAAGTCTGTATATGTCGGTGGATTATTTCCGGGTTGTCATTGTTGCGTTGATATCATTCATACTATACCAAGTGTATAGTAAGAGTTGTCTGGTAGGCAGTCGTATTCCAATTCAAAAATATACATTGTAAAATGTTTCGTGTAATGTTGTTGTTGTTGTTGTAAAAATGTAAATTAGTAATTCTTCTCTGTTTTGCGTGCGTTGCGTCGGCGGTGATGCTTGCGGGTTTTCTTTGAATGATGCTTTCCGCCTACGGCTGATGACTTTTCATTCTCATTCTCGTTGTTATTTTTAATTTCTTCTCCAAACTTTACATCTTCGGCATTGATGGGGAGAGATTCATGAGAAGGCAATTTAGTTTCGGTGTTAGGTTCGGTGTTATGTTCGGTTTGATTGTGTGATTGGTCTTCCTCTTCATTTTCAGGCTCGCTTTCAGTTTCAGACTCGCTTTCAGACACGCTTTCATTGTCATTTTCTTCAATCTCTAATTTGATTGGATGTGCTTCATCTGCCTTTATTCCTTTTGCAGAGGCAGAAATTACTTTGGCGCTGGATGCGGCAGCCTTGGCAGCAGAGGCAGCCGCAATGGCCGCAGACGCCGCAGTCTCAGCAGCAATTGAAGCCTGGTCCAACGCACTCAACAACTCTTCTTTTATAGTGTGTTTTTCTTGTGAAGACCCTCGCGACGACTCTAATTCTTTAATTTTGGCTTTCAATGCTTCATTTTCCTTTACCAAATCTTCGTATTTTTGAGACAAGTCTTTAACACTATTTACAACGGATTTCAAGCCGAGACCCAGTTCTCTCGGTTTTTCTTGGGCTTGGTCTTGGTCTTGGTCTTGTGTTTGGTCTTGAACAACGGGTGACGGTGTGTTACTTGATGTTTCTTCTTCTACCACCGGTTCTTCTTGTTCTTCTTGTTCTTCTTGTTCTCCTTCTACCACAGGTTCTTGTTCTTCTTCTAAGGGGGCTTCATCATTTACACCTTCTTTCACTGCCTCCGATGCGTTGTTTATACCTTGCTTCACGCTTTCAGCAGTAGTCGCTGCGGCCTTTGAAACAGATTCTGCGGCAACAGAAGCCGCATTTGACACCCCTTCTTTCACTTGTTCGGCGGTGGATGTAACAGCCTCTTTGGCAGTAGTTGCCAAGTTTTCGCCTACACCTTTCAAAGAATCAAGTGCCTTTTGAATAGCGGATGGCTCGTTTGCTCCTTCTTCTGCTGTTGCGGGTGCTTCTGCTGAGGATGCTTCTGCTGAGGATGCTTGTGCTTCGGCTTGTGCTTGTTCGTCCGTTTTGGCACCAAATAATCTGGCAAAAAAACCGGGTTCTTCTTTTTCAGGTCCGGTTGTTTCAGCGCCCCCCGATTGTTTTTTCTTTTTTTTTTCAATCAAAGCATTCAATAAGTCTTGTTCATCATATGTCAATTTCGTGTTCTTTTTTAAACTATTATTCCTAATACTTGACATTTTGGTTATAATTGTATATATTATATAATATAATCCCAGAAAATATTACATAATAACATATTTTTTACACGGTTTTAGAAGCGAACACGCTTGTACAATTCAAGGGCAACCAACCCACCAGCAACCTGAGCCAGGATGTAAGGCAACACCTCAGCCTTGGGGAGTTTGCCGGCAGCAGCCATCATAACAGAGACGGCGGGGTTGAAGTGGCCACCAGAAATGGGGCCTCCGACCATAATGGCGATTGCGAGAGCAGCGCCGATGGCAATGGCGTTGCCGGTGGCAACGATAACGTAAAGGAAGAAAACGGCTCCAAGGAACTCTACCAAATACTTATTGAGCATCGTAAATATTTATATATAAAGATGATATAAATATTTTTTTGTAATGATGTATTTCCTAAATTTTACAAAATCAAAAAAAGTAAAATACAATCGTCTCTAAAACAAATTTTGGGCGGCAGCGGCGCGTTTAAATACGAATTCGCATAACAACCGACTGAGCACCATTGTTTGAACCGCCAAATCCGACATCATTATAATTCTTATTTACAGCCCGGTTTTTACGAAAACGAATGTAATCCGAGGAATCATACACATACTTTGGGTTGCATGTGGCAGAAGGAATGCCGGTAGCATCCGCAGTGGGTTGAACACTACCCGCAGAACCACGCCATCCGACAGTTATACTAGATTTTGCGGAGGTGACTTGGTTTGAACCACCAGACGTGTAATTCTGACGACTCAAATAATCACCCGCATTGTTCACTATACGAAACGGGGTCATTGCTGGACGGTATCCATTGTAATTATTGGTTGCCGCCTTTCCGTTCCACGCCTTTCTTAAATTAAATCGCACTGTTTCATATTCAGAACTGCCATGCATCGTTCCGGATGAAACAGGGCGAGGAGCAATACCTTTAAATCCACCACCTAAATTAGACATTATTTTTGGGTTGTTGTGTTATATATTATTATAGAAGATTATAAATGCTTCATTTGGGGTTTATATTGGTAATTTTTTCAATGATTGAATTATAAACCGCGGTTATATAAGCATCATGTGCTTTACACGTAGGTTCATTTTCTGTTTTGATACAAAAAGAACCGATTGGGGTTTCCCCCCTTAACAGTAAAATTACCGATGTAACAGAACCTAATTCCTCCTGACATTTCATAATACGTATTTGTTCTTTTATTTCGTTCAACATTTCTACATTTTGTAAAATAATGGTTTGATTGTTAGAATCAGAAACAACACATTTGGGAACAGTATTTGAAACAACTATAAAAAAATTTGTATTATATATTTTTACTGGATTATTGGTAAATATATTATTCAAATACGCTATAATTTTATTATTATTATCATCAATACTTTCACCGCCTTTTTTATTTCTACGACGACTTACCGATTGTTTCCTTTTTTCTGTATTTTTTTTTGGTTTTGAAGTGTTGGTTTTGGTTCTGAGTTTAGTTCTTAGTTTGGTTCTAGTTCTGGTTTTTCTAGGCATAAATGCTAAATATATAATACATCAAGATAACAACAAGATAACAACAAGATAACAACAATGAAATTCAGGCATGGTTTCTATGTCATAATTCTTGGCGCAACATTCATCGTAATCAACTCTTGAAATAATAATTTACACGCATATGGAATTTGAACCAACGAAAACTCAACCCGATTTTCGCAAGTCTTGCAGTAATGTATATTCATTTCATCGTTATACGCCGCAATCAATCCGCAGCGCTTACATACGTGTACTTCATATTTATCAGATGAATCATACATACGGCCTCTTGTAAAACGAATTGCCCCGTGCGCAATCATCGCATCTCGCTCCATTTCTCCAAAACGATGACCACCATCCCGGCTTCTTCCTTCCGCCGGTTGATGCGTGAAATTCACCATTGGACCGATTGACCGACTATGCTGTTTATCATTCACCATATGTTTGAGGCGTTGGTAAAACACCGGACCAATAAATATGTTTGACTGTAATTGTTCGCCGGTAAGTCCGTTATACAACAATTCGTTGCCATACATTTCATACCCCAGTTTCAGTAATTCTTTACTGATGTCTTTGATGTCTAAATCGCCGAATGAAGTTCCGTCTCCAAACAATCCCAACTCCACCAACACTTTGCCCAACAGCGTTTCTTTTAGTTGTCCGATGGTCATACGAGATGGAATTGCGTGAGGATTGATGATGATGTCCGGGCGAATGCCGTCTTTGGTAAAAGGCATGTCGTGTTCGGGAATGATGTTGCCAATTGTGCCTTTCTGCCCCATGCGCGAGGACACTTTATCACCAATCACCGGTTTTCTTAATGTGCGAATGCGAACCTTACAAAAGCAATACCCTTCGCCGTTGGTATCAATATAACTTTCATCAATGTAGCACTCTTCGGTGGTGTGATGGCTGCGGCTTGCGTCTTCGTATTTAATAATTTTGGTATGGTCATTGCGATTTTCCTTGATTGGAATCACCTTTCCAATGATGATGTCTCGGTTTTCAACCAGCGTGTTTTTCGGCATTACACCGCGGTTGTTGATTTTGTCGTAATTTCCGAATTTCATTCCCTTGGTCTTGGAGGGGTCCGGGCGGCACCGGATTTCCTCATCTCCGTTAAACTTCTTGTCTTCGTCCTTTTCCGTGTGATAGATGGTTGCGGTAAACATGCCGCGGTCCAGCGCCCCCTTATTTACCAACACACTATCCTCCTGATTATAGCCGGTGTATGACATAATTGCGACAATCAGCGGGGCGCCAGATGGAATTTCATCCAACTTAATCATACCCATTAAGCGGGTATCCACCAATGGACGCATCGGATAGGTCAGCACATACGCCGTCTTATCCATTCGTTTTGCGTAGTTTGTTACATACACCCCCATTGCTTGTTTCCCCATTGCGGTTTGATACGTATTTCTAGGCGCTTGATTGTGCTCCGGATATGGAATACACGACGCAAGAATGCCGAATATGGTGCTGGGATGAATTTCACAATGCGTGTATTTGTAAATATACGGATTTGCGGGGTCAAGTGTGTGTTCGTATAAATGCTTGGGGCGCATCGCAATCATGCTGTACGACTGTTCTTCGGCGTCAATGTATTCAATAATGGAGTTTGGAATTCGGGCGTCAGTCAATAAATCGTCCCACTTCAATGTCTTGTTTTTCAAATTCTGGATGATTTCGCGTGTGATAAATAGGTCGTTGTCTTTTACACGCAACACCGGGCGCATTAATCGCCCCGCATCATTGTAAATCCGGATTTCGGCGGCATTGTAGTCAAACACCACCGATGTATAAATGTTGATGATTCCGCGATACTTTTTTTCTTTGTATTCACGATACAATGTGGCGGGGTCATCGGTGATTCCAACCCAAATTCCATTCACAAACACCTTCACCGCATCATACATTTCCTTTGGTTGTAATGTTTCAATGCGGCGAATGTATGGGTCTATTTGTGCGTGAAGTGCGTCGGGATTGCTGTGAATTGTTATATGCGACATATAACTAATATTTTTTACAACGCCGACGCTACCGCCTTCTGGCGTTTCAACCGGACACAAAAACCCCCACGAAGTGTTGTGTAATTTACGCGGCGGAATTAATTTACCTGATTTATCAATGGGCGTGTTAATACGGCGAGAATGACTGAGTGACGCGGAATATGTTAAACGATTTAATACCTGCGCAACACCGACTTTGTTGCTATTCACGCTCTTTGTTCCGAAATCACCCGTAGAAAGTGCTCGCTTCATGCCGTTTTCAATGGTCGGCGATTTGATGATTTTATACATATTTGTGTGGTTGATGATAGACATGTAGTCATAGGTTGAACGCCACGACCCCGTATTTATTTCACGCACAACCTGGTTGCGCATATCTTTCACCAATTTGTTGATGTGATTACGCAGCAAATTATTCAAAAGGGCGCCGGTTAAATCAATGCGCTTGTTCAAATACGAATCACGGTCGTCTTGTTTTATCATATCCAAACTTGCTTTTATAAGTTTGTTTGCCATATATCCGAGGAAATACACCCGCTGTTGGTGTGTCGTGCAATGCGGAAACAAATCATTGTGAATTACATCCAATGCGAATTCCCGCTTTTTCTTTGAACCCGACTCTTTATCCATGTTGATTGGCGTGAACATTACATTGGATGTCACGTGTTTCAAGGCTTCTTCTTGTGTCATAATTCCATTGGCTTCAATAATAGACGCCTGCAACGCATCCAGAATTGGTTTGTTCCGGTGTTCTTCAATATTCAGTGTTATGTATTCGCAAATTTCCTTGTCAGAAATCACGCCTAGGGCACGAAATACGACAAACAATGACAACGGTTGCTTAACTCGCGGGATTTGGATGTAAATGGGGTTGCCGAAGCCATTGTTTTTGGCGGCAATCATCATATTGATTTGTTTTGGTGAAATACATTTTGTGTCTGGGATGGACTTGATTTCGGCAAGCCAGGTCCATTTGTTGTTTCCTTTGGAAACATTGAAACAATACACCTTGTTTTCGGCGGCGCGTTCTTGCCCGAGGACCGTTTTTTCGCTGCCGTTGATGATGAAATATCCACCCGCGTCATGCGGACATTCGCCCGTTACTGTATTGTCAATATGCGAATGCTGGCTAAGCACGCAAATGGACGATTTCAACATAATCGGGAGTTTTCCAATGTGTACCTTGGGCATGGTTTTGTACAGCGTTTGGACGTTTTCCAGATTAGGACCAGAACGGATGACATATTTAATCATTAAATCCACGGTCATTGTAGAGGCATAGGTGAAATTGCGAAGGCGCGCCTCTTGTGGGCTCATAATTTTGGTTGCGCCGTTATTTTCGTGGATTTGGGGGCAATACATGTGGAATTTGTCAAATGTAATTTCCACTTCTAGGCGGTGTTTTTTGGCTTCTTTGTCGTAGTCCTGTTCAGAATACACATTTACGGGGTTAAACATTTGAATTGTGCGCTGGATTTGATAATTTACAAAATTGTTATACGATTCAATTTGGTGACGAACCAGTTGTTTTAAATGCTGGCCTTCAAAATACGAAGACAAAATGATCCACGGTTCTTCAATATACTCACCTACCCGCTCCTTGATTGTATCTTTGATACATTTGTCTTCATATATTGGGTGTATTTCTGTGCTTGTGCCTGTGCCTGTGTTTCCGGGGTATTCAGTTGGACACCGGGCATATCGCGGATTTAATTCTTCATATTTTAATATCACATTTTCGTCATTTGTGTTGTCGTATTCCATATGGTCTTGCGAACCGAAGAATTCACCGGGTGTGATTGGTTGGTCTTTTTGTGTTGATTGAGATGATTGAAATTCTTGTGTTGGCATTGGCGTTGGTGTTGGCATTGGTGTTGGTATTGGCATTGGTGTTGGTTTTGACATTGACGCTTGCGTCTTATTACTCGTTTTTTTCGTTGCCTTGGGTATTTTTAATATGGTTTTTGAAGTTGAAATTGAGGTTTGGTTTGAAGATGCTACGGATTCCATACTGATTCGGTTTATGCCAACCAACCCAATCGTTACACTATAAATCAATTTTTATTTTATGTTGTTTTTCCTTTTTTTT
>JACCEE010244408.1_pt1 | contig 35172 bp, 51 predicted proteins | sample 7449931 | NCBI WGS metagenome assembly JACCEE01 (sample SAMN15323457, study PRJNA562643) | freshwater metagenome | isolation source: river surface water | place: USA:Blue River Watershed | collected 2017-08-19 | reverse complement strand
TCTTCTTTAAAGTTTCAAATAAATTAATATCATCAATACTTTTTTTATTTTCTTGAATATAAAAATTTATCTCATCTGTAACTGTTGTAACTTTTTGAAAAAGCTCATCTGTATAATTTAACGCCTTAGTTTCCATTTCATCGCTAAGTTTTAATTCATTATCTCTTTTAAACTCATTAGCCATTGATAAAAACTTTTGATAACCCGTCAAATATCTAAATCTTTCATAGTTAAAGCTTGACTCTAAGAAATCTCCAAACTTAACTAAATCATAACTTACTGACATATCTTTCAATGTCATTAATATTTTATCTGATACTAATTTGTTTTTTAGGTTTATGTTTAGTAGTTCGCAAATGTATTCTAGTATTTCTTGATGGTTCATTTATTACCTCCATCTTTTAATCTAAACATTTCATAAAATTGTTTTTTATTTTTAGGTTTAATACATTTTTCTACTGGTCTAAATTCTTTATATTTTGAATTGATATTGCCTTCATTAAAATAAACATATTCAAAATAAATTTGTTTATTAAGTCTGCAATAATCTGCAAAATAATCAAATGCCATACATTTCATACAAGATTGTTTTTTCATCATATTATCTCCGTATCAATAATATTATCTTCATTCATTCCGTAATGTTCTCGTATAAAATCTCTGTTACTTTCTGCTCTTGATTTTTGTTGAGGTTTAGGCTTATGAATATAGTCTTTCTTTACCGTTTGCCATTCGTTTGACTTCATTTGCTCTATGCAGTAATCAAAACTGTAACCTAATTTAGATAATTCGATTAAACTATCCATAAACTGCTTAATTGGTAATATTGTTTTTAATGGCTTTTTAATTTGCTTTCTATATGCAATAAAATCAAGTGCAATATTTTCGTAGATATCATAATGATCATATTGTTTAATTAGTTGAGAAAAAAGAATTTCTTTTTTATCTTTTTCTTTATTAATACTTGTATTATTAATACTTGTATTATTATCTTTAAAGTTTTCTTTAATCGTCGGTTTAAGTTTTTGATAATCGTCGGTTAAAGTTTTCTTTAATCGTACAAACCTTTTTAATACTTCTGCACCTCGTCTTTCATACTCAATTTCTATATAATTTAGGCTCTCTAATTTCTTAATTTGTTTAGAAATTGTTACTTCACTTGTTTTAAAATATTCAGCAAAAAAAGAATTTGAAGCATAACAAAAACCTTTCTCAGCTGTTAAAGAAGATATTTTAATTAATAATCTTAACTCTGTTTTTATATTTTCATCTTCTAGCCATTCATTTAGGCATAAACCGTATCCATTAATCATTTATTTTCCTAATTCACAAAGTAGCTGTAAAGCTACCTCGTATTTTAATTTTATATATTCAATATCTTTTAAATCTTTTATAGTCAATCCTTTATCTTTTAAACTTAATACTACTTGATGATTTATGATTTTTTCAAATTGTTCTTTACTCATAATAAATCACTAAATGTTAAATTGTTTATAAATTCTATTCCATCGTTAAATTTTAAACTAGGAAGTTCGTTATATCGTGGAATGTTAAATCTCTTTTTTAAACATTTCCAAACTCTACTATGTAATTTTCTAATCATTTCTTTATCATTAATTAAATCGTGTTTTTGAGCTATTGCATACACTTTTTTATTTTTTAAATCGTGCAATGCTAATTCTTGCCAGTTTTCTAATCTTCTTGTACTTTCAAGAGTTGTAACTCTATTATCCATTATTGATAATTGATTTATAGCTTCTTGCATAAGTTGAATTTGTAAAGATTGAGATTTTATTATTTCTTTTCCCTCTTTTTCAAAAGTTATAAAATAATCTCTTATCTCTTTTGACTTTGGAACTTTTGACATCATAGAAATGTGTTTTGAAATATCAGTAGTTAAAATGTAGTCAATTTGATAACCACTTCCCTCTAAGGAAGACTTAAGTTTTATAAAATCCTCATTCTCAATAGCTCCTGCATTATCTAAAGCAGTTGTTATCCAAGTAGTAAAAGCTTTTTTAACTTCTAATTTTGAGTGTAATTCTCTTGCATTAATAGAATTTAATTCTACACCATTGATTAATCTTTTTTCTATTTTGATTAAAGAATTCATTTTATTTACTTCCTTTTATATTGTTTTCCTGCCAAGTCATAAGTTGGATATTTGACATTTTATAAGATATTGAGCTATTTATTCTATCTACTGACGGAGTTAAATTTTTATCGTATTCGCTACTAACCCAGTTGTTGTAAAGTTCAAAAAATAAAGGTTGTGAATATAGCCATTTTCTAAATTCTTCTTTTGAATATTCTGGCATATTATGTCGTCTTTTTTTACTGCTCCATCTTTGTTTTTTATATAATTCAGTTACAACACCTCTAATTGCTCTTCTTATCATTTTGTCTTTTTCATTTTTACAAGATTTGCAAGATGGATACAATCCATCTGAACTGCTAGTCATCTTTTGAAATGAGTCAAATGATTTTAATTCATTACATTTACTGCATTTTTTCATTTTGTACCTTTCGATACCGCATTAATAAATTTTAAGAGATTGTTTTTAGTGATAGAGTGCGGTCGGTTCTATCTTAAGCCCTTAATAAATCCCACCTGATAGAACCGACCAAAGTGCAAGATGGGATTTATTAAAAAAGCTTTTTTTAACAATAATAAAGGCATACATTGGGATATATGCCTTAAGAATATATTTGGACTGTAATTATAACAATTCAAATATTAAAGTGACCTTTCGAGGTGAGCATTGCTAATAGGCTTAAAAGGTACTATAAAAAAGATATATCGTTAATGCTCTAAATACTGCATACGGCGTACCTATATACGACTTAATATAATTAGAGAATATATCTTTGTAGTAGTTATTTTTCACATAGCCACTACAAAAATATAAAAACCGATAGTTGCAATTCTATCGGCTTTTAGGAGGATTAAAAATGAACACATAAAAGCTTCATCAAAAATAAATGATTATAAAGGGAAAATTTGAGAAAACCTTTATAACTTCCAAATTATAACTAATATTTTCTTTATTGTAAATAGTTTTATATGATAAATTTAAAAGTTTTTTGTTGTGTTACTTTTTGAAACTTGAAATTAAAATATTTAAAATTTATTTTAAAATGTATTGACAATATTTAAAAATTAGCTAATAATTTGATTATAAAAACAAAAGGAGTTTAAAATGGTATATTTACTAATAGACAATAAAATCAAAATTAATGTAACTAACTTGAATAATAAAGAGTTACTTGAAGTTGTAGGGCAATTGAATAATCACGATATTAAAATATTTAGAGTACCTTATGATAAATAGAGCGAGTTAATATTTAACTGCTCTGTTTCTCCATCCATTCTTAAATTTTCCAAATCTTACTTCATCTAAAGAGTTGTAAAATTCTATTTCTTTTTCATCGAATAGCTTATCAAATAATGACTCATTAAAAGCGTTTAAAGCTGTTATTGTTTTATTTCCAATAATTCCATCAACTGTTAATCCTAATAGCTCTTGTACCTTCTTAATACATCTTGTAGGATTAGTATTGATACCGAAACACATCATTTCCATTTTCTTATGACTTGATTCTACTAAATCAAGTTTCATTTTATCCCAAAACTCTTTTTTATAAAAATCTTCTACTAAAAAGTTCAAATCTGAAACATTTGCTAAAACTTTAGAGCATTTTTTTAGTGCTAAGCTCAAATCATCTTCATCGTGAGTATTTATGTATTGTTGCCAGTCCTCATCTAAATCTAAATAGCCTTGAATAATACGCCACCCACTCCATTTAGGATGAGCAGACTGATAAATACCGAAATAAGTTAATCCATTTTCTCCATCATTTTTGTGTAGTAATTTAGTGTTATCGTTGCTAAATTCCACATCTCGAATTAAGTCCAATACTTTATTTGTCATTTTCTATTCCTTTTAATTTAATTTAAGCTATAATTATAATGTTATTGATTACTAGGGAGTACATCACCCCTGCTACTCTCTACTAATTTATAAGCAGGGGTGCTTCATGTTAAAAAACAATCAAGAAAAAGAAATTATACTGTTAAAAGACTTAGGTATGCAATATGCTACTGAATTTTCCAAAAAAAAAGTAAGATTCGGATTATATAAATGCTATTGTGGAAATGAATTTAAAACTCAATCACATGATGTAAAAAATCTAAAAGTAAAAAGTTGCGGATGCGGTAAGCTAATAATAACTCATGGAATGGGCAACCATAGATTATATGATACATGGAGTAATATGAAAAAAAGATGCTGTAGCAAGACATTTAAAGATTATAAAGATTATGGTGGTCGAGGCATAACGATTTGTGATGAATGGATGGATATTAAAGTTTTTATAAACGATATGTATCCGACTTTTGAAGAGGGATTGACTTTAGATAGAAGAGACAATAATTTAGGCTATTCAAAAGATAATTGTAGATGGGTAAGTAGGTCTATTCAAGCTAAAAATACTAGAAAAATCAGAAAAAATAGTACATCTAATTATAGAGGAGTTTATTTTAATAAAAAAAATAAAACATGGCATTCCTCAATTATGAATAATGGTTGTAAGTTTTATTTTGGTAGTTTTAATACTGCTATTGAAGCAGCAAAAGCTTATGATAAATTTATTATAGAAAATTCATTAATACATACTAGGAATTTTTCCTAATATGTATCACGAATCATATCTATTATTGATTTATTCATTTTACACCCTTTACTATTGAAGCTACTTTTTCAAAAGTACGACCACCAAAATAAAAACTCATAATTAACATGCCCCATTGACCCAATAGCTGTACATAACTTTCAGTAACCGTAAACTCAAAGCCACTACCAATAGATAACAAAGAATACATAACTAAAATAAATATAAGTGTCAATGGTCTTATATTCTTACTTAACCAACTATCTGACTGCATATCGTTTTGTTGTCTTAATGTTAATTGTTCTTCATATTTTAAATCCAACTCATCTTTTTTGTTTTGAGCTTCAATTTGAATTTTTGCTAATTCATTTTTTAAAGCTAGTTTTTCTTCATCACTTGTAACTAAATTATCAATAGCGTTACCTACGCTATCTACAACTTTTGAAACTCTATCTGTGAAAATATCACTTAATATACTCATTCTAATTCCTTATATTGCAAGTTGGTCTATTTTGTTTAACAGCTTTCCCATTCCTTGCTCCAAAGTATCGAAACGCTTATCTATATGTTTTTCAAACCTATCAAACTCTTTTATCCTAAGATAAATATCATCTGCATCTTTAGAAGTTAAAAAGTTTTCTTTTTCTGTTTGTAAACCTCTTATATCTTCCCCATGAGTATCTAACTTTTTAAATGAAGCTTCAATCCTCTTAGATAATACTTCATTCTCTTTTTTTAGTTCTTCTATCTCTTTTTTATAAGATTCTTCAACATCTTTTATTTTCTGCTTATTCGATTCGGATTGATACTTAGTATGAAAAAAAGCACCAACTCCAACCATTGCATATCCCATTATTGATAATAATAAACTATAATCCATTAAACCACCTTGTATAAAAATATTGAAAAGCTAATACATAAAAATTGAATAAAACCATAAATAACTTCTTGTTTTTCCCAGTTTGTATCAATCATTAAATATTTAGATTGATAGTTAAAATTCCATTTTTTGCTAAGTTCACACGCTATTGGAAAACCAAAAGCTAAAAGAATAGAGTTTACAAATACTTGATACCAACTTAACAAATCAATATAGCCTAACAACACTAATAATGGAGTCCACCAAAACAAACCTCTAATAAATAAAGCCACTTGACAATATTCTTTATAATGTTCTTTTTCATTTATTAAATTATTTGCTATATAGTGAATGTATGGAAATGATTTGCCAGTTTTATTATCGTATTCAATTTCTCCATTATCTGAAACTAAATAACCAACCCACTTACCAAATCCGATTGATTCGCCAAATAAAAATAAAACAATCGCTAATAATCCGTAGTAATAGGTAGATAAGCTACCTATTAATAAACCTAAATATAAAGCATATAGCATAGTGCCAGTAACAAATTTGTAAATGTTACCAGTACCTCGCCATCTGTTTAAGATAGTTTCCATTATTTATTAGCTCTTATAAATGCTCTTGCTTCATTTCTTAACTTAATCAATTCATCTTGTTGTTCTTTTGTTAAAGTTGCAAAATAATCAACTGTCATTTTGTAATCTGTTGAAGATAAATAAAATATAGCTTCATTAATTTTTTGATTTAAAATTTCTTCTTTAGTTGGTTTAATTATTGGTGCATCTTGTAATTCTAAAATCTCGCCAGTTTCTAAGTTTATTTCAGTTCTCATATTTATCCTTCATACATAATATTAATTGAGCCAGCATCAAAAGCGTCTGTTCCACTTGTTGTTGTTATTCTTACCCTATCTATTGCTCCAGCTAAAGTGATTGCACCTCCACCAGCTATACCATAAGGACTTGCATTTAATGCCATTGAATGACTAGATACATAAATAAAAGATGATAGATTCTCAATTCTCATACTCCCACTTACTAAGTTAGCAGCTCCATTATTGTAAACAAGATAGCCTATGATTGAATTAGCTGCTGTTCCTGATGCGCCAATCGCGCCAGAAGCAGAAGCATAACCAGAAGTAGTAATTGAGCCACTACCTATTTGAATAATTATATTTGCAGTTGAACTTACAGAAACACCATTAAACATAACTGTAATTCTTTTAGCCCAAGTCGGTATTCCAGTAAAATCTATTGATGTTCCACTTGTTGAAGCTACTGCTGTGCCTCTTGTAAATTTACCATCTACATAAGCTGTTGTTGCTATTTGTGTACTATTATTTTGAGCTGTTGCTGTTGGTGCTAATGGTGTTCCAGTTAATGTAGGACTTCCAAAAATAGTAGCTTTTAGATTTTGCAAAGTTAAAAGTTTACTTGCATTAGATGAAGCACTATCAGCAATTATAAATCCATCTCCATTTACGGGAGTTGTTTTTGATGTTAAAGTTGCTATCATTGCACCGAATGAACTTAAAATTGTAGCTTTTAAATTTGCCCAAGTTAGTTTTTTAGTAATATTTGAAGCAACACTATCGCCTATTAATACTACATCTGCATCTATAGGTGTTGTTTTTGCTGTTAAATTAGTCGTATCTTTATCTAATTTATCATTTATTGGATTGTATAACCAATAGTTAGTATCTGTTACTGCGTGATTTAAATTATTATCTACTTTTGAAGTATAATAAATTTTACTTCCACTTGTACTTTCTACTGATTGACCTTTTGAATATGTAGTTACACCACTCCATGCACCTTGAAAATTTGCTAATCCATTTGCTAAAATTGCATTATTTTCTGTTTGTGTTGCAAGTGCATTAATTTCACTATTTGCTGTATTTTGTGCTGTTATTGCTGTTTGCAAACTTGCAATTACTGTTGTACTTTGCCCTAGCCAAGTATTCATCAAAGTAAAATATCCATCTTGTCCGTTTTGTGGTGTAACCGTCCAGTTAGTTACATTTGGTATGACTGTTACTGCCATTATAAAAACTCCCTTGTTTGAATTGTAAATTTATTTAACTCGTGATTTACTATTGGATTAAAATTATAATCTCTAATAAAGCAATATGATAATAAGAATTGTAAATCTTCTTTATCTCCTATGTCTCCACTTATTACAAGTCTTTTACTCATAAATGATTTTAATTTATCGTTTAATTCGCTATTTAATTTAGAATCGTAAACTATTGATATTGATTTTCCATCTAGTATATTTATAGGACTTGATTCATTTTGTAAATAAACATCTCCATTGTCTGCCTCAACTAATGGATTATAATTTTTACCATCAATGCTTACGCTATCTTCTGCTTTTCCTAAATAATACGATGTTCCTTGAATAACCTCGCCTATTTCTTGAGTATTTCCAAAAAATGTAAGTTCGAATTCTTGATTAAAATTTTTAATTACATTTTCAATGCTTTTCATTTTTGACTTAGGCTCGTTAAAACAAAATAGCTCAAAAGTATTTATAAAATCAGTATCATACATATCAATATTGTAAGTTTCAGTATTCCCATTTACTGTAACTTTTAATTCTGCAAAATCACAAATAGTGTTAAAAATAGAAATTTTATCAATTCCAAAATCAGTCCATTTAATATATGTTTGAGTATAAATATTTATTGGTAGTATAATTATTTCAGATATTGTTAATTTATCTAATGTAATAGTCAGTCTATCTACTGAAATTATTGAAATTTTATAATACCCATCGTTTGAAACTGTACCACTAATTTTTATTTTGTCATTCAAATAAATATTTGAAGGTAAAGGATTTGCTAAAGTCATAACACCAGTATTTGAAAATGTAGTTGTTCCACTTGTTGTAAAAAATCTATTATTTATAGCTCTTTTGTTAATTACCTCATCAAACATTGTATTTTGATTTATTCCTGATATATATTCCCAAAATAAAGTATTTTTTTTGCCATCAGGATAGTTTAATTCTATTCTATAAAGTGGTGTGGGATTAGTTCCTAAATCATCAAAATGTGTAGGTGTAGTTGTTGTTTCTGTTGTGTAGTCAATATAACCCGTATGTTTAGCTATATAATAATGTTTGTTTGACATAACATAAACAAGTGTTACTCCATTAGTAATATATACATTTGTAGGGTCTGGAATTTTAGCATTTGTATATAAATCAAAACCAAACTTATTGCTTGAATCTGTATCATTCCAAATATGATTAACTGTTTGTGGAATATCTATTAAAGCTCTATATATTTTATTATCATAAATTCTTTCAGCACCTTCAATATAAGCACTATTTTTATCAAAAGCACTTATATTTTCAAGTGGAATACTGTTAAAAGTAGTTGTAATTGGTTTACTTTCAAAAACTATCAATTTGATTGTACCTTTACCCTTTGATTTCCATTTATTACATTATCTAGCATATCAAAAGTCTTTTTAGGATATGTAGATAAATTATCCTTAATTGTAGTTAAAATATCTTTAATATCAGTTGATAAATTATCAGATGTTACATAATTACTCGATGTATTTGCTAAAGTTGGAACAGTTGCAGTAATTCCAGCTATATTTTCAACTAAAGCTACATTTGAAGCAATACCAACAATATTAACACTTAATATCTGTTCTTCAAGATTTAAAGCACTTTCTAAAGCTGTTAAATTACCTATTAATTGTTGAGTAATATTTGAACTTACCGAACTTTGACCTTGTATGTTAGTTGCTAAAGAATTAACCTCACCTACTAATGTGCTTAATCTATTTTGTTGAGATTCAGTTAAGTTTCCATTTAAAGCAAGTAGATTATCTATCTCTTTTCTTTTTTCCCAAAATGCTTTTATTTGATTAGTTGCACTTTGTGAATCCGTATCAGCCCCAGCTAATGTTGATATTGTTTGAGATACTGAATCCCCTAAGCTTGAAAAAGTATTTATTAATCCTGATAAATTATCTTCTATCTCGCTAATGGTTTCGTTATAACTATCACTTAATCCGATTAATCTACCATATGCTTTTGCACCTTCTTCTGTTGATGTATCTATTGATTTAATTAAGTCTATAAAACCTTGTCTAGTTTTAGGCATTTCATAACCAGCAATTTTAAATTCATCTGATAGATTCTCTAATTGGATATTTAATCTTTCTGAATCACTTAAAAAGTTTTCCATATATGACTTAGTTCCACTTTCTAAAGCAGATATACTACCAGCTCCTAAAATCATTGAGCTTGATAAATTACTTGCACTTTGATTAGTTACTTCTAAAATATCTCTAATATTTCCAAAAGCCAAATAAGCTGTATAAAGTTCTTCGGCTGTTGCGTCCATATTATCTATCATTTGAACTACACCATTATTTAATCCGTAAGTAGCTTCATCTGCTTTTATTAAACTTTGTGCTAATGCTTCAAATCCAACCACACCTTGTTGATTAATAATATCAGTATATTTAACTGTTGATGTACCTAATCTGTCTATATAAAATTGAGCTTCTTGAATACCAGTTGCAACTCTCGTAAGTGTTTCAAATAAACCCTCTCCTACTTGTTGAAAACCACCCAAAGAAGGAATTGTACTTTTTGCTAAATCATCTCCAATTTGAGAAAATACATTAGTTAATAACTCTTGTATTTGTTCCCCAGTTTTACCATAAAGAGATATTTTTCCGATAGATACCACAAAACTATTTAAACTATTTTCTAAATTAGATGATGATAAATCTAGTGCATTTCCACTTTCTAAAACAGTATTATAAAGTCCATTTAATACTAAAGAAAATTGATTTTCTATCTCATCATTTAAGCCAGTAAAGTATGTTGAAAAACTTGTGCTTTCAGAACTACCAAACCAAGATTTTTTCTTAACTGTTGTAGATATTGTTTGAAACGCTTGACCTTCAAACTGTTTAATAGCACTAGAAAGTAATGTATCTGCAAAAGTAATACCACTATCAGTTAATGCACTAGATACTGAAGATTTACCAAATAATCCACCCAAAACACTATTTACAATACTTCCAAAAGCATTGGTTAATGCTCCACCTAGTAAAAGCTTATCTACTCCCATTAATGCTAAACCAGCTGGACCTAATACAGATAATCCACCCATTGCACCAAATCCACCTAAAGCACCAGCACCAGCTAAAATCCCAGCACCACCAAGTAATGAAGCACTTGTATTTCCTAATCCGATATTATTGCTAAAACCACTATCGTATGAAGTTGAACCTTCTCCTAAAGCATATCCAGCACCTCGAATTAATAAAGATGATACACCACCTATATTATTAGCAATACTTTCTAAATAATTGTTCATACTGTTTAAAACTTCAAATTGTGGCTCTGCAAAATCTTCTAAGGTTTTTAAAGCATTTGTTATTGACTCACTTGCTTTTTTTGAATCTCCTAAAACTGTACCACTTCCAGTATTTGCAATTTGAGTAGAAAAAGCATCACTTGTTGTAGATGTTGAATTGCTACCTAAAGCTACACCAATATTTCCAAGTAATGATTTAACCATTATAGCCATACTTGCCATTCTAGGAATTGCAGTATAAGGATCTCCAGTTCCAGCAGTTAAAATAGCTCTTGTACCTTCAACTAAAGCTAAAGATAATTGAGCAGCTTGAAAAGTTGCAGCTTCTTTACTTCCTTGTTCAAACATTGACCCTAATGCACCAGCCATATTAATATAGCCATTCATTTGGTCTTTTCTAAACATTTCCTCGTTTTGAGCTTCTTCTTCCGACCCTTTAGCTATTTTCTTTCTGTTTTCTTCGTACTTTTTAGTAGATTTATTTAAATCTTGAAATGATTTTTCTATCCTTTGAATTGATTTATCATCTCCGATTGTGTCAAGTTCAATAGTACCACTAAAGTCCATTTTCTCTTTTAAATTATCTAATTCCTTATTTAGATTATTAAAAAATTCGTTTTGTTTTGTTTCATCCCAAAGTGGATTGTCTTTTACAGCATCGTACATAGCAAGATATTTAGCAATTATTTTATCATACTCGCTTGTAGATGATTCCATAGCTTGATTTACTAAATCTTGTTTCTCTTTTTGAGCGTCTAATGTTCCGTTTGCTTTTTCAACTTCTTCTTGCCATTTTTTAGTAAATGCGATTTTTTGCTCTTCATTTAATGTACTGAATGAAGCGTTATACATTTCTAAGAATTTATTGTTTACCTTATCAACTTCACTAACTGTTAAATCAATAGATTCTTTTATTAAATCTTTTCGTTTATTTTCTGCATCTTCAACTGCTTTTAGTTTATCTCTTTCTGCATCTTTTCGTTTTTGAACTGAATCTTTATCTAAATTGTCTATTTCTTCATTCATAGCTTTTTGAATTTTTGCTACATTTTCAGCTGTTGATTTTCCTGACTCTGTTAAATTTTGAAATAGTTTTGCATATTTATCATAAATTACATCAATTGGTGCAATTAAGTTTTTTACATCTTCATTTAATTCTTTTGGTTTAGTTGTTGAAGTAGTTGAATTTCCACCTTTTAAAGCTTCGTTTTTCTTATCAATTAAAGCTATACTTTTTTCTAACTGCAACTTCTCTTTATAAGCTAAATCGTAACCACCTTGATACATCATTTTTTGAATATCGTTATATCCTTTGATGTTTTTGTCCATAGCTTTAAGTTCTTTATTTACATCAACTAATCTAGCTTTTAATTCTAAAGCGTCAAAATTATTAGCTAATTCTTCAACCGATAAACTTAAATTATCACTTCTTTTTTTTGCTTCAATAAAGCTTTCAGATAATCCATAAATAGCAGTTACTGCAATTCCTAAAGCTGATAATTTCATTGCTTTATTAAATGCTACTTGTGATGCTGTTGCTAATACAATCGCACTATTAACAGCACCATAGCTTCCAGCAAATAAAGCATTGTAAGCTGTTGCTATTTGTACAGCTGTATTATATGCTTTTACTCCAACGGCTAAAGCACCAGCACTTAAAGCAACTTTTCCAATTGTTTCTGCTGTATCTGCAATAGCTTGTATATTTTCCGAATTTATACTTTCTAAGTATTTTGAAATATCATTAAAAATTGAAGCTACATTTTTACTAGCCCCAGTCATTTTATCAAAATCGCCAATTATTTTTTGAATAGCATTTGAAATATTAACAGATGATTGAGAAATAGATTTTTCCATTCTTGAATAGTTGCTATCAACTGAGCCTGATACCTTAGCTAAAGCATCTGCTAATATTTGTGATGTAATTTTTCCATCTGCTCCAAGTTGTTTTAATTCTCCAACTGCAACGCCCATTCCCTCTGCGATTGCTTTTGATAATCCTTGTGCATTTTCATTAATTGATTTTAACTCATCGCCTTGTAGTAATCCACTTCCAAAAGCTTGACCTAATTGTAATATTGCAGCACTTGCACCCTCTGCTGTTGTTCCCGATAGTGCGATAGCTTTATTTACTGTTTCAACTGTTCTAAATACATCACTTTGAGATTTACCCATTTTTAGCATTGATTCAGATAATTTAGAATATAAATCAACTGTTTCAGTGTATCCACTTGATGTTATTTGTGCAACCCTAAAAAGTTCTTTTTGAGCATTAGTGTATTCTTCTGTTGTTTTAGTAACTAATTTAAGTTTATTGTTTGCAGATGTAATTAAGTCTAATTGTTTGGTAAAGTTTTTAGCAATATCAAGAGTATTAAGTCCAACAAATGCGCCAATTAAACCCTTAACGGCGTATGACATTTGTTTAGTAGTCTTTGAAACAGCTTGTTCGGCTCTGTTAAAACCTTGTATAAGTTGAGTTGTGTCTGATTTTATATCTATAACCAATGAACCTAAACTATTTGCCATATTTAACCTTTATTATTTAATCGATTTAGCGAAGGGCATAAACCTCGCTTTTAAATCATCTTCAAACTCTTTTAGTGTTTGTACTTTTTCGACTGGCTTTCTAACCATATAATCAGAATGTTTGAGTTTAGATTTTCCAAAAGCTCCAACCATATTACATAAAGTAGCTAATTGTATTTCTAGCCTATCTGCAAAAAAAGGCTCTTCCGAATAATACTCATACCACTCATAAAGCTCTCGTAAACTCATACAATTCTCTAATTCTGTAACTGTTCTAAATCCAGTTACTCCAATTAATTTGAAGAGGAATTTTCTTTCCTCTTTTACTTTTTTTCTTCTTGCTCTTTTGTTAATTTTTCAGTTTGAGAAGCTTTGAAAGTTTCAAGTTGTTTTTTGAAAAACTCTTCTTTTTGTTCTTTAGTTTTTCCAATAACGGGAATATTTGAAAAAATCTCATTTAATCCAGCGATTCCAACTGTATTAAGATTTTTCATTTCTTCATCTGTGAACATTTTAGGCTCTACCATAGTGCAATTACACGCATACTTAACTATATCTTCAATATTTTTGCCATCTTTAATCATTTGATAATATACTTGTGACTCTGCAATTGTAAGCTCTCTTACTACTACTTCACTATTCCACGATGGAACTTCAAAAACTTCTTCTTTTAAGTTTACTAATTTTAATAAATTTTCTTTACTGATTGCCATAATTTGCCTTTGTAGTTTTTTTGATTGTGTAGTTTTTTAATATGTTTCACGGGAAACAAAGAGGGGATATAAAACTACTTAAACCCCTCTAAAAATTACACTGCTAAAGTAATATCAGGTAATGAACACATTTCCATAACTGCATTATACATAACCGCAGAATCTTTAGCCATTGGAATTGTTACACCACTTGGGAATACTTCATAAGTAATATAAGTAGGATTTCCAGTTGTTGGAGTAATTTGGTCGTTAAACTCAATAATTAAAATTCTTCTTGTGTTTTCGTCCCACGCCTTAATCATATCTTGTTGCCCAGCTGTATCAGCTGCGTTAAATAGTGTTGAGATTTCTTGATTTCCTAGAGATACTGAACCAGCAGATTTAGCCACTTCGTTTGAACTAATACAAGAGTATTGTTGAACTGCCTTTGTCATTGAAATATCTCCAATAGACTGTAAGCATCCTATTTGTTTTCCAGCTGCCTTAGCTGTTGCAATTTTTGCTGCATCTGATAAATCAGTTCCTACTGCAACTAAATATATTTTCGTACCTTGTACATCTGTTACTTTGATTGACATCGATTATCCTTTTAAATTAAAATCAATTATTTGTCGGTAAAGTAGTGTTTCAGATTCGTAACCATCCATAACATTAATGTTGCTAGATGCTTTAAATCCTACTAAACTATTTACAACTGCCTCACTAATCGCCTTGACATTGGAGTAAGATAAACTCCAACAATCAATTTGAAACCTTATATCTTTTTGATATATTCCACCACTAATGCATTGATTGTTATTCCCATTTATTACTTGATAAGTAATATAAGGTTTAACTACATTTTGTGGGGCTGTTAATGGGTATATTCTCGTACCTATTAACGCTGTCAAAGTAGCATCAGCTTTTAAATGTGCTACTAAATCAATCTCTATCATCTTTTAGCCTTTTCAACTTCATTTGGAAGTCTATTAGCTATATACTCTTTAGTTGTTTGTAAAACTTCATCTTGTCTTGACTCAATAGCTGGTCTTAAAAAAGGTTGAGCAGCCATTTTGCTTGTACCAAATTCTAAAAAGTGAGCATACCATCCATCATTAGGTTTTCCTTTTGATGGAGTAACTGAAAATTGAATAGTATTTTTATCCCCTTTTCTTCTTATGCTTACTAATGATTTTTTAAGATTTCCAGTATCAATAGGGGCTAATCTTCTTGCTTCATCTCTTACTACATTTGCACCAGCTCGAACTGCACCCACCATTACATTTTTTTGAATGTTTTGTGGTAAAGTATTTAAAGTTTTTAATAATGCTTTTGTATCAAAAGTTGCAGTCATAGTATTAGCCATTATTTGACTCCCATGCTAAAATCTCAATTTCTCTATCAACTTCTTCAATGTTTCTAGTATTTAGAATATTAAATACTCTGTTTTGCCATACTATTCGTAATGAAGCATCGATATTTGAAGTAAATCTAATTTTTATCTTATGCGTAGTTTTTGAAAAATCAGCATTTGATAAAAACGATTCTTTACCACTAATTGGAGTTATTGAAGCCCAAACTGTTTTTAAATCTTCATAGCCACTATTTCCAACTAAAGGTTGTCCAAAGTCATCAACACCATTAACAACACTTTGAAATGTTATTTTGTGTCTTAATCTTCCAGCTCTCATATTGGTTGTATCCTATACATATTTAACATTTTGTCTAATAATGGATTAGCACTTGTATTTATACTTGCACCAATTACATAAGACTCTCTATTTTCATACATTGTAGAAACCAACATTTTAATATAAGATACTATTGAAGATGGAACAACATCATAACCACTAATAAAAGTAATTTTAAACGCTCTTTTATCACATTTGTAACTAGGCATTTTATTAATGTGTAGTTTTGAAATTCCATTATCAACATAAATATAATAATCAGTATTAGGCATAATCTGATATGTTCCGTTTAAGTCCATATACTCGATTTTTGAAATACTTTTTACTGGATTTTTAGGAAGTTTAAAACCACAATAGATAATTTCATTAATTAATTCATAAGTAGCCACTTCTAATTGTCTATTAGTATAGTTTTCAGCATATTCTCTCGCACTTGTTATCATTGATTCGATTAGTGTATCTTCATCATCTTCAATAATGTGCATAAAGTTTTTCGCATCTTCTAAACTTAAAGGCTCTGATAGTGGTGCTACTGTTTGAATTAAATTCATTATTTATCCTCTAAAACTTCCATAGTTTTTAAATGCTCTCTAATTTCATCTTCTTTTGTAAATTTAATATCTAAATCTTTACAAAGTTGTTTTAACTCTTTTACATTTAATGTATCTATGATATTTCTATCTTCATTGTACAATTCAACTAAAGATTTTTCTTTAGTACCCATAGCTATTTCAACTCTTTCAATACTTGACTCAACATCTAAAAGTTCGTTTTCTAACTCTTCTTTTCTTGCTTTTAAAGTGTCAAGATTTAAAATATCTTCTGCAAGTTTTTTATCAGCTTCTTTTTTTGCTTTTAATTCTTCAATTTCAGCTAAAGCATCTTTAAACTCTTTTTCGTTTTTTGCAATTGCATATCCAACATTAATTAAATTAACTGCTTCCAGTTTTTCAACATCGTAAAAAACCCATTCCCCTTTATTATCTGTTTCAAAAGCGGGATATGATGCTGTCATACCCCCCATTGAAACTATATATCTAAGTTTCATATTTAGCCTTTACGCATTTTTTATATATTGAATTGCTTCCGCTTGTGTAACTTTACAATCGTAAGATTGTGATACTCTCCATCCAACTTGACCATAATCAGCATATTTCTCATTTAATCTTAAGATTTCCATTGAACCTCTATCTGCAATTGTAAAGTAACTAAAGTCACCGAATGCAGCAAATTTGTTACCAGTTCCAATAGATGGCATTTTTTCATTGATTAAAATTGGATGACCATCAAACATATTAGGGGCACCCATTTGTAGTGATGGTTGCCATAAATATTGACCAGTTGTATCTTTTAATTTTCTCAATACAGATTCAGTTGAAGAGTTCATCATAAAATTAGCCCTTGCTCTATATGGAGCTTTTAAAGAGTATTTTAAATCAATCATTTCATCTAAAGTCACAGCTGTTGCAGATGCAGTTGTTTTCCCAAGTGTTCCACCAACTAAGAAACCAGTTCCCATTGTTGTACCAGTACCATTTGTAAATCTGTTTTCTTGAACATCATCTAAAGCCTCAGCTATTAGTTTTGATAAATAAGCTTGAACATTTACAAAAGAATCTCTTAATAACTCATCAGAAGTTTTGATAATTCCACCTAGTTTATAAGAGTTTAAAACAACTTGACCAAATGAAGCATCAGTATCTCCATATAATCCATTTTCAGCAATTTCTGTAAATGATGGTCTATTTCCACCTAGAGGAATATTTGTTGTTGATGTTGTTCTAATAACATTTGATACTCTTCTAACAACACTTAAATTTAAAAGTTTGTCAATAATAGTAGTTAAATAAGCCTCAGGAACTAAGTATCCACCCTCTGAACCAGTACCAGTATTTAATACTGCTCTAATTTCGCTTTTTAAGTTTGCAATAGGCATTCTTAGCATTTGTTCAAAAGCATCGTTATATCTTTTTACTTTGTCGTTTTGAGCTTCTTCTGCTCTCGTTGTTGGATTAGCAATAATTGGTTCATCTCTAACCTCTTGCATTACTCTTTCAGTTTCTTCAAGTTTTAAAGCTCTTGAAATTTGAGATTCAACGCTTGACAATTCAGTTTCCATAGCTAAATAATTAGCTTCTTCAAAATTATCACTATTTAACATACTTCTCATATTACCAATAAGAGTAAGTTTTCTTTCTTGTAATTTCTTTAACATTCGTTTTCCTTATATTAAATTTATGGTTTAAAGCTTTTCAGCTAAGTCAAGTTTTAAAAGTCGTTTTTTTCTTAGTAAGTCGGCTTCAATTTGCACATTTTCCACCTCCTTACTAGGATTAATTTCTTCAGCACTTCTTCCAATAGTTGCATTTTTATCAAAACCTTTCCAAACTGCAGATAATTCGTGAATATCAAATTTAGTAATTAATACTTCTGTAACTTGATTTTCTCTTTCTGTTGTAATTTCTTCTTGTATTGTATATCCAATAGAAACATCAGATAAAATACCCTCTTTGAATTTTCTATAAACTGTGTCAGAATCTTCATCAGTTCCAAAAATTACATCACATTTAATTTGACCGCCTTCAACTCTTACATTTTCGATTTTTCCGATTGCTGTATCTACGCTCAATTCATGGTCTTTAAAGAATGTTTTTAATCTATCAAAGGTTGCACCATTTACATCTAATCTTTCCTCATAGATTTCATCTTCCCACCAGTCATATCTTAACCCAGCATTATCGCTTGAAACGATAATAAAAGGTATTAATCTTCTACCTTCATCAATTAATGTAACATCTGCAAAAGCTCGATTATGCACTACACCTAATGGAGCTACTCTTTTTTTATTTTTCATATTCCTCTAACTCCTTTACATAAATTACTACCCTTTGGTAAATCTCTACCGAATGGACTTAGTAAATAATTAAAAAATCTTTTAAGCAATTGGAACTCCTTTTTCTATATTTTCTAAAGTATTGTAAGAAGTTTGAATCATTAATTTATCTCCCGATGTTTCAGTAGGTAGATTCTCTTTGTTTCTCACTTCATTTGGAGTCATAATTGAGCCTTTAACAGCAGTATCATAACCTTTCATTCTTGACTCAAAATCACCTCTCATAAGTGCATCAAAATTAAATTCCATATAATATGTTTCTTGTTCTTTTTCACTTAGTAATTGAGTATTAATTGAGCTTTCAATTTTTACACCTACTGGCATTAGGCAATATTTAACATGTTCAATTCCTAAATGTTCAATATTTGAGAATGTAGCTTTTGATAAATCATTTATTAAGTGTGGACTTACTCTAAAGATTGATGCAATATCAGCTTTTTGATAACCTCTTGTTTCTAAGAATTGAGAATCGTTATTTGAGATTGTAATAGGTTGCCATTTTAAACCTTGTTCTAATAGAATAGGTTTTTTACTATTTGATAACCCTTGATATTTTTCTCCAAATTGAGTTCTTAGTCTTTCTCCAGCTTCTTGTGTCAAACTTCCATCTGTTGAAAGTATTCCACTGCCATTTGCACCATTTGAAAAGAATTTATTTCCGAATGTTTCTGTTTGAATTGCTAAAGCTATTGAAGTTGCATTTTGAGTAATTGGAGTAATTCCAATAATTCCGTTTGATGATGGCAAACCTACAATTTTTAAAATATCTTCATTTCTGAATTTTCTAGATTGACCATTTATTGGAGTGTAATAGTATTCAATTATAGGAATGTTATTATTTCCTATTTTTACAGTTATATTCATTGAGTCGTGCAATAATGGATAAATAGCTACTATTTGACCGCCCTTATTTCTTACAACTTGCGAATAATGTGTACCTCTTAATTCTAAATCTTGTACTACTAATTCTCTCCAAGTTACAGAACTCATTAAAGGATTAACATTTCCAGTAAATAGTTTATATAGTGGATGTTTAGTTGCTTTTTGCCTTCCATTATCTGTTTTTTCGTATAAAGTGAATGGAACTGAACTTATACCTTGAGCTTTTACATTTACACACGCATAAACTGTTGTATGTCGCATTGCTGTATCTGCTGTAACTTTTACTTCATCATTCATATTTGTAAATATTGATAAAGCTTCTTTTTGAGTTAAATTATAAGTAACTGTTTCTCTTTTTTCAGTCATACCATTAAAAAAACTCATTGATTAGCCTTTTTAAGTGTATATAAAACAGTTGAAATAGTTAAAATAGGGATTATAAATAAGATTGTACCGATTGAGTAAATTCCAGCAATAGAATTAATTAAATAAATTCCATAGCTAGAAATTAGTAAACAAATTAAAACAGTAATATAAAAGTATAAAATATCTTTAATTGTTTTTGTCAAGTGGTGATTCCGTTTTTGGTGTACGGTGTTTTAATCCCGTTTGTAAATTATAATACTCTTAAACTTTAATTAATATTAAAGCAAAGAGTATAAATATTTTTTTATTGAGTAAAGTTTACTCACTTTGTTTAGGGTATGAATTAGTAGAGCAGATAACTCCATTAATTCCCCAACATTCTATAACCCAAATAACCCCGTTTACTTCATTTTCTATTATTTCAATTAATTCCATAGTAATTTCCTAAATATAAGATATTGTCAATAAACTTCCAGCAGTTATTGCTGTTGTATCTGATGAAGCTAATGCCCCAGTAACTGCAACACCTAGTCCGAGTGAAAATCTTGTACCTACTCTTCCAAGTTCAAAAGTTACAAAAGCACCAGCAGTAATAGGAATAGTCATCAAAGGTATATCAGTTCCTACTGTTGGAGCTGATGCCTTATTATATAGTTTTAAATATTGAGTTGCTGCACCCGTATTTGAATAAGTTAAACTGTAAACAGTTCCAGCTGTTGTTTTAATATTTGCACCATTTGTTGTTGCTGCTGTTGTTAATGTATAAGTTGATGGAGCAATAAGCGTAGTTTCTGTTGTATTTGCAGATATACTTGAAAGTAATGATACTGGCAGTGCTAAATCTGCTCTATTTGTTCCTTGACCTAGTATTTTAGTAACGGCTTGTGAATAAGTAGCTAAAACAAAATCGTGACTTCTTAGAGTTGTTCTTAGCAACACTAATCCTCCACAGTTAGTAGTTGTAATAACATCTCCCGATGGAGTAACTGGATTTAATGCACCATTTACAGTTGGTGTTCCATCTAAATACTTAACTGGCTCTAAAATTAGAGTAGTAGATGAAAAGTTATTAATCTTATAAACTCCATCTACACCTAAATCTGCACCATTTGTTGCGTTTCTAACACCATAAATATTTACATACTCGCCGACTCCACCAAGTCCAGCCCAAGTAGTATTACCAACTAAAGTAACCAACCCTGATGAATTTCTAGCAACTGATTGAATATTTTGAGCTATTGCACCTTGTTGGTCTACTTGCCCATTACATAAAATAACAGCACCACCATAAGAAGTAGCAGTTACAGCACTTCCAATTACAATAGTAAATGATGTACTTGTAGGAGTTGAAGCAACAACTGCTGGAGTAGTTAAGTTAGGGAAGTTTGTAATATCTCTAACACCTTTAATCGTTACATAATTCGATGTAGTTAATCCGTGTGGTATATCTGTTGTTACTGTTGCAGTTGTTGTTCCTGATTTTACAATAGAAACTATTTTTGCTATTGGTCTTGAAATTGATTTTGGAGAAACTGCTCTGAATCTTACATAATAGTCTGCATTGCTATCAGGTTTTACACCACTAAATGCAGTTCTAATAGTATAAGTAGCTGTCCCATCTATTGTTGTATCTGTAAATCCTATTTTATCAGGCTCTACATCAATTCTAAATCTTGACGAACTTTTTAATTCTACTTGACCATTTGCACCACCTGTATAAGTTGGAGCAGTTGAAGCAGATGTTAATAATCTTGACCCCGTAAGTGTTCCTACTTCTTTAATACTTCCACCACCAAATCTAGCCATATATGCAGTCGTTGTTGCAGATGTACCCGTAAATCTCATCGCAATAGCATTTGAAGCACTCATTAATTTAGCTTGTCTGATTATCTTTCCATTTGTTGCAGTTGGTGTAGCTGTTAAAGATGGTAAAGTAGTTTCATCGCTTGTTGTGAATGTTAAAGTTTTTTTATCTGCACTCATTGAAGCAACAGCTAAATTTGTATAATTAAATCTATTATCAGATAATCCGTAAATATCCACCCAACTACCTAAATAACCATCAAAAGCACTATTGATTGTTACAGTTAATGTTGTTGTTGATTGTGAAATTGACACGATTGTAAATTCAGTCGGAACATCTACTAAAGTAGTATCTTTATCAGTAATTTCCATTACTGCATAATCGCCTTTTGTTCGTTGACTTAAACTTGCTTCAATTTCTGAATATAAAGGCAATTTAAAAGGTGTTTTATATTCGATTATTGTCTGTGTATCTCCACTTAATGGGTCGATTGATACTTCTGTAAATTGTTGCCCGTTTGAACTTCTTGAAGTGTTTACAAAATCCCCATCTGCTACTGTAAAGTTGTAAAATTGAGTTATTGTTTGTGGAGTTATATCTCCTACTTGTTGAACAATTACACCACCACCACTTACTATTGATACACCATTAGAATAGGTATTATCTCCATTGTCTATGAGTTTTACTTTTTTTGTTAATTGACTTGAATCAAAACCATCTAATACAGAGTAGCTACTATCTGCCATAATTTATCCTTTATAATATTATTTATAAAATTATATTCTTTTTTATTAAAATATAGCTATAAGTCGATTAATCCTCTTTGTTCATAAATATTTTCTTCAACTTTTTCTTTTAAGTCTACCAAACAAACACCCATCGCCATGGCTAAAGCGACGACACCGTCTATCTTCTCAATACTCTTGGCTTTATCAAACTTCATATTATCATTGCTATCTTTCATTAATACAACATTTGAACAATGCCAGTTTAAAACCTTGTTATTTTGATGATTTAATCTTCCTTGATGTGCTAAAAGTTCAATTTCTCGAATTGGGGCGTTAAACCAAGTCATATTTTGAGAAAATTTAATCATTTCGCTACATTCTGCTTCAGTTAGCTTTTGGATTAAGTGATTTGAATTATATCGGTCATAAGCTATCATTTTTACATTAAAATCGTTACAATCTTGTAGTATTTGCTTTTCTATGTAGGAATAATCTATTTCGTTTCCATCTGTTGCAATAATTAATCCATCTCGTAAAAAATCTAAGTATGGCACTTTATCTTTTTGAACTCTTTTAAGTAGATTGTCTTTAGGTACAAAAAATCTGCATAAAATATCATATCTTCTAAATCCTTGTGAGTCATCAGGGAATATTAAAACGAATGCTGCTAAATCCCAAATAGTAGCTAGGTCAAGTCCAGCATAGCATAAACGACCTTTTAGGGATTCTATATCTATTGTGGATTGGTTTTGAGTCCAGACTTTGTGGGGTATCCATACGGAAGCTTTATCACACCATACATTTAAATGTTTAGTTAAAAAACTTACTTTTGTTTCTTCTGATTGTTCAGCTTGTAAAACTTTATTTTTCATATATGAAGCAGTCGGAGAAATTGGATAGTTAGGATTAGATTTTTTCCATATTTCCTCATTCTTCCAAAAATTATCATCTTCTAAATCTTTCTCATCAGGCTCAAATAAAATAGAATAAAAAGAGTCATCTTTAATTGTTCCATTTTGTATTTTTTTGGCATATTGATAAATTTGAGTATAGAAAAAGCCTTGCAAGTTATAACCAGCTGTACTCATTATGATTTGTAAAGGTTGTTGTCTTCCAGCCATACCATCTGTAATAATTTGATAAAGTGCTTTATTTGGGTAACTGTGTGGTTCATCAACTAAAGCCATACTAACATTTAATCCATCTTTTGAATCTGCTGTGCTTGAAACAGCCATATATTCATCAATAAAAGCTCCATTGTATTTAGAAACTCTAGGAGGTTGTATTGTAGTTTTAACCATTTCTTCAAGCTCTTCTGTTTGCTTAATCATTGTTGTAAAAGCTTTATGTAAAATTTTGGCTTGGTCTAAATCACTTGCCATTGAGTAACACTCTTTTGCTTTTTCATCATCTAAAAAGAAGTATAAAATAGTAAGTAATGCACCAAGTTGAGATTTGCCCCCTTTTTTAGCCATAAAGAATAAAACTGTTTGGTATCTTCTTAGTCCTTTGAACTCTCCATCTTTATATTTAGTAGCAAAAATATCAATAATAGCTTTTATTTGCCATTCCATAAATTGAAAGTTTTTACCAGCTAATTCCCCAGCAGTATGTTTTATTAATGAAGCAAATTTAATATAATTGTATGCTAATTGCTTATCTAAGTAGTATTTGCCATCATTTTGGAGTTCTTTATCTTTTTGTATTATATAATCTTTTGCGATTTTCCAATAATGCTCAGGTGGTTTTACTTCATTCAATCTTAAACCTCCATATAAATCCACCAGTAGTTTTTCTTTTTCCGTTTAAAACAGCTGATATATTTCTAAAATCTATACCAGTTTGTCTATCTGCTTCACTGATAGAGTGATAACTAGCAATAAAATCCATATTTTTTGTATATTGATTTACTGGCTTACTATCTCCTTTTACTATTCCATACTTTTTATCTAATTCGCCTTTTCTTTTGTTTTCAGCCCAAGTAATTATTTGAATATTATCTTTTAAGTATGATTTATTAGCATTTATTCTATCGCAAGATGGTTTTAAATCTTTAAGATAATTGTTCTCTTTCCAAATATCGTATAATCGATTAAATTCGCTATCATTTAGAATCCAATTAACAAACCATTCTTTTGTATATGTAGGCAAATCGTGATTTCTTTTTTTTGAATTTCTAATTTGCTCTCTGTAAGTAATTTCGGCTATTCCTTTTTTAGATTTTGAATATTTATGCCATTTTGTAGTAGTATTTCCCATAAAAGCCCCTCAGCTTATTAATTTAGTAGATGGATAGCTGAGGGATTGTATCCATCAACTAAACAAATAACAAGAGTATTATAGCAAAACATTAATCAAAACTTTCTTTTGTATTTAAAATATCAAATACGCTTTTCTTTTTCTCTTTTTTAATTTCCAGTCCAATTCTTGAACGACTACCTATCCCAATCATAGTAGCTAATTTATTCATTTGAGTAAGGCATTTGTCTGCTACTTGAAAATATGGATGGATTTTTAAATCACCAAAGTCATTCATAGTTGTATCGTCCATTTTAGCACTTGCAACGGTAGAAAATATATATTTCTGATAACTTATTGCATAAGCTAAAACTAAAGCTCTATCAACTTCTTTGTATGTTCCTTGTTCAATTAATAAATCTGTTACTCTTTGAAATTCAGCCATACCAACTTTATTAAGCGGACTTTCTATTTCTTCATCATTTGGTAGTTCTAAATCTTTTTTAATTTCTTTTTCTTTTTGCTCTCTAATTTCAGTAACTTTAAAATCTTTTTCTATTTCAGTATCAACTTCTTTTTTAACTTGTGCTTTTACTTTTAAGTGTTTTTCTTTTTTAATATTTTGTTTTTTTACAATCTTTTCAGCTTTTTCTATAACTTGTGGATTTTTTCTGATCTTAATATTTTTTGCATTATCTTTCATATATCGTTCTAAATCTGATTTAAGATATAGGTTTGGTTTTCCTACACCTTGAGATTTAACGGTTATATTATGCTTTTTAACTATATTAAATAAACCTTGTCGGGTTGTTATTTTTAGTAGTTGCATTGATTGATTAGATGAAAGATACATTATAAACTTTCAATAGCCTTTTTAATTTCTTTTTTAGTCAATACAGTATTAAAAGTAATTTTATATTCAGTATTTAAAATATTACCATCATCTAATGTAGATATTGTTTCTATTTTTAAGCTTCTTTCAATTAATTCATTTTCTGAATTTTTATTTATTAGTTCCAATAGCTCTTTTATGTTTTTATCTATTTTTAAATTAATTTCATCATCTAGGTGTTTCACTTTGTTTCCTTTTCTAGTTCGATTCTTATCATATGTTAGCCATTGCGACAATTCTTTTCTTTGTCTAAAATCAAATGGATAAAAACTTAAAATTAATTCTTTCATATCTTTTGATAGTTTGTATTTTTTAATAATAAGTTTTGCTATTTGTAGTCTTTTTTTATTTTTTGATTCTTGTTTATTTTTCATATATCCATCCCAAGAACTCAAAAATTTAGATATTCCACTTTGTTTCATATTCAACATCCCTTAGGTGTAAACCACACCATTTATTTTTAAAATTGTACCATAGTTTTATTAAATTGAGTTTACGGGTCTAGTTTACAGGTATGGGAGCGATAAAAAGAAGATTACAGCACCGATTTGACCAAGTGAAAGGCTCTACCTTTTTGGGCTACCCTCGGGGGTGTAAACTATAATTAAATTGTATCTCTATTTCCTTTTTTAACATTACATTCCATACATTCTAATCTAACATTATCCATTGAGTGATTACCACCATTTGAAAGTGATATTATATGTCCTATTGTCGCATTGTCTTTATGATAGCCTGATACATTCTTTTTTAATACTTCTTTATTACATATTAAACATTTATTTCCATCTCGCTTTAATAGTTTATTAATATTAATTCCTGACTCATATTCAACATTAAATTTTTTAGCTCTTCCAATATGCTTTTTTGATTGTCTATTCTTAGAATTAGTTTTTCTTGATAATTCTTTTTTATATATATTTCTGCATTGAGTACTGCATTGTTTTTGAGTTTTACTTTGTGTTTTATATATTTCTTTACATATAGTACATTCTTTTTCATAAATAGTTTTATTATTATAATAATCGTATATACTTCTGCACTTATTACTACAATAATTAGAATCCGCCTTTCTAGCTGTAAATACTTTATTGCATTGCTTACATTCATTAAAATAAACATTTGAAAATAGTTTTCTAATTCTAACTCTTTTAATTATAGGTTTAAGTCTATTTTGTTTCTGTGTGTATTCTGAATAACATTTCTTAGAGCAATATAAGTTCTTATTCTTTGTTTCATATTTAAATTCAGTATTACAATTCTTACAATTAACATATCCATAAACTAATTGAGATTTATATGTGCATTCTCTACTACAATATTTAGTGCTATTCTTATCTGCTACAAACTCTTTGTTACAGCATTCACATATCTTTGTTTTACTTTGTTTAATAAGATTGCTTTTACATTCTCTGTTGCAGCATGGTTGATTTTTATTTTGATTAGTTGTTATGAATTCTTTGCCACAGTATTGGCATATTTTAGTTACCATATTATTAAGTCCTTGTTGTCATCGTTGTCTTATGGTTGGGAGATAGCTACTTCTCCCGACAACATAGAATTATACTATAATATTACTTAAATAAACAAAAAGGAATTAATATGCCTAAAATAACCCAAAGAAAACTATGCGTTAAATGTAATTCATTCTTTCAAGAGGATAGATGCCCTAATTGTACCAAACAAGATAACAAGACTTATTCCACTTACATTAGGGCTAAAGATAGACAAAAGATTTATAACTGTACTAAATGGAAAACAGTTAGAGAATTGGCATTACTTAGAGATGAGTTGATGTGTGTTCATTGTAGAGATAAGAATGTATTTGCTAAAGCTGATTGTGTTCATCATATCGTTTACCTTGAAGATGATATTACTTTAGCTTATGAGTTAGGTAACCTAGTTTCATTATGTGACACTTGTCATATGCAAGTGCATAGTAATGACCATAAAAGAGATAAGAAGATTTAATCTTTCTCTTTTCCTTGTAATAAATACCTAAACTCATCAGGCATATGTTTATTCGCTATTTCATATCCGTATTTATCTAAACAGTATTTGGCTTCAACTTCATTAGTTATCAATGCAAAGTCATCTTTTAATGTGTCGTATGGCTCTAGCATTTTGACTCCCATTTATTACAGCAAAAATCAAATTCTAGCCAGTATCCTTCATTGTAATCCATAATACTAGAATGTGTACAATTATGACTAAATTCATCTCTATAAGTATTATATTTGCAACTCTCACAACTTCTAGCTTCTAAAGCTTCAAGTTCTTCTATTGCTTCACTTATTTTATTTTGCAAATTATTTTCTGATACATAACTTTCATCAAATATATTATTATTTCTTAATATTTCTAGTGCTTTCATCTCCAAACTCCAATCAAAGCAACAACTAACCCAACAATAACAAAACTCATAACAGTTAATCCAATGCTTAACTTGCTGTTTGTTTTAATTAAACTACTATTCTCTTTATGTTCATTTAACCAAGCATTATAATTATCTGTATTCATTTTATTTGCATCTGCTAAATTATCATATAAGCTGTAAATTTTATCGCTTAACTCTTTTTCTTTTATTTCTAAAGAATTGATAACTATGTTTTTAACATCTATGGCTTTATTAAGTCTGCTTATTTCTTCTATCAGTAAACATACTGTTTTATTTGATATGTTTAACTTATCAATAATTGCTCTGTTTGTTCTTCTTAGTTTTGAGAATGTGTTTTTAGTTTTCATAGTTCTACTCCATTTAATTTTGCAATAGTATAGCAAATTACCACCACGCTTAAAAATATCCAAAATCCTAAATCTTTCATTTCTTCTCTCCATAAACATTATCTATCATTTGTTTAAACTCATTATCTATGTGATAACTGTTTACCTCAACTACTAAATGGTTTAATAGTTGTTTTGTGATGTGGGCAATTAAATCTTTATTATGTGGGTTAGCAATTAAATACTTTCCGTTTATTTCATATTCGTTATCAAACCTATCATAATATCTACATCTAATCGTATTAAATCTATCTATTTTTACAATCTCTTTACTTGCATTTAAGTAAAATTCTCCAACTTCTAAAATCATCTTAATCCTTTCTCTATATCTATAACTTTATAAACTAAATACATATTATCTTTCGATTGTATGCCTTTATATTCTTTTAGAGCCTTAACTTTATTCCCATTATTCAATTCTAAATAATAGTTATAAACAACTTCGCACGCTTTTAAACTATTAATATTTACATTGTTTTCTTGTAATAGCTCTTTATGAAAATAAGTAATTCCACATATTCCTTTTGCAATATCTTTTTTATGTTTTACTTTATAGTTTAAACTACTTTCAGTAAACGCTAAAGCTATTACAAGAGGTTTATTATCAACATTACCGTAAATCCTTGTATATTTTGTCTAAGTGCTTATACTCCCTCAAATCACTCTCTAACTTATCAGCGTAATTATTCATAGAATTCAACATCATAATATAATTGTTTTTATCTTGATGCAATTCAACTGCTATTTTTTTAGCTTCAATTAAATCATACTTTAAATGTTCTATGCTTTTCTTAGCTTCAAAGTGCATACAAGTTAGCCATACGATTAATACTACTATTATGTAAATAAATGCTATTTGTTTAATGTCTTTGTTCATTTTAATCTCCTCTTTGTTTTCTTATTTCAATCTTACAATCTATAAACAAATAAATCAAGAATATTAAATATTTTTATGATTTATTTGCTTTTAGTGTTACTTTTTGATACTAATAGCATCTTCCTTGAATTGGATTATTAATTGGTTTTTTGTCTATTACTTGACTTTGTTTAGTTGTATCTTTTGGTATAAAAAAATCAAATATTAATAAAAAATAACCCGAAAATTTAATAACCCTCAAAATGTAACAATTTATATATTGCTCCATTATATTTTACACTTTCCAAAATTTGCAACATAAACAAGATTTTTATCTTCTGCTCGTTTTGATTTTTCCCATTTTCCACTAGCTCCATGTAGTTTCCAGTGTTCTTTCTGGATAGGGCACTGAAGTCTGCTTGAAATTACTTTTATCTTTTCAATAACTACCTTTCTAAAATCATATCTTTTAGCTGTTACTAATTCATCACACATAGTTATAATAATATTTAGTATGTTTACTGTTTGTACTGGCATTTCTAATCTAATATTATTGATATATGATTCTAAATTGTTTAAAGTTGGAACTATACTCATTCTTGTTGGTTTATAGCTCTTATTTAACAATCCTAACCCATTAAAGGCAAATATTGCAACATCTGCTAATTCTTCCACATAATTTTCAATATCATCGTTTTTAATTGCTAGTCTAACTTCTTCTATTTCTTTTAACATATCATCTTTTATTGTTAATGGAAATGTTTTAATGTTTCTTGACTCTCTCCAATTTTTAAGTTGTATTTCTATTTGTTTCAATTTACTTCCTTTTCTTACTTATTCTTTTTGGTTTTTCCCAAAACTTATCAAATATCTTTTTAGATATTACGCCCATATTTCTAACTACTTCCAGAGAATGACTATCGTTAATATAATTTTCATTCTCGTATAAACCTATTAAGTATTCAAAATATTCTAAATTATCATTGTTAATTATTCCTAGTTTACTTGATAATACCATTAAGTGCAAACCAATTAATCCTTCAATCATTTGACCATTTGGAGGAATTGATTTATCTAACTCGTTTAATAGCTTATTGTAGTGATGATGATACATATTAGCTAAACCGATATTGTTCTTGTTTTCTATCTTAGAATTAATATATTCAATACTTGCAACTTCTTTTAAGATTGATTCTAAATCTTTACCACTCTCAACAGCAACATTCATTACATCATCTCTATTGAATATTTCCGTTCCTTTTTCATTTATTCCAGCAACTCCAGCTATTCTTGAATGACAAAAAGCCATTAAGCAATCTACTTGAACTCTTTTTAATAGGTTATCTACTAGCATTATAAAGCCTCGTACTCTGAATAATTTTGTGAAATAAACAAATAATTGTGAAAGTCTTTAAGGCTATCCTCTAATCCATTTCTTAAATCTTTAATTTGTATTTGAATATCATAATCACTAAATCTTGGATTATCTCTTAACTCTAATAATTTAGCTTTAATAAAATCAATTCTAACTTGTTTTAAAATTGCTAAAGTATAAGCTACATCTTTTGCACTAATTTCTATTCCTAAATATTCAGATTGTAATTTAGCAATTTCTTCAAAATTATTTCCATATATTTTTTTTCTTTTTTTAATTGTATCTTTACAAATATAATTCATGTTTAACTCTAAAGTTAAAATTTCTTGTTTTGGTAGTCCTCTACCATTTAATAGTTTTTTTACTTCATTTTTCATTTTTACATTTCCTCAATATTTTCAATTATAATAATAGACTCTTCAATATCAATTCTTAAATAGTCTTGATATTCAAATATCATTTCTTTAATTGAACTAAACAATTTTTCATCACATTTGTATAATTCTAAATTTTGACCAACTAATTCTAATCTTTTATTAAAATCTTCAAAATTTCTTTTTAAATCAGGTCTTGCCATTTATTTTCCTTTTTTTATTTATTCTATAATACTTCGTAAAAATTGTAAACAAAATTACATCTTTTTTAAAATATTTTTAGATTGTAGTTACTTTATGAAACAAATAGCCTAATTAAAGGCTAAATGCTAAAATAGTATTTGTTCTGAAAATTCATCTTCATCAATATTAACTTCAGGTATTTCTTGCGGTTGATATGTATCTTGTTGTTTTGGTTGTTGATTAGATTGCCCTTGATTGTCTTGTTTTGAGTCTAGCATTTCAAAACTATTTATTTTTAAAGTATGTTTGCTAAATTTTTGCCCATCTTTTTCCCATGATTCTTGTTTTAATTCTGCATCTACAAAAATCTTACTACCTTTATGCAAGTACTGATTTGCAATTTCTGCCATTTTTCCAAAAATAGAGCCATCAATAAAACATGATTCCTCTTTTTGTTCGCCTGATTGTGTTTTATATTTGCTACTATTAACTAAACCAATTTTTGCTAATGATTGACCTGATGGTAAATATCTTAATTCAATATCTTTACTTAATCTATAAACTCCTAATACTTTTCCTAGTGCCATTTTTATTCCTTTATTTTATAATTTCTAGCTTCATTTAAAAGCCTTTCCCATTCTAATGAATCGCAAGTAAAGATAAATCCATTTTGCGACATCATAACCTTTATTAGCTCTACATGATTAACTAAATCTTTATTTGTAACTTCTTTTAAGCTTTTAGCTACTCCATTGCTTGATTTAGGAAAATTAGTTAATTGCTTTAAAAGTTGATGTATTGAGTTTTTTGATAATTTTCTCATATCTACCCTAATGTACCCAAAGAATTTATGATTTAATTCTATTGGGTGTTTTAGATTTACTTTTATATCTGTAATTACTGTTTTCCAAAAATAGCGATTAAACTGATTATTAATTATCATTTTATTTCAAGATTAGTAAATGTACTAAATTGTTTTTGTAATTCTACTACATACTTAGACCATACTTTGTTATCTGCAACATCTGCATTAACCTCAACTTCAAAATGAGCTGTTAATTTTACAATCTTTTTACCAGTTTCTTTTTGTTTTTCTTGAACTTTTGCTAATTCTTGAAGTTGTTTTTGTTCTTCTTGCATTTTAATTAATGTCTTTGCTCTTTCTTCTATTTCAAGTCTTATTTTAATCATTAAATCAAGTTTTTCATCATAATCTAAATCTTCTATAAAGCTTTGAACTTCATCTAAACTAATTGGAGTCATTAAACCAGCATTACTACATTTAAGCTCTAATTGTAACTCTCTAATAGTTACAGCATCTTCAATTCCCTTAACTCTTCTAACCATCGCTTCAAGTGAATCAATAGCACTTTTAGACAAACTAACTTTTGATAAACTTCCCTCTAATACTAAAGTCTCAATATTACAAACTTGATATTTTTCACTTACTTTGTATTGTAAATAAAGTTCTTCAATTTTAGTTTTCAATAAACTTCTAATTAATTCAAATCTTTTTTCTTTAAATACATTTACACCATTTAAAATACCAGTTCTTTTATTTTGAACAATTGCAATTAATTCATCAATAGCTACTTTTAAATCATCAGCAGGTTTTTTAATTATACTAGCTGTTTCTTTTCTTTTTTTATCCAAAGATGTCGCTAATTTATTTAATTCAGTCGCCATTTTTGAACAATCTTTTTCGGTTTCTTCTGTAACTTCAACATCATATTTTTCTAAATAAGTAATTAATTCTCTTTTTAACTGTTCCGTATTAGTTTTAATATGAGTTCCCCCATTACAAACAATATTAGGCAAATTGTTTTCAATTACTTCTATTTCTACCTGTTCAACTTCATTGATTAGCTCTCCAGTTTCTCCATTGTATAATTGACCATCTATTAAAATATTATTTTGCATTTTCTTCTCCTTTTTTATTTGCTTCAATTTTTGTATTTAAACTTTTTACAGCACTTGCAAAATTAATCATAGGCATATCTTTTAAATCTTTAATTTTAAATGCAATTAAAAATTTTTCTCTATCAGCTTTTGATTTTTTGATTAATTCTTCTAATTGTTCAATTTGTTCTTTTGTTACATATTTAATTGGTTCTTCTTCCACTTCTGGCATATCTTCATTATTGTAAATATATAAACCTAATCCGAACATAGCCATATTCTTTGTTAAACATCTCATAACAGTTTTATTAATATCAAACATAGTATAAGGTTCTACATTTTTGTCAATCATATTTCCAGTAGCTTCTTTTCTTCTTGTAGCTTCATTATAGGCATACTCTTTAACTTGATAGACATAAGGTTTGCTTTTCATAGCTCTATTTGCTCCATCCATAATAGGCAACCACATTTCGTGAGTAAGATTATTTGCTGTTATTGTTGTGTAAACCATAGCCCCCGAATCATCTGAAAAAACTGGAATATTATTTTCATTTTTTTTGATTTCATAAGTCGCATCGGGATAAATTTTTACAAATTCTGCCCACGCTTCACTCCAAGATAAATATCTAAGTGCATTATTTCCAGTTCCTTTAACATCTGTTTTACTATTTAAATTTTTTGTAAAAGCTTTGTTAAAATTTTCTAACATTTTTACCAAATCCATTTATTTACTCCTTTTTTTTGATATACCTAACTATAATAAAACTTTTTCATCTTGTAAAGTAAATCGTTTTATTTTTTGGTTTAATTTTGTTTTGTGTTACTTTTTGATACTATCTATCAATAATAAAAAATCATTTTTTGTAAAAATTTGTTTATTAATGGTAAATGTTTCTTTTTTAGGTCGATGCATACTTGCTAAATTTATTTTTTTAACCCATACATCTATTTTTATATGCGTATATTTTTCCAGTTCTTGCAAAACTTCTTCTTTTGTTTTAATGAAAAATGATAATTTATTTTCATATGGATCTAATGTAATATATTTACTATATTTTAAAATTTTCATTCTTAGCTCCTAAACTTTTCATTATATAATTTTATTTTTTTTCTAAATACTTTTATTAATCTTTGCAAGTATTCAACTGTATATTTTTTTGTTTCGTGATTAGCTTCAAGTTTTTCAACCCATTCTAAACCAAATTTTTTAATTAAAGCTATTCTATAAGGTATTAAATTGCCTGATTTATGATTATTACAAATAGAACAACTTGCCCAAATATTAAGCGTGTTAAATCGTAATTGTTGAACCTGACCAACTGGACGAAAATGAGACCCATGTATCTGTCTAGTGCCTTGTTTAAATTTATAATCGCAAGATATACAGTTTTCTTTATTACTATCTCTTAACCTAACATAAGCATTTACAACTGTTTGAGCATTAGCTAACCATTTACTTTTATCAGGATATTTCTTAATTAACTCTTTTTTCTTTTCCATCTTATAAGCTTTTTGAGCTTTTGGTTTTTTACTCCATTCAATTGCACATTCAAAACTGCAAACTGGTTGCATCTCTCTTTCTGGAGTAAAATATTTAAAACAATTTTTACATTTCTTTTTTTTCAAAATAACACCCGTAATATCTTTTGCAACTTATGCATTCTTCTTGAAAATATTCACCTTTTTTATGTTTACAATCATCACAGCTTGTAAATACAAATTCTTTTACATTTTCTTCTACGGGCTTACAAAAAGAACACATACATTCTATATGATGATTATTTGCTAATTGTTTTTTTAGTCTTGCGTTTTCTCTTCTTAAATCATCAATTATAATAGCTTTTGCTTTTTCATTTTCAAGATTTGCATTTTGCTCTTTTTTAAATTGTTTTTCAAAATCATCATAAATTTTGTTTAATAAATCAAAATAGTAAATTCTAATAATAGTTGGAATATAATCTACTTTTTCTAATATTTTATTAAATTTAATTAATGCTTTTCTTCTATCCATTCAATCCCCTTTCAACATTTTAATTACACATTTTACATATGTTTCATAACTGCATTTATAAACAGCTTCATCTGTCATAAAATTGTTTA
>JACCEE010698111.1_pt1 | contig 35190 bp, 39 predicted proteins | sample 7449931 | NCBI WGS metagenome assembly JACCEE01 (sample SAMN15323457, study PRJNA562643) | freshwater metagenome | isolation source: river surface water | place: USA:Blue River Watershed | collected 2017-08-19 | reverse complement strand
GCCATGTGTAACTTCCGACCTTTGCTACCGCATCAGCTAAACGGGTTACCGCATTTTTATCATTAATCATGGAGCCATGACTTGCCACACCGGTAGCGGTTAACTTCATCCACTCGATACCCTTTTGGGAGGTTTCGATGACGTAAACTCGCTTTCCAGAGTTAAGAGTTAGCGAAAAGCCCCCTACTTCGGAGATGGTTTCAGTACAACCAGCAAATACCTCAGGATGATTCTCGGCCATCCATCGCGAACCATAAATGCCGCCCGCCTCTTCATCTGCAAAGAAGACAATCGCGATTGAACGGGATGGCCTGTATCCGTGACGGGCCCATAACCTAAAGACGGCCAACATCATGGCATCCATATTTTTCATATCAACTGCGCCGCGGCCCCAAATGCAACCATCTTTGATTAGACCGGAAAAAGGATCGACCGACCAATCAGCTGCATTTGCAGGAACTACATCCAAATGACCATTAACTACTAAACCAGGCCTAGAGGAATCAGTTCCTTCTATTCTTGCAACAACGGAAACCCGGTTTGGCGCGCTTTCGTAAAGCTTGCTAGCAATACCTACCTCGGCCAACTTCGCCGCTACATATTCAGCAACAGCCCGTTCATCACCTTTGCCTTCGCCATAATTCACGCTGGGAATACGAATTAACTCCTGGCAAAGCGTGACTACATCATTTTCAAGTTCTTGGCGTTGGGCATCGTTTAGTTCCATGGGCTAAAGTATGCCCTCTCTTTGTCCGGGTGGCGGAATTGGCAGACGCGCTAGCTTGAGGTGTTAGTTCTCGAAAGGGATTAGGGGTTCAAGTCCCCTCTCGGACACGTTTTTATCGCTACGCTCCTGCCGTGAACACCCCATTGAATCGCGCTCTTTCTTTAATTGCTGATGTGCCTGATTACCCGAAACCCGGAATACTCTTTAAGGACATAACACCGTTGCTGGCAGATGGTCCCGGTTTTGGAGTGGTGATTGATGAGTTCGCCAGATCTATCAGAGCGCTAGATGTAGGCGTAGATGCGATAGTAGGCATCGAGAGACGCGGAGTTATCCTAGGCGGTGCAATCGCCAAAGCGCTAGAGATTGGTTTTGTAACGGTTAGAAAACCAGGCAAACTCCCCCGCGATGTTTATCGCAAAGAGTATGCGCTGGAGTATGGATTTGATGCGCTCGAGCTCCATAAGGATTTACTGTCCAAGGATGACAATGTAATTATCGTTGATGATGTTTTAGCTACTGGTGGAACAGCTCTAGCATGTCATGATCTAGTAGAGATAACAGGAGCCAAAGTTGTCGCCCATCTCTTCATGTTGGAAATTGAGTTTCTAAAGGGCCGAGAAGTTATCGCCGCTACGCATCCCGAAGTCGAAATCATCTCTCTTCTAAAGGCGTAACATGGCTGAATTGATTTATTACTGCGGAACTATGGATAGTGGTAAATCCACACTGGCTTTACAGACCGCCCACAACCATGAAAGCAGAGGACGTGCCGGCCTGCTTTTTACAAACCGTGACAGAGCTGGTTCTGGGAAAATCTCATCACGCTTAGGTCTGACTTCAGAGGCGCTTGAGGTTTCTGAGAGTCTAGATTTGCATAAATTTGTTGTAGATCAACTCTCTGCCGGGAAGAGAATTGATTATGTAATCTGTGACGAGGCGCAGTTCTACGCTGCAGATCAGATAGAACAGTTAGCCAGGATCGCGGATGGTCTAGGTATTGATGTTTACGCCTTTGGTATCTTGACTGATTTCCGTACCAAGTTATTCCCGGGCTCGGCTCGGTTGGTTGAATTGGCCGATCGGGTACATACACTTCAAGTGGAGGCACTTTGCTGGTGTGGCGAGCGTGCAACCCACAATGCCAGAACTGTTGGTGGTGTCATGGTGACTGAAGGTGAGCAAGTGGTCGTTGGAGATACCGCTGCTGGCAATGAAGTTGCCTACGAAGTTTTGTGCAGAAGACATCACATGCGGAAAGTTACGGCACGTAACTCGGGTGCAGCACATCAATCGATTGAGCCATTGCCCTTCAATTAGATTTAACCAGTTGGGAGAAAAATGAAGAGTAAAGGTTACGCTGTTCTAGAGGCCAAAGCCGACCTGGTTCCCTTTGAATTTGAACGTAGAGCTTTGGGCCGCAATGATGTTGGTTTTGAAATTCTTTATGCGGGAATCTGCCACTCAGATATTCATCAAGCCAGAGAAGAGTGGGGTGCGGCTCTCTTTCCGATGGTTCCCGGCCATGAGATTGTGGGTGTAGTAACCAGTACTGGCGAAGATGTCTCGAAGTTTTCTGTCGGCGACCGCATTGGGGTTGGGGTCTTCATCGATTCATGTCGCAATTGTGAGAACTGTGTACGCGGATTGCAGCAATATTGTCTAGAAGGAATGACCGGCACCTACAACGGTTATGAAAGAAACTCCTCACAGATAGCCTTTGGAGGCTACTCAAACTACTTCGTGATTGACCAAGATTTTGCGGTCAAAGTGCCTAACTCTCTCGAACTGTCCGCTGTGGCCCCTCTGCTTTGTGCAGGAATCACCCTTTACTCCCCGCTACGTCATTGGAAAGCACAGCCTGGCCAGCGAATAGCGATCATGGGATTGGGTGGCTTGGGACATATGGGCGTGAAGTTCGCTTCTGCTCTAGGTGCAGAGGTAACTGTTCTGTCGCATTCAAAAACCAAAGAGGCGGATGCACGTCGGATGGGTGCCACTCACTTTGTAGATACCCAGAATGCAGATTGGAACAAAGGGCTTAAGAAGCAATTTGATTTAGTTCTCAATACCGTTTCAGCAGATCTTGATCTAGAACCCTATTTATCAACCTTAAAGACCGATGGGACCTTGGTTGTAATCGGTCTTCCGGGAAAACCTTATTCAGTAAACGCTGGCGCATTGTTGGATGGCAGAAGATCTATCGCTGGTTCAATGATTGGAGGCATCCCAGAACTTCAAGAAATGCTGGAGTTCTGCGGTAACCACAACATAGTCAGTGATGTTGAAGTTATCACTGCAGATTACATAAACATCGCTTATGAGCGAACCGTGGCAAGTGATGTGAGATACCGATTTGTGATTGATGCAAAAAGCTTTTAATTATGAGTTTTAAAAGGATTGCGCAATCGATGCGAGTAAAGGAGCCAGCGCTAAAGAGGGAAGTAAATTCCCGATTGCTATCTCTTTGATCTTCAATAGCTTCAAAGCGATGCCAAAGAGTAAAACACCACCTACGGCGGTCATTGCGCTGATTTGAAAATCAGCAAGAACTTGTCCTGCCATCAAACCAACGCCGGTCCAGAAAAAGTGATAGATACCGACCGGCAAAGCCGATACCGCCACACCCCAACCAAGGGCAGCAGCAAAAGCCATGGCTGCGAAAAAATCGAGAATGCTCTTCAAAGTTAACTGCTCTATTCCAGTCCCCATCCCATCACTAATGCTGCCCAAGATTGCTAAGGGACCAATTACGAAGAGTAGAGATGCCGTTACAAAACCTTCAACAAAAGGAGATTTTCCTTCTCTGTCCAACTTGTTCTTAAGATGTATCCCGAATCGCTCAAGTTTCGCTTCGATATCAAGGAGGGATCCCACAGCCCCGCCAATTAATAAAGAGCCTAGAACTACGAGCAATGGAGCTCCTTTGGGAGTTGCCTCAACCAGCGATTTGTCCCACATAGCGAAAACTGATGCGGCCGCACTGATCAAAGTGACAGCACCTAGAACATCCATCATTAGAGAGCGAGTGGTTTCCTTAAACTTATTGCCCACGATCACACCGATAGCGGCACCAACTAAGATTGACAATATATTCAGAGTGGTCCCAAAACCGATAAACATGAAATTAAGTGTAGAGCTACTGCTACCGTTGTCATGTGAATGATTGGTTAGACAAATTGAAGCCCCATAAAACCGTGCCTGTCACCCCGTGGACCGCAGAAAACAGATGGGATTTTGGGTTGCAAAGATTCGCAATTCTTTCCTTCGGGCTATTCATTTTTGGTCTTGGCGACAGTCTTCTAATAATCTCAGGGCTTGGCAACGCGCCTTGGTCGGTTCTTGCTCAAGGCATCTCCGTGAACTCTGGTTTAAGCATCGGTGTTTCTACTTTAGTTATCAGTGCCTTAGTTCTGGCTTTGTGGATACCTCTTCGAGAGCGTCCTGGACTTGGAACAATTTCAAATATATTGATTATCGCTTTTGCCATCGATCTCGGTATTCACCTATTCCCTGATCCGAAATTTTTTGCTTTTGAATTAACCTATGTTTTTGTTGGAATTGCCATGGTAGGAATCGGTTCAGCGCTTTACATAACCTGCGGTTTAGGACCAGGGCCAAGGGATGGCTGGATGACCTCAATTCACCGTCGAACCGGGATCCCTGTAGGGCGAGTCAGATTAATGATTGAGCTATTTGTTCTCACTCTGGGGGTGATTTTGGGCGGCACCGCAGGACTTGGAACAGCGCTTTTTGCAGTATTTATTGGGTACTCAGTGGCCCTCTCCTTTGGTGTCGTTTCCCGAATTACCCGTGGGTAACCAATAGGTTTAAGCCACTCCCCTCAGCCTGTGGACTGAATCCACGCGGTGTCGCAACCACCACCGTTAAAAAATTAGCGACATCCCATTCAACTGGGATGAAAGGAAGAGCATGCTCGACTCTTATTTCAAAATCTCTCAACGCGGATCCTCAGTAGCACAAGAGGTTCGTGGCGGCGTAGTGACCTTCTTTACGATGGCCTACATCGTTGCCTTAAATCCATTAATCATCGGCCTTGCAAAAGATGCCGATGGTAAATATCTCGGCGGCGGCGACGCTCCGAACCTCGCACTAATTGCAGCTGCTACCGCTTTGGTCGCAGGTGTCTTGTCTATTCTGATGGGTGTAGTTGCCAATTTTCCATTGGCACTAGCAACAGGACTAGGCCTCAATACCTTCGTGGCGGTCGCCATAGCTTCAAAAATGACTTGGGCTGATGCAATGGGTCTGGTCGTTCTTGAAGGTTTGATCATTTTGGTTTTGGTTCTCACTGGTTTCCGTACCGCGGTTTTCCGGGCAGTACCAACTCAATTGAAGATTGCTATCTCCGTTGGTATCGGCTTATTTATCGCCCTCATCGGATTGGTTGACGCCGGCTTTGTTCGCCGTACCGGCAGTGGTCCAGTACCAGTAACCCTCGGTAATAATGGAGAGCTTGTCGGATGGCCGGTCATTGTCTTTGCCTTCGGCCTCTTCCTAACCATTGGTTTGATGGTACGCAAGATCAAAGCAGCTCTTCTAATCGGTATCGTAGTTTCAACCGGTCTAGCTATCGCAATTGAAAGCGCATTCAAAATTGGTCCGTTGTTTAATGGTGCAACTGGAGAGGTTAATCCAAAGGGATGGAACCTCAACGTCCCAGCAATGCCGGAGAGCGTTGTAGCAACACCAGATTTCGGACTACTTGGCTCCTTCAACCTCTTCGGTTCCTTTGAAAGAGTTCCACTAATTACCGCTCTATTGTTGGTGTTTACCCTCCTTCTCGCCGACTTCTTTGACACGATGGGAACAATGACAGCCATCGGTCAGGAAGCAGGATTGAATGATAAGGATGGAACACCTCCAGATGCGCAGAAAATCTTGTTGGTTGACTCTCTCGCCGCTGCGGCTGGTGGAGCGGCCGGCGTATCTTCAAATACCTCATACATTGAATCTGCTTCAGGTGTTGGAGAAGGTGCTCGTACAGGTTTGGCATCAGTCGTTACTGGTGTTCTCTTCCTGCTTACCACTTTCTTGGCTCCACTTGTCGCCATCATTCCGTATGAAGCTGCCACCCCAGCACTTATCATCGTTGGTTTCTTAATGATGACGCAGATCAAATCCATTGATTGGGAGGATTATGGAATTGCAATTCCATCATTCCTAACAATTATCTTGATGCCATTTACCTACAACATTTCAGTGGGTATTGGCGCAGGATTTGTCTCATATGTCGTGATCAGATTACTCCAAGGAAGAAGAAAGGACATCCATCCACTATTGCTTATCGTGGCTGGTCTGTTCATGATCTACTTCTTGAATAATCCAATCAACACCTGGGTTTCATAATCTGAAGTAAAGAAAAGGCCCCGGAAATCCGGGGCCTTTTTTCATTGGTGCGATTACCAAATAATCTCTGGTAAACCTTTGCTTCTTAACAACTCGTTAGTTTTGGAAAATGGCTTTGAACCCAAGAAGCCACGATGGGCCGACAATGGACTGGGATGCACCCCTTCAATCAGAGAATTTGCGTCAAAAAGCGGCGCCAACTCTCTTGCTGTATTACCCCATAACAACCCGATAGCTTTCAGGCCAGCAATATGCTGAACAATTGCATGTGTAACCTTTTGCCACCCCAGATCCGCATGGGAACCACTATTTCCTGCGGTCACCGTTAGAACCCGGTTTAGCAGGAGAACTCCCTGTCTGCTCCAACGAGATAAATCCCCATCTGCTGTCGTGGTCGAGCCAATGTCGGTCATGATCTCCTTTTGGATATTCATAAGCGAACCAGGTAAACCAGATGTTCTCGGAGATACTGCGAATGCTAGACCAATTGCATCTGAGATATTTGGATAAGGATCTTGTCCAACTATCACGACCTTTACCGCATCTGGTGGAGTTTCAAGTGCTCTGAATACATGGCGCTTATCGGGGAGAATTCGTTCACCTTGATCCGCTTTACTCTGAAGTTGTCGACCAATCTCGTTGATCTCTTCCTCTAATTCACTCAGAATCGCTCGCCAGGATTCTGGCACTAAATCAAAAAGCACAATTAACCTGCAGATGCAAAATATCTATTGCCATCAAAGTGCAACTTTAGATTTACTCCGAAAACCTCATGTAAATGTTCTGCAGTCAAGACCTCAGAAATGACTCCGGAATAAGCAATTTTGCCCTCTTTAAGCAGTAGAGCATGTGTAGTTCCTGCTGGGATTTCTTCAATATGATGGGTAACGATTATGGTTACAGGAGCCGAAGCATCACTGGTATATGCCGTAATCCTTGAAAGAATATCCTCACGCCCCCCTAGATCCAATCCGGCGGCTGGCTCGTCGAGGAGAAGAAGCTCTGGATCGGCCATTAGCGCTCTGGAAATCTGTACTCGTTTCTTCTCCCCCTCGCTTAATGTTCCAAAATACCGCTGCCCAAGCTCTCGAACACCAAAGGTATTAAGTAGCGCTTTCGCCCGAGACTCATCCCAAAGGTCATACTCTTCCTGCCAACGGCCGGCAATTGCATATGCAGATGTAAGAACAACATCAATGACGGACTCATCTGGCGGCAATAGCTCTAGCATCGCACTAGAGGTGAAACCAATGCGTGGTCTTAACTCGAAAACATCAACTGCACCCATTCTTTGATTTAAGATGCTCACGGATCCTTTTGAAGGATGTATTAACGCAGCCGTAAGTTGTAAGAGGGTTGTTTTGCCAGCTCCATTAGGGCCAAGAATTACCCACTTCTCACCTTCATAAACCTGCCAAGAGATAGGCCCGAGAATGCACTTATTAGAGCGATACACCTCAACATCTTTAAGGGTTAAGATCGGCTCCATAGGGAGTGAAGATACACTTCCAGTTGGATTTTTCGCTAAAATTTCGAAGTGAGCCACAACCAAAATACCCAAACCAATTCTTCAAACCCCTTCAAGGCAAGCGCAATCATCCTCATTAGCGGCAATAGCGGTCCAGAAGCACTCAAGAAAGTTTTAGATATTCTCTCCGAATATAATCTCAGCATTGTTGACCAGCAAAATATATCCATGGTTGGTCGACTCATTGCCGCAATTCAAATTAATTTCGACCCAGCTCATGCAGCTGCAATTGAAAGCGAGTTGCTCTCGGCGATGAGACCGATGGGTCTCGACGTCGCCCTGGAAATCTTATGAGTTATCAACTTGCCATATTCGATGTCGACTCAACTCTAATCGAGCAAGAGGTAATTGATCTTCTAGCCTCAAACACCCAGCATGGTAAAAAGGTTGCCGAGATAACAGATGCAGCCATGCGTGGCGAACTAGATTTTGATCAGGCTCTAACTCAGCGCGTGGGCTTGTTGCAAGGTTTATCGGTTGATGTTTTTGATAAGGTTCTTCAACAAATCTCTTTTTCAAAAGGCGCTATTGAGTTAATTGAGGAGTTGAAGAATCGCAAATTCAAGATCGGTGTGGTATCTGGAGGATTCCACAATGTTATTGATCTTTTGTTCAAGGAACTTCAACTAGATTTTGTTCGTGCCAATTCTCTTGAGGTCAGTGGAGAACATTTAACCGGTAGGACGTTAGGGCCGATCATTAATCGAGAGGCTAAAGCGCAAGCTTTGGCAGAGTTTTCAGCGCTACATCAGATTCCGTTGCAGAACACTATTGCCATTGGAGATGGGTCCAACGATATCGAGATGATTAAGCTGGCCGGTCTAGGGTTTAGTTACAAAGGCAAACCTGCTCTTAACGAGGTGGCGGATGTTTGCCTCGATGATGCAGATCTGACCTTTATTTTGCGTTATCTGTAGTGATACAAAGCTTTACAAACGGCACGAGTGAATATCTGTAACCAATATTCCTCTAGCGCCCAGATCCCACAATTTATCCATGACATCATGAACATCCAACCTTTTAACCATAGCCCGCACCGCAACCCAGTCATCGTTTTGCAGTGGGGAGATAGTTGGAGATTCTAATCCTGGCGTAAGGCGACAAGCCTCCTCGAGATTAATCTTCCGAACATCATAATCAACCAATACATACTGTCTAGCAATCACAACGCTACCGATTCGGCGAATCATGGTTTCAGCCATCACGTCTCAGATGGCGCCAGTTCGTTCTATCAAAATCGCCTCGCTACGTAAAATTTCTTCTCCAAAGATTTGCAATCCCGCCTGCTTCAATGTATTTCCAGTAGAAACCACATCAGCGATTACATCCGCCACACCTAATTTGATAGCACCTTCAACAGCCCCGTCTAGTGGCACCAGAGTAGCGTTTACATTCTTATTATGTAAGAAGTTTCGAACTAAGTTTGGATAGGCAGTAGCGATTCTTTTGCCATCCAATACTTGATTTCCAGGAGTTGCGGCAAATCGGAACACGCTCTTTCCGATATCTAAAGCCATCACTTCAGAAGCCGAAGCCTCCGAATCAAGCAATAGGTCTCGTCCTGTAATACCAAAATTCAATTCGCCGGAGCCTACATAGATGGCTATATCCCGTGGCCTTAAATAATAGAACTCAACCTCATTGCTAGGATCAATATAGGAGAGATCACGTTGATCATTTCTTTGTCGATAACCCGCTTCACGTAAAATTTCCGTAGCGGCATCCGCCAATGAACCTTTATTTGGCAAGGCAACTTTAAGCATGCAAACCCGTCCTATAACTTCTCGTAGATGTCGTTGAGGGAAATCTCTCGTGCCAACATCAGTACCTGAAGGTGATACAACAACTGGCTTATCTCAGTAGCCAAGGCTTCCTTATCTTCATGCTCAGCAGCCAGCCAAACTTCGCCAGCCTCCTCCAAAATTTTCTTCCCGATTACATGTACGCCTGCATCTAATTGTTTTATGGTTCCAGAACCTTCTGGTCGGCGCGCAGCGATCTCTTGAAGTTCAGCCCACAGTTGCTCAAAACTCTTTGATGCCATAAGCGGAGTCTATCAACTAAGGTGTTTTAGACGCGGAGATGATTTTCTTATGACAAAGCTTCTTCTCTAAGTCGATCAATCATCTCGGCCGGATTATCTGAGCGATAAACGGCAGAGCCGGCAACAAATGTATCCGCCCCTGCTAGGTATGCCGTACGGATAGTTTCCAGAGATATACCGCCATCTACTTGAATCCATTTCTCATCCCAGCCTTTTTGTCTGAACCATTTTCTTGCCATCTCAACCTTTGGCATCATCTCAGACATAAACCTCTGTCCACCGAAACCGGGTTCCACTGTCATCACCAGAATCATGTCAACCTCAGACAACAGCTCCTGAATCTCTTCAATGTGGGTATTTGGTTTAATGGCTAATCCTGCTCTTACCCCCATTGATCTGATGTCTCTCAAAGTCTGTTGCGGGTCATTACAAGCCTCATAATGGACCGTAATGCTCGCAGTATTATCGGTTGCAAATTTGATCGCCTCCGTATCGGGTTCATCTATCATCAGATGAACATCAACCGGTAGGGCGGACTCTGCAATTATCTCTAAAGATTTAGCTAAATCGAAGGTGAAGTTTGGCACAAAGATGTTGTCCATAACATCCAAGTGAAGTAGGTCGGCGTGGCCTGCAACCCTGCGAATCTCATTTGGCAGATCATCAAAATTAGCATTTAAGATGCTCGGACAGATTCTGATCAAATCATTACTCCTTCTTGTGAAGCAGAGCAAGAAACATAGCATCACAACCATCCAGATGGGTCCACAATTGCAGGAAACCATCCATGTCTGCCCTGGGGTGCTCAATTTGCATAATCTCAAATTGAGAATTGCGCTTCAAGAAACCTCTAATCTGGAAGATTGTTTCCGCTTGGTGCGGACTGCAAGTTGCATAACCCAAAACCCCGTTGGTATTCAATTTCTCAGCTGCAGCATCTAGCAACTCTGATTGCAGCTCAACCAGCTCCTTCAAGTCTTGAACAGTGCGACGCCAACGCACCTCTGGTCTACGCCGCAGAGCCCCAATTCCAGTGCATGGTGCATCAATCAAAATCCGGTCAAATTTCCCCATCGAATCCGGTAATTCACGGCCATCAAAATTAGTGACCGTTCCATATCTGACTACCTGTTTTACTAGGTTTGCGCGCGCTTCAGATATCTCATTAGCAACAAACTCTCCCCCGTGTTGAGATAACAATGCGGATAGATAAGCTGCTTTGCCTCCAGGACCGGCACATAAATCTAACCAACGCAGATTCTCTTGGTAACTTTTAAAAAACTCCTCCACCACAACCTGCGAACCGTAGTCTTGAACGCCCGCTCGTCTTTCTCGCACCGCTGTCAAATCCCCCGGATTTCCATCGAAGTTGACAGCATTCATCGATTCGGCCAGATCATGGGCCCCATCCTCAATCAATTCATCTTTACTAGATAAACCGGGCCAGGCAATTAATGTCGGCTTAGTTGGATGGTTGTTGGCACGAAGTAGTTGTTCAACCTGATTTACATTCTTTAGATTATCGATGTACGAGCTCACAATCCATTCCGGATGGGAATGCTCTCCAGCTAATCTTGAAACTTCATCGCCCTGCCACTCAAATGAATCCATCTCTGAAACTCTGCGCAATACTGCGTTGACAAAGCTTGCGGTAGATTTGCCTAATACCCTTTTTGCCAGTTCAACACTCTCGTAGATCGAAGCATGGGGTGGAGTACGCATCTGCTTCAATTGATGCGTGCCTAGCCGCAGAACAATCAGCGCTTTAGCGTCTATAGCCTCTAATTTTCTATCACTGACATTCTGTATGTATTGATCGTATAAACCCTTCATACGAAGGGTGCCGTAAACTAGTTCAGTAGCCATTGCTTTATCATTTTTGGACATTTTGCTCGCGGCCAGGAACTTGGGAAGAAGAAGGTTGCTGTACTCGCCCTTCAATTCAACTTCAGCCAAAACCTCAAAGGCCAAAACACGTGGGTTATCTATTTGTCTCATGTATTAGGAAAGCTCAAATCGAAGATGTTCTTTGTTTTGTATTCCTCGGACCCATTCATCTGCTGACATTTCTCTTTTGCCTTCTGGCTTAACCCGCTTTAGCTGCAATGCTCCAACGCCACAAATGACGATCACCTGAGGTGTAGTGATCACAGTTCCAACCGGCAATGCAGAATCAATCTCAGTTTTTGAAATTTCCGCCTCAGTAATTGAAATCTGTCTTTCCCCCAATCTGCTCCAGGCGCCTGGCCAAGGGGAAAAGGCTCTAATTTTTCTCTCTGTTGAAACCGCCGAGTTTGACCAGTCAATAAAGCCATCTTCTTTTGAAATCTTCGGCGCCAAACTCACTTGCTCCGCACCTTGAGCAACAGGTTCAATTCCCATTTCAATTTTATGCAGTGATTCCTGTAACGGCTGAATGGATAACTCACTCAATGTTTCCAATAAGTCACCTGCGGTTTCATCACCTTTTAAAGGATGTACTTTGGAGGCGTAAACCGGTCCAGTGTCTAACCCAGTCTCCAATCGGAAAACGGTAATGCCACTAGTTTTGTCACCATTCAAAATACTGAACTGAACGGGAGCCGCTCCGCGCCATTTCGGCAGTTCGGAGAAATGAACATTGATCCATCCTTTCTGCGGCATCGAGAGTTGATGCTTCTTAATCAATCTTCCATATGCTGCTGTTACAACCAGATCCGGCTTTACACTCTCAAGCAACCTCTCAAGTTCGAGGTCGTCGGCAGGTTTAAACACCTCTAGACCGCGACTTGTGCAATATACGGAAAACTCATTGGGGGTCAGATTGCGACCTCGCCCTGTGGGTTTATCTGGTCCGGTTATAACTGCCTTCATACCGTGATTGGCAATTAAATAATCACAGATGGGTACTGCCACCTTTGATGAGGAAGCTAAGACAATATTCAAAGCACCCAACTAAATATTTCTTCCAAATGTGGAGTGCGGCGACACCTTTATCTCTGGAGAGATACCAGCAGATTCGGCCTCCATAAACCAATCCGAGGCTCGAATCTCCTTCATCGCCTGCTTCCTTAAATCACTTGATAGCCGATCTATGAACAACACTCCATTCAAATGATCGGTTTCATGTTGTAAGGCCCTGGCCAAAAACTCAGTTCCTTCTACAACCAGCGGTTCTCCATGCATGTTCCAACCTTTAGCGACCGCTCTAAAAGCCCTTGGTGTGTCATAACTTAACTCCGGAAAGGAAAGACAACCTTCCTCACCTTCTTGCATCTCATCGCTCAGATCAAGCGTTGGGTTCACTAGGTGACCAAATTGTTCATCAACATGCCAGACAAAGACCCGTAACGGCACTCCAATCTGAGGAGCGGCCAGGCCTGCTCCCGGGGCATCCAACATGGTGTCAGTTAGATCCTTAACTAAATTTCTCAGCTCTTTATCAAAATCCACTACTGGAGAGGCAGGGGTAGTGAGAACTGGATCGCCAAAGTACCTGATTGGTTGTATCGCCATGGCAGCATTCTACCCGCTGTTAAAGGTAATACGGATCAACCTTTATCGTGAACAACTCTTTCCCGCCAGAAGAACGAAGCTTCTGTAAAGCTTTCAATCCTTGCAAAACTTTTACGGCTGATTCCTGTTTTACTTTAACCGTCAATCTAGTCCCAGAGTGTGAAATCAAGGTTTTAGCAATAGCGCCGTACTCGTTTTCGAACTTGATTCGCAATCCAGATAGTGCGCGTATCTCACCATCGATTTGAATGACTCTTACAAAAGGCGGCAAGTTAGTTTCCTGGCGATCCCGGTTCAGGTGCTGCATAAACCTAGCGGGTTTTCTGGCGATAATTGCCTGGGAAACAGGATTGGAATTGGTAAGAGAGAGATAAATCTCTGCATCACTTCGGGCCAAACTCAAGGCATTCAACCAAAGATTAAAAAGTTCCTCTTCGGCTCTAATGAACTGTCGAGATGCCATCTCCTCCCCATCGAGTAAAACTATGCCGGCAAACCCTTGCTTGGCCTTGACGATGTTGGAATATGAGGAGATTACTATGCAGGTTTCACCAATTTCCTGTCTTGCTTCATCATCTGGTGATGTAAGAATTACTCGCTGTCCAGGAAATGCCTTTCCTACCTCTTCAACAATCCTCTTTGCTCCACTGCGGTAGATAAGATATTGAACCCCTTGGCACTCGACACATCGCCAATCCTTTAGGCTCCAATCGCATATTGAGCAGACCGCGCTTCCTTTATCTTGCATAGACAGTAATCCGCCGCACTTACATCGGGCTCTATTCCTACAGTTCTTACAGACGAAACCTGGCGCGTAGTCCTTATTAGCTGTACAAACCAAAACTGGTCCCTTCTTCAAAGCCCTGCGAATGAGTTCAAAGTAGTTGCTCGGCAATGTTTGAATACTCTTGGTTAATACTGATGTACCACTTTTTGATACTAGCTTCACCCAATTCAAATCAATTAAACGTTGCAGCTCTGCAGAGCAACCGTGGCCGAAAAAGAGGAGATCGCAACCTTCGGAGTCAGACCTAAGCAGAGCTACATCCCTAAGGTTCCAATACGGTGCTCTTTGCTCAACATAGTGAGCTGAACTTTCATCCAAAACATAAATTCTGGCCAAATCACGAATTGGGGCAAGAACTCCTCCACGCAAACCCAGGATGATCAGATTCTCATGACCCAGGATCCGTTGAAAAGATGATCTACGTAAAGCGGGCGTTAAATGAGACCCAACCTCAACATGATTCATGTCTTGATGAGTTAAAAATGCCTCACGAAATGCCTGCAATGCTTTTAGGGTAGGAAACAGCAACAGCGTTGAGCCACCTGCCTTCTGTTCCTTTAAAAGATATCTAATCATGACCGCATTTGGGTCATCAGCCAGACCAATCGGAATGAAGAGCCTTCGATTTAACTTGGCTCTTTCTCTCTGATCTCGAAAAGGAATGCCATGTATTTGGGTATTCTTATTCAGAGTGGGAACTGCCTTCAACAGCATCTGAGCAAAATTGCATAAATATCTCTCTGCAATCTTCTCGAAGAAATGCAACTGCTCTGAGCTAAAAACGTTACTGGCACGGATCGATTCGATGTTGAAAAGGTTTCCTTTGCTCCGTGAGTCAACACTCACCACCACGCCGGTGTGCCTCGCGTTCCTAAAGGGAACCTGAACCAAGCTGCCTATCGAGAGGGTTTCCTCAAGGTGCTCAGGAACTGCATAGGTAAAACTTTGTTCAACGTGAAAGATTCCCAGATCCAGAACTACCTCAGCCTGTAAATCTCCAGATTTGATCTCTGTCGTTCTGCGGGCGGCGTTGGTAGCTCGCTGCCGCTTTAAATTCAGTGGCTTTACATTTGCCACCATGTTTTAGCCCTTAATAACTTTGAGAATTTCCGCCGCTTTGTCAGTTTTTTCCCAAGTAAACTCAGGCAGCTCTCGACCGAAATGCCCGTAAGCGCTGGTTTTAGAATATATCGGACGCAATAAATTCAATTGATGAATAATGGCTGCCGGACGAAGATCAAAGACGTTCAATACTGCGTCGGAGATTTGATTTACTGGCACAGTTTCTGTTCCGAAAGTTTCTACAAAGAGACCTACTGGTTGTGCCTTTCCAATTGCATAGGCCACTTGGACTTCACAACGCGTCGCCAGCCCAGCTGCCACAATATTCTTCGCCACCCAACGCATTGCGTACGCCGCAGATCGATCAACCTTAGAAGGATCCTTGCCGCTAAACGCTCCACCACCATGTCGGGCCATTCCGCCATAACTATCAACAATTATCTTGCGTCCAGTTAGACCAGCATCTCCCATAGGTCCACCAATAACGAAACGTCCTGTGGGATTGACCAGAACCCTGACATCATGTGAAGGTATGTCAAAGCTCTTAATTACCGGTTTAATTACAGATTCCGTGATCTCTGGAGTTAGGGTTTTTTCAAGATCCACATTTGCAGCATGCTGTGAGGAAATTACCACTGTGTTGAGGGCTACAGGCTTTTCACCGTCATATTCGATGGTGACCTGGGTTTTACCATCAGGCCTTAGATACGCCAATTGTCCTGATTTCCGAACCTCGGTCAGTCTCTCCGCTAATCGATGTGCCATAGCAATTGGCAAGGGCATGAGAGTTTTGGTGTCACTGTTTGCATAACCAAACATCAATCCTTGATCCCCTGCACCCTGAAGATCAAAAGGATCTTTCGATTTTGATAGACGTTCTTCAAGGGCATGATCAACTCCAACCGCAATATCTTGTGATTGTTGACCAATAGAAACCGAAACACCACAACTATTGCCATCAAAGCCCTTATCAGAGCTGTCATAACCAATATTCAAAACTGTTTGACGGACCAACTCATTAACATCGGCAAAACCATTTGTAGTAATTTCACCGGCGACATGCACCTGCCCCGTGGTGATCAAAGTTTCGCACGCCACCCGACTCTTAGGGTCTTGAGCCAGCAATGAATCTAGTACGGCATCAGAGATAGCATCAGCAATCTTGTCAGGATGTCCTTCAGTGACTGACTCAGATGTAAACAATCTTTTAGCCATTTACCCGCTCCAGTCTTGTTCCGATTCTTTTTATAATTGCTTTAGCCACATCATGCTTATCAACAGCTTCGAAGGCTTCTTGACCGCCATCAGAACTTAAAAGATAACCTGAGGTATCTTGAGAACCAAAAATTGCGCCATTGGCAACATTATTTACATAGAGAAAATCTGCGTTCTTACGGTTCAACTTTTCCTTAGCTAGTTCAAGGCTATTAAGACCTGTCTCAGCCGCAAACCCGACTACTATCTGCCCGGCCTTCTTCATCTTCCCTGCTTGAGCCAATATGTCGGAGTTCAAAGTTAGTTCAATTTGCTGCAATTCATCTTTTTTGATCTTCTCCACAGAACCTTGGGTTGGCTTCGCATCTGCTACAGCTGCAGCCATAACCAAAGCTTGATTTAACGGAAACTCCTGAACTACGGCATCAAGCATTTCAGCCGCGGTTTCAACCTTAATCACCCGGGCTCCCTCTAATTCAAAATAATCAGTATCACCCGCGATAACAGTTACCTCTGCGCCAGATCGTAGGGCTTCATATGCAACAGCAAGGCCTTGGCGCCCACTAGAGCGATTTCCAATATATCTCACCGGATCAATTGGCTCTCGAGTACCGCCTGCTGTTACCAAAACTTTTGTATTCAATAACTTGGCATCAGAATTCGTGATTTGCAAAACTTCGCTAATGATGCGGGCGGTCTCTGGGAATCTGCCAATTCCAGAATCTTTTCCGGTTAATCGCCCCGTATCCGGTTCTAAAACCGTAATCCCTCGTTGGCGCAACAACTGCACATTTTGAGCTGTTGCCGAATTGAGCCACATATTTGGATGCATCGCAGGCACAATTAAAACTGGGGCGTTACTAGCCAATACCGTTGTGGTTAACAGATCATCTGCTCTACCTTGAGCCAATCGAGAGATTAAATCTGCAGTAGCAGGAGCGATAAGAATTAAATCAGCCTTGTCGGCAAGAGCAACATGGGAAACATCTGAGCTATTTTCCCAAACCGAGGTTGCAACATTACGCCCCGATAGAGCTTGCCAAGTTGCCTTGCCTACGAAATTTAAAGAGGACTCTGTTGGAACAACGGTTACTAAGAACCCATGATCTTGTAATCGCCGCAGCACATCGCAGGATTTATAGGCCGCAATACCTGCGCTAACCCCAAGAACAACTTCACGGCCGCGAGGGAAGAGAATCGGAGCGCCAGCCATGGCAAATATCTAGTTCTGTGGCTCCAGATTCTCGATAGTTAGCAATCCATCATTTATCTCTCGCATCGCGATTGATAACGGTTTCTCATGAACATGAGTTTCAACCAATGGACCTACGTATTCGAGCAATCCTTCACCGAGTTGAGAGTAATAAGCATTGATTTGACGAGCTCTTTTTGCCGCGTAGAGAACCAACGAGTACTTGGAACCACTTTTATCAAGCAGTTCATCAATCGGTGGATTTGTGATTCCATCAAGAGCCGCCACGATTACTCCTCGTTTACTAATCAGTTTTGCCTTACGGATGACACTACGGGCCTCATCAAGCCTGAAGACCTTCGGGTCCTATGAGGTCGCCAAGGATACCAGCGCTTGTATTACCTCATCGACCTGATGGTTTGTGAGTAGATGATCAAACTCTCCTGCGGCCGCCATCTCCTGCCTGGCTAGGGCTAATCTGGCTGCAATTCGCTCAGGTGTGTCGGTGCCTCTATTGGTGATTCGAGCCTCTAACTCCACCATAGAAGGGGGTTGAAGAAAGACCATAACAGCCGTTGGCATCGCCCTCTTTACCTGACGCGCGCCCTCAATTTCAATCTCCAACAACACATGCTTTCCCTCACTCAAAGCAGAGATAACCGGCTGTTTAGGAGTCCCATATTTTGCCCCTGCAAACTCTGCCCACTCGAGAAAAGTTCCTGAGTCAACCATCTTTTGGAAATCTGAATCACTTACAAAGTGATAGGCAACCCCATCCACCTCTCCTGGCCGTGGTGAACGTGTTGTTGCAGAAACTGAAAAATAGAAGTGATCGAATTTCTTTAACTCTGTAACGATCGTACTTTTGCCAACACCGCCAGGGCCAGACAGCACAATTAGTTTTCCAGGAGCAATGCTCATGACTCCTCCTTCAGAATTGTAAGTAAGGATTCATATTGGCTCTTACCAACTCCCTGTACTCTCCTAGTTAAAGATATGCCAGCACGTTCCATAACATTCGATGCTCTAACCTCTCCGAATCCCGGCAAACTTAATAAGAGCTCCTTGACTCTCATTTTGCGAATCGCTTCATTCTCATGGTTGAAAGCTTCAAGCCAACTTCTTTTTCTCTGTTTAACCTCAGCTTTGAATTGAGCCCGAACTTTCCGGGATTCTGCCGCCTTCTCTAAAGCAGCCCGACGCTCCTCATTTGATAATTGGGGAGGTGTACTCACCCACCAATTAAATCAACTTATTTGATAGAAGCGAAAATCTCGGCGGCCGCAAGATGCGGATCCGCTGCACCCGTTATGGGTCTACCTATTACAAGGTAATCAGATCCCGCAGCCATGGCCTGCGCTGGTGTCATAACCCGTTTTTGGTCATCAGTTGAAGAGCTAGCCATGCGAACACCGGGGGTTATCAAAACCGCTCTCTCTCCCAAAACCGCTTTGATCGCTGTTACCTCAAGTGGGGAGCAAACAATCGCTCTGGCGCCATTTTCCACCGCATTCATTGCAAGGGTAACCGCTAAACCGGTGGGGTCATCTGGTAACCCCATCGCTTTTAACTCATTGACATCAATGGAGGTAAGCACCGTAACTGCTGTAATCCTGGTTTGCGGCACAGCTTGCGCAGCCGAACGAATCATCTCAGCGCCGCCTGAGGCATGAACCGTCAGAAAATATGGATTTAATGAGGAAACACTCTCGCAAGCACCTTTAACTGTGTTGGGTATGTCATGCAATTTCAGATCGAGAAAAAGCTTGACATCTGGATGCGCTGCTTGAATTTGGGCGACGCCAGACAAACCCCGTGAAAGGTAAAACTCCAAACCCAATTTATAAACACCAACATATTCCTTGGTTTGATCCATCATTGAGAGTACGGATGCAACATCAGGGCTATCTAATGCCAAGATGATTGGTGAGTTACTCATTATGTGCAACACCCACTGCTTCGGAAATGGAGTTGAAACCTCGCTCCATCAACAATTCTCGAATCTCTCGCTTCACCTTCATCGCGGCGGTTGGATTACCAAAATTCGCCGTGCCAACAGATACCGCACTAGCTCCGGCAAAAATCATCTCAAGAGCATCCTTGCCACTAGTAACTCCACCCATTCCTAGGATCGGAACATTCTTGAATTTCGAATGGACCTGATAAATCGCCCGAACCGCAACTGGCCGAATCGCAGGCCCAGATAAGCCCCCAGTCTTTCCAGCTAATTTTGGTCTTTGTTTATCGATATCAATAACCATTCCCAATAGGGTATTTATCAAAGCCAAACCATCTGCCCCTGCGGAGATAACCTCGCCAGCAATTTCGACAATATCAGTTACATCTGGTGAAAGCTTGGCAATGATTGGTAACTCCCCACCAATATTGCGTCGCACAGCCTCAATAACATCACGAGATGCAACTGGATCGCAGGCGAAGACCAAACCTCGATTTTCGACGTTTGGACAGGAGATGTTCACTTCAATTCCACTCAAACCTGGAACTACTCGCAATCTCCTGGCTAGGGATGCGTAATCATCAACCGTCTCCCCCGATATGGAAACGATAATCCGAGCTTGATTTGCCACTAACCAAGGAATGTCATCTTCCAAAAACTGATCAATTCCCGGTCCCTGCAATCCAATTGAGTTGAGCATCCCACTGGGGGTTTCCGCCATCCTAGGAGTTGGACGACCTGATCTTGGCTTCAACGCGATGGATTTAGTAACCACCGCGCCCAGTTCGGTTAAAGAAAAGAACTGGGATAACTCCTTGCCCGAACCTGCACAGCCGCTGGCGGTAAACACCGGTGAATCAAAATACTTGTGGCCGAATTTAACCCGCATATCAAAGTTTGAAGGATCAATCATGATGCACCCCAAGTTCCTTCTGGAATTTGCCGATTGGAGTTCCATACAACGCGAGAACCATCCATAACTGGTCCATCTATGCAAGAGCGGGTCATCTTTATAACCCCGTTGTCATCTTTCACTGGAAGGACGCAGGTCATGCAAACTCCAATACCGCATGCCATTGACTCCTCAACCGCACATTGATGCATCAAACCGAACTGTTCAGCTAAATTGTCGACAGCCGCGAGCATTGGCATCGGACCACAGGAGTAGATAATTTCCGAGTTATGTTTCTTAATTAATTCGGGCATGACATCGGTGACTTTGCCCTTATTGCCGGTTGAGCCATCTTCGGTGGTAATGGTTAAAGAGTTTACCGACCGCTTTCCTTCTAATGGCGCATAGATTTTTCCTGCAACAGAGGCTCCAAGGATCATGTCTACTCGACAACCACGCTCCTTCAAAACCTCCGCCAAACCAAAAAGCGGGGCTGAGCCATAACCGCCACCAACAAGTAACGCGCTAACCGGCTCAGTAGGAATTCCGAAGTTGACCCCTAAAGGACCAACCATATCTACGTGATCATGAATGTTTAGAGCAGTCAACCACTTGCTACCTTGACCGTGCGGAGCTACAACTAACTCAATAGTTCCGCCGTACTGGCCTCGGTCGCTAGATCGATAAATTGCAAAAGCACGTCTCAGAATCATGGAAGAGTTACTGCCACCAACCGAAATTGCCACGAAGTTACCTGGCTTAGCGAATGTTGCCATATCTCCAACTGCGAAAACCATGTGATGGTAGGCGCCTACCTTTTTGTTGGAGATTATCTCTACTGAACGTTGTTGTGCCTTCTTATTTATGCTGGTCATCTCTTGTGCCACTCTTGAATTGATTGTGCGGTTAATCCACCTTGTTGTAGAGCTCTGATTCCCTCTACCGCAGCCTTCAAGCCTGGAACGGTCGTAATGCAAGGCACTCCTCGTTGCACCGCCGCGGTACGGATCAATCTTCCATCTCGCTGAGCACCGCGACCGTAAGGCGTATTAATAACCAATGCAATTTTATTTTCCCCTATCAAATCCACCGCCGAAATAGATTCAGGGTTGTTGGATTTGTCGGCATGTTTTGCGACCAACTCAGTTTCGACTCCATTGGAGTTCAATAAGTTATGGGTGCCAACGGTTGCAAACAACTTGAACCCTAGTTCCGCAAGCTCTTTAACTGAAGCAATCGAATTATTTTTATCCTTATCAGATAAGGAGATAAAAATTGCCCCTTGTTTAGGCAGTGGTCCGAATGCGGCAATCTGACTTTTCGCAAAAGCTGCTCCAAAAGATTTCGCGATACCCATTACCTCGCCGGTTGACTTCATCTCTGGACCTAGTACCGAATCCACTCCTTGGCCATCTACTCTTCTAAATCGGTTCCAAGGTAGCACCGCCTCTTTGACGGAGATACCGGTAGCAATTCCTACCGCGTACTCCGGCAAGATGCCCTCCCTTCTTAGCTCTGCGATGCTCTTTCCGCCGGCAATCAAAGCTGCGGCTTTAGCAACTTGTATACCAGTAGCTTTACTGACGAAGGGAACTGTTCTTGAAGCACGGGGGTTAGCCTCAATGACGAAAAGCTCTCCTCTGGAGATGGCGAATTGAATATTTATCAATCCTCTGACGCCAACAGATTGGGCCAACTTTAAAGTTGCTTTTTCAATCTCCTTCAACATCTCAGGCGACAAAGACTGTGCCGGTATCACACATGCAGAATCTCCCGAGTGAATCCCCGCCTCTTCCACATGCTCCATCACGCCAGCGAGATACATCTGTTCGCCATCAAAAACCGCATCAACATCAACTTCAATAGCATCATCCAGGAACTTATCTATTAACACCGGATGTTCAGGGTTTATCTTGGTTGCGATTTCAATGAACTCCGAAAGTGAGGCATCATCGTAGACAATCTGCATTCCTCGACCACCCAAGACAAAAGATGGACGAACCAAAACCGGATATCCGATTCTCTGCGCCACTTCCAGCGCCTCTTGATAAGAAAATGCTGTGCCAAAAGCTGGTGCCGATAAATTGCTAGCCTTTAAGATTTCGCCAAATTTTCCGCGATCCTCAGCCAACGCAATCGCATCAGGTGAGGTTCCGAGAATTGGCACTCCAGCCTCTTTTAAACCTGCAGCCAAACCAAGCGGGGTTTGTCCGCCTAACTGAACAATCACGCCCGCTACTGGACCAGCCTTTAACTCTGCTTCGTATATTTCAAGAACATCCTCCAGGGTTAAAGGCTCAAAATAAAGTCGATCTGAGGTGTCGTAATCTGTTGAAACCGTCTCTGGATTGCAGTTAACCATGATGGTGTCAAAACCTGCTGCACTCAAAGCAAAACAAGCATGCACACAGGAATAATCAAACTCAATTCCCTGGCCTATGCGATTTGGACCGCTGCCCAAGATCAATATCGCAGGACGAGTTCGGGCTTTAACTTCGCTCTCTAAATCATAAGTTGAGTAATGGTACGGAGTGAATGCTTCAAACTCTCCCGCACAGGTATCTACAGTTTTATAAACTGGTAGAACCTCTAGGCGATGACGTTGCTTATAGACATCTTGAGGGCTAACTCCTCTTAAATCTGCAATCTGTGAATCTGAAAACCCTAACCTCTTAGCGGAGAACATGAGGTTTTTATCCAAATCTGCAGCAGCTTTTATTTCGTTGGCCTTTTCGTTGATCAACGAGATTTGCTGCAGGAACCAGGGATCTATTCCAGTTATCTGATGAACTTGATCGATGCTTACCCCTAAAGCAAGGGCGCGCTGCACCTGAATCAAACGGTTCTCTGTAGGTGTACCAATTCGAGACAACAGCTCCTCTTTACTCTCAGAGAAACTCCAGTTGAAGGTTGATTCCCTTTTTTCTAGAGAGCGCATAGCTTTCTGCAAAGCTTCGGGGAAGGATCGGCCGAACGCCATGGCTTCTCCGACACTCTTCATGGTTGTTGTTAGCCGCGGATCTGCCTCTGGGAATTTTTCAAAGGCAAAGCGTGGAATCTTCACAACAATATAATCTAAAGTCGGTTCGAAAGAGGCAGGTGTCTGCTTGGTTATGTCATTCGGGATTTCATCCAAGGAATATCCGATGGCAAGTTTGGTAGCAATCTTTGCGATGGGAAAGCCTGTTGCCTTTGAAGCCAACGCGCTGCTTCGCGAGACACGTGGGTTCATTTCGATTACTACAATCCGGCCATTTCTTGGATTAACGGCGAATTGAATGTTACATCCTCCAGTAGCAACGCCCACTTCGCGAATAATCTCTATGCTCAAATCTCTCAATTTTTGGAACTCAACATCGGTCAAAGTTAGTGCTGGTGCAACGGTAATCGAGTCGCCTGTGTGCACGCCCATTGGATCAAAGTTCTCGATACTGCAAACAATCACGACGTTATCGTGGTTATCGCGCATAACCTCAAGCTCGTACTCTTTCCATCCAATAATGGATTCCTCAAGCAAAACCTCATTAACTGGACTAAATCTCAATCCTGCGCCTGCAATCTGCTCCAATTCAGTTTTGGAATAAGCGATTCCACTTCCCAACCCACCCATGGTGAAAGAAGGTCTAACAACAACCGGATAATTTAAAACCTCAGCAGCAGCTAAGCACTCATCCATTTTGTGGCAGATGATGGATTTCGCCGATTCGCCGCCAACCTTTTCAACAATGGCGCGGAACTCTTCTCGGTTCTCTCCCCTACGAATAGCTGCAACATCTGCACCAATAAGCCTGGTGTTGTACTTTTCTAATATCCCAGCCTCATAAAGAGAAATCGCGGCATTCAGCGCTGTTTGACCACCAAGAGTTGCCAATATTGCTGATGGTCTCTCTTTAGCAATGACCTGTTCTAGGAACTCAGGGGTTATTGGCTCTATATAAGTCGCATCTGCGAATTCAGGATCGGTCATGATTGTTGCCGGGTTAGAGTTGACCAGAATTACCCTGATTCCCTCAGCTTTCAAAACTCTGCAAGCTTGAGTGCCGGAGTAATCAAACTCGCAGGCCTGACCAATCACAATTGGACCACTGCCAATGACCAGAACGCTTTCTATCGAATTATCTCTTGGCATTTTTCTCCAAAACCTTCAAGAAATCATCGAAGAGGTAATTCGCATCATGCGGCCCGGCAGCAGCCTCTGGGTGATATTGAACAGAGAAAGCCGGGCGATCAATCAACTTTAATCCTTCAACCACGCCATCATTCAAACAGACATGCGTAACCATTCCCGGGCCATATACGGTTGTAAAAACTCCATCGGTGGGCGCCTCAACAGCAAACCCATGATTTTGAGCGGTAATCTCAACTCGATTCTTCTCTTTATTCAGTACCGGTTGATTGATACCTCGATGCCCAAACCGCAATTTATATGTATCGAAACCTAAGGCCCGGCCCAAAATTTGATGACCAAAACAAATTCCAAAAATTGGGAAGGATTCTTCTAGGGCATTTCTAACCAATTGCACTACCGAGTCCATGGTTGACGGATCGCCCGGGCCATTGGAGAGAAAAAGTCCATCAAAACCATTGGCCTTGAGTTCATCAAAGGTGGTATTGGCGGGCAACAAATGAACCTCTATGCCGCGTTGGGACATGTTTCTCGGTGTAGCAGCCTTGATTCCTAAATCCAATGCTGCAACCTTGAATTTTCTATCTCCAACTGCAGCCACTATATAGCTCTGCGGAGTAGTTACATCTTCAACAAGATATGCACCTGACATCTGCTCGCTATTTCTTACCTTTACTACCATTTCCTCTCGAGACAGTTTGGTGTCCGAGAAAATTCCTACCCGCATCGCACCTCTATCGCGCAGGTGAAGAGTTAACGCTCTGGTATCCACGCCTTTAATCCCAACCACATTGTTTGCAACTAAATCATCTTCCAAACTTCTCTGCGAACGCCAGTTAGAAACAGTTGGTGATGGATTGCGGACCACAAAACCACTAACCCAGATACGACGGGATTCTTCATCTTCTGAGTTCATGCCAGTGTTTCCGATATGGGGGGCGGTCATAACTACAACCTGCTTGTAATAAGAGGGATCGGTGAGAGTCTCTTGATACCCAGTCATACCCGTTGAGAAGACCGCTTCGCCATAGGCTTCTCCGGTGCAAGCCCAGGATTCTCCTTCGAAAATCCGACCATCGTCCAGGACGAGATATGCGCTGCTCACACGCCCCCCTGTTCCTCAATACTTCGGTCGTAAACCAGCACGCCATTATGGAAGGTCTTTTCAACAACCGCTGGTAACTCCATACCGTCGTAAGGTGTGTTCTTGCTCTTAGATTTCAACGCCTTTGCGGTGACTTTCCAGGTTTTTTCAAGATCAACTAAAACAAAATTGGCCAGGTAACCAACGGCAAGCTCCCCTTGGTCCTTATATTTGGCAATCTTGGCGGGCGTGCTCGACATTCGAAGAGATAAATCGGCAACCTTCATCAATCCTGATTTCACCATCGCTAGATAACAGATTGAAAATGCGGTCTCTAGCCCCAACATTCCAAAAGCAGCAGCGTTCCATTCGCAATCCTTAGCCTCCTGCGGATGTGGCGCGTGATCCGTTGCCACGATATCAATGGTTCCATCGGCTAACCCTTTTCTCAAAGCTTGTACATCATTTTCCGTTCGCAGAGGTGGATTTACCTTGTAAGTAGCATCGTAAGTTGTTGCCATTTCATCTGTTAGAAGAAGGTGATGCGGGGTTACCTCAGCGGTGACCTTAACTCCACGCAACTTTGCTTGTCGTACTAACTCAACACCACCGGCTGTAGTTAAGTGGCAGATATGCAATCTACTATCTACATGCTCGGCAAGCAGGATGTCTCGGGCGATAATTGCTTCCTCTGCAACTGCAGGCCAACCCTTCAAACCTAATCTTGCAGAAACCTCACCTTCATTCATCTGTGAATTTTCAGTCAATCGCGGATCCTGGGCGTGTTGAGCAACCACTCCATCAAAAAGTTTCACATACTCCAAAGCACGTCGCATAACCAACGGATCAGCCACACAATGACCATCATCGCTAAAGATTCGTACCTGCGCCTCTGATTGATTCATCGCAACCAGTTCAGCTAATTGCTCCCCTTTTTGTCCGACCGTTACCGCTCCAATTGGATATACATCGCACAAACCATGAGATTTTCCTAAACGATAAACCTGTTCTACAACGCCAGCTGTATCTGCTACCGGCAAAGTGTTAGGCATGGCAGATATAGCTGTGTAACCACCAGCTACCGCTGCCTGGCTCGCAGTTAAAACTGTTTCTGCATCCTCGCGACCAGGTTCTCTGAGATGGGTATGCAAATCCACTAGACCAGGCATCAAAGTTAAGCCTTGGGCATCAAGCTCTGAATATGGCTGAACCAAATCACTTTGCTTTACTACTATCCCATTTGAGATCGCTAATTCAACAAACTTGCCCTGCAAATCTCGGGCATTTTTGATCAACCATGAGTTCATGACTGCTCTCCAATCTGAGCGGTTAAATCCCGCGAAGTGGCTCCACCGATCAACAAGTACAAAACAGCCATGCGAACACTCACTCCATTTGCAACCTGTTCCACAATGACAGATTTATGAGAGTCAGCTCCTTCCGCGGTAATCTCAAGCCCGCGGTTCATTGGACCAGGATGCATGACAATCGCCGACTCTTTCATCGCTGCTATTCGTGTCGCATTCAACCCAAAGTTACGTGCGTACTCTCGCTCAGAAGGAAAGAACAAATCCTCCATCCGCTCCTTCTGAACTCGTAGCATCATCACCGCATCGCAACTAGCTATAACTTCATCAATTGAAAAACTAATTGTCGCGCCCCATTGCTCTACCCCGACGGGTAGCAAAGTGGGTGGAGCTACTAACACTACCTCCGCGCCCAGCTTCTGAAGCAACAAGACATTAGACCTGGCGACGCGGGAGTGCAGTACATCTCCGACAATAGCAATCCTCAAGCCGGCCAAATCGCCATTATTCTTTTTTAGGTGTCTTCTTATAGTGAAGGCATCAAGTAAAGCTTGTGTCGGATGTTCATGAGTTCCGTCACCCGCATTGATAACCGCTCCATCAATCCAACGTTTGCGCGCCAGTTGAGCAGGTGCACCAGATGCTCCGTGTCTAATAATCACCGCATCCGCACCCATGGCTTGAAGAGTAAGAGCCGTATCTTTCAAGCTTTCGCCTTTGCTTACACTCGAACCTTTTGCGGAAAAATTGATTACATCTGCCGACAACCTCTTAGCTGCCGCTTCAAATGAAATTCTGGTTCGTGTGGAATCCTCAAAGAAAAGATTCACAACGGTACGGCCTCGCAAGGTGGGGAATTTGCGATTTGTTGATTCTGATAGTGCTGAAAGTTGAACGGCGGTATCCAGAATCTCCAAGGCATCATCTTTGGTTAGATCATTTATTGACAGCAGATCACGCATCACTCCGACCTCCCTTCAATCTTGACCTCATCTACCCCATCAATGTCCAGAAGGTTTACCTTCACAGACTCTGTTTTAGCTGTTGGAATGTTCTTGCCAACATAATCAGCTCGTATGGGAAGTTCGCGATGTCCACGATCTATAAGTACCGCCAATTGAACGCTCTTCGGTCGTCCTAATTCATTTAATGCATCGAGCGCGGCCCTTACGGTACGTCCAGAAAAAAAGACATCATCAACCAGGACTACATGCTTTGTATCTATTCCTGTTTTTGGCAGCTGAGTTGGGGTTAAAGCTCTCGGAGCTCTCATCCGTAAATCATCGCGAAACATCGTAATATCCAGAGTCCCGAGTGCGACCTCAGCCTGTTCTATGGCCAATATTTCTTGAGCCAATCGCTGAGCAATAACCACACCGCGCGTAGGTATCCCCAAAAGAACTACATCGCTAGATCCATGATTCTTTTCAAGTATTTCATGTGCAATGCGACGCAAGGCTCGCGCAATTTCCGCGGCATTCAAAACAGTACTCATCTAGGCTCCTTCGCCGCCTCACAGGACGGATCGTTAAAGGTTGGCTAACCCTAGCACCTGTTACCAAAGCTTCTGCTGTGGATAGCAAGGGGTTCAGCCCTGCCCAAGAGATAGCCTGCCGGCATGTCAACGCCGCCAGCGGTCGCCAAGAGATTGCGCCAAATCCGCCAGCAACAACATTTAACCCTCAAGCAGGTCGAAATTCGTTCTCGCGGCAAATGGAAAGCGGTAGTGGTTGGTTCATATGAACGCGGCTCGAGGTCCCTGAGCATCTCTCGAGCTCAGGAGCTTTGTGACTTCTATGGGGTTCCCATCTCAAATCTCTTTAACTCTGGAACCAAATCAGAAGAGTTATCATCTTCAGGTTTGTGGCGAATCAATCTACGAAAACTTCGCAGTTATGAAGGGTTTCAAGATTCCTTTATTGATCGAATCGATTCCTTTGTTTCATATCTAACCTCGAAACGGGATGATTGGAATGGTGAGGTATTAACGATTAGAAATTCAGACATAGAAATGCTTCAAATCATTACCCAAAAAACAGTAAACGAGCTTTACAGCGCCATGCTTCTCAGACAGTTGATATTAAAGCGCTAAATCAGCTTTTATTTCGTTTATTTTACTCAGCACTCCGTTAATGTACTTACTTGACTCCTCGGTAGATAAGGTTTGAGCCAGTTCAAGTGCCTCATCAATGGCAACCGCGGCAGGGACCTCTGTCGACCATAGCAACTCATAAATTGATAAACGCAAAATATTCCGGTCTATAACCGGCATTCGATCCATATCCCAACCTTGGGAATATGTAACGATTAGCTCATCAATCTTGCGGCGATGCTCTTCAACCCCAGCAACTAGCTCTTTGGTGAACTCTCGAATCAGGAACTCCACCTGCTCTTGCCGCTGTGTCAGCAAGGTTTGAGCTGAACTTTTTCGAATGTCCGCTTCGTAGAGAAGATCTAGCGCGGTTTTTCTGGCCTTGGAGCGAGCGCTCACTTAATTTGCGCGTCCTAAGTATTCACCTGTACGGGTATCAACCAAAACAACCTCATCTTGTTTGATGAAAAGCGGCACCTGGATCGAGATTCCGGTTTCCAAAGTTGCTGGCTTAGATCCTGCCGAGGAACGATCTCCCTGCAGGCCAGGCTCGGTATAGGTAATCTTCAATGGAACATTCGCCGGCAACTCCACATAAAGTGGATTTCCTTCATGGACAGCAACAATTGCATCGGTGTTCTCTAACATGTAGTTAGCGGCATCCCCAACCGTTTCAGGAGAAATAGAAATTTGATCATAAGTAGTGGAATCCATGAATACGAAGCCTGATGGATCTTTATATAGAAACTGCATATCCCGCTTCTCTAGGATGGCCACATCAACTTTAACTCCTGCGTTGAAGGTCTTCTCCACTACCTTTCCGGAAAGAACATTCTTTAATTTTGTTCTAACAAAGGCTGGGCCTTTACCTGGTTTTACATGCTGGAAGTCGACAACATTCCAAAGTTGACCCTCGATATCCAAGGTCATGCCGTTTTTTAAATCATTAGTGGTAGCCATGACGTCGAAGATTACACGTGAAGGGTATTTTTCACTAATTACCCAATAAACCCTGCATCGCCCGAATAGCTAAACGGTATGAATCGAGGCCAAAACCAGCAATAGTTCCTGCTACAACTCCTGAGATTACAGAGGTATGGCGAAACTCTTCTCGTGCTAAAGGATTTGAAATATGAACTTCAATACACGGCGCTTTTAACATGACAACCGCATCTCGGATTGCATATGAATAATGGGTGAAGGCCGCAGGATTAAATATTACCGGCATCTTTTCGTCAGCCGCCTGGTGCAGCCAATTAACAAGCTCTGCCTCATCATTACTCTGTCGTATATCAACTGAAAAACCTAGATCTTGGGCTGCAGCTTCGACACTGTGACAAATGTCCTGATAGGTGATGTCGCCATAAAATGACTTCTCTCTTAAATCAAGACGATTCAAATTAGGCCCATTGAGCACAAGTAATTTCACACCCATAATCTACTCTCCAATCACTTTCAGATAGATCTTCTTTAGCAACTCTTCTTCGACTTTTTCAATACGATTAGTAGACCCTATGGAGTTCAAGCCAACAAATCGCAGGCTGCTGTTGGTCTTTTTCTTATCCGATTGCATCAATTCATAAAGTTCATCCCAGGCATCTTTTCTATACTTAACAGGAAGCTTCCAGCGCTGTAACAACCGAGAATGCCGTTGGACTATCTCCGGATCCAAGCCCAGTTTTTCTTTGGAAAGCTCAGCTGCAAAAACTAGCCCTATTGAGACCGCCTCTCCATGACGCAATTGATAAGAACTATGTTTTTCAATTGCATGTCCCAAGGTATGGCCGTAATTCAGTACCTCTCTTATAAATGATTCCTTGAAATCCTGTGAAACTACATCCGCCTTTACCTTGGCGGCCCGCCAAATCAACTCTGAACGATTAGATGAAGGCTCCCCTTCGCAGAGGTCAAGAATTTTTGCATCAGAAATAAATCCACATTTAATTATCTCAGCCATGCCGGCGTTTAGATCTCGCTCTGGCAAAGTGCTCAGAAATCCCTCATTAATTAGTACCGCAAGAGGTGAATGAAATGATCCCGCTAGATTTTTACCAGATGGGAGATTAATCCCTGTCTTTCCACCGATAGCCGCATCGACCATCCCCGCCAGAGAGGTAGGGACCGCTATCCAAGAAATACCGCGCATATATGTCGCAGCAAGAAAACCAACTAGATCAGTTGTTGCTCCACCACCAATGCCAATTAAAACCGCTGATCTGCTCAGCCCTACTTGAGCAAGTTGATTTAAGACGGAGAGATAGATCTCACCCGATTTTTGCGCTTCACCTGCTGGCAGCGTGATGAATCTCCAATCCCTCGGGAGATTTCCGATATTAGAAATGAGGTCATCCGGTGCAAGAACACAAACTTCTCTCTCTCCTACCAATTCAGCAATAGGTTTTGCGATTTCATCAACAAAAACAATCTGGTAACTGCGCTCTGCGGAAATTTCTATCGTCTTCATCTAGTGAGCTCCTCCACCAAAATCTCCGCAACTTCATTTACCTTGCGGTTATCGGTAGAAACCTGATATTTGGCAAGCGATTCGTAGATGGGTTTGCGATGCTCCATAAGCGCGAGCCATTGTTGTCGGGGATTGCCTAGGAGCAAAGGACGGTCTCTATTGAACCCTATGCGCGGTGCCGCATTTGAAATCGATACCTCCAGGTAGACCACTCGGTTCATCTCTCTCAATACTGACTGTGTTTCTGAATCTAGAACAGCTCCGCCACCCAATGAGATTATCGAATCCGCTTGCCGTAGCGCCTCCAGAACACTTTCCTTCTCCAGAGCTCTAAAACCCGCCTCGCCATCCTCTAGGAAGATATCGCTAATCTTTTTTCCACTTCGATTTTCAATTAGTTCATCGGTATCTATGAAATTCAAATTCATGCGCTTAGCCAAACTTTTTCCGATTGAGGACTTTCCCGCACCAGGCGGACCAATCAGCACGATAGACTCCATAAGTTATTTGATGGACATGTTCTTGAGATAGCTATCTATATTTCTCTTTGTTTCACTCAAGCTGTCTCCGCCAAATTTCTCAGTTATCGCATCGGCGAGAACTAAGGCAACCATGGCTTCAGCAACTATTCCAGCTGCAGGAACGGCGCAAACATCGGATCTCTGATTTATCGCCTTCGCCGCTTCGCCATTTGAGGTATCAATGGTGTCTAAGGCTTTTGGAACAGTTGAAATGGGCTTCATTGCTGCTCGGACCCGTAAAACCTCACCCGTCGTCATTCCACCTTCAGTTCCGCCTGCACGACCAGTTCGTCTTCTGATGCTTCCGGTCTCATCTCTTTCAATTTCATCATGAGCCTGACTACCGCGACGGGTTGCGGTTTTGAAACCATCACCAATCTCAACACCTTTTATCGCCTGAATTCCCATCAAGGCACCAGCCAATCTGGAATCAATCCGTCTATCCCAGTGAACATGAGATCCCAATCCTGGAGGAAGGTTGTAAGCCAGGACCTCAACTACACCACCCAAAGTGTCACCATTTGCATGTGCATCATTAATCTCAGCAATCATTGCTTGGGATGAAACAGGAAATGCACAACGCACTTCATCTTTGTCGATTGAACTCTGACTATCGATAGCCGGAATTTCGTAGTGCTCCGGAATTGAAATTGAACCAATAGAAACTACGTGACTTAGCACCTCAATACCTGCCACCTGTCTTAAGAATCTTCTTGCAACTGCGCCCAATGCAACTCGTGCAGCGGTTTCGCGGGCTGATGCCCGTTCCAAAACTGGGCGAGCGTCAGAAAAATCATATTTCTGCATTCCAACCAGATCTGCGTGCCCAGGTCGGGGTCTTGTCAATGGAGCATTTCTTCCCAAATTCTCAATTTCTTTCAAGTCGACAGGATCGGCGGACATTACCTTTTCCCATTTGGGCCACTCCGAATTTCCAATTTCAATAGCAATCGGACCGCCTTGAGTTAAGCCATGGCGAATTCCACCGATTATGGTTACTTTGTCAGCTTCAAAATTCTGCCTGGCACCACGTCCAAATCCAAGACGACGACGGCGTAAATCCTCATCTATGTCTTGAGAGGATATTTGGACTGAGGCGGGCATGCCCTCTAAAACACCAACCAGGGCTGGGCCGTGAGATTCCCCCGCTGTTAACCAACGCATTGTCCAAGTATCGCAGATTAGATCACCTTCGCGGTGTCAATTACTGCTGAGATCACAACTGATAAGAACATAAATGGAGCAAATGGCAAGGCTCCCATGGGAAACCTGCATACCCACCGCCCAATTGCAAAGAGGCTAGCGCCGAGCCAGGAAAGAAAATTTACTTCAAGAACTTCGAGATAGCTGATTTCTTGTAGCCCCAGATAGAAGCCAATAAGCAAAGAAAGCCGTACATCGCCAAAACCAATCTGTCCTCGCGAAAGGATGAAAACAATCAAGTAAATACTCAGATTAAAGATGGCAACTTTGATTGATTCGAAATGTATCCAGGGAAGCAAAGAAACTATGGCAAGAAGAACATCTTTTCGACGAATCCTATGAAAGCGCCAATCATGAATGGATATCAGAAGAGCCCATACACAAAAATGAACACTAAGCACCAGGGCAAACTAACAAGACTGTCTCGACAACTGCCGAGATTTCCACAACAACCTAACGCTGGTTGAGCAGGGTTACCACTTCAGTGAATGTACTCTCGAAATCCAATTTCTTTCCAGTCATGAGCTGAAATTGATATAAGGCTTGGGCGGTCAAAAGGTCTAAGCCGGAAATAATCGGCTTTCCTAAACTCATCTGAGTTTCAGTAAAAGCTGGAGGCCAAGGTGAATAAATCGCATCCATTAACACTCCACAACCTGGGAAATTCTCACTAACCGCGACAACTCCCTCATTCGGAACTGTGTTAATAACCAGATCAAAGTTACCCCAATCATTAAACCTGTCCCACTCTCTAAAATCAACTTGCACTCCCCCGGCTGCGGAAATGAATCTCGCGTCACGTTTGTTATCTCTTCGCAGTACTTGAACCCTTGTTTTCTTTCCAAAACCTAGCTTCTCGATGGCACAGATAGCTGCGCGGGCGGTAGCGCCCGCTCCAATCATCAGAATTGAGTCAAATGAATACTTTCCTAAGAGATACTGGAACGCCAAGAGATCTGTACTCAAGGCATGCCAATTTTCATCACTTCTATAAATAGTATTTGCTGACTCGATTCGTTTCGCTTCGCTATCTAAAGTTATGCAATCAGACAGCCCCGAATCGCAAATTAATTCCTTCAAAGGCATCGTTAGCGAGAAACCAAACCACTGGCCAGTTTCTGTTAAAGCGCTTCGGATCCACTCCCTGAACTCCATCTCCTTAACTTCAACCGCAATATATTCATACTCCAATTGGAATTTTCGATATAAGAAATTATGGATAGTCGGAGATAGAGAATGGGAGATTGGAGACCCTAGTACCGCCGCGGTGCTTCTCATTCAAATAATCCTGCCTTGAAATTCCTCTTGTACTCTGCCTTCCAGAGCAGGAATTGATCATAGGAGCTGGTGAACCTAGTTTCACCTGGCTTTACCGTCACAAAATACAACCAATCTCCTGGTGGAGGATTCAATGCCGCCTCTATGGCAGGTTTAGTCGGGCTTCCTATCGGCGTAGGCGGAAGTCCACGATATATAAAGGTGTTATATCTACTTCGAACCCTAGTTTCCTTTAAAGAAACCCTAATCTCTCCGCGACGGTTCAACGCATAGTGCACTGTAGAGTCAAATTGCAGGGGCATGCCAATCTTGATTCGATTGTAAATAGTTCGAGCCACCTGACCGAAAACATCAGGGGTTCCCTCGCTCTCTACAAGAGAGGCAATAATCATCAATTCGTAGGGGCTAAAGTTCTTATTACTCTTCCAATTAATCTCTCTAGTTACCCAATCAAACTTTTCTATCATTTCTGCAAGAACTGCTTCCGCGTTTACTCCTTTATTGAATGAGTACTGAGCTGGATATAAAAATCCCTCTAATTCAACATCGCCGAACAATTCGCTTATCTTGATTTCCTTGTAACCCTTATCTATCTCTGATTCACTCAATCCGAATTTAACAAGTTGTTCCCTTATCTCATTCCACCTAGCGCCATCTCTGACCTTGATCAGATTTGGCATGCGCTTGGGATCCAGAAGCTGCTCCAAGGCTTTACGCGCAGGAATCATCGTTTCAACCAAATGCTCACCCGGTGCTATTCGGGTCGCCCTTTCATCCGCCACTGCAACACGAAAAAAAGCTGTTGAGGATTTCACTACCCCTAACTCTTCGAGTATTTTGGCAATC
>JACCEE010672063.1_pt1 | contig 35216 bp, 33 predicted proteins | sample 7449931 | NCBI WGS metagenome assembly JACCEE01 (sample SAMN15323457, study PRJNA562643) | freshwater metagenome | isolation source: river surface water | place: USA:Blue River Watershed | collected 2017-08-19 | reverse complement strand
TATAATTGCACATTATTAATGTGCAGATGGAAAAAAACGACGAATTTTTCATGAAAGAGGCCTTGAAAGAGGCTGAAAAGGCATTTGCTGCCGATGAGGTACCAGTAGGAGCGGTAGTTGTAGTAAATGGAAGAATCATCTCTCGTGCTCATAATTTAACGGAGAGGTTAAATGATCCTACAGCACATGCTGAGATGCAGGCTATAACTATGGTGACTAATATGTTTGGAGGTAAATACTTGAACGAAGCAACATTATATGTAACAGTAGAACCTTGTCCTATGTGTGCAGCTGCATTAAACTGGGCACAAGTTGGAAAAGTTGTTTATGGAGCTTCTGATTCTAAAAGGGGTTTCTCTTTATTTTCTCCTTCGCTTCTGCACCCTAAGACTGAAGTTTTACAAGGAATTTTGAACGAAGAGTGCTCTAATTTGATGAAAAATTTCTTTGCATCAAAAAGGGGGAAGTAATATGGAACTATTCGGAGACTTAGGTTATCTTGGCCTTTTTCTAGGTACTTTTCTTGCAGCTACAGTAGTGCCATTTAGTTCGGATTTTTTAATAATTGGTGTATTGGTTGCGGGAGCAAACCCTCTGTTAGCTTTTATTTTAGCAACTGTCGGAAATTGGCTCGGAGGTCTAACTTCATACTATTTAGGACATCTTGGTAAATGGGAGTGGATTGAAAAGTGGTTGAGAGTTAAAGAGGAGAGTCTCAATAAACATAAATCAAAGATTGAAAAATATGGTAGTCTTATCGCTCTTCTATCTTGGGCCCCTTTTGTGGGGGATATCTTTGCTATTGGGCTAGGTTTTTATAGAGTTGATTTTTTGAAGTCTGCTGTTTTTATGTTTATAGGCAAAGCTTTGAGGTTTGCTTTTTGGATTGGACTCTATTATTTAATGGGAGAATCTGCATTATCATTAAAATTTTTCTAATTTTTTTGAATTTTTCAAAAATAGCAATATCTTTGTGCTCCCAAAACGGAATCTATTGACCTATGGTGTAACGGTAGCACTACAGATTTTGGTTCTGTCTGTCTAGGTTCGAATCCTGGTAGGTCAACAAGACTGCACTATTTAGTGCAGTCTTTTTTTTATATATTAGCACTCCAATTCGATATCAATGAAAACATCTAAATCAGCAGTAACGCTTTCGGTTATTATACCTGTTTACAAAGTCTCAGGATTTATTCGCAAGTGTTTAAACTCTATCCTTAATCAGGATTTCAGAGACTTTGAGCTAATTATTGTAGATGATTGTTCGCCAGATGATAGCATTGACCTTGCATTAAGGATTCTTAAAGAAAAGGGATTTCATACATTTAAAATTTTAAAACACGAAGTAAATAGAGGGCTTTCAGCTGCTCGACAAACTGGGCTTGAAGCTGCAACGGGAACTTATATTTTGAATATTGATTCAGATGACTTTATCGAACCTGGTATGTTTTCAATTATGATTGATAAAGCTCTGAATGATAAATCAGATGTCGTGATATGTGATTTTTTTAAGACATACGAGACAAAGCGCGAACTTATAAGGTGTTCCGATAGTTATGTTACTTTGACTGAAAAAGTGCAGATTCAATCTTATTTATTCGAGGTGTTATCTTCTAAAAAACCCGTTGCAGTTTGGAATAAAATGGTTAAAAGAGATATTTTTATCTCAAATAATATTTGTTTTTTGGAAGAGTGTACAGATGATCTTTGTGTTATGCCAAAGGTGATTTACTATTCTAAAATTGTGTCGTTTATCGGAAAACCTTTGATCAACTATGTACAATATAATTCCAATTCAATCAGCTATTCGAAAAAACACTTAATCTCTATCTATAAAGCATGTTGTAATGTATTGTCGTTTTTTGAAGATAAAGAGACAAATAGACTTGTCAAACCTATAAAGGTCTATAGAGCAAAAGCTTTAAGAAGGTTACTTCTTCATAAAGATTTTACAAATATTGATTTAAAGACAATAGAGGTAGATGATGTCCTAATGGATATATGTAAAGGCGCTAGATATGAAGAGAAGCTACATTATCACTTACTTATGTTGTTTAAGGCAAAGCAAAAAAAATTGCCCTTCTCAATATTAAAACGAATAATATCTAGAGTTGGCTAATTGCTTTCAAGTAAATTAAGAATTTTTTCTGCCCTTGTCTCTATTGTAAATTCACTAAGTATTCTCTCCCTTCCAAGCGAGTTTGTTTTTGCTTCAAGTGCTTTTTTGATTACGAAAGAGCAGTTTTGAGCACTGTATTCGTTAATAATAAAACCGTTTTTACCGGTTACTTCGGGCATTCCCCCAATATTTGTGATAACTGGATTACAATTGTAAAGCATAGCTTCAGCTAATGCCAAACAAAAGCTCTCTCTCCTCGATAGTTGACAGTATACTTTCGACTTTGAATAAATTTCTTGAAGGTGTGAGTGATCTACGAATCCTAGAACTTGAAGATTGTCAGGAATCTTATACCCAATTTTCTCAAGTAATTGTCTCTCTGTCCCTATTAAAATGAATTTTGTCTCTTGCATCAAATCTGCCACCTCTATAATCCGGTCAATACCTTTAATGAATACATTCTTTGCAGTTGACGCCATACTGACGGTTAAAACAAGATTCTCTTTTTCAACATCCTCTTTGCCAGGCTTTAGAACAACTCCGTTATAAATTGTAACACAATTAGTACTTGGGAATACATGCCTGATTATCTGCTTAATATTTTTAGAGACAGCGATTACTGTTGTGCAATTTTTTATACTTCTTGCAGTCATAAACCCTCTGATAGGGTTGATAAAGCTGCCATAGCCATATTTTTTTTCACGGCAAACATCATATCCGCCAGCAACAATGTAACACCTTTTCTTAAATCTTTTGCAAAATAGTGTTGGTAAGAAAGAGTGGTAATCAGCGAACCATATATATACAATATCATATTTTCGAAGATTGAAAATAAGATGAAAAAGTAGATTTATTAGACTCCTCAAAAGTGAGTGCCATGAAGTTGGATGAACTCTAAAGTGTGTTACTTCATATTCGCGCGAAAGAATCTCTGCGTCACCTTTGATAAATGACGATAGTGTTGGATAGATGTAGAGAATTCGCTCCTTCCGCATTAGAATACTATTATACTATTTGCTACTTTGCGTTCGCCGTAGTTATCGAACTTCTTATTATCACTCGGATGGTTTACCACGCCATTTTCGGACATATTCTTTATGTACATTGTTGTTGAACCTCCTCCATCTAAATTAATAGCATCGATACACCCAAACCATAGCATGATTTTCTGCAGCTCAGCGATGGTCATGCCTGCTGACTCTTGAGAACGGCCATCAATAGTAATAAGTAATACTAATCCATTTTTCTTTACACCTACAACGGTACGTGGATGTCTTGATGTATAGAATGAGGAGTTTAGTAATGGCTCTTTTTGGAGATCTTTGAAAAGTAGTGGTCCTGTTGTTATTACCTCTTTTGCTTGTATTAGCTTTTCCCAATCGGTCAAAACGTCTGCCTTTAGGATATATAATTTATTGTTGTCAATTGCGATACACCCTTTTTGATGCATCTCTCTGTTAGCTTTTGCTTTGAAAGTATTTGGCGAAATGTCAATTCCATTCTTTCTTATAAAGTCTACAGAATTATAGTTTTCTGTATTATAGTTGTAATTGAAACTGAAAAAACTTCCATTAATCCCTGCGATTGCACCCTGTTCTTTACACATTAAGCTTGTCTCTTTTAAAAGAGGTGAAGCATAGATCTCAATTTTACGTTTTGTGGGATTTAGCTCTAAAACTGATATGAATTGGTTTGTACCAAATAGGCTATTGTCTTTAAAATGTAAATTATAATAGTAAGCCCCTTCAGCAAGCTCTGTTTTGTTAAATTTCTGATTAACAAAAATTAATGAGTCTTTATCCTGTGCAAATGCAGGATAAAGACTTAATAAAAATGTAGAGATTAAAATTATTGAACGATAGATCATAATGCTATTTAATTTCCAGAATTGCTTCGGAGACATTTATCATATAATCGCCCACTCTTTCACACTCAGTAATTATATCCATATAGTAAACACCTGTTTGGTAGTTATAATTATTATGCTCTAGATTAAGCAAGTGTTCTTCTTTAAGGTTGTTTCTATATTCATTTATATCAGATTCTGCATTTTCTGCATTTGATATGTTCTCTAATTTAGAGTATCCCTTTGATAAGTTGTCAATCATGCTGTCGAAAGCATTATCAATAATGCCAAACATATAATCTAACTTTTGTATCATATCTGGAGCAAATCTCTTTCCATGAATCTTCTTCCTTTGAAGAATTCTAGCAATGTTGAATCCTGAGTCTCCAATACTCTCAATCTCACTAATGATTTTATACATGGCTTGAAGCCTTCTTCCACTCTCTTCGCTTAGCTCTCCTTCAGAAATTTTGTTCAAGTAGGTCGCTATTTCCAACTCAATTTTATCTGTATATTGCTCAAATTCTTCAAGCTTCTTAAAATATTCATCAAACTTTTCATTTTCGCTCTCTTTCAGTGCTAATCGGCAATTTGCAAATTGGCTTTTACTCATTTTTGCAAAGTGGACAATCTCTTCTTTTGCCTGTGCTAAAGAGAGTTCAGCGGTATTCAACAAACCTCCATGAATATATTGTAGTTTGAAGACCTCTTCTGTTTTAGGTGACTTAATTAAGTGTGTGACAATTTTTACAATTAGCGGTGTAAACCAAACTAAAATTAATGTATTAGTTAAGTTAAAAGTTGTATGTAGGAGAGAGATTGCGTAGAGGGTAGATTCTGGATTGGTATAAGGATCAGGTGCTCCAAAAAATACAACCATTGATGAAATTAGATTCAAGAATGGGTGAAACAAGATAAGTACCCAGATTACGCCAAAGACATTAAAGATTGTATGAGAAAGTGCTGCCCTTTTCGCAGAGACGTTGGCTACAACTGCAGCAATGTTGGCGGTTATTGTTGTTCCGATGTTCTCCCCTAATACCATTGCCGAGGCCATTTCAAATGGAATCCATCCATTGTTGCACATAACTAAAGTTAAAGCCATAGTGGCACTTGAGGATTGCAGAACGATCGTAAGAACTGTTCCTATTAGTACAAAAATTAGAACAGATAAGAATCCAAAACTTGTCCACTCCTTTAAAAAGTATAAAACTTCGGGAGTTGATTTAAGATCAGGAACAGAATCCTTTAAGAAACTTAAGCCAAGGAATAAAAGTGCAAATCCAATTATTAATTCTCCAATAGATTTCTTCTTCTTTGATTTAAACATCATTAAAGCAAAACCAATACCTATAAGCGGGATTGATATTGTTGAAATGTCCGCTTTGAATCCTAATAATGAAATAATCCATGCAGTTACAGTTGTTCCAATATTTGCCCCCATTATCACACCAACTGATTGAGCTAAACTTAGCAACCCGGCGTTAACAAAACTTACAACCATTACTGTAGTTGCACTGGAAGACTGAATAATTGAGGTAATTAAAACTCCTGTTAGGATTCTTTTTAGAGAATTAGAGGTCATTGCTGCCAGAAAACTTCTCATCTTGTCTCCGGCTACCTTCTGCAAACCTTCGCTGAGCAGCATCATTCCATAGAGAAATAGTCCGAGGGATCCCAGCAGGGTTAGAACTTGAAAAACAATATTCATATGTCTTTTCTATTTAAGTACGCAAATATAACTGATATTCCAAAACACTTAAAAATTAATTCAAATTATTAACTTAGCAATAAAATTGGTGTGTGGGAAAACTCTATAAATTAACATGTTTGCTACTATTGTTGTTTTTCAATGACAATCAAGCCTTTTCTCAGTTCTTCTCTACTGGTTCAGAATCGTACAGAGTGAAGTGGAACTATTTAAAAACGAATAAGTACAGGCTAATTTATCCAGCTGGTATTGATTCGCTGGCAAATTGTTATATAAACACTATTACATCAGTTGATTCAGTTGTATCTTCTCAAATATTTCTATCAAACAAGAAGATAGATATTCTTGTTCATCCATATAATGTAAATTCTAATGGAGTTGTGGTTTGGGCGCCTAAGAGAGTTGAACTTATCACTACCCCTCAATTTTACAGAGGCTATTCTCAGTTATGGGATAGGCAGTTAGCTCTTCACGAACTAAGGCACGTTGCCCAGATGCATAAATTTGAGACAGGTGTGTTTAAGTATTTATCATATATTTTTGGTGAGCAAGCTCCTGGTGTCGGTGTGGGAATTTATGTGCCTAAGTGGGAGTTAGAAGGAGATGCCGTAGTCAGTGAGACAATTAACTCGCGTTCGGGACGAGGACGTGCTGCTGATTTTCTAATGTTCTACAAAGCAGCGTTTTTAAATGGAGATTTTAGAAACTATACAAAATGGTCAATTGGTTCTTTAAATAAATATGAACCAGATATTTATAGTTTCGGATACTTAATGCTCTCTTATATTAGAGAAGATTCTGGAATAAAAGATTTTACAGGAAAATCATTTGATTATCGAATCAGAAAATTTTATGACCCATTTGCCCCCGGCCGTTCATATAGAGAGGTAACAAATAGATACACAAGAGAACAGTACTATAAAAAAATGGTTGAATCTCTTACTGAAAAATGGCAAAGAGAAGATTCACTAAAAGGGGAGTTGTCTAAATATGAGAAACAAGCTGATGGGAAGACCGAATTTTTTCAATTTCGCCAACCTTTAGTTCTTGAAGACGGAAGAATTTTTGCAATTTATTCAGATCTCGATAGAACTGCAGGTCTTGTAGAAATTGACAGCATCGATAAGAAAATTACAAAAGTTTTATCTATAGGAAACATTAGTGGTAGGGCTGCTACTTCTGGAAACTTGATAGTTTGGTCAGAAAAAGTACCTTCAATAAGATGGGAGCAGGAGAGCTATTCTGATCTCTTTGTTTATGATGTTAATAGCAAGAAGAAACTAAGGATTACCTTTAAAGAGAGGCTATTTAATCCTATTTTTGGTAACAGTACGAACCAGATTTTTGCTATAAGATATTTGCCTGTTGGTAAATCGCAGATTTGTAGGATAGATCTTAACTCTAAACAGATAAGTTCAGTTGATTTTATTGCAAATGGTCAAATAAAAGAGTTGGCTTATTTAGACAATGAACTTTACGCGACGGTTGTTGATGAAAAAGGGTTAGCTCTATATAAGTACTCATTAACGACAGGGATAAAAAGTAAAATTTTCAGCAATATTAATTCATCTATTAATAGAATAGTGGTTGCAAAAAATGAGTTACTTTTCGAGTCAGACATGAATGGCACATGCAATATATATGCTTTAAAATTAGAGGATTATTCTATTAAAAGACTAACAAATAGTAGATTTGGTGCATTTGAGCCCTATTATTATAAAGGATTTGTGTATTATTCTGACTTTAGCAGCAACGGATACTCCATAGTTAAATCAGACAGAAGTTTATTTGTTGAAACTGAATCAGAATTTCCGATAATTGAATCAGAGATTAATCAAGCAACACTTTATGCAAATAATGATTCAATAATTGAAAGAGGAGAGTTTCATCCAGCTAAAGAATTAATCAATTTTCACTCTTGGGCGCCAGTTTATTACAATATAGATAGAATTAAAAGTAGCTCTTTTGAGAATATAAATGAAGTTATTAGACCAGGTTTTATTCTTTTTTCTCAAAATTTATTAGGAACCTCTAAAGGGTCATTAGGGTATTCATTCAATAATGGATTTCATGCTGGTCATATAAATTTCACTTATAGAGGTTTTTATCCAGTTATTGACATTAAGTTTGACTTCAACGAAAGGGATAGAGAGAGGGTGATGTTAGTGACAAATGGGAACTCTTTACAGCAAATAACTGATACACTAAGAGGGAAGCCATTTATGGAGGCTAGCTCAACATTTTCAATTCCATTAAATTTTAGTAGATCTGGATATACCTCTTTTTTAGTCCCCAAATTAAAGTGGAAGTATACAAATGACTCCTTTTTCTCCTATTCTCATGATAGTTATAATAACTATCAACAATTAACTTTAGGTCTTCATGCATATACTATTCATAATCTTGCAAAAAGAGCAATTTTTCCTAAATATGGAATTGGTGCAAATATTGGGTATAGTTTCGTGCCGTTTGCAGGTGAAAATTTTGGTTCTACATTCTATTCTTCAATATATGGATATCTACCAGGATTGAAGGAAAATAATGGTTTAAGATTAGCTTTCTCTTTTCAACATCAGTTTGTTGAAAATAAGCGATATCTTCAAAAGAGTGACATCTCTTTTCCGCGAGGATATAATAGTTACTGGAGTAAAGAACTTGCATATATATCAGTTGATTATGCTTTTCCAATCTATTTTGAAGATTTCCTGCCATCTTGGCTTTTGTACATTAAAAGATTACAATTAATTCCATTTTTCGACGCTGGATACAATAAAGGGTTGCGTGGAGATTCTCGTTTAATTTCATTTGGATCCGATATTTTAGCTGATTGTCATATATTTGGAATCTCTATTCCTGTTTCAGCTGGGTTGAGATTAGCTAGAAATATTGAAGATGAGAATACTCTCCAATTAATTTTTAAAATACCGTTATAGCCATGTTTAAGCACCTTAATACTTTAAATCCTTTTGACTGGTTCTTGATAATTGGAATTACTTCATTAAATCTGGCATATCTTATTATTTCTGATGAGATGGATTCACTTGGTGCAATTTCAGCAATATCAGGTGTAGTCTGTGTTGTTCTTGTTGCTAAAGGAAATATTTTAAACTATTTATTTGGACTAATTAATGTCTCTACTTACGCTTATATTTCATATAAGGCCGACCTATATGGAGATGCTGCCCTAAATTTCTTTTACTACCTACCTATGCAAATTGTAGGTTGGTTCATGTGGATAAGAAAAAGACAGAATAGTGAATCAGTTACCGTGAAGGCAGGAACTATGACATTTATTCAAAGAGTAATATTAGTTGTTATCTCAATAATTTCTGTAGTTCTTGGGGCTTATATTTTAAAATACTATGAAGACCCTCAGCCATTAAAAGATTCAGCAACGACAATTTTGTCAATTATTGCAATGTATTTGATGGTTAGACGATATATGGAGCAGTGGCCTTTATGGGTTATCGTTAATATGATAAGCGTAATTATGTGGATTAGTGCTTATTATAAAGGTGAAGAGCACTCTTTTCTAATGATAATAATGTGGATATTTTATCTAATTAACTCGCTCAATGGTTGGAGAGTTTGGATTTTATTAACTCGGCAGTCTTCAACCCAACAATAGAGGCTATCTCTTCGATTGTTGCCTCTTTGATCTTTTTAACGCTTTTAAAATGGCTTAAAAGCATCTTTTCTCTTTTTTCACCAACACCTTTAATTCCTATTAGGATTGACTCTGTTTGTGCTTTACTCCTTTTATCTCTGTGATGAGTAATTCCAAAACGATGAGCTTCATCGCGCATTTGCATTAATAATTTGAGGGTTGGAGAGTTTTTGTCTAAGAAAAGTGGATCTGGATCTCCGGGGATTATCAGCTCCTCCAACCTTTTAGCAATACCAATTATCGGGATTTGTTCGCTTAATCCTAACTGGGCCAAAACCTCATAGGCAGAGTTAAGCTGACCTCTTCCACCGTCGATTACAATAAGCTGCGGAAGTGACATGTGTTCATTCAAAAGACGGCTATACCTCCTTCCGACTACCTCTCGCATCGAAGCAAAATCGTCGGGACCTTCGACTGTTTTAATATTAAAGTGGCGATAATCACTTTTACTAGGAATACCATTTTTAAACACCACACAAGATGAAACTGCATGTTTGCCTTGAATATTAGAATTGTCAAAGCACTCAATATGTATAGGTAACTCTTTTAATGATAGATCTTTTTGCACTGCAGATAAAACTCTGTTTTTGTGCTCTTCGGGTCTTAAAATTTGTTCCTGTTTAATCTTCTCAAGCTTGAATATTTTGGCATTTTTAATGCTTAACTCTAAGAGTTTAAGTTTGTCTCCTTTGAGAGGGATGCTAATAATATGGTTTGCAAAAGTTTCATCTGGCTTAAAAGGAACAATAATATTCCTTGAGAGTTTTCCTGTTTTATCTAAAATTTCTGCTATAAATGAAGACATTACAGTTGCTTGGTCTTCTTCAATTTGAAGCCTAAACTCTAAGTTGAGTGACTGAATTATGCTCCCTTTTACTACTCTTAAGAAGTTTCCGAATGCTAAATTGCCTTCGAAGACAATTGAAAATACATCACTATCGTCTATACTTGGGTTGACAACAATTGATTTGCTATTATAATTTTGAATCAGTTCTAACTTAGTTTTGAATTTATGAGCATCTTCGAATAGATGTTCTGCTGATGCCTTTAGCATCTTATTCCTGAACTCTTTCTCTAATTCACTAGTCTCACCCTTTAATATTGAGATAATATTTTTAATTTGATCATTGTACTCATCATTGTTTATCTCGCCAATACAAGGTGCTTTGCATTTACCAATATGAAAGTTTAAACATGGTTTAAATTTTCTAGAAGTGATGTTTTCGGTAGTTAGATTTAACTTACAGTTTCTAAGATAGTAAAGAGAGTTTATTAAATCTAAAAGTTTATAGGCAAAATTTACTGCGCTATATGGACCGAAATACATAGAACCATCCTTTACTAACTTCCTAGTCATAAATACTCTGGGAAATGGCTCCTTTTTTACACAAATCCAAGGATAGGTCTTATCGTCTTTTAGCATAATATTATACTTTGGACGATATTGTTTTATAAGATTGTTTTCTAATAGTAAAGCCTCCTCTTCGGTACCAACAACTGTATGGTCCATCCTCTCGATCTTTAAAACCATAACTCTTGTTTTAGTCGTCAGAGAATCTGGTGACTGAAAATATTGTGAGACTCTGTTTTTAAGATTTTTAGCTTTACCAATATAGATTATTGTTCCAAGCTTGTCGTAGAACCTGTATACACCAGGTTCTGTAGGAAGAAGTTTAACAAGATCTTTTAACTCTGGTTTTGGCGAATTCATATATGACTTATCTCCTGAGATATCTTATTTTTTGTAAAAGTAACAAAAATCTTATATTTGCGTTGCGTTATGACAACTAAACTGGTATCTAAAAATGATGTTAAAAGGGCATTGAAGATTCGTGGCCCTTTCGGAGATATCGCTGCTTTGACAGTTATGTCTCTGCTGGGTTTCAATAAGATAAACAAGAAGTATTCGAACTTCGCAAGTTTCGGTGGTCGTGAATTTACGACCGAAATGCTCAAAGAATTCAAAGTAAAATACGATTTTATTGAGAAAGAACTTGACTACATTCCTCAAGAAGGTCCGTTTATCGTAGTTGCAAACCATCCATTTGGTGCTGTTGACGGTGTGATTTTATTAAATATTATCAGTTCAATCAGACCAGATGTAAAGTTTTTAACAAACTTTATTCTTTCTCATATTCCTAATTTGAAAGAGTTCTTCTTACCTGTTAATCCTTTTGAAGATAAACCTGGACTAAAAAGCAGTTTTTCGGGATTAAGAATGGCTTCGGAGACTCTTGCCTCTGGAGGCTGTCTGGTTTTATTTCCTGCTGGTGAAGTTGCAACAAGATACAAAGGGTCGGTAATTGAAGACAAGGAGTGGCAAACTTCGGTTATAAAGCTAGTTAAAAACGCAAAGGTTCCTGTTATTCCAGTTTATTTTCACGGTACAAACTCTAACTTCTTCCATTGGCTTGGTAAAATACATCCAATGCTTAGAACTGCGAGGTTACCGATGGAACTTGTAAATAAAGCGGGGTCAGTTATTCCTGTAAGAATTGGTAAACCAGTTACTGTTAATGAAATTTCGGAATATAAAGACTTAAAAGATCTTGGCAGATATTTAAAGAGTAGATGTTACGCAATGGAGGCTAATATTAAAAAGCCCGAAGAGTTATGTACATGCCAATCTTCAACCCCGATTGCACTACCTAAAAATAGACGTCTTCTGAATAAAGAGATCAAATCTCTGGCTCAGGAAAATCATCTCTTTACTACAGGTAATTATAGTTGCTATCTAGCTGAGGCAGAGTCGATACCATGTCTATTACATGAGCTTGGCAGAAAGAGAGAGGAGGCCTTTAGAGCAGTTGGAGAGGGGACAAATAAGAGTTTAGATACTGACGCTTTTGATGATTACTATAAACATCTCATTTTATGGGATAAGCACAAGTCTAAGATCGTAGGAGCCTATAGACTTGGTTTTGGAAGTGAAATAATGCCAAAATATGGGATTAAAGGCTTTTATTCTCAGACGCTCTTCAATTATGAAGAGGGTATACACAATGTTTTAAGTAAATCTATTGAACTTGGTAGATCCTTTGTCTCGTTGGAGTATCAAAAGGAGCCACTTCCTTTGGTATTGCTTATTAAAGGTCTATTATATTCTGTACTAAATCATAAAGATGTAGAGTATTTGTTCGGTCCTGTAAGCATAAGTTCTTGGTATCCTATGTTTTATAGAAGCATGATTATTCATTATCTTAAGGCGCACCATTCAGTAAAAGATCTAGAGTCTCAAGTAAGACCATTTAATCCGTTTGTGCCTGATTTTAATAGGGTTTCAATAGATGATCTTTTAAGAAATAAAATGGAGAGCATCGAGAAATTCGATAGGTACATGATGAGGTTAAGTGATAATCAATTTAGACTTCCAACTTTAGTTAAGAAGTATTTAAAGATTAATGCTAAGATCATAAATTATAATGTAGATCCTGACTTCAACTATTGTGTTGATGGTCTTGTGTTGTTAGACCTAAAACAAGTCCCAAAACAAGAGATTCTAGCATTGTCGAAAGATGAAAAGAATCAAGCTCAAGTATTAGCAAGATTTGGTATTGAATCTTAACTTTATAGTTTAAGGAACTGGATCATACCCACTACCACCCCAAGGATGACATCTTAGAATTCTTCGAATTGATAAATATAGGCCCTTAATTGGGCCATGTTTTTTTAATGCCTCAATTGAGTAATGAGAACATGTCGGCGTAAATCTACAAGATGGTGGTTTTAGTGGTGATATTCCGTACTGATAGAATTTAATCAATAGTATCAACGGAAATGCTATCGCTCTCTTTAGAAGTTGATAGGATTTTTGATAGAATGTTTTTGACTCTTTCATCTACAAATTTAAAGTCTGGAATTTTATTCCATGTAAAGATAAAAGAAATATCGTAATTGTATTCGGAAGCATAATCAGCAATGCTGATCCGGTAGCTTTCCCGAACAATTCGTTTTATATAGTTTCTGTCGACAGCTTTTTTAAAATTTCTTTTAGGGACAGAAACCATAAGCCTGCAATGGCTCAGGTCGTTCTTAAGATAAAAAACTTTAAACGGGTGCTTGAACATTGAGTCACCCTTTTTGAGTAGATTTTCGATATCATTTTTAAGACAGAGTCTACTCTCTTTTCCAAATTGGTAATTGCGATTTTCCATCTCTTATTGATTGACTACAAGAGAGAAAACATATGTGTAATCTTGATTTTTAATAGTAAGCTCTTGCTTGGAGGGTGACAAAGAGATAATATCAAAACAAGAATTTTTACTTCCAGCTACTGTTGAGAAGTAGTTAGTTGAATTGTACGCTAATACGATGTATTTGTAGTGTGGCTTAAATGTCCCTGCTTGAGAATCAACAATCACCCAACCAGACTGAGTGTTTTCGTAAATAGAGTACTCACCCTTTGTATTGAATTTTATTCTAAATGTATCGAATAACTCTCCATTTTTGCTTTGACATTGCCAAGTATTTGCTAAGCTATCTTTAACAGAAAATAACTTTTCGGCAAGATCAATTCTATCAAGTTTTAAAGTTGTTCCCAGTTGAGATTTAAGATTAAGAGAGGCATCATCTACTGAAACAATATCATAGATCTTTTTATTCAGAATCAACTTGTTTTCGGCAAGTGTATATGTAGACTTTGTAGAGTTTACCGAAGAGTCAATAGTAAGATCTGGATAGATCCCAATCTTGTATACCAGCTTTTTATCTGGATTAATTTTCACACCATCCACTTCGGAGGTAATCCATTTACCTCTGTATTTGTCTCTCTCCTTAGAAGGGTCCCGTACACAAGAGAGGAAAACCAATGCTACAAAAAGTGCAGCTAGGATGATCTGTTTTTTCATTCTTATTTTTGTTCTAAATAGATCGATAACGCTTTTGCTATCGAAGGTGCTTCAGGCGTAGGAGCAATAACTGCTGAGGTCAATTTGGCAGCTTTAAGTGCTTTTGCTGTTGCTGGACCAAAAGTGGCAAATTGAATCTCTTTTTGCTGGAAATCTGGAAAGTTTTCTTGAAGAGACTTAATATCAGAAGGGCTGTAAAAAACAATCATGTCGTAATTATTCAAATCCAAAGATTTAAGGTCACTATAGACTGTTTTGATAAATACTGCACTTGAGTGTTTAAGCTTTGCTTTAATGAAGGCTTTATGAATATCAGTCTTGCTTCCGTCAGCACCTGCAATCAAAAAATTCTCCATTTTGTGTTTAGTACCAATAGTTTCGATTATTGATGTGGTAGCTCCGTTCCCAAAGAATATTTTTCTTTTTCTATATACGATGTATTTTTGAAGATAAAGAGCAATAGCTTCGGAAGTGCAGAAGTACTTCATCGTTTCGGGAACAGTAATTCTCATCTCCTCACAAATCTTAAAAAATGCATCGATAGATGTTCTTGCTGTAAAAACGATAGCGGTAAAGTCTAGAATGTTAATTTTCTGTAATCTGAATTCTCTTGCCTGAAGAGGCTCTACTCTAAAAAAAGGAAGAAACTCAATGTTAACCTTGTGTTTAGTAATGATTTCAGTATAAGGGGAGCCGTTAGTCGGTTCGGGTTGTGAGATCAGAATGTTTTTAATCTTCATATAGCTATAAAGAGAGAATAAAATTGATAAACAGTGAAATCGGCAGTAATTCCACGGCGCAAAGATACAAAATATAAAAAATAATAGAAAAGCTATGTTTAATTATTATTTGACAAGTTCGTATAAGGTAAATTGAATATACGAATAAAGTGATGGCTAACAGGCACATAAATAAGGTCTGTTCGGAGATTGAAGGGTCGGCCAGAAGTACAATAAAAATTACAAAAGATAAAAGTGAAAGCAATATTATATGGTTATAAGAGAATTTTTCAATCATATAGAAGGCATTTTTCTCTCTGGTAATCCAACTGATTAATCCAAACATTGTTTTTTTAAGTATCCAATAAGATAAAAGGACTCCAACTGAAGCTAAATAAAAATAAGGTTTGAACATTCCAGTTTCTGCTTCTATTGTTTTGCCAGCTATTAGCAGAATAATCAATGGAATATAAAAAACAGAAAGCATTGCCACTATATTTCTTTGATTAGTCAAGCCAAGTTTTTCTTCTAATTTTATATGATTTTTATAACTGAAAAGTGTCTTAGTAATCGCTGGTGTGATTACAAGAATTTCTCGTGAAAAAATAATCAATGCAATGAAGAAGGCAAAGATGATTCCAGACATTAAGTTATTTTGCAGATCTTCATATTTGCTTACAGGCAGAGGTGTCGAATCGGTAACGATTTTCGTTGTTGAGCTCCACAATTGATTAATACTCTTTACAGAGTCTTTTTGTATTGGGTAAAAATCTACGATAAGCAACTTACAAGAAGAGCTGTCTGTTAAATACAGAGTATCTGTTCTGGGCATTAAGGTATTCGTTGTGTGCATCAATTACCTCTTTTTGCTTTATATCCCATCTCGGTTAGAACTGCAACAATTTTGTCGCGGAAGTCTCCTTGGATAATAATTTCACCATCTTTTGCACTGCCGCCAGTTCCACATTTAGTTTTGAGAGTCTTTCCAAGTGTTTCTAAATCTTCTATTTTGCCAATAAAACCTTTGACAACAGTCACCTGTTTGCCCCCTCTGTTGCGACGATCTATTGCAACAACTAACTTTTGCGAACCATTAGGAAGAGTTTCAGGCTCCTGGTCGGTTTGAGATGCATTATATCCGAAGTCGGGGTTAGTTGAATAGACTACACCAAGTCTGCTTTTCCAGTCATTCTCTTTCATGGCAAATTATTTGCTGCAAATTTAGGTAGAAAAATTCAAAATAGTATCTTTGTCAGATATTAGAGATATTTTATGCAAAATAATTCAATGGAATTTAAAAAGTTCGGACTGTTAAACAATATACTCGGGGTAGTAGTATTGTTGGTCTCTTCGTTTGTCTATCTTGCTACGATAGAACCTACAACCAGTTTCTGGGATTGTGGCGAGTTTATTGCCTCATCATTTAAGTTGGAGGTTGGACACCCTCCAGGAAATCCTGTTTTCCAGCTTATTGCCAGATTCTTTACCCTTTTTGCCGATAAAGAGAATGCGGCAATGATGGTTAATGCGATGAGTGCGCTTTGCTCAGCTTTCACTATCATGTTCCTATTCTGGACAATTACCCACCTTGCTAGAAGAATCTATGACAAGGCAGGAACTCCATTGACAGAAGGAAATGCTTATGCAGTGCTTGGTGCTGGATTAGTTGGCTCATTAGCATACTGCTTCTCAGACACATTTTGGTTCTCTGCAGTTGAGGGAGAGGTTTATGCGATGTCATCGCTATTTACTGCTGCTGTTTTCTGGGCTATGCTCAAATGGGAGGAGCAAGCAGATAAACCAGGTTCTAACAGATGGATTGTGCTCATTGCCTTCCTAATGGGACTCTCTATTGGTGTTCACTTGCTTAATCTATTGACTATTCCTGCATTAGTATTTATTTACTATTATAAAAAATATCCTGTTACAAATAAAGGAATCTTCTATGTTTTAATGATTTCGGGAGTTATCTTGGGAGGAATTCTTTATGGAATTATCCCTTATCTTCCAAAAGTTGCATCATGGTTTGACCTTCTATTTGTCAATGTATTTGGATTGCCATTCAATTCAGGAGCACTGTTCTTGATGGTTGCAATACTAGTTGCATTGTTTGTGTCTATCTACATTACATACAAAAAAGCACTCGTACTTGCTAATACAATACTACTTTGCGTAACGATGATCGTAATCGGTTACTCATCATTTGCAGTTGTAATAATAAGATCTTCGGCAAATACTCCTACTAATGAAAATCAGCCTGATAATCCATTTTCATTAGTAAGATATCTTGGAAGAGAGCAATATGGAAGTAATCCGTTGATTTATGGTGAGACATTTGCCTCTCCATACACTCTTGAGACATCAGATTACTATGCAAGATTTGAAGATAAGTACAAAAAGGTACAAGGACCTGTTCAACCTGTATACGCCTCTGATGCTAAGATGGTCTTCCCTAGAATGTGGAGCACATCTCCCGAACATATTAAGTTTTATGAGAGATATACTGAGGGTAAAGGAAAGAGTATTGAGGGAAGTGATAAAAAATTACCATTCTTTAAAGATAATCTCGAATTCTTCTTTGACTATCAAATGAACTGGATGTATTTCCGCTACTTTATGTGGAATTTCGCAGGAAGACAAAATGATTTACAAGGATCTAATCCTGGTGATCCAATCAGGGGTAACTGGGAGTCGGGAATTACATTCCTAGACCAGTCTCGTTTAGGAGACCAGTCAGAAGGTCCAGATTATATCATTAATAATAAAGCAAAAAACCATTACTATCTTCTTCCTTTGCTTCTTGGCTTTATCGGGTTATTCTATCAGATGTCGAGAGATAAGAGAAATGGTTGGATTACATTCTTATTATTCTTCCTAACAGGTATTGCTATTGTAATTTATTTGAACCAACCACCATATCAACCAAGAGAGAGAGATTATGCTTATGCTGGTTCTTTCTATGCGTTTGCAATATGGATTGGATTGTCTGTTCTAGCTATACACGAAGCATTAAGTAAAAAGGTATCTCCTAAGATATCAGGTGCTGTAGTTAGCATTGTTTGTCTAATCGTTCCAATCCAGATGGGAAGTCAGAACTGGGATGACCATGACAGAAGTGGAAGATATACTGCAAGGGATATCGCCTATAACTATCTGAATAGTTGTGGTAAAGATGCAATTCTAGTAACTCATGGAGATAACGACACATTCCCTCTTTGGTACATTCAGGAGGTTGAAGGTGTAAGAACTGATGTGAGAATTGTCAACACATCTCTTTTAGGTACAGATTGGTATATTGACCAAATGAAATACAGAGTTTATGATTCATCTCCTATTCCATTTTCGATACCAAGAGAGAGTTATCTATATGGTACAAATGACTATGTACAGATTTATGATCGTGTCAATAGACCTGTTCCAATTAAACCTGTAATAGATCTATTGTCTAATCCAAGCGCGAAGGTAATGACGCAAGGGGGAGAAAGTGTTACTGTATTTGCTGCTAGGAAGCTTTTGATCAATGTTGATAAGGCTAATGCAATTAAGAACGGAATAATTTCGGCTGCAGATACAAATGTGGTTGATACTATTCAGTTAACAATTCCAGAGGGTAAGAATTTGTTGAGTAAAGCTGAGATGATGATTTTGGATTTGCTTGCAAACTATAAATGGGATAGACCTATCTACTTTGTGGCAATGGGTGGTGATCTAGAGATAGGCTTGCGTGAATACTTAGAATTCAACGGATTTGCTTATAAATTTGTGCCAATTAAGAGTGTGACTCAACTTGGTTCTCCAGGTAGAGTGGTTGCTGATAATATGTATGATAAGGTAATGAATATTTACAAATGGGGAAGAATGAATGAGCCAGATGTAAATATTGATTATCAAAATCTGTTGACTTTCAACGCTGTTATGTCTGTTAGAAATATTCACACACTTACTGCAAAGGCTTTAATTGCTGAAGGTAAAAACAAGCAGGCCGTTGAGGTACTTGATAGAATGCAGCAAGTTATGGTTCCATCGCAGTTTCCACTAAATTGCTCTATGCTTCCTTCGCTTAATGAATACTCTGTTCTTGAAGCAATAGAAATTTATTTAATTGCAGGTGAAAAGGAAAAGGCAGTCAAATTATCTGATGATTTTATCGCTGAGACGTTGAAGGCCATTAAATTGTTCTCTAAACCTTATGGCGCAGGATATTTATCTAAGAATGATATTGAATCTAATATTGCTTATATATACTATGTTTCTGAAACATTCAAAAAATTGGGCATGGCAGATAAGGCAAAAGAGTTGGAGACACTGTTAACAAATACGATAAAATCAATCCAACAGTAGGTTACATCCTCTGATTTCGGAGTTTTGAATACGACCGAGGACTTTAAAAGAGTCCTCGGTCTCTTTTATTCCTAGGTCCATCGTTTGTATAAATGAGCATGAGTTGATATTTGCTAAATCAATGATACTAATTCCACCTATTTGGTTATTTCCAAGATGTTTGAGGGGGTTGGCAAGATCTCTGATAATTATCTTTTTCCATGATGGAGAGAAAAAGAGTCCCTCTCCTGATGAGTATGATTGTGACAAAAGCTCTGCCATTCCATATTCTGAATGGATATGTTTTGTGTTAAATGATTGACAAAAAATCGAGTGTAATTCCTCTCTTGGAATCTCTTCGCCTCTTCCTTTCATACCACCAGTTTCCATAATTATAAGATCGGGATAATCTAAACTGTATTGTTGGCAAAAGTCTTTAAGAGCAAAGCTTACTCCCAAAAGTAGAGTCTTCTTTTTACTCGCTTTTTGTTTTTCAAGTGTGATAAATAGTTCGTCAAAGTTGTAGAGATAAAAGCCGCTGTTGATGTCCTCAGTGAGTTTTATCAGCTTGTCTGCCATATAGACTAATGACGAGCCATCTCGCTCTAGATATGATGGTAATAGAGCCAATATAGTCCACTCTTTTGGATCTCCATAAAAATGGGTAAATGCTCGTATAAAACTCTCTTCATAGATTGAGAGGTCTGCAACAAGATGTCTGGCAGGAATCATACCACTAGTTGCACTGCTGGTAAAAATCTTCTGTACGCTCTTACCTTCTAAAATAATATCCCTCTCCTTAAAAAACTCAACAGGTAAAAAAGGAATATCTTTAATGTTATTAATACAAGAGGGATTAATCTCTAGATTTTCAAGAAATTCACGATATACAGGTGAATTGGATGATTGTATTTTGAAAACCTCTAAAGCGACAGAATTGAATTTTTCTGTCGAATCGATATTAAATATTTGTGTTATTAAGTCTTTCATTAATCAAGATTAACTCTTCTGCAATTATTCTGTGATTGCTAAGTCTTGGCACTTTGTTTTGTCCGCCAAGCTTATTTTTACTTTTTAACCATTCATAAAAGCATCCGTTTTTAAGGATGGTTAACTTTAGCTCCTCCATGGTCGCATTGTTTTTTCTCTTTGCCTCATAGTCGGAATTGTGAGAGCAGATAGCTTTGTCGAGATCTTTTGTAAACAACTGAATGTTGGAAGGTGCCTTTGTGAATTCAACAAACCATTGATGAGAACCTTTCGCTCCAATTGTCATGAAAATTGGGGCAACAGTATAATTGTCAATCACCGCATCGTGTATTTTACATACTTCAGAGATTGCGCTCTCAGCATTGTTTATCATGAGCTCTTCGCCAAAAGTGTTGATGAATAATTGTGTTCTACCCGAAACGATGATTTTATGAGGATATGTTGATGTGAATCTAACACAGTCCCCAATCAAGTATCTCCATAAACCACTATTTGTTGTAATTACAATTGCATAATTTACACCAACTTTCACTGTAGATACTGTTTCGAATTCTCGATATTCTCCCGATAGAGCTTCTTCTAAGCGATCCATAGGGATGAATTCGTAGAACACTCCGTTATTGACAGTCAATATCATTGATGGATCAGCAGCATCGTCTTGGAAGGCAAAGTAACCTTCGGAGGCGTTGTAGTTTTCGCGATAATTCATGCTGCTCGAAGGGATTATCTTTTTATACTGTTCACGATAGGGTTCAAAGTTGATGCCTCCGTGCATAAATAGTTCAAGGTTTGGCCAAATCTCTAAAATATTGTCAATCTTATGATATTCAATGATTTTATTCAGTAGGATTAAATTCCAGGAAGGGACTCCTGAGAAGTTCGATACATCATGTTTTGCTGCAATTTTGCAAATTGCTTCAACCTTTGTCTCAAAATCAGAAATCAAGGCAATATTTCTCTCTGGAATTCGTCTCCTTTCAACTAAAAAGTTTGAATTACTAAGCATTACTGCCGACAAGTCTCCATAAAAACTCCTCCCTTTCCCAATTTCGTCAATTGTTACGCTTCCGCCTAAAGTAAGCGCCTTTCTATCGAGCAGTGATGTTCCTGGATTCTGGTAGATATAAGTTGCAAGCATCTTTCTGATGCCCTTAAAATGACAATTGTAAAGTGAGTCATGAGTTACAGGAATGTATTTGCTTTTAGAAGAGCTGGTTCCACTCGACTTTGCAAACCATTTTACCTTTTGGTTCCATAGAATATAGTCTTCTCCCTTTCTAAGTCTCTCTATATATGGCTCGAATGCATCATAGTCCCTAAGTGGAACATTTGATTGAAACTCTTTTAACGAAGTTGTAGATTTTATGCCATGCTCCCTTCCGAAAAGAGTCTCCTCTCCCGATTTCATCTGCTCACAGAAAATTAAATCCTGAAATTTTTGAGGATTTTTTCTGCTCTCCTCCAGTTTTTTGATGGATGGTAGCGAGACTAAAGTATATAGTTTTGCTGTAATGGACATGCTGCAAAGATACTGATTATTCAAAAACTTCATGCAAAATACTCAATGACTGGATATTTATCTCAAAGCCCGAGTGATAGCTGAGGTATCTGATTAATTCTTCTAAAAAATAAGACCTCTCTTTGCCACTGATCAAGATGTTTGAGGTATTAAAATCTTCGCACAAAAGTGAATGAAGGGCTGCGGAATTGACTTCGTTGAAATAGCTCTCTCCTGGATTCAACCCGTTGGAAAATCTACCTTTGGTCAGACTAAAGATTCTATTTGAGGAAGAGAAGTTGTCTTCGGGAAGATATCCCATATATCCACAAAGACGTGCGACAAATCGGAGGTGGTAATCTTTATAGGATGTCTCTATCTTCTCTAGTTCTATAATCGAGGCTTCAATGAAAGAGAATAACTCTGGATTCTTCTCAAGCTCTTTTACAGTTTTGAATAAGAGTTCGCTCATAAACATTGCAAGAGAGCATTTTATAATGTTGCATCTGATTGACTGTAGTTTATAGGCTGGATGAAACTCTGTTATCGTCTTAAGGTCGCCTTTTGTACTGCCTATCTGAGCGTCTATGATACTCAATGGGTGCAGTGATGATAAAGCGGCATATTTTTTGGACTTACCCGAAAAGTACAGGATATAGTTCTGACGCCCAGCTGAGTCGGAGTAGCCGTTAATAATCACACTGTTATCTCTGAATTTAAGAGTGTGCAGAATTATGATCCTAGAAGAGAAGGTCATTTAGATCGAAGATTATGTAGATATTGGGACAGTTGTCTGATCGCTTTGCCTCTATGAGATATACTATTTTTCTCTTGAGAAGATAATTGAGCCATAGAGATATTAAACCCTTGAGGTTTGAAAATAGGGTCGTATCCAAATCCTTTTTCACCGATTGGTTCTTTAAGTATCTCTCCCTCCACACAGCCTTCGAATAAGATTGGAGATCCATCGAGAATTAAAGCTATTACTGTTTTAAAACGTGCCGATCGATTTTCAATACCTTCAAGTTCTTTGAGTAGTTTAGACATATTTTTTGATGGATTATTTTCTTCTCCAGCGTATCTGGCCGAATAGACACCAGGCCTTCCTCCTAAAGAGTCAACTTCCAAACCTGTATCGTCTGCGAAGCAAGGTTGTTGGAATCGCTTCCATAAATAGTCTGCCTTTAAGATTGCATTTGCACTGAGAGTTGTTCCTGTCTCCTCAATCTCTTCGTTCACGCCAAGCATTTGAGGGGTAACCAATTTGAATCCTTCGCCTAGGATCTCCTGAGCCTCTTTTAGTTTATGTTGATTTCCGGTAGAAAAAATAAGTTCCATCAGTAAAGTCTTTATTGCATCAAAGATACGAATTCTTTATTTTTGTATAAGTTATAGTAACACTAAATAAAATGAACAAGTTTTTCAAAGGGGTAGTATGTGTGTTGATTGTTTTTTCTTCCACAACTGTTTTTTCTCAGTCGAAGGAATTCAAGACTGCTAAAAGTTTAGATATTCAGCTTTCGATTTTAAGAGAGTTGTCTCTATATTATGTTGATTCTGTGCAGGTTGATAAGCTTGTTAATATTGGAATTGATGCAATGCTAGAGTCGCTTGATCCTTATACTGTGTATGTTCCCGAAGAGGATGAAGAGGGTTTGGAATTTATGACTACTGGCTCGTATGGTGGAGTTGGAGCACTAATTCGCAAGGTAAAAAGTGGGATTATCATATCAGAACAATATGAAGGATCTCCAGCTGCACGAGCAGGTCTGGTTGCTGGTGATACAATTATCAAAATAGACTCTGTCTTCACTGAAAATATGAAGGTTGAGGATTGTAGTGCAAAGATGAAAGGTAAGCCAGGAACAACGGTTACTTTTTTAGTTAAAAAGTTGAGAGGAGGCGCTCCTGTTGAGTATAAAATAACCAGAGAAAAGATCCATTTCCCTGATGTTGCATATTATGGAGTTGTGAAAGATAGTGTTGGATATATCAGAATTTCTGGTTTCACTTTAGGTGGAGCAAAAGATGTTCGTAAAGCGCTTCTCGAACTCAAGTCAACTGGCAAACTTAAAAGGATGATTATTGATTTAAGAGGTAATGGTGGTGGACTTCTGGATGAGGCTGTAGAGATTGTATCGCTTTTTGTTCCTAAAGGGACCAAAATTGTCTCTTCAAAAGGTAGATTTAAACAAGCAGACATTGATTATATTACGAAAGACGAACCAGTTGATACTTCAATTCCTTTAGCAGTATTAGTTAATTCTGGTTCTGCATCCTCTTCGGAGATTGTAGCCGGTGCGTTACAAGATCTAGATAGAGCTACAATAATTGGAGTAAGAACATTTGGTAAAGGATTGGTTCAGTCTATAAGAGACGTTGGCTACAATAGCCGTATAAAATTAACTACTGCAAAATACTATACTCCAAGTGGGAGATGTGTGCAAGCTATTGATTATAGCCACAGAAATCCTGACGGAAGTGTAGGTAATGTTCCTGATTCTCTTAAAAAAGCATTTAAAACTTCTAAAGGCAGAGTCGTTTATGATGGAGGCGGAATTGCTCCAGATATCAAAGCAGAATCTGCAACTTATAGCAGACCAGCAGTGTCACTAGTCTATAATGAGGTAATGCATGAATTTTCGATGCTCTATTTTAAAAAACATGACAAGATTGAATCTCCATCTAAGTTTGTATTATCTGAAAAGGATTACGAAGAGTTCATAAACTTTGCAGCTGAAAAGGAGTTTGATCATAGAACATCTTCGGAGGTAGAGTACGATCAGCTGATTGCTACTGCTAAAAAAGAGGGTTTATACGATGATTTAAAAGCTGAAATAGAAAAGTTGGAGAAGCTTGTTAAGTTGGGTAAAAAGGATGTACTCAGAAAAAATGCGAAAGAGATCAAATATCTTCTTGAAGAGGAGATTTGTAATAGATACTATTTCCAAAGAGGAAGAGTGGAGAGTATGTTAAGAAATGATCCTCAGTTGGATGTTGCGGTAAAAACTAAGCTGGTAAACTAAATTTTAATTACATAATGGTATTGGCAGATCTATTGTTTCCAAGGATTTGCCCTGTGTGTGGAGAGATTTTAAATAGGAGGGAGAGGGGTTTATGTCTTGGATGCTATTGTGATTTGCCTTTGACCTTTTTTTGGAACTGGAGGGACAACCCTGCAGAGCAGCTCTTCTGGGGCAGACTTTATACAGAGGCTTGTGCTTCTCTAATCTTTTATCGTGAAGATTGTCCTTATAAGGCAATTATACATGATTTTAAATATAACTCAAGACGAGATTTGGGAGATTACCTAAGTTCGTTGTTAGCTCAAAAACTAATAACCTCCGGAAGGTTTTCTGAAATTGATTTGATTGTACCTGTTCCTCTTCATTGGTATAAAAGGTGGAAAAGAGGATTTAATCAGTCTCAGATTATTGCAAATAGTTTGTCTCGCATTCTAGGCATCCCTGTAGCTAATAATGTCTTAAAAAGAAAGAGGTTTACTTCTACTCAAACTCGAAAGACGCACGATCAAAGATGGCGGAATGTTTGTGGAGCTTTTGAATTAAAGAACATAGAATCTATTGCCGGAAAACATATTCTTTTAGTTGACGATGTTCTCACGACAGGGGCGACGCTTGATGCATGTGGAAATATTATTTTAGCATTAGATGGCTGTAAAGTCAGTATTGCCACATTAGCTTTTGTAGAATAATTGTTAAGTTTGTACTATGATTGATTTTATTAAAATAGAGTTAATAGATATTATCGACATTTGTATGGTCGGAATCCTGATTTTTCAAGCTTACAAGCTGATAAAAGGGACAGCAGCCATGAATATTTTCACAGGAATTATCGTATTCTATTTTATTTGGCTTGTAGTAAAAGCGCTGCATATGGATTTACTAAGTGCAATACTTGGCCAGATAATCGGAGTTGGTGTCCTAGCGTTGATAATTCTATTTCAGCAGGAGATCCGAAGGTTTTTATTGAGACTCGGATCAAGATATATGGATTCTAGGAGGAATCTAAGATTGGTTAATGCTCTATTGACAAGTAAGCAAAAGGGTCTCTCTGTTAACTCTCTGGGAGAGCTTACTCAAGCATGTAGAAGAATGTCTGAGACTAAAACTGGTGCACTAATAGTTTTATCACATCAATCATCTTTAGAGTTTATTGTTGATACTGGTGATAGAGTAGATGCGAACATTAACAGACGACTCATCGAGAATATATTCTTTAAAAATGCCCCACTACACGATGGTGCAATGATTATTGCCGATGAGAAAGTTATTGCTGCAAGATGTACCCTGCCAATTACAGAAAACCCAAACATACCACCTCAATATGGTATGAGACATCGTGCTGCTGTTGGAATCTCAGAACACACTGACTCTTCTGTAATTGTTGTTTCTGAAGAGACTGGAAATATCTCATTTGTTCAAAACGGAGAGATAAAACGAATGAATAGTATAAGTGAGCTTAGGCTTGCAATTGAGAATTCGTACAAATAGACTCATCCTCTAACTCCTGGCGACTTCTAGGTCTTCTTAGTTTGAACTTCTCCTCTTTACGATTTATTAGTCGTTTGATGTTGCTTATGTGAGTCAACCAGATTACTAGAGCAATGACAATGCTAAAGATTTTAAGGGTTAAAGTCATTTGTGGTTGAAGCCATGCAAAAAGGGAGTTGACAAAAAATGGGAAGCAAGAGATAGCAACAATTGCACTTAAGGAGATGTAGCGAGTTAAGATGAAGCACAATGTGAAGATTGAAAAACAGATTAACACAGCTAAGGGATGGATTGCCCAAAGCAGACCGGTGATTGTTGCAACACCTTTTCCCCCTTTAAATTGATGGAAAATCGGGAAAATATGGCCCAAAACAGCCGAAAGGCCTAGTACAATTTGCGCCCCTGTAAAAGGATTAGTCCCGGGATTAAATTCTGTTAAAAATGCAAGACTTGCGGCCGCAACCCCTTTCAAAGTGTCGAAAAAAAAGACAAAAAGAGCAAGTTTCCACCCAAGAACACGTTGAACATTATTTGCACCAGGGTTTTTACTGCCATAATTTCTCACATCAACTCCATAAAAAAGTTTGCCGAATCTTATTGCTCCCGACAAAGAGCCAATTAAATATGCAACAGGAATTAGGAGAAGATCGAGAGGATTCATTCAAGTTTTAATTTCGCGCTAAGGTATAAACTTTTATCTTTGCAAAGAAGAAAGGTACAATGACAACGACAGAAAAACTAGAATTTAAACTTGGGTTCGATAAGGTAAGAACCATGTTGGCGACAAGATGTTCAACATCTTACGCTAAGGAGATGGCTCTTTCCTTTAAAATTTCATCATCGAGTGAGTACATCGTAAAGTTATTGTCTCAGACTGATGAGATGAGAGTAATATTGATGCTCGAAAACTCATTTCCCGATCAAGGTTTTGTAGATGCAATCCCTTTTTTAAAACAATTAGAGGTTGAGTCTGCATACTTAGATGTGCCTGAAATTACAAGACTTAAACAAGCTTTAGATACAGTACGTTCAATTGTAGCTTTTTTCAAAAACACGAAAGAAGGTAGTTATCCCGAGCTAAAAAAACTGGTAGAACCTGTAATTCTATTTCCAGAAATTCTCAGAAGGATTGATTCTCTTATCGACAAATTCGGAGAGATACGCGATAATGCCTCGCCAGAACTGCAGCACATACGCTCCCAAATAAGAGAAAAGGAGTCATTGATCTCCAAAAGAATCACTTCGATTCTAAAAAAAGCACAGGCCGAAGGGTATGCAGAAGAGGATGCGTCTGTTGCAATCAGAGACGGACGAGTTTTAATACCAGTTAGCTCTGCAAATAAAAGAAAGATCCAAGGATTTGTTTACGATGAATCGGCTTCTGGTAAGACCTCTTATATTGAACCGATGGAGATTGTGGAGCTTAATAATACTGTCAGAGAGCTTCATTTTGCCGAACAGCGAGAAATCCTCAAAATACTAGTTCAGTTTGCAGATTTTTTGAGGCCATACCTTGCTGAGTTGATGGAATCTTCGATGTTCTTATGTGAGATAGATTTTATAAGAGCTAAAGCATCGGTAGCATTGCAAATGAATGCTGGGAAACCAATAGTCTCCGACAGAAGGGAGATTATTCTATCAAAAGCTCGTCATCCCTTACTTGAAATGGCTCTCAAAAAAGAGGGAAAGGAGATTGTTCCTTTGAGTCTTTCGCTAGATAGTGAAAGAAGAATACTCTTAATCTCTGGCCCAAACGCTGGGGGTAAATCTGTTTGTCTTAAGACAGTTGGCTTACTTCAATATATGGTGCAATGTGGAATGCTGATTCCTGCATCTGAAACATCGGAGCTTGGCCTGTTTACAAGATTTTTTATCGATATCGGAGATGAGCAATCTCTTGAAAACGATCTAAGTACATATAGTTCCCACTTGACAAATATGAAAAATCTGTTAGCGGGAGCAGACGACCGGACTATGGTTTTAATCGATGAGTTTGGATCTGGAACTGAGCCCGTTGCTGGAGGCGCTATAGCAGAAGCAATATTGGCAGAATTAGAGCAAAAAGGGTGTTTTGGTGTGATTACTACTCACTATAGTAATCTAAAATTCTATGCTTCGAGTAGTAGGGGTGTGCTAAATGGAGGAATGCAATTTGATGTTCAGAATATAAGACCACTTTTCAAACTTGAGACAGGTACTCCTGGTAGCTCTTTTGCTTTTGAGCTTGCAAGAAAAATTGGTCTTCCCGAAGATGTAGTTAAAAAAGCAGAGGAGAAGGCTGGAACAGAGTTCGTCGATATGGAGAGGCACTTGAAAAAGATTGCTCGCAACAGACGAATGTGGGAAGAAAAATTGGCTAAAATTAAAAGTACCGACAAAACACTTGAGAGTATAACCGATAAGTACCAGAAAGAGTTATCTGATTTACAGGCTTTAAGAAAGTCTATTTTAGAGCAGGCGAGAGAAGAGGCGAAGACAATTTTGGCTGAGGCAAACAAAAAGATTGAATCAACAATTAAGGAGATCAGGGAGAGCCAGGCAGAGAAGGAGAAGACTAAAATTGTGAGAAGAGATCTTGATCTTTTTGCTAAAGAGGTCGAGCAAAATAGGGAGGACGATAAAGAGGATAAAATTGCTAAGAAAATGGAGCAACTTCTTCGAAGAAAGGAGAAGAAGGAGCAGAGGAAAGAGAGAGTTGCTGCTAACGGAGGTGTTGATCAAAAGACTCAAGTTAAAGCAAAAGAGGTAGATACTGTAATTAGGAAAGGGGATAAGGTTAAGATTAAAGGGGGGTCACTAATAGGCGAGATTATTAGAATAGAGAAGGGAGAGGCAAGTGTTGCTGTTGGCAATATCATAAGTGTGATGTCTGAGAAGAATTTAGAGAAGATCTCTAATAACGAATATTCTCAGACGGTAAAGAGTCAAGTTAAGAAGAGCACTTACGATACTTCTGGAGTTTCCGAAAGAAAACTTAACTTTAAGCCCAATATAGACATTAGAGGACAAAGGCTCGACGAGGCAATGGATACAGTAAGTCGCTTCATTGATGATGCTATAATGCTTGATATGAGCGAGGTGAGGATATTGCACGGTAAGGGAAATGGTGTGTTAAGAGAGGAGATCCGAAAATATCTCAAAACTATTGGAGGAGTTGATTCTTTCCGCGACGAACATATTGAAATGGGAGGTTCTGGCATTACTGTTGTGAGGCTAGAAAAATAAATAACAATTTAATTCAATTGCTATGAAGAGAGTGTTTAATATTTTATCTGTATCAGCTGTAGTTGCGCTGATTCTAATCTCGTGTACCAAGAAAGAGGAGTTGATCATGCAAAATGCGAAACTTTTTCTTGATGCCTATTTTAAAACAGATTATAACGCAGCTAGTCAGTTGTGTACAAAGTCTCTTGGAGATGAGTTGTTGATCTCACTTCGTGACTTTGACAACATGGAGTCGGGAGTTAAAGATGTTTTGATGAGACAAATCAAAGAGGTTAAGACTGAGATTTTAAATGTAGATTCTAAATCTAATAAAGATACTGCTAGAATAACTTACAAGATTTTCACTCCAACGGTACCTGCGGGAATCGAAAAGAGCCTTTCTATGGTGAAGGTCGGTAAAGAGTGGAAGGTTGGAGAGCTAGGTAGATGATAGAGCTTCTCATCAAGTTTTGTGTAGTTGGAGGGTCCGGAGTTTTTGTAGATTTCGGAATAACATATTTGCTAAAAGAGAAGTTTTCACTTCATCGATACTTTGCAAATACAGCAGGATTTTTCTCTGCCGTTACATCAAACTATGTTTTAAATAGAGTTTGGACCTTCAATAGTACTAATCCTGCAATAGAGAGAGAATTTACTTCTTTTCTCTTGATTGCTATCATTGGATTAGTTATAAATACAATTGTACTCTACTTTTTATCAGAAAGAGCGAAATTCAGATTGATGCCGCAAAATGCAAGGATGAGATTTTATCTGTCTAAACTTTTTGCAACAGCCGTTGTTACAATTTGGAATTTCTTTATGAACTACTTTTTTACTTTTGCATAGTACCGTGAAATTTTTTGATACCCATACACATTCGGAATTTTCTCCCGACAGCAGATTGTTATTGACAGAGATGGCCGAATCATTTTCGAATGGTCTTCTCTCTGGAATTGTTGTTACCGACCACTACGATGTAGATGTTCCAGAAGGAGTTCGTCCATTTGATTTCGATCCATTCGAACAACAGTCAAAAATCGACGAAATCTCAAAAAGCTTCGGTGTGGAAATTTTAAAGGGAGTAGAGCTAGGTCTTCAAATTAATTCTCTTGATAAGATTAGTAAGTTTTCATCTCAATGCGATTTTGACCAGATAATTGCCTCTGTTCATTTTGTCGACGGAATTGACCCATATAGTGGAGATTACTATCAACGCCACGACTACAAATCGGCCTATACTAGATATTTAGAGACTATTTTAGAGAATATTAATACATTTAATAATTTCGATATTTTAGGCCACTTCGACTATATTGTAAGATATTCTCCATACAAAGAGAAGACAATCACAATGAAACAATATGGTGATTTAATGGAGGAGATTTTTAGAAAGATTATCTATTCGGGACAAGCTTTCGAGATTAATACCAACACATATAGAACAAGAAATGGTGAGACACCTATTCTAGACCCTAGTATTTTGGTGAGATATAAGGAGATGGGAGGGGAGATTATTACCCTTGGATCTGATGCTCACGAAAAAGTTCGAATAGGTGAAAAATTCGAAGAGATGTCGGAGTATCTAAAAAAGTTTGGATTTAAATATTTAGCCTACTATAAAAAAAGAAAAGTCAATTTTTATAAAATTGACTAATCACTGTTATTTCTTTTTTATTGGTCTCCCTTTTCTATCATATTTCCCAATAAGTTTCATGTATTTAATGAACTGCTCGGGAGTCAGAATTTTATTGAAAGACTCTTCTGTCTTCGTTTGCCAGAAATCACGGACATTATCATATCCCGAAATTGTCTGTCTGCCACCTGCCTTCATCTTTTCAAACTCTCTACTTAACGCAGAAAAATTAGTCTGAAGAGTTGAGTCTACAAGGAAAAACTGTTTTTCAGTAAGGTTCAGGTCTTTTTTATACTTCTCTGCCTGTTCTGCAGCAATCTCTACAGGAGTCTTTTGTTTTTCAGGCTCTTGAGCGAGTAATGTTGTATTTGAGAGTGTTAAAAAACAGAAAATTATAAATAAGAATTGTTTCATATTCTAACATTTTAATAAACAAAATTAATATTATATTTGTGAAAAGAGCAATGATTATAATAAACAATACTCAATAATTATGAATAAAAAACAAATTTTTACTCTGTTCCTTACTCTTATTTTTATGTCGGTTCAAGTTTCTAGTGAAGCTTGTTCAAATATATTAGTTAGTAAGGGAGCTTCTAAAGATGGATCTGTACTTCTGTCTTACTCTGCCGATTCCCATATTTTATATGGAGAATTATATTATAAAAAGGGGAATGTTCATGCTCCAGGAACAATGCTTAAAATATATGAGTGGGATACTGGAAAATATTTGGGAGAGATTGCTCAAGCACCAAGAACATACAATATGGTTGGGAATATGAATGAGCATCAGGTTATCATAACTGAAACTACATTCGGTGGATTACCTCAGCTTGAAGACACAACTGGAATCGTTGACTATGGATCTTTAATTTATATAACTCTTCAAAGAGCTAAGAGTGCAAGAGAGGCAATCAAGATTATGGCCGATCTAGTTAATGAGTATGGTTATAGATCATCTGGTGAGTCGATTTCAATTGCCGATAAGAATGAGATTTGGATTCTTGAGATTATTGGTAAAGGAACTAAGATGGTTAATGGAAAGAATGTAAACAAAGGTGCTGTTTGGGTTGCAATGAGAATCCCAGATGGATATGTTTCTGCTCACGCAAACCATGCTCGTATTACTCAATTCCCATTAAATGATCCGCAAAATTGTCTATACTCTCCAGATGTTATTTCATTTGCTAAAGAGTCTGGGTTATACAAAGGTTCTGATAAAGATTTTAGCTTTTCTGATGTCTATGCTCCGCTTGATTTTGGCTCGATGAGAGGTTGCGAAGCAAGAGTATGGAGTGCTTTCAATATTATGGGAAAAGGCAAGATTGGCGACAAACCGTCAGATTTTTATCTTGATTATGCTATGGGACATAATGCAGCAAACAGATTGCCTCTATTTATCAAACCTGCAGAAAAGATATCTGTTAAGGATGTTGCTAACATTATGAGAGATCATTACGAAGGTACAGCCCTTGATATGACAAAAGATATTGGAGCTGGTGGACATGCTCTTCCTTACAGATGGAGACCTATGACTTTCAAAGTTGATGGTGCTTCGTATACAAACGAAAGAGCTATAGCTACTCAGCAAACAGGTTTTTGGTTGGTTGGTCAATCTCGTAATTGGCTTCCAGATGAAATCGGAGGTATTCTTTGGTTTGGAGTTGATGATGCTGCGACTTCATGTTTAACTCCTATTTATACTAGTACTTTGAAGGTTCCTGAGTGCTTTGCAGAAGGTAATGGCCATATGACTAAATACTCATCTACATCGGCATTCTGGATTTTTAACAGAGTTACAAACTTTGCTTATTTACTTTACGACAGAGTTGCACCAGAGATTAGGGTAGCTATTGAAGAGCATGAAACTGCTGCAATGGATAGAACGCCATCTGTAGATGCTGTGGCAATGAATCTTTACAAAGAATCTCCACAAAAAGCTAGAGAGTTTTTGTCGGATTATACAGTAACAACCGCTCAAAGTATGTTCATGAAGTGGAAAAACTTAGATGAATATTTACTTGTAAAATATATCGACGGTAATGTTAAGAAACAAGATAAAAATGGTTGTTTCCTTGACAACGGAAGTGGACGCAATATTCCTGCATCGCCTTCGCAGCCAGGATATTCTGATATGTGGAAAAAGGCTGTAAAAGAACAAGCCGGAGAGAGATTGAAGGTGAAAGAGTAGAATCAAAAAGTCGGACTTAGTTCCGACTTTTTTTTTGATTTTTTTAGGGACAGTTTCTGTTATGTTGTTCTATATATAAAGTAAAATATATTATATTAAAAGACTTACCAAAATCTGGAGGATGGTTAAACTCTGTGAAGGTAGTATTAGGTTTTATAGAAGTAGCATTAGGATTTAAATTCTTAAGTGTTGCTGATCAAACTTATCATTGGGGCCTTTTGGATAGAGAGGTATATTTAGCAATCTGGATAGTAACATTCTCTCTACTTGGACTCTATTTATTGGGTAAACTCCGTTTTGCTCATGATGATAAATTTGAACACCTGACGGTTAAAAGGTTAGCTTTTGCAATTATTACATTCTCATTTGTTATATATATGATTCCTGGTATGTGGGGAGCTCCATTAAAAGCATTATCTGGCTATCTTCCTCCAATAACCACAATGGATTTTATTCAAGGCAATGAAAACACCTCAAAATCAGACGAGGGTACAACTGCAATGCTAGATGGAATAAAACCAAAATACAGTGATTTTTTACATCTTCCACATGGTTTGATTGGATTCTTTGAATATAATGAGGCAATAGAGTATGCCAAAAAAGTGAATAAGCCTCTTTTTATTGATTTTACTGGACATGGGTGTGTAAATTGTAGAGAAATGGAAGCGAGAGTATGGTCTGACCCCGAAGTCTTGACATTATTAAAGGAAAATTATGTCATTTTAGCGCTATATGCTGATGATAAAAAGGAGGCAGACGAATCTGATTGGATTGTTACCGAAAGTGGTAAAACTTTAAAAACAATTGGGAAAATTAATTCTCATTTGGCTATGAATAAATTTAATGTTAATGCTCAGCCATATTATGCAATCATCGATCCATCAACAGAAAAGCACTTAGTTGAGCCTTCTGGCTATAATCTGGATGTTACCTCATTTATCAACTTTTTAAAGGGTGGACTAAACTAAATTAATAATAATTTGTTATATAATTGAATTTGAAACCAAGGTGTGGTTGCCGTAAGGCAATGAGTTTCAAAAGTTTTAGGTAAGTGATTATTTCTAAAAAAAGGCTGCTCGTGAGAGCAGCCTATCTTTTTTTATCGAATAAAACTGTGATTTTTTAAGTATTATCTGCGTTGCTGTTACACTCTGCCAGGTACTATCGCAACCAATTCAGTATCTCCACCCTTTTCAAAAAAAAGTTTAATTTTTATTGATAGAGGATTGCTTGGCTGTATTGAAGGAATTATTATACAAAATAATTTATTTATTTGAGCAGGGCTAAATATCCAACTATCTAAAAGAAGAATGTTAAATTTTGAAACATCTATTTCTGATAGTTTCCCAAATACAGGTTTAAATATCGAATTAGGATCAATATAATTTTTAAAATTTTCATTAAAAAAAGCTAGATTCTGATTATAATACTCATCTACATTGATTCTATTTTCAATTAGCCCTTTGTTTTTCAAATATTGGTCAGGCGAACTTGAAAAGAAATAAAATAGGTCATTTAAAGAGCTTCCTGCAGGGTAATCTATCGATAAATCGGTATCACTAGTTATTAAAATATTTGTTAGTCTATTTCCAAATGCAGTTCGATCCATCAATAGCTCCCCTTCTCGCGAATCAAGACTAAAAGGAAAATTTAAAGTATCTCCATTGCGTTTAATTATCTGCTCTCTATCGTAACTAGGATTAAAAACCTCCGAATAATGTTTGTAAAACTCATTGTCACTACTAAAAACTAAGTTAATTACCTTATCATTTGGCTTTTGAACAACACTTAATTTATTTGTTGATGTATAAAACGATATAAGTCCATTAGCACTTAAAAAAGATTCCATTCGTTGACAATTACCAATACATCCATTAAACACTATTAATGCAATAATATAAACAGACGTTTTTATAATTATAAATTTTAGCTTTTTCATTTATAAGTAGTAGTTTAT
>JACCEE011540364.1_pt1 | contig 35221 bp, 35 predicted proteins | sample 7449931 | NCBI WGS metagenome assembly JACCEE01 (sample SAMN15323457, study PRJNA562643) | freshwater metagenome | isolation source: river surface water | place: USA:Blue River Watershed | collected 2017-08-19 | reverse complement strand
GGTATGCCCGGCTTGTTGTCCACCGGAAAAACGCACCACTAACGGCTTGGTGGCTTGAGAACAAAGATAATCGGTCATTAACCCTTTGCCTTCGTCCCCAAACCCTAAACCAATCACGGCTTTGTAAATCATGTTCTATAAAATAATTTGCGTTGGGGCTGTGCTGGAGCTTTGTATAACCGATTGTAAATTAAGGCTATTTTTTGCCACCAGTTCCGGGATAATGTGAGAGATTTGTTCGTGTCTGTCCACTATAATCAGGTGATCGCCCATGAGCTGTTTCCAGCCGTTAATGGTGGTTTGTGAAGAACCCGCGCCGGTTTCTTTGATATGTAAATGATATACATGATAAAACTGCCGCGCTTTGTCAAGTAATTCAACGGCGGAATAGTTTTGATATTGCCCATCGCCCATAATGTTTTTTAAGGCTTTTGCAGGAATAGATTTTAAAGTCGGCTCATCGCCTACGGTAAATAAAAAACCTTTTTGTTGGCGTTTTTCCATACTATCAAGCACCGTGTGAAAACCGGCAAAATACCACGCTAATAGATAACTTTCGCCGGCATTACCGCCACCTCCCCCTTCTAAAAACACCCGCGTTAGCCAAGTATCTAAGAGTTCGTCACTGGATTCAAACTGCCCGACTTGCAATGGACAGCTATCACATTCGTGGTCGCCGACCGCCAAAAATAATAATTGCGGGTCTTTAATACCACTTTGAAGAATATTGCCCATGATATGCGGCAAGCCTTCTTTCACAAGATGATGCGGAATTGACCCCATAGAACCTGTGACATCCAGGGCTAGCACAATTGACACGGTATTAGGATGTTCAATCGAATCGCGTGATTCGCGCAATCGCACGCCATGCGGGTTCATAGCACTGTTGATGGTGTGCTGCGAAAAAATTTCCTGCACAGATTTGGTTTTATAGCCAAGTTTTTCAGAACGTTTTAACCGGTCGCTGGTTGAATAAGACCCCATACCCATGATCAATTACCTCCAAATAAATAGTGATAGCGTTTTTTGGCTATTTCCAAAGTGATTTCGGTATTTCTGATTTTAATGCCTAAATCAATGTCTTTTTCCGCATATTGCGCACAGTCAAAATCGCTGGCTAAAATTAAACTTTGTGCATTAGTGGGGGATAAATCGAGCATATTTTCCTGCTCACGTTTCATTTTTTTAATGCTTAACTCTAAGTCTTCAATTTTGCGTTTATAAACCAGCTCTGTGTCTTCGGCAATCGCAGTTGCTCTGTCATCACGGATTTGTCTGTTATTTCTTTTTAGCGAATTAATAAACGCGCCTTCTGTATCGGCGGCAAGAGGGGGGGATTGGTTGTCGTCTGCCATACTGTTCTCCTAAGATGAACTTTAAAAGTCATTGGCATTTTGCCATGCCTTGATTGTTTAAGACAATCTAAACTTAAAAGAACAGAAATTGAGTTAGATTAGACAGGTAAAAGCAGTTTTTTCTGTTGCGCGGTTTTTAGTAACTCATTGATAAAAAAGCGGCAATAAGAAGGCAAATAGAGCTGTTTTAAATAGGCTATTTTGGTAATAGACCGCGGAATCAGATGCGACAAATCTAACGCTTCTAAATCCGTATCGCTATGCGGTTCATAAGCCGTGCCGGCAATAATGCCTACCCCCAGTCCTAATCTAACGTAGGTTTTAATGATGTCAGAGTCGGCTGCAGCAAGCGTAATATCTAACTCTAACCCATTATTTTTAAAAGCTTTTTCTATGTTAGAACGACCAGTAAAACCGTTCATATAGGTTAAAATCGGAAATTCAATGAGTCGTTCAAGGGTGACTGGTTTGCCTACCAATGGATGATTTTTTGGCACAATCGCAATGTGATGCCATTCATAGCAAGGTTGTAAAATAAGTTTATCGTCACCATCTAATTTTTCTGTGCAGATGGCAATGTCGGCTTGATGGTGATGCAGTAAATTAACAAGATTGTCAGGTGAGGATTGAATAATATAAATTTTAAGCTGCGGGTAGCGGTCTCTAAATTTTTGAATGGCGTTGGGGAGCAGGTATTTAGCTTGGGTATGGGTGGTGGCGATATGTAACGCACCGTGTCGATTATCTAAAAAGTCTTCTGCCAAGGCGCGGATATTTAATTTTGCCTGATTAATCTGTACCACTTCCTGCATAATCCGCTCACCCAACGGGGTTAAGCCCAGTAGTTTTTTCCCTTGTCGTTCAAACAAGGGTGAGCCTAACTCATCTTCAAGGAGCAATAACTGGCGACTGGCAGCCGATTGCACAACGTGCATTTTTTCAGCCGCGCGTGATAAATTGTAATGGGTCTCTTGCAGAATATGCAGGAGTTCAAACTGGTTTAAGTTCATAGAAGTGTAAAAAGATTTTAAAAAACCAACTGCAATCGCGTTGAAAATACATTTTCAGCAGGTCGATTGCCGCCATTAGCCGCACCGCCTATATAGTAAGTATGTTCGTATTCTCCCATCAGTCGCACATATTTATTTAAGAACCAGTTAGCACCCACCCCCCACGCGCGTGCCGCACTGATGGAGCTGCTTGGATTTAACAGTTGTAGCTTTGTATTTCTGACAGTTTGTGTTTGAAATGATTTATCGTCAATATCAAGTTCAGAATAACGTGCCGCCAATTGCAATGCGCCCCAATGACCGCTAAAAGGATTAAACGATTCACGCGGCGTGACGCTTTGGAAGGTATTGTTTTCTCCGGTTAACACATAAGACGCTTGAATTTGCCAAGCAGTGTTGTTTTGTTGGATAGCGACGCGGTTTTGGTCATCGGTTAAGCGTTGTGAAGAGAGGACATACTCGGCTAGCAAACCATAAGGACCATAATACCAATACGCTTGTGGATATAAACGATAATGTTGTCCATTTGCTACCACCGCTGCAACCCCTGTACCGACTTTAGTGTAATCCAGTAACGTGTTTTGTCCCACTTCGCTTCTTAAGCTTTTTAACACGGTACGATTATTTTTCGGAACTTCATAACTGCCAGCAAAACCGATCCCCAAACCTTCTAAACTCTCAACGCCTGAGTCTTGAAACGGGTGCATCCATAAGCGGCCGGCAATTTCTTTGTTGTCCTCATTTTCTTTATCCGTATCGGCTGCACCATTATCACCACCGCCGTTAAAAATCCCGATTTCGTAAGTAAAAAAGTTTTTAAAATCAATAGGTCCTGCGTATTCAGCGGTTTGTCCGGGTTTGGCAAAACTACCGTGTAATTTTATCCCAATGTCACGGTTACTGGACAGATAAGTTGGGAATGCGCGTTCCATGAACGTGCCATCCGAATCACCTTGTAAACGCTCTAAGCTAATCGGAGTTTTTTGTTTACCGACATTTAACGCCAAAGCAGGATGATAATGGGCATCAATATAAGCATCCGCTAGAATCGTAGTATTCGCGCCAAAATCAGGCATCAATTTATAATCAAAATATTTCGCAAGCCGACCTTCTAACCAAATCCGCGCTTGTTTTAACTCAAAGCGGTTAATGGCGGCACTAGAGCCATCACTGGTAAAAAAACGTGCATCGCTTTGAATCGAACCGCGTAGCCGCACCGTATTTTCACCATCCGCCGTACCAAACACTAAGCCTTTAGAATCAAAATTTAATTTTGGAGCTTTTTGTGCCGCTTCTGCCGCATTTTCCGCCGCCACTTCGTTTTTACGCTCCAAGACTTTAATTTTATCTTCTAAATCCTCTACTTTAGACGACTTCGGCACTTCATTGTGAGCCGATAAATGTTGTTCTAAGGCGCGCAAGCGTTGCTCAAGCTGTGCAATCTTAACGTCTTTAGCGTCTTTGCGCGCAGCATGTGCGGTTTGTAATGGTAGTGTAGCTAAAATAGTATTTATGCTCGCTGCTAATAATAAAAGTCGTGTGTTTTTCATAAATAATCCTTAGTGCGTAAAGGAAAAAGTTGGCAGGAATAAAAAGAACCTTCCAAAATTGGCGTAATCTACAAGATTGGTTTTTATGATAAACAAAGCTAATGTGTTGAAAAAACGATATTATTCGATAGTTATATCTACTTAATGGATAGTGTTTATTTACCGTCCATTTAACTATGCGTTTACTTTCAGTAAATTACGTTGTATATTAGAGAATATTAATATTTGTTAATTGACAGGGGATACGCGATGATTTTTAGACAACTGTTTGATGCTGATACTTACACTTATACTTACTTGGTTGGTTGTGAGTTCACTAAAAAAGCGATTTTGATTGATACGGTAGCCAGCGAAGTGAACAGCTATATCGCATTGCTAAACGAGCTGGATTTGACTTTAATTTATACATTAGAAACGCATGTGCATGCCGATCACATTACCGGTGCAAGTTTGTTGCGCGATCAGTTAAACAGTAAAAGTGTGGTGCATCGAGAAGGGGGGGCAATGTGCGCGGACTTGCTGGTGACTGATGGCGTGGTGCTAGAAGTGGGCGAAATTGAAATTAAAGTTTTACACACCCCCGGACATACTAGCGGTTGCGTCAGTTATCTGATTGATGATCGCTTGTTTAGTGGCGATAGTTTATTTATTAATGGTTGTGGTAGAACAGACTTTCAACAAGGCGATGCCGCTACGTTATATCGGAGCATCACTGAAAAATTATTCACTTTGCCCGGCGATACGTTAGTTTATCCGGGACATGATTATCACGGTTTAACCGTTTCAACAATTAAACAAGAAATGGCTCTTAATCCACGTTTAGGGGGCGGTAAAACCGAAGCTGAGTTTGTTGAAATAATGGGGAATTTAAAATTGGCTTATCCTAAATATTTAGATCAAGCTTTACCAGCCAATCAAGCTTGCGGACAAGTGGATACCAAGCCTGCGCCTATACAACAGGGCTAAACTATGTGGCTCTTAGGGATACTCTCAATCCTGATTGGCATTTTACTCGGTTTATTAGGGGGCGGTGGTTCGATTTTAACCGTTCCCGTATTAGTCTATTTTGCTGATTTGTCGACAAAATCGGCGATTGTCACCTCACTGGTGGTGGTGTGTATCACCAGTGCGATTGCGGTGATTAAACATGCCAAAGAAGGACGGGTGTGCTGGAAAACCGGCTTAACATTTGGCACGGCGGGTATGGCAGGCGCATTTGCCGGTGGACGGATAGCTGCATATATTCCAGACCCGGTTTTGTTGGTATTATTCGCAACCGTAATGCTAGTAGCTTCACTGGCGATGTTGCGCAATAAAAAAGAAAAAACAACCACAGCTAACGTGTCTGGCGCGTTGTGTCCGCAGGATTTACCGATTGCGGCTATTTTATTTGACGGAGTGTTAGTCGGATTAATTACCGGTTTAGTGGGGGTCGGCGGCGGATTTTTATTAGTCCCTGCCCTCAATTATCTGGCGGGCTTGCCGATTCGTGCTGCTATTGGGACATCGTTATTTATCATTGTCATGCAAGCGTTAGCAGCCTTAGCAGGACACGCCAGTCATTTAGAACTTAATCCGTCGCTCACTGCACTCGTTACTGTTTGTGCTATTGCAGGGAGTTTCATGGGGGCGCATTTTTCCGCCAAAGTCAGTAGCAATCATCTAAAACGCGGCTTTGGTGTATTTGTATTTTGTTTAGGCTGTTTTTTATTATACAAAGAAATTAACCAGCAGATTATGGCGCAGTTTGTCCAATTATTTACCGCGCATCGGGAGTTTATTTTAGGCGCGACCAGTATTATCGGCAGTTTATTATTGTATCGGTTGTGGTCTTGGCTGCATAAGTTGCCGGAAGCATAGCGGGTTAAAAACTTTGGCTTTATATGGATTCCGAGGTCTTCTTGTAAAAGCAACATTTACCAAGCAAGACCTTGAAACCCATATAGAGCCAAAACTTTTATATGTCACTTACTCAATACTTATAATTTGCGGTAAAAGAAATAGCAGGGGCTTGATCCCGATAAGCGTCAGTTTCAAAATAATTGCGTTTATTGAAGTCTTCATTAATCAGCCCTAACAGATAATGCCCTGTCACCCCGAGTGTCAGTTGTTTTATCGGCGAATAAATCAGGCTTACGTCTAAATAAGCATTCGGATTTTCGATTTTATTGGACGAAATGTTGTTTACAGTCTGATAGTCTTTTGAACCGGGAAAACCCCAATAATAAACAAACAGACTGGTCAGTTTTAAATCACTGCGGATTTGATAATCCGCCGACAACTTGGTTTGATGATTACTGACACTATTCAAATCATTCCCCACCCCTTTTCCTGCGGCGGTAATCACGGTGGTGCGCCCCGGATTGAGTTGAAAATCAAGCAGTTTGGCATAGCTGTGCGAGGCGGTGAGTTTAAAATCACCGAAAGTCAATTCGGACTCCAGTTCAAAGCCCCAATGTTTTTGTGACCCCACCACCACACTGCGGTTTTGCGCACCGTCCCAACCAATGGCGGATAAATCATAATAGAATACCGAAGCCCCCAGTTTGTACTGGTCGGTACGTCGCTCCCAGCGCATTTCCGCACTGTCCAATTTTTCTGGGGTACTGTTTTGTGTACCTGCTTTCAGCCACCCGTCACGCAATTCAGCGGCAAAATTCATCCTTTGTGAACGGCTTAACATATATTTGAGCGTGTCATACTCGGTTAATTGCTGCACCACGGCAAAGCGCGGTGAAAACAGGATGTCGGTATAGCTGTTTTTATCCACCCGCCCACTGATAAAACTCGTCCAATTTTGGGCAAATTTCCATTGATGCTCAAAAAAACCGGAGTAAGTGGTTGTCCACCAAGGTTTCATCACGCCCGAATAACCCGATGCTGTCGCCGCATTGTAAGAATAATCTTCACTGGGCAAGCCAAATTGCTCTTTTGAAATTTCCATGCCAATCGCCACAGAATGATCGCCATTTTCTGGATGCCACGTTAACACCGATTTACCCACATATTTACGCTCCTGATGCGACATCACCGGATAATCGCGCTTGGCATTAAAAACAGCAAAATAACGTTGATAATTGGTGCGATCCATACTAAAGCTATAATCTAACTTAACATCACTGCCTAAATCATGCGCATTTTTAAGCAACAGGGTTTGCTGACTGTAGCCGACATTCCACGGTTGATAGGGTTGCTTGGGGTCAAAAAATAAGACGGGATTGCCCCCAGATTGTTGATTTGCCGCCATGCTAAATCCTTGTGGCAGCATTTCACCGCCGCGTGTGGCTCGCAACCAGGCTTCAAATTCCCCCGATTTAAATTGTAAATGCAGTTTATAGGGCATTTTCCCTGCATATTGCGCATTATCGTGCGCGGTATTGGGTAAAGGAATAGCTTGATTGGCGGCATGATAATCGCCCCAAACTGAAGTAAAACCGCGTTCAATTTTATAGGGGGCATCCGTGTTGTTAGCCCCGCGATAATCGCTGATACCAAAATACGCATACAGCCCCGTATCTTGATTAAATTTATGACCGTACATCAGCTCTTGCGAAACATAATTTTCAACCGCGCCTGCACGGGTTTTTCCTGAAAAACCTTCAACCGTATCGCTATTGTGCGTCACAATATTAATCACCATCGAAACCGCACCCAAGCCCAATGCAGCCGACCCAGGGCCGCGTATCACATCAATGTGGTGAATTTCGTGTAACAGGGGTAAATCCCGTTCAGTAAAAGCCCCCACTAAGGTATGCTGATTCATCGACCGACCATTGACCAAAAACAAAAACTTGTCATCACGGTCACTGATAATGCCGCGTACCCCTAAGTGCGAAGTGCCAAAATTATGTTTGATTAATTGCAAGCCGGGAACTTTGCGTTCTAACAGCTCATTTAAACTGCGTGCGCCAGAATCGCTGATGTCTGCTTGGCTAATCAAGGTGCTGGCGGTGGGTAAATTGCGGCGGGTGGTTTTGGTTAATACCGATATTAAGCTTTCTGCCTTCAACCATCGTAATTCCTCTTCTAATGCGTCATCGCTTGCTGCAAAAGCGGATGGCGATAGACCTAATAATAAATAACAACAGCACCTGATACAAAAGAAGTCTTTTTTTAATAACATGACAAGCTCACAGTAAAAATAAATCAAATTTCACCGCGACATTGCCAATTACCGGTTTAAATTCCCTCTCCGTTTTAGCGGTGGTTATTTCAAGGTGAATGTTGAAAATATCGCGCACAAAGCCTTTGAATATATTTACGTCGCAAAAAGCTTTTTTAAAGATAACACCATAACGTAGCGAAGCAACTTGTTTCATAAAATCCTTTGTGTCGTGGATGCTGATTGGGATGGCGAATATCGTCATGGTGTTATCTTTTATAAAGTTTTTCAATAGGTTGCTATTGGAAAATCACTGATGCTTTAAGCGCAAAGGATGCCATTATGCCGTAGCAGCGCATCAATTTTCGGTTCGCGGCCGCGAAATTTTTTAAATAATTCCATCGCCTCAGCACTCCCGCCCTGTTCCAAAATGTGGGTTAAAAACGCTTGCCCTGTGGCGCGGTCAAAAATTCCCCGTTCTTCAAATAAGGAATAGGCATCACTGGATAATACTTCTGCCCATTTATAGCTGTAATAGCCAGCAGCATACCCGCCGGCGAAAATATGCGAAAAACTATGCGCAAAACGATTAAATTCCGGTGGTAGCACTACCGCAACTTGTTGGCGAATATCTTTTAAAATCTGATAGATACGTCCACCTTCGGTCGGGTCAAACGCTTGGTGGATTTTAAAATCAAACAAACTAAATTCCAGTTGTCTAACCATCATCATACCCGCCTGAAAATTTTTTGCCGCGCGCATTTTCGTAAACAGTGCATCTGGTAGCGGTTCACCGGTTTGATAATGGCCGGATAATAATGCCAACGCTTCTTTTTCCCAGCACCAGTTTTCCATGATTTGGCTTGGCAATTCGACAGCATCCCACTCGACACCATTAATCCCGGCTACACTTAAATAATCCACTTTTGTGAGCAGATGATGCAAACCGTGACCAAATTCGTGGAATAAGGTTTCCACTTCGTCATGGGTTAATAATGCCGGTGTTGTGCCGGCAGGTGGGGTAAAATTACACACCAAATATGCCACCGGAATCTGCACTTGTCCGGCAACTTTTTTGCGATTAACGCAATCGCCCATCCACGCGCCCCCGCGTTTTTGTGGACGCGCGTATAAATCTAAATAAAACCGCCCGCGCACCGTACCGTAAGAATCTTGAATTTCAAAAAACCGCACATCGGCATGATAACGATCAAATTCGTACAATTCGTGGATGTGTAAACCATATAGTTTATGCACTACCGCAAATAAACCCGGCAGTACGCGCGTGATAGGGAAATAACTTTTCACCTCTTCTTGTGATAACGCATAACGATGCTGGCGCATTTTTTCGCTGTAATAATTGATGTCCCATGCTTGTAAGTCAGTCAAGCCGTGTTGTTGCTCGGCAAACTCACGCAGTTCGGCTAAATCTTGCCGCGCTTGCGGTAATGATTTTTCGGCTAAATCTTCTAAAAACAACGTCACATCAGTAGGCTTACTTGCCATTTTAGTGGCTAACGATAATTCGGCATAATTAGCAAATCCTAATAACTGTGCCTCTTCGTGGCGTAAAGCCAAAATTTTGTCCATAATTTCGCTATTATCCCAAGCAGGATGCGAACCTAATTCAGACGCACGGGTGGAAAAAGCCTGATAATGTTCATAGCGCAAGGCGCGGTTATCGGCATAAGTCATTACCGCAAGATAAGACGGAAATTGTAAAGTAATTAACCACCCGTCTTTATTAATTTGTTCAGCCGCTTGTTTTGCTTGAATTAATGCCGATTCCGGCAGACCTTTTAATTCATTAATATCGGTAATCTGTTTTGACCACGCATTGGTTGCATCTAATACATTTTCTCCGTATTGGCTAGATAATTGTGATAATGCCTGATTAATTTCTTTATAGCGTTGTTGTTGGGCGGGCGGTAAATCAATGCCGGATAATTTAAAATCACGCAACGCATTATGAATCACTTTTTGTTGCGCTGTTTCTAAAGCGGCAAAACCGTCACTGTTTGCAATTGCTTGATACGCAGCAAACAAGGCTTGATTTTGACCCATTTCGGTCGCGTAATCGCTTAATTTAGGTAAACACGCATTATAAGCTTCACGCAATTCCTCGTTATTACAGACAGCATTTAAATGTCCAATTGGCGACCACGCTTTATCCAGTTTATCTTCTGCCGCTTCAATAGGTTCTATTAAATTTTGCCAAGTATAATGGGTGTTATTTTGCAAACACTGTTGTACAACTGTCCGTGCATTTTCCAGAAGTTTGTCAATTGCCGGAATAACATGTTGTGGTTTTATTTTAGAAAATGCAGGTAATTCAAAGTCTTGCAATAAGGGGTTTGTCATAATAAGTTAAGTTTACATCAAGGGTGAATAAAAAATGCTGTTTTAAAAGTTTGTATAATGCTATTGCAGTTTTAATAAAATATCATCCAGAACTTCATTCACTTTTAAAACATTTAATTTAATTTTTTCTGTGCTGGATAATTCTAACTCAGTTTCTTGTTGCAGGGTTTGCGCATACAGTAAAGATTGCTCTAATTCTGGCAGCTTTTGTTGTTGTAATTGTTCATAAAGTTGTTTTATTTTAGCTTCTAATAAAGCGCGTTTTTCTTCTAAGGCTTCTACGGCAATCACAGCATTATTAATTTCAACCGATAAACTATTTTCTATCGCTTTACCCGTTAATATATCGGATTTATATTTACAATAGCTTAATAAGCTATTACTTAATTCAATACTACTTTTAGTTTGACTTGAGTTTATCAGTGCGACTGTAAAAATATTACTAATTAAACTGTTTTTTTCTAATAATTGTAAATACTTTTCGGTATTCATAGCATGATCAACATTGTATTGAATAAGTTTAGTTGCTTTAAATACTAAGTAAATACACACCACAGTCATTAAACTGGCAAAACAAATTAATGAAATTATTATGCCAGAATGATTTAATAAAAAATTAGTAAAATTCATAAGTTAAAGTGTAAGTTAAGGCAAAAAGAGAGATAAAACGGAGCTGTTTTACACGGGGTTTTATCATAAAAAAGGTAAAGTTTAGGGGTAACAAGGTTTCTTGTCTGTAAAAACTTGACCGAAACCGACTTTCTTCAATCCTAGAGTGTGTTTGCAGAAGGCGGCTGTGGTACAATAACTACGTTTTTAGCGTCAGTTTGGATAATTTATTATGCTTTTAACTTATCGGAATAGCTTTTTTCTGTATTCAGGGCTAATTCTGTTCTCTGTCAGTTTTATGGTGAGTGCAACTGACAATTTTGTGACTCCTAATCCTCCTGCAATCGCCGCTTCTAGTTATTTTTTGCAAGATTTTAATAGCGGGCGCATTTTGGCGCAAAAAGAAGCGGATAAAAAAGTTGCTCCTGCTAGTTTAACGAAAATTGTCACCGCTTATGTGATTTATCGTGAATTGGCAAATAAGCATTTAACTTTAGATGATAAGGTGACGGTCAGTCGTAAAGCCGCACAAACCGGAGGGTCTAAGATGTTTATAGAAGCCGGTAAACAAGTGCGCGTGGAAGATTTGCTTAAAGGTATGATTATTCAGTCGGGTAATGATGCCAGCGTTGCGTTAGCAGAACATGTAGGCGGCGATGAAGTGACGTTTGCCGCGTTAATGAATCAACATGCGCTGCGGTTAGGGATGTTAAATAGCCATTTTGAAAATAGCACCGGTTTGCCTACCCGTAACCATTATAGTACTGCACGTGATTTGTCTAAAGTGACATACGCTTTAATTAGAGAGTTTCCTGAGTATTATCGTTGGGATTCACAGAAAGAATTTACTTACAATAAAATCACTCAACCTAATCGCAATAAATTATTGTGGCGGGATAAATCAGTTGACGGGGTCAAAACAGGCTTTACTGATGAGGCGGGGTATTGCATGGTAACATCGGCAAAACGTGAAGATATGCGTTTAATTGGTGTGGTAATGGGAACGAAAACTCCGGAGGCGCGTGCTGATGAGAGTCAAGCGTTAATTAATTATGGTTTTCAGTTTTATGAAACGCATCGTTTGTATCAAGGGAATGTGACTTTAAAAGAAGTCAGAGTGTGGGGCGGGGAAACTAAAACGTTACAGTTAGGTTTAGCGCGTGATTTATATGTCACAATTCCGCGTCGACATTATAATGACTTAAAACCGGTTATTACGATGACGGCTGAAATCACTGCGCCGGTTGAAAAAGGTAAAAGTTATGGTGAGGTTAATGTTAATTTTGTTGGGCAACCTTTAGTAAAACAACCACTTATCGCGTTAAAATCTGTGGCGGCGGGAAATTTTTTCCAACGTTTGTATGACAAGGCAATGAAAATGGTGCAATAACATGGAACAAATAGTTTATTTAAACGGTGAATATTTACCCTTAAGCGCGGCAAAGGTTTCGGTTTTAGATCGCGGTTTTTTGTTTGGTGACGGGGTTTATGAGGTGATTCCTTATTATCAAGGACGTTTTTTGGCGTTTAAAGCCCATATAGAGCGTTTGCAAGCGAGTTTACAAAATATCCGTTTAGAAGTGTGTTACAGCGTTGAGGAATGGCATACTTTGTTATCGCCGCTGTTGGATGCGCAGCGTAACCAGTATATTTATTTGCAAATTACACGCGGGGTTGCGCCGAAACGGGATCATTTATTTCCAACGCCAACTGTAGCCACTGTTTTTGCGCTCAGTAATGATATTCCCCCCTTTGCTGAGCGTGAACAAGGGATTAAGGCATTGTTAATAGAGGATAATCGCTGGCTACGTTGTAATATTAAAGCCACTGCATTGCTTGCAAATGTGCTGTTAAAACAGCAAGCCGCTGACCACGCCTGTGCGGAAGCTATTTTGTTCAAAAATGGATATGTCACAGAAGGCTCAGCCAGTAATGTGTTTGCAGTGGTAAATGGTGTGTTAATGACAGCACCGAAAACTGAGGCTATTTTAGCCGGGATTACCCGCGATATTGTTTTGCAATTGGCCAATACGCATCACATAGCCGTTTCTGAAAGCCCTATTTCTCTTGCGCAATTAAAAACCGCGAGTGAAATTTGGGTCACAAGCTCGACACGCGAAATTGTTCCAATTGTTGAATTAGATGGTCAACCGGTTGCTAATGGTAAAGCTGGTGCGGTTTGGCAGCATATCAATACCTTGTATCAGCAGTATAAATTATCGGCATCATAATCGTGGAACAAGAAACGCTTTTAGAATTTCCTTGTCAATTTCCCATCAAAGTGATGGGCAAGGCTAATCTTGAATTTGATTTGTTAATCTTGGATATTGTGCAGCAGCATGTAAGTTCGCCTGAAAAAACTCGGCTGCATTCAAAACTCAGTAAAAACGGTACTTATTTAGCAGTCACCGTAACAATTGAAGCAACGAGTAAAGCACAGTTAGATAATATTTATCAACAACTTAGCTTGCATCCATTAGTATTAATGGCTCTTTAACGTGTTAAGTTATTGCTCGTTAGAAAAAATAAGGGCGATTAACCATAAAATCGACCCTTAATTTTATTGTTATGTTACCGGTTATTCGTTGTCAAGGTTTACAAACCTATCCTGTTATGTTGCAGGCGATGCAGCAGTTTACTTGCGAGCGCGAAGCAGGCACCGCCGATGAAATCTGGGTGGTAGAACATCCACCGGTTTATACGCTTGGTTTGAACGGTAAAGTTGAGCATCTGCTATATGCTAATGCCATCCCCTTGTATCATTCAGACCGAGGTGGGCAAATTACTTATCATGGTTATGGTCAACTCGTGATTTATACTTTGTTAGATATTAACCGTTTGCATCTTAATATTCGGCAGTTAGTTACTGTATTAGAACAAGCGATGATTCATGCGCTGGGACAGTATGGCATTAAAGCGTACGCAAAAGCACAAGCGCCGGGTGTGTATGTGCATGAAAAAAAAATTGGTTCGATTGGCTTGCGTGTTAAAAAAGGTTGTTGTTATCACGGTTTAAGTTTGAATAATCAGATGGACTTGAGTCCATTTGATGCTATTAACACATGTGGTTATCCTGATTTAAACGTGACATCACTTCATGCAGAAGGTGTTGTTATTACAAATGAGGAATTAGCCATTCCGGTTATCTCTGCTTTATTAACGGCTTTAAAATTATGACCCATGCGGCACCTTCACGTTTAACCCCTCAATCCCATCAGCGTAATGCGGATAAGTTGGCACGGATTCCTATTAAAGTGGAACCTGTGGCAGTGCCATTGCGTAAACCAGATTGGATACGCATTAAAATCATTGCTAATGCAGAAATTAATCGCTTAAAAGCCACCTTGCGCAAGCATAATTTGCATACCGTATGTGAAGAAGCGGCTTGTCCGAATTTGGGCGAATGTTTTTCGCAGGGTACGGCAACTTTTATGATTATGGGTGATTTATGTACCCGCCGCTGTCCGTTTTGTGATGTTGCACACGGTCAGCCACAGCCTTTAGATACACAAGAACCTTTTAATTTAGCGATGACTGTGGCACAGATGGGATTAAAATATGTAGTTATCACGTCTGTGAATCGGGATGATCTGCGTGACGGTGGAGCGGGGCATTTTGCCGCTTGTATTGCCGCCATTCGCCAACACAGCCCGGCGACTAAAATTGAAATATTAGTGCCTGATTTTCGTGGCAGAAGCGAAACCGCTTTGAGGCTGTTAGCCGCACAACCTTGTGACGTATTTAATCACAATTTAGAAACGGTTCCGCGTCTTTACCCACAAGCACGACCGGGAGCAGATTATCAAAACTCATTGAATTTACTCGCTTTGCATCATGCGAACCGCCCCCATATTCCTACAAAATCAGGACTTATGCTGGGCTTGGGTGAGCAAGAGAACGAAATCATTGCGGTAATGAAAGATTTGCGCAGCCATGGCTGTTCCATGTTAACTTTAGGACAATATTTACCACCCAGTAAAGATCATCTGCCGGTACAAAGCTATATACATCCTGACCAGTTCGCGGTATATGCACAGATAGCGACTGAATTAGGATTTAAACAGGTTGCCAGCGCACCTTTGGTACGTTCTTCGTATCACGCTGATTTACAAGCACAAACTGTGATCTAATTTTGAATGGACAGTTTTATGAACGCCAACAACACCTTACTGACAGTCTGTTTGAGTTTGCTAGTTTCTACGCCACTGGAGGCAAAAAGCTGGTCAACGGTTACAACTCCTTCTAATGGAAAATCCTATGCCATTGGGCAAGCAAGTAGTGGCTGCATTGCCGGCGCACAAGCCTTACCGTTACAAGGCGAAGGGTTTATGGCGGTGCATTTAGAGCGGCATCGTTATTATGGTCATCCTAATTTAATTCAAACTCTGCAAACGTTAGCTAAACAGGCGCAACAACACAAACTCGGTGTGTTACAAATTGGTGATTTAGGGCAGCCTCGCGGCGGTGCCATGCCGTTTGGACACCGCAGCCATCAAACCGGATTGGATGCAGATATTTGGTTTAACTTAGACCCTAAAGTTTATGCCAATGCGAATTCGCAGCGCAGTAATTTAGCATTTCCTTCTATGCTGACAGCGGATAAACAAAGTCTAAATCGTGCGCTATGGACAGACCAGCATGTTGAGTTATTACAACTGGCAGCGCAACAACCGGAAGTAGATCGCATTTTTGTTAATCCACATATTAAAAAAGCGTTGTGCGAGGTAGCAACAGAAAGTCGTGATTGGTTGCGTAAAATTCGTCCTTGGTTTTTCCATGATGATCATTTTCATATTCGTTTGCGTTGTCCTGATGATAGTCCTGAATGTCAAAAACAGGCGGAAATTCCCGAAGGTGACGGTTGTGGTGCTGAATTAATGAGTTGGTTTCCGGTAGTAGAACCTACACCGCGTCATGCACCGGCAAAAACTAAACCGCCGCTGCCTAAAGCGTGTTTAGACGTACTTAATGCCCCTTAAAATTAGGACGGTATTGCTTTAACAATAACAGGGAGGATTTAAACTATGGCAAGAAGAAACGAACACAGTCAAGAACAGATTAAAGAAATGGTTCTCAACGCCGCGGAAAACCTAGTCATAGCAGACGGTTTTGCCGCATTGAAAGTTCGGGAAATTGCCATGGAAATCGGTTATACCGTGGGCAGTATTTACATGGTATTTGAGAATATGGCGGATTTAATTATGCAGCTTAAAGGACGCACGCTGGATGATTTAACCATACAGTTAGCACAAGTGCCGACTAATCAGCCGGCAGAACAACAACTTTTCGCTTTAACAAAAGCATACTTACAATTTGCGCAACACAATTTTAATCGTTGGTGTATGTTGTTTGAACATCGTTTAAGCCATTGCCAATCGCCGCCTGCTTGGTATCAGCAAAAAATTGATGCCATTTTTCAGCGCATTGAAGCACTATTTAAACAGCTTGCCCCACACACTCAGTTAAGCGAACAGAAACGTGCGGCACAAGCGTTGTGGTGTGGGATACACGGGGTGTGTATTTTGTCTCTGACAGGTACGCAGACAAAAGCAAGTCTTAAAGAGATAGAAGACAATGTATTACTGCTAGCGCGCAGTTTTATTAAAGGCTGGCTAGATTAAAAAATATCAGCGCATTGCTTTAAAATTTTTCTTGCGCTCGCGTTTTTTTGCCTCTTTTGCTAAGGCTTTTTCCTCACGCAAAACCAGCAATTCGGCTAGTTCCGATACCGCCATTGTAGGTGTTTCCATGCTGATTCGTCCGATAGTACCGGCGCGTAATTCAGATAAAAAGATTTTAGAGATTTGATCCATATTCACCAAGCCACCGCTTTGCAAACAGCCGCGTTTTTTACCAATTATATGCAATAATTCTTTTTCCGTTGCCGGTAATTGCTCTAACTTAAACCGCTCTTGCAACAACTGTGGATACGCCTGTAGTAAATATTCCGCCGCAAAATAAGCAATATCATCATGGCTAATTGCTGTATCACGAATTGCTCCGGTTGCCGCTAAGCGATAGCCACTGTTTTTATTATCCACATTCGGCCACAACATCCCCGGCGTATCAAATAATGTAAGACCATTTTTAAGATCAATACGTTGAATAGCTTTCGTAATTGCCGGCTCATTACCTGTTTTAGCAATTGTTCTTCCGGCTAACTGATTGATTAATGTAGACTTTCCAACATTCGGAATCCCCATAATTAACGCATGAATATTACGGCTGTCTTTGCTGGCGACCATTTTTTGACACAACTTAGGAATTTGCAAAATTCTTTCCGGGGCGAACACACTAATTGCTAAAGTTTTAATACCGCGTTGCTGTTCTAACGCTTCTTGCCAAAGTTGCGTAACTTGCGGGTCGGCTAAATCACTTTTACTTAATAGCTTAATACACGGCTTATCACCGCGTAATTGCGCCAATTTAGGATTTTCACTGCTAAACGGAATGCGTGCATCAATAATTTCAATAATTAAATCAATATCTAACAAAGCCTGTTTAATTTCTTTACCGGCCTTGTGCATATGTCCGGGGTACCACTGTATAAGCATCTGTCTATTCCAAAATAAATTACCAGTGCGTACTGTAGCGGTGCTAAAGTACAAAGGCTAATCATTTTTTAACAAATAACGATTATATTTTGAAATAAGCGATTTGTTTCGCTAAGATTGAACTCCACTTACTTTTGAATGCACAAGGATTGGAAGGAATGAACTTTTTTTTGACCTTTTTATTATTAATAGTCACAAGTTTAAGTTACGCAGAAACACCGCCTCCTGCTACAACACCTGCACCAGCAGCAACTACCGGCTCTCCGGCAATCTCCCCGCCCACAGCGGCTAATTCGCCAACAGGTGTAACTTCCCCGCCTGCGGCAACAACTGGTGCACCGACAAACAATATGCCCCCGCCTGCCACAACTAGCACCAAGGCGACAGAACCAGCGATTACACCACCGGTAAATGACAAACCGGTGGTGCCAGCTCCGGCAGCTCCTGCGAAACCTAAAACTGAACGCCCTAAAGAAAACCCACTCAGCCCAGCCAAACCGGAATGCAATATAAAAAGTGTTATGTCAGATGATGAAATGCGTCTGTGTGGGATTAAAATTCATCATTCAACTTGTCAACCTGCCAATGCCAGTATTGAAATTGCAAAAGTACAAACGGCGTTACAAGCTCAAAATTATTATGTTGGGGACATAACCGGTGTTATGGATGAACACACTAAAACTGCCATACTGGTGTATAAAGAACTTAACCATCTGCCAATTAATGATGTGCCTGATGCAAAACTGTTAGAATTATTAAATGTTAATAACCTTGTATTAACGAAAAATTTTAATCCCTGTCGGAGAGCCAAATCTACTGCTAAACGGCATCGTCGAAAAAAATAACGTTTAAATCAAGTATATGAGAACTTACACAAAATGGAATCGTTAAAATACAGTTGGCAAAAAAACGAAAAATTTTATATTGGTTTTTTACATCAATATCCAAGTTATCGAACACAAGCATTAACTAAAGATGAACTAAAAGAAAAATTATTGGATATTTTGGTGGATATTGAAACAAAAAAAATTCCTTATATAGAAAGTAAAGTCTAAATTACACAGATTTTAAATACAATGAAAAAAATAGAATTAATTAAAAAACTGGAAGATTCCGGTTATAAAATTACTAAACACGGTTTATTTCATACTTGGTACACAAATGAAGAAACGCAAAAATCGCAGCCAATTCCTAAAGATGCTGATATAGATGATCATTTAGTAAAACATATTATTAGACAATTAAGTTCAGATTAGTTATTCATTTAAAAAAAGCACCGGGTTAATTAAAAACATGCAATTTGTTATGGCACAACGTTACACGATATTGGCTAATTGGCAAAAAAGAGGCCTTGCGTTAATTATGTTGTTGAGTTTGACCCATTGTGCCAGTATTCCAGAACGTGAATTTACTACTTATTTAAGCCAGTTTGAACAAGTACGTAAAGCCAGTGAATGGGTATTAATGGATTATGCGCTGGCTAAAAAAGAACGGCTGGCTTTAGAACAAAGTCAATTACCGTTGTTGCGCGAAACCTTATTTAAAACTGAGCAAATTATTGTTGCCGAAGATTCGATTGATGATATTGCGCTCCGTTTTAAGGCTTGGGAAACAGTTGACGCCTATAACCAAACGCTGGTGAGTTTATTAGCGGGTAATTCGGTTAAAACAGAGGATAAAACCAAAACGTTGTTGCGTACATTGATTGGTTTATCTGGGCAGGCAATTCTTAGTGCGGCATCGAATCTTTCGCCCGCATTGACGGCTATAAAAAATATCAGTGCTGAAATAGCAAGCTTATATGAAAAAAATAAAATTCTCGCATTGTTAATAAAAGTTTCGCCGATTATTAGTCAGCAATTTATTGCACAAATGCGCAATGATAGCGAATTATTTTATCAACTGCGTTACGGTTTAAATAGCTATCGTTATCAACAGATTAATGCAAAAATCGGCAGAAAAATTGCTGAGTTTGTCAAACTAGCGTACACGCTTAATCAGGAACAGCGCGTAAAAAATATTGTGCCTTTGTTAACAAGCCTAAATACCAGTTTAGCAACAATTCCTGCGAATTCAACAGGAAGGGGATTTAAAATTATTACACTAAAATCACAATTCGGTAAAGATAATTCGCCTCAGACAGTTGCGCAATTGGTCAGCTTAAAAGAGCAAATTTTAATTTTAATTGAACAAGGAAAGCAGCAAAATAAAATTTTGGCAACGTATCGACAAATGCTTGGAGCTTATGTACGAATGCTAAATGAATTGGATTTTCAATTAAAATTAATGCTTGAGGTTGCTAAACAGCAACAATCTATCGAGGTATTAATGGCAAATGATTTTTCTGATACAGTGTTACGAATGCGACAAGCTTATTTATATTATCAAAACAATAATTCAACAGGAGCTTACTAATATGGCAATTAATCAAGATATAGCAACCGAACAGTATCAAATTGCATGTGATGCGTTAATGGATATTGCGCAAGATTATGAAACATCTGATGAAACATCGGGGATTGCATTGGATGCGGCAAATCATTTAACTTTAGAGTATATTGATAAAACAATTCGGGATATTAATAAGCTGAATAAACAATATGCAACATTTATTCAGTATATGGAAAATATTATTGGTGATTTAGAAAATACTTTTATTGATGATGCGTTGATTGTGCCGTTACAAAAAGCACTGATTAAAGCTAAAAAAACCAGTCTTCCTGCACCAATTCGTAAGGCTAAATAAGCTTATCCCCCTTATCTGCTATGTAATTAATATTAATGGTAGAGGGGGGCAATGTTTATTTTTTAACTACCGTATGCCAGGCTACTTGCCAGGCTTGAGCTTGATAATGATCGGCTGCTTTGTCTAAATCGCCGGTTAAAATCATTTTTAAAGTATAGCTAATGATACCGAAAAAATAGCTATAGGCTAATAATGGTTCTAAGGGGCGTAGCTCTCCATCGCGAATGCCTGCTTGAAAAATTTTTTTTATTTTCATAAACGGCGGTGTATCTAAGAGTGGTTTTTCGTCAGGCAAAAACTCATCGACTTTAATCAGGAGTAAAAAAGTCATCACTTCCGGAGCTTCGGCAGTGAGGTTAAATAATAAATCGACAATTTCGCGTAATTGCTCGGAGGCTTTGCGGTTGCGTCTGCGAATATCATCAATCGAGATGCTTAAGCTGTCTAAGACATTGCCGTATAAGGCACTGGCAATAGCTTGTTTGTTTTTAAAATACTGGTAGATACCCGCCGGGGTTTTGATGCCTACTGCCTCGGTTATATCGGTTAGCGATGTATTGAAATATCCTTGTTTAGCAAATAATTTTAATGCTGCTTGTAATATTTCATCGTGAGTGACGATTTTTTTGGGTGTCTGTTCTTTTTCCTTATCCATGCTTTTTATCTTACAGCGTTTCTGTTTTGAGATTTTTTAAATTAAGCCACAAGGTGTCATTTAAAACAAAGTGCGCATTATTACGTTAATTTTTTTATCAAGGGATTAGTTTTTTTGGTCTAACGTAGCAATGGCTGCGGTTAAGTAGTTAACCATTGACCATAAGGTTAAAATTGCAGCAATGTATAACAGCCAGTAACCTAATAGTTTAGTCGGTAAGCCGGCAAAATTTTCTCCATATAAGAGTAGCGTAATAGCTGCCATTTGTGCGGTTGTTTTCCATTTACCCAAAGACGAAACTTTAACTTTGGCGCGTTGTCCTATTTCTGCCATCCATTCGCGCAAGGAAGCAATGGTTAATTCTCTACCGATGATAATAGCGGTTGGCAAGGTAAAGTACAGGTTATTTTCTGTTTGTACTAGGAGGACTAACACAAATGCAACCATTAATTTATCCGCCACCGGGTCAAGAAACGCGCCGAATGCAGTTTCTTGTGCCATTTTTCGCGCTAAGTAGCCATCTAACCAATCTGTAATGGCGGCAATGAGAAAAATCAGTGTGCAAACAGTATTGGCATACTGCCAAGGTAAATAAAAAATGATCGCCAATAACGGAATTAAGCCAATCCGTAATAGGGTTAAATAGGTAGGTAGAGTAAATTCAACTGCCATTTTGAGGGTGAAAAGTATCGTAAATCCGTTGAGCTAACGGCCGGCTAATGCCATCTATGCTGCAAAGTGCATCTACTCCCGCATTAGATACGCCTTGCAACCCGCCAAATTGGTTTAATAACCGCTGTCGCCTTTTAGCACCTAAACCGGTAATGGCTTCTAAAATCGACTCTGTTTTTGCTTTACTGCGCCGTTGTCTGTGACCGGTAATAGCAAAACGGTGTGCTTCATCGCGGATTTGCTGAATCAACAATAATGCACTGGCATTGCTTGCTACGGCTAAGGGCAGTTCTTGATCAACGAGGATAAGTTTTTCCATGCCCGCTTTACGATCTGCGCCTTTTGCAACACCGACTATCATAACATTGTTTATCCCCACTTCGCTCACTGCCTTTTGCGCTTGTTGCACTTGTCCTTTACCACCGTCAATAAACAGCACGTCAGGCAGCGGATATTCGCCTTGTTTAATGCGCTTAAAATGGCGTGAAACAGCCTGATAAATCGCAGCATAATCATCACCGGGGGTAATACCGCTAATATTAAACCGCCGATAGGCCGATTTTAACGCGCCTTCATGCGTAAACACCACACACGATGCTACAGTGTCAGCACCTTGAGTATGACTAATATCAAAACACTCCAACCGTTGAGGGAGTGTCAAACAGCCTAGTTGCTGTTGTAAACTGATAAAACGCGCCGTTATAGTTTCTTTATCTAATAATTTACTGCGTAAAGCGTTTTCGGCATTGGTCAACCCCATTTGCAACCACTTTAAACGTTCGCCACGCACATTGGCAGTGATTGTCACCGTGTGTTGTGCTTGATTACTTAAAACTTCGCTCAATAACGCGGTTTCTGCTAAAGCGTGACTGACAATTAACTCACTGGGTAATTGTTTATCTAAATAATATTGTGGAATAAATGCCCCCAGGACTGTCGCCGGCTCACTATCCATACCATTGAGTTTTGGAAAAAATAATTTATTGCCTAAATTTTGTCCATGCCGAATAAAAAACACCTGTACAGATGCTAAACCGTCCGCGGTTGCACAGGCAATAATATCCACATCACCGCGTTCACCATGCACATGATTTTTTTCTAAAATAGTACGCAAACGACTAATTTTATCCCGCAAAATACCGGCTTGTTCAAATTGTAATGCGGCGGCAGAGAGTTGCATTTTTTCAATTAACTCATTGATTAATAAAGATGACTTTCCCTGTAAAAACAAAATAGTATTTGCAACATCTTCCGCATAGCGTTGTGGGGTGACTAAATTGACACAGGGGGCGGTGCAACGGTGAATCTGATATTGCAAGCATGGCCGCGAGCGATTTTTATAATAACTGTCTTCACATTGCCGCACTGGAAAAATTTTGGGCAATAATTTCAAAGTTTCTTTTACTGCATTAGCACTCGGATAGGGACCAAAATATTGCCCGGCTTTTTTCTTTGCGCCGCGATGAAAAGCCAGTCGCGGAAAATCTTGCTCCGTAGAGATAAACAGATACGGATAAGATTTATCATCACGCAGACAAATATTATAACGCGGTAAATGATGCTTGATTTGCTGACTTTCCAGTAATAACGCCTCGCCTTCGGTTTGCGTTATGGTAACTTCAATGTTCGCTACTTTAGCGATCATCGTTTGTTGTTTTAACGAAGCGGTTTGGGTTTTAAAATAGCTAGACACCCGGTTTTTAAGATTTTTTGCCTTGCCAATATAAATAATTTCCCCTTGTGCATTAAACATTTTATAAATGCCGGGGCGTTGCGTTAAAGAGGCTAAAAATATTTTACTATCAAAGGGTTGCGCTAAGTTTGCTGTATCCATAACCGACAGATGGTTAAATAATTTTTTTAAAATACGAACTGTTATACAACCGTATTATAAATTGAATACTTTGTTTGCGGTTAAAAAAGCTGCGTTCGCGCAATCGTTTGGTACAAGAGAACAGCGTAGGGAGAGGAAAGTTTTAGCGGGGGTCAACGGCGAAACTTTCGCCACAGCCACAGACGGCGGTCACATTCGGATTGTTGAATTGAAACGCGGCATTAATCCCTTCACGGCGATAATCTAATTCAATGCCATTTAAAAAAGCTAAATCGGTTGAGTTGATAATGACTTTAACCCCACACGATTCAAACACAAGTTGTTCGGCGGTAACTGCGTCTGCATAATCGAGTGTATACGCAAATCCGGAACAGCCGGATTTTTTTACGCCTAATTTTAAGCCAATGCCACCGCCACGTTTTGCCAGTTGTCTGCTAATTTGTTGCGCGGCACTTTCTGTGAGTGTAACCGTCATAAATCACCTTAAATCAATGGGTTATAATAATTTTTGTAACACAGTAAGAAATTGATTAATTTCTGCTGGGGTATTTTGTATGCCTAAACTGATGCGAATTGCACTTTTTGCCAAATCGGGGGCAACCCCCATTGCGGTTAAAACAGGGCTGGGCTTTCCGCCTTCAGCCGCACAGGCGGAGCCGCTGGAAACCGCAATGTTTTGTTGGTCTAATAACATAAGCAACATTTCGCCGTCTACGCCCAGCTTTCCAAATTGTACTGTATTGGGTAACCGCTGACAGTTCTGAGAAAAAATTTTAATCCCGTTTATGCTGGCTAAACCGTGTTCCAGTTGTGAACGTAACGATAATAAGGTCTGATAACGATGTTGCAATTGTGCTAAAGCCAATTCTGCGGCTTTACCAAACCCTACAATCGCCGCTACATTTTCTGTTCCTGCGCGGCGGCTTTTTTCTTGACCACCGCCGACGAATAAAGGTTCGATAGCTTGCGAATTATCCACCACTAACGCGCCACAACCTTTAGGACCATAAATCTTGTGACTGGAAATCGACAACCGCTGTACGCTTAAGCATTTAAAATCTATGGGAATTTTTCCTGCCGCTTGTACTGCATCGGTATGAATCAATGCGCCTTGCTCTTGCAGTTGCGCGGCTAATACTGACACATTTTGAATACAACCGGTTTCATTATTCGCCAACATAATAGACACCAAAGTATGTGGTTGTAAGCGTAAATGCGCCATTGTCGCCGGGGAAATTAAACCTTCAGCATCAACCGGAATAATCTGTAAAGAATGCCCTTGGCGTTGCAGACGTAGCGCAGTTTCGGTTACTGAAGGGTGTTCAAGCGCAGAGATGGCAAGCGGGGTTTGCGGATTAAGGCAATGCAACGCCAACGCATTCGCTTCAGTGCCGCCGCTGGTAAAAATAACTTGTTCCGCATTAACCCCCACCAGTGCCGCAACGTGTTCACGCGCTGTATCTATGGCACTGCGTGCGAGTCTACCCATTTTAGATAAACTGGATGGATTACCGTAATGTGTATGTAAAAAAGGCAACATCGCCGCCAAGACTTGTTCATGCAAAGGCGTGGTCGCATTATGATCAAAATAAATCATAACCTAGCGGATAACATTCGTATAAGGCAATACTTGAATAGTATGTTGCTGTTTTTGAGCTAATTCTGCAACCGGTTCGCGTGCCAGCACTTCAGCCAAACTGATTTTTTCTAAATAATGCCGAATTTGCTCACTTAAACCCATCCACAAATCGTGCGTTAAGCAGGGTTCGTTGTTTTTATGGCAATTACGTTTACTGCCGCATTTAGTTGAGTCAATAGGCTCATCCACCGCAGCAATGATTTCTGCAATACTAATATCTTTCGTATCACGGCTTAATTTATAACCGCCGCCCGGACCTCTGACGCCAATGACCACGCCGGCCTTGCGTAAGCGCGCGAACAGTTGCTCTAAATAAGACAGGGAAATGGTTTGTCGAGCAGCAATATCGGTTAAAGTAACAGGGTTTATTTGGCTGTGAAATGCCAAATCTAGCATAGCGGTGACGGCATAGCGGCCTTTAGTTGTAAGTCGCACGGAGCAATCCTTAAAAAAGAACAAAAACAAGTAGAGTCACTATAGATAAACCTAGCAATACAGTCAACTAATGTTCGATAATCTATAGACTTTTGCAAAAAATCGTTAAACTATTTAACACAACTTATTATGCACATCTGTGTATAACACAGCATTATTTTTAACAAAAAACACACTGTTTACCACCACTAACTTATTGATAAATAATAAACATATTAAATAATTCAGTGTATTTTAATAACTGTTAAACAGCACTGACATTTTTTACAACAACACCTGTTTTACTAAACTTAAGCAATTGTTTATGTATATGACCCCGTTTACCCCGCTCATTTTCAATACCTTCAGCTCACTGTTTATCAGTGCAGCATTGTTTATGATAGGGCGTAGTTATTTAAAAAAAATTCACGGTATTCAGCGTTGGGCAGTCGCACTGCTGTTACAAGGTATTGGCTGGTTGCTGATGATAGCAGTGGACACAAATCCTGATTTTATCCCACTTGGTATCGGCGAAACGCTCGTGTTGCTGTCGATTGCCGGCTATTTTCATGCGCTAGTAGATTTTAAAAACAGCCATATCCAAGTACGTTGGCTTTATTGGCTCGTACTGTCGGTTTTTATTGGACAATTGTATTTTGTCCTTGTTGCACACAATATTGTCGGCAAAACTATCATCATGGCAGTGTGTGGTGCGATATTATTGTCTGCTAACAGTTATTTACTGTTACGCACAACAGCTACAACGCGCTCGATAAGTCAGACTTTAACCGGTTATAGTTTTGCCTTGTGTGCAATGATTATGCTAATACAAGCCGGCTATTACGGATTTTGGCAGGCACACGCCTTAACGCATATTATCCGCGTTGATACTGTGCAGGCTATTTCTTATCTAGCATTTTATCTGCTACATGTCATCACCTCTTTCGGCTTTATTCTGATGTGCAATGACCGTTATATCGCGGAAAAAAATCGCACACAAAGCGAATTAGAACAGGCGGTTTCGTTATTAAATGCAACGCTTGAGGCTACTGCGGACGCAATTTTAGTACTAGATTTAGCGGGCAATATTGTGCGTTATAACCGTCTATTTGTGCAGCTCTGGGCTATTCCTGACAAGTTACTGGTCGCCGGTTGCGAAGCTGAATTAATGGCGTTTGTTGTTAATCAACTGATAGATAAACAAAGCGCGTTTACCCCACCCCAACTCAGCGACCCCCAACTTGTGGCGAAAGATTACACGATATTAACTTTTAAAGATGGTAGAGTGATTGAACAATATGCCCGCCCGCATATTCTCAATGCTCACGCCTTAGGCTGGGTGTGGAGTTTTCGTGATGTTAGCCATCGAAAATGTGTTGAGCGGCAACTGCGCGAAAGTGAAGCCTATTTGCGCACTATCATCGAAAACGAACCTGAATGTATCAAAATTGTCGATGCGCAAGGTCACTTAATACACATTAATCCAGCCGGTTTGCGCATGATTGAAGCCGATTCGCTTGAGCAAGTAATCGGGCAACCGGTTTTAAAGCTGATTGCCCCTGAATATCAAACTGCATTTGCCACCATGCACCAGCAGGTTATTGAAGGACAAGTTAAACAGTTAGAATTTGAAATTATTGGCTTAAAAGGCGAGCGGCGTTATATGGAAACTCACGCTGTGCCAATGTTAGAAAATCAACAAACTGTGCATTTAGCGGTCACTCGTGACATCAGTGAGCGTAAAATGGCAGAAAAACAACTTGTTGAATTAAATAGAGATTTTGTCACTTTCTTAGAAAACACTTCCGATTTTATCTATTTTAAAGACCACCACGGGCGCATTCGTTTTTGCAGCCAAACATTAGCAGATATTACTTGTCACCAAAATTGGCGCGATTTAGTCGGTAAACATGATTTTGAAATTTTTCCGGCGGACACTGCACAAATTTACTATGATGAGGAATTACCCATTTTTCAGCATGGTCAACCTTTGTTGTCAAAAATTGATTTGTATTATAAAGCCGATGGTAGTGAAGGGTGGGTCAGTACCAGTAAATGGCCGGTGTTTGATGAGCATAAAAAAGTGATTGGTATTTTTGGCATTAGCCGTGATATTACCCAATCAAAACAAGCTGAAATTGATTTGCGTATTGCAGCCACTATTTTTGAATCGCAAGAAGGTATGTTAATTACTGATATTAATGGTGTGATTTTAAAAGTTAATCAAGCATTTACGCGCATTACTGGCTATAGTGCAGCAGAAGTAATTGGTAAAAAGCCTAATATTCTACATTCAGGTCGGCATGACCGGCAGTTTTATAGCACATTATGGCAATGTATTCATGCAACCGGTATTTGGCAAGGCGAAATCTGGAACCGACGTAAAAATGGTGAGATTTATCCAGAATGGATAACTATTACTGCGGTTAAAACGGATGAAAATCAACAGATTAGCCATTATGTTGCCGTTTTAACCGATATTACTGAACGCAAAGCCACCGAAGAAACGATTAGGAAATTGGCGTTTTATGATGCCCTGACGCAGTTGCCGAATCGGCGTTTATTGCAAGAGTATTTTAAGCGCGGCGTGGAAACAGCGCAGCCTCTTGCGGTGTTAATGATGGATTTAGATAGGTTTAAAGAGGTGAACGATAACTTTGGTCATACTGCCGGGGATGAGTTATTGCAGCAAGTCGCTGAACGTATAAAAGTCCAGTTACAGGAAATGGATATGGTCGCGCGTTTGGGCGGCGATGAGTTTGTTATTTTACTAACCGGTAGTAATCGTTATGCACAGGCCGCCCAAATCGCGGATATGCTGATTGCGGCTTTAAGTGCGCCATTTACGCTGTGTTCGGTGTATCAAGTGTGTATTGGGGCAAGTATAGGCATTAGTTTGTATCCGCAGCACGGTAATAAAATAGAAGAGTTAATGGATAATGCCGATAGCGCGTTATATCATGCCAAGGCTTTAGGGCGGGGGCGGTTTGCGTATTTTACGCATCAATTTAGCCGGAAAATCCGTTGTTGTTAACGCACTTTAACCCGCACTTCTGTTGAAAAACCGGCTTTGAGCAAGCGCAAATCGCTGCCTTTAGCAAAAGCAATTTTAACCGGTAGCCGTTGGATAATTTTTGTAAAGTTTCCGGTTGCATTTTCCGAAGGCAATAAACTAAATTCTGAACCACTGGCGGGAGAAAAGCTTTCTACTACACCCTGAAATTCAATCTGCGGATACGCATCTACTTTAATTAACACCGGTTGTCCAACGCGCATGGATTCTAATTGTGTTTCCTTAAAATTGGCCTCCACCCAAATTTTATTAGTTGCCACCAGATGCGCTAATGGTATCCCCGGACGTACAAATTGCCCGCGCTGCACACCGCGATTACCAATCACTCCATCCATAGGAGCGCGGATTTGCGTGTGTTCCCTGTTCAGTTGCGCTAACGCTAATTGCGCTTGTGCATTTTTTATCCGCGCTTGTACTTCGGCCATTTCAATATCAAAACTGGACACCTGCCGCTGCTGAGCTGTTAATGCAGCTTGTTGACTTTTCACTTCGGCAGCGGCCTGTTTTGATTGCGCTTTAATAGCATCCAACATTTGCACCGGCGCAGAGCCACGCGCGGTTAATACCTGAAAACGGTGTAAATCTTTCGCAAAGGGGTCAAGTTTGGCTTGGGCGGCAACAATTTGTGCTTGTACCGTGCCTAAACCGGCTTGTTGCGCAGACTTTAACACGAGCAAACGTTTACTGTATGCCAGTTCTGCTTCAACTGCCGCTTCTGCTTGGGCTACTTTTGCCTGATAATCACGGTCATCAATGGCTACTAATAATTGACCTTTTTTAACTGTTTGATTATCGCTGATCGCCAATTGTGTAACGTAACCTTCTATTTTAGGACTGATGAGCAGCATATCGGTTTTTAAATACGCATCATCGGTAGTTTCATATTGCTGGCGGTCATGCAGCCAAGATTTAAACCATACAGCCGCAGGAATAATCACTAATAACAGTAAAATTGGGGTACGCAAACGTTTCATAAACACTCTTGATAAACTAAACGGTTTAGTTTATTCTAACTGATAATGTTTTTTTCGCAAAAAAATTTTAAATGAATTGTGACCTTCAAGACCCAAAACGCCAAGCAATTATTGCCGCTGCCACACCACTGTTTTTAGCTAACGGCTATAGCAAAATTAGCATGGAAAAAATTGCCGCGGCAACGCCGGTTTCTAAAGCGACTTTATATAATCATTTTTCAAGCAAAGATGCACTCCTAGAAGCAGTGATTGTGCAATTTTGTGAACAATTATTACAAACGATGAATCATGCTGTGAGCGCGGAGGAGAGCTTAGAAAATAATCTGCATAACATTGCCAGTGCTTTTGTGGAGTTAATTTTTTGTGCCGATGCGTTGGCTCTGTATCGCTTAGTGATTGCCGAAAGCCTTGATTTTCCGGCATTAGGACAGTTAGTTTATGACAGCGGTGCGCGAGCAGTTTTAAAGTGTTTGGAAAATTATTTAAATCAATTGCATCACAGCGGGCAGTTTTGTTTGGTAGAGACCGAATTTGCGGCAGATGCTTTTTTTAGTTTATTAAAAGGCGACCGTCATTTTCAATGTCTATTAGGCTTAAAACCCCCGCCGACAGCGGTTGAAAAACAAGTATTAGTTACAAAAACAGTCGCATTTTATTTGCGAGGAATTTGCTATGCTATTGAATAAAAAAGTATTTTTGTTTATGTTGCTATTAAAAAGCGTGACAGTCAGTTATGCCGAAACATTAGAACAGGCGTTTAATGTTGCGGTTGCGAATAATCACCGTATTAAGGCAGCGCAGGCTGATACGCGGGTTTATGATGAACAACTTTATGCCGCAGAAGGGCAGCGATTGCCGAGTGTGAATGTTAACGCAGGTTATACACAATTGAGTGTGACACCCGCGGTAAAAGCGAATTTTGCCGGGCAGTCGAGTCAGTTTGTGATGTCACAAGATGGATATTGGAAAAGCCAAGCTCTTGTTTCTATTCCACTTTATACCAGTGGACAGATTAAGCATACCGTGAATGCCGCAGAAGCTGCGTTAGAAGCGGCTCGTGAGCATGAAAACAGTACGATATTGGATTTAAAAATGCAGGTGGCTGAAAGTTATATTGCGGTATTGCGTGCTGAAGGTGCGCTACAAGTGTCGCAAAAACATCTGGAAAGTATGCACGCGCACAGTAAAGATGCTACGAATCGTTTTAATCAAGGAGTGGTAGCGCGTAATGATGTATTGGCAGCTTCAGTTGAATTGGCTAATGCGCAGCAACATTTAACGCAAGTGAAGAATCAAATTGATATTGCACGGGCGCGTTACAATCAATTGTTAAATCGTAGCTTGACTACGGCGGTTAAATTAGCCCAACAATTTCCGGCTTTGCCAACGGGGGCGTTAGCTGAATTGACGAATAAAGCGTTAACGCAACGTCCTGAATTAGTGGTATTAACGGAACAAATTAATTCGCTAGAGCAACAAGCCAAAAGTGTCAGCGCGGGGCTATTGCCACAAGTTGCGTTAACTGGCGGTTATCAATATGAGCAGAATCGTTATCAAGTTCACGAAGGAATGTGGATGGTGAATGTTGGTATGCAATGGAAGTTATTTGACGGCAGTACGCGGCATAAAAGCGATGCCATTATTGGACAGGCGTTGGTGTTAAAGGAACAGCGCGATGAATTGGCGACTCAGATTAGTTTACAAGTTCGCCAAGCATGGTTGGATGTGCAAGAAAGTCAAAAACGCATTGCTGTGGTGAATAAAGCGATTGAGGCGGCGAATGAAAATTTACAGGTTACAACAGACCGCTATCAGCAAGGATTGGGGACAAATACCGACTTACTTAAAGCGGAAGATTTACGCACGTTAAGCTATGATAATCTAAATAACGCTAAATATGATGTCGCCTTGGCTGTGTTACATTTACGCTACGCAGTAGGAATTTTATAATGTCCGCACCCGAATTATCCGAGAAACCTTTAACGACAGGCGATTGGCTGGGTTTTTTTAGTATGGCGGTCGGCGTATTCATGGCAGTCTTGGATATTCAAATTGTCGCCAGCTCCTTACAGCAAATTCAAGCGGGGCTTTCCGCTTCACAAGATGAAATTGCTTGGGTGCAAACCTCGTATCTGATTGCTGAAGTTATCATTATTCCATTATCCGGCTGGCTGGCACGGGTTTTATCCACCCGTTATTTATATATTTTATCGGTAGGCGGTTTTACCTTATCTAGCTTAGCCTGTGCTTTTGCGTGGAACTTATCGTCGATGATTATCTTTCGCTGCTTACAGGGGTTTTTGGGCGGTGCAATGATCCCAATCACGTTTACGGTGATTTTTATTTTATTCCCGCCACGGTTACAAGCCACAATGGGCATTATCTTAGGATTGATTGTCACCATTGCACCGACTGTTGGACCGGTATTAGGGGGGTATTTAACCGAAACCTATAACTGGCAAGTGCTGTTTTTAATTAATATCATTCCCGGAATTATTGTCTGCATTGCCGTATGGCGATTTGTTGATGTTGATAAACCGGAATGGAAGCTACTGAAAAAAATAGATTTTATCGGTATCGGGCTAATCACAATTTGCCTAGGCTGTATGCAGTTTGTATTAGAAGAAGGGACGCGCAAGCAATGGTTTGAAGATTCGCTGATTCTAAGCTTAACGATTATATCGGTCGTAAGCGGCATTATCATGTTAATCTGGGAATTAAAAAATCCGCATCCAATTATTGATTTACATGCGTTTCGCAATTTTAATTTTGCGATTGGCTGTTTATACAGCTTTATCTTAGGCATCGGCTTATACACTATTATCTATTTAACGCCGATGTATCTTGCCAGCGTAAAAGGTTTAAACAGCTTACAAATCGGTTTTTATCTCATGGTAGTGGGAATTTTTCAGCTCTTATCCGCTTTTTTAGCAGGACCTATGGAAAAGAAAATGGATTTACGCCTGATGTTGTCGATTGGTTTTGCGTTATTTGCCCTTGGTGCATGGCTAAACGGCTATTTAACCGTGGAAGCCGGTTATTGGGAGTTTTTTATTCCACAGGCGATTCGTGGCACGGCGTTAATGTTATGCTTTGTACCGATTAATACACTAACACTCGGTTTATTGCCGATTGAAGAAGTTAAAAATGCCAGTGGCTTGTATAATCTAATGCGCAATTTAGGCGGTGCAATTGGATTAGCGGTAGCAAATACGCTGGTTAATCAAACAGCAAAAGAACATTACGCAATGCTGCGTGCGCAGGTAACTGCTACCGGTTATCAAACGCAAACCATGCTAGAAGGCGTGGTGCAATTGGCAACGCAAAAAGGTTTAGCTCAACCAGAATTGGCGGCGATAAAAATGCTTACCGGCTTAGCGTGGCGACAGGCGCAAGTGATGATGTTTAATAATTTATTTCAAATCATTGCCTTGATTTTTTTGAGTGCGATTTTTATTGCGCCGTTTTTGAAAAAAGTTGAAAAAAACGAGGAATTAATGGTCTTGGAATAAGCAAGATTACGCAATCAACACTTCGCCACAACTGTTTTTCGCGCTGACCACTGCAAATGATAAATGTTTAAAAAGTGCAAAACGTTGTTTTAGTTGCGATAATAGTTGCTGTGCTTGGTCGGGGGTGGCGACTGCACAAAACCCGGTTGGCCCCCATGAAGTTTGCCCAATTGCCACCGCGCCTTGTTTTTCTAGCCAAGTCATCGCCGCAGCGACTTCAAAACTGGTAAAAACGCCGCCTTGCGCAATTGCAAAATGTTCACCTACCGAACGCTGTAGTTGCGTAATCACCGTGCCGAACTTAGCCAAATCACCTTCAGCCACCGCAGGCAACCCTTGCATAAGCAATAAATAACACAACCGCGCTGCTTCTTGTTGTGGAAAAGGCGGCAGTTTTTTGAACGCACTGATTTCTTGTTCACCGTGTAAACCTTGACCGCGGGCATCAAAAACTAAGATAAACCGCCATGCCGGAGGAATCGGCAAATGGCAAATCACCGGTGGTGTTTGTGTTAATTCACCGCGTCCACCGTCCACAACTAATCCGCCTTGTTCAAAAACACCAATCCCGATACCGGAGCGCGCTCCCCGTTCGGTTAATTGTGCAATTTCGCGTACAGTTAAACCTAAATCATAAAACGCATTTAATGCGCAGCCTATTGCCAATGCCATTTGCGTTCCCGAACCTAGACCGACATGTTCAGGAATCAACGCTTGTATCTCAATATGCAAATGCGTAGGAACCTGTAACGCCGTGCATAACTGTTGGGCGCATTTTTCTGCGCGGGCGGTCGCTAAACCACTAAATGTCAACTCCGTAGCAGCGCTTAAGGTTAAACGGGTATTTATTTCGTTAATCGCAACACCAATGCTGCCAAAATGTCGCCCAAGCGAGCCGCTTAAATCAATAAATCCCATGTGCAGTCGTGCCGGAGCAATGACTGAAACTTTTCTGTGTTGATTATTCAAAAGACGCATTACAAGTCAGTATAAAAATGGCAAAATTATACCTTATTCGGCGTATTGCAACCCTAGCAAAACGGTTTACACTGTTTAAACCGATGAAAAATCTAACCGATTTTTGTAATTAACAATGCTACCATGTTGAGTCAATTCAGTTGAATATTTCCCTTAATTAAAGGTGCAGCATGAAATTAATCTTATTTTTTAGCAGTTATTTAACGTTAAGCTCCGCTTTTGCGGCAAGCACTGATTCAACGCAAGTTTTATCGCAGTTGCAACTGCCACCTGGATTTAGCATCTCAATATTTGCTGCGCATATACCGAATGCACGTTCGCTAGCACTCGGTGATAATGGCGTTGTGTATGTCAGCACACGCCAAGCGGGAAAAATTTACGCGCTACACGATAGCAATAATGATGGCAAAGCCGACAAAACTTACACCATCGCTGACAATTTATACATGCCTAATGGTATCGCTTATAAAGCGGGGTCTTTATATGTTGCACAGCCCCACCGCATCATCCGTTTTAATCATCTTGGCAAACAGTTGTCCAGTCCACCTAAACCGGAGGTTATTTTTGACCAATTACCCGCTGATAAACATCATGGCTGGAAGTATTTGCGTTTTGGTCCTGACAACAAATTATATTCAGCAGTGGGGGCGCCGTGTAATAACTGCGAATCGAAACAACCCATTTACGCCTCGCTATTTCGCTTAAATACGGATGGCAGTGACTTTGAAATCATCGCGCATGGCATCCGCAATACCGTAGGTTTTGATTGGCAACCGGATACAAACAACCTGTTTTTTAGTGAAAATGGACGTGATGAATTAGGCGAAGATATACCGTCTGATGAATTAAACCGATGGTCAGCACACGGCGAACATTTTGGCTATCCTTATTGTCATGCAGGAGACATTCTTGACCCACAATTAGCGAGTGGTAAATCATGCCACGATTTTGTTGCGCCAGTTTGGAAGTTTAAAGCGCACAACGCACCACTTGGAATACATTTTTATCGTGGGCAACAATTTCCAGCCGCCTATAAAAATCAACTTTTTGTCGCACAGCATGGTTCATGGAATCGTAGCCAAGCGGATGGCTATCGCATTGCACTGGTCACATTTAAAAATCAAAAACCTGATACAGAACAAGTGTTTATTAGCGGATGGTTGACAAAAACAGGGCAGGTATT